>JACXTT010003423.1_pt1 | contig 24403 bp, 19 predicted proteins | sample 9270951 | NCBI WGS metagenome assembly JACXTT01 (sample SAMN15532306, study PRJNA645909) | rock metagenome | isolation source: weathered quartz diorite | place: Puerto Rico | collected 2017-06-21
GCCAATAGGTGTTTTTCAAATCGACGCTGCCGGTCATCTTAGTTATACCAACGAGCGGTGGTATGAGATTGTCGGCCTGACAGCGGAGGAGCAGAGTCAGGAAAATTGGGCCAAGTTGATCCACCCGGAGGACCGTAATGCAGTTCTGACGATGTGGAGGCAAGTCGTTACGGCAGACCATGAAATGTCAATTGAGTTTCGTCTCGTGAAGCCATCGGGGAAGATTCACTGGGTTCAGCTTCATATCACTCCTCTTCGGGGTCATCATACTCATGGGGCTGTCGACTGTGTCGGCACGATCGAAGATATTACCGAACAAAAGTACGCCGCCGAGGAGTTGCGAAAAGCAAAAGAAGTCGCCGAAGCGGCTAACTGCGCAAAAAGTGAATTCTTGGCCAACATGAGCCATGAGATCCGCACGCCCATGAATGGGATCATGGGCATGAATGGACTGCTGCTCGATACCGACCTCACCCTGGAGCAGCGTGAATACGCCGCGACCGTGCAAAGTTCAGCCGAAGCCCTCTTGGGCATTCTCAATGACATCCTGGACTTCTCTAAGATCGAGGCTGGCAAGATTGACTTAGAGCGCCTCGAGTTCAGCCTGCGCGAGAGCCTTGGCGACGCTGTCAAATCCCTCGCCCTGCGCGCCCATGAGAAAGGCCTGGAACTGCTTTATGACGTCCACCCGGAGACGCCCGACGCCGTCGTGGGCGACCCCACCCGTCTGCGCCAAGTGCTGGTCAATCTGGTGGGCAACGCCATCAAGTTCACCACCCGTGGCGAGATCAGCGTGCACGTCGCCCAGGAAGGGGGCGATGCGGAAGCCGTGCGCCTGCACGTGTGGGTCACCGATACAGGCATCGGCATTCCCTTGGACAAACAACACCAGATCTTTGCCGCCTTCTCGCAAGCCGACGCCTCCACGACCCGGCAATATGGCGGGACGGGCCTGGGTCTGAGCATCTCGCGGCAATTAGTAGAATTAATGGGCGGTCGCCTGTGGCTGGAAAGTACGCCGGGTCAGGGCTCTACCTTCCACTTCACCGCGCAGCTGGCCAGAGGGAGGGAGGCTGCGGCGTCCACTCCTCTCGAACCCCGCCAGCTTCAGGGGCTGCGCGTGTTGGTGGTGGATGACAACGCGACAAACCTCCGCATCCTGCAGGAGCAACTCCAAGCGTGGGGTCTACTCCCTACGCTCGCCAGCACTGCCCGTGACGCTCTACGCTTGCTGCACGAAGCTCACAGGCAGAGTCAGCCGTTTCCGCTGATCTTGACCGACGCCCACATGCCGGAGATGGACGGCTTTGAGCTGGTGGAGCGCATCACAGCGGATGTAGGCTTACAAGGCCCCACCATCCTGATGCTGACATCCTCCGAGCAAAAAACAGATGTGGCCCGGTGTCGCCAGTTGGGCATAGCGGTGTATCTCATCAAACCCATCAAGCCTGCGGAATTACAGCAGGCTCTCTTGCAAGCCTTGGGACACGGAAAGCAGACACGGCGCAACTCACTCCCACCCTCGCGAGAGCAGAAGGATCAGCAGTCTCTGCACATTCTTTTAGCCGAAGACAATGCGGTCAACCAGAAGTTGGCGGTCCGTCTGCTGGAGAAGTGGGGCCATCAGGTGGTGGTAGCGGGCACTGGCAAAGAAGCGTTGGCTCTAGTGGAGCGCCAAGCGTTCGATGTCGTGTTGATGGACGTGCAAATGCCTGAGCTCGATGGGTTAGAGGCTACCCGAGCTATTCGGGCCAGGGAAGGAGCCGCTGAGATGCACCTGCCTATCATTGCCATGACAGCGCACGCAATGAAGGGGGATCGCGAACAGTGTCTAGCGGCGGGGATGGACGACTATGTCGCTAAGCCTCTCAAGAGCGAAGAGCTGCGCGCAGCGTTGGCGCGCGTCGGGGACAGCTCTGGACTACGCCCCGGACTTGTTGTCCCACCACTCCCTGTCGTCTACGAGACAGACGACAGGGTGGAGTTCTAAGGCTAGCGAGAAGAACAGAAAGCAATCAGATTATTGAATACACATTTTGTGTGTTACGGAAGAACACACACCGCCCCAAAGCAACACCGCTCTTCCGGATATTACGCTGAAGGAGTGGGCTCATTCTGATGTGACGGCGTATTCGCCGAAGGCTTCTCTCCGTCATATATCCTGGGTAGGTCCTTCCGACGCACGACGCCGAGCGTCCACGATGGCGGGTCGCTTGCCGGGAATGACTCCATCACTTCATAGTCGATCTCGGCCTCACTCATCGGACTCTCGTCTGAGCGCAGGCAAGCGCGCTTCCCTTGCTCTTTATTCTCTATTTCCTGAGTTGACATAGCTATTCCTTGAAAAACATTGCGTAGTCATTGCCTCTTATGTTGCATGCTACACGTGCAGCATGAACTGTGTGCTACGTACCAGCAAGCATGAGACCAACAGGAGCCTGGTCCCCCAACTCAAAATCACGTTACCCTCTTAGCAAGAGTGGCAGTTTCCGCACGAAGATACGTTGTCAAAATCCTCACACGAAGTATGGAAGAGGACTCCTTTCTTGAGAAATAGGAGACTACGCAAAGAAGTCTTACGCTATGCAGCTCACTAGTTCAGACAAGAGGACGAATGCGGGTATTTAGAAATTTGTTGCGATAACACATCCTTACAAAACCCGGCAGCGCCTCAGCGCCGTTTCCGAACCGCATCGAAGCAGCTATATCCTTTTCTTTCTGTATATTTTCTGACACAGGAATGGACGAGGAGGACGGAACCAATGATCCGGATGAACGAGAACTATCTGAAACTGCAAGCATCCTATCTCTTTTCAGAGATTGCCAAGCGCGTGAACACCTTTCAAGCGCAGAATCCGGACAAGAAGATCATTCGCATGGGGATCGGCGATGTGACGCGCGCGCTGCCAAACGCTTGTATCGAAGCCTTTCATAAAGCGATTGACGAGATGGCGGTGAACGCCACTTTCCGCGGATACGGTCCGGAACAAGGCTACGCCTTCTTGCGAGAGAAAGTAGCCGAACATGATTATCAAGCACGCGGCGCGGAGATCTCGCCAGACGAGATATTTATCAGCGATGGCGCGAAGTGCGACACCGGAAATTTCCAGGAATTGTTTGCGCTCGACACTCGCATCGCCGTTCCCGACCCAGTTTACCCTGTTTACGTTGACACCAACGTGATGGCTGGACGCACCTCGTCTTGGAAAGACGGTCGCTACGAAGGATTTGTCTATCTCGAATCGACCGAAGCGAACGACTACGTACCGGCGTTGCCCACGGAAAAAGTTGATGTGATCTACTTGTGCTTTCCCAATAACCCGACCGGACGCACAATCACCAAAGCACAATTGCGTCCGTGGGTGGATTATGCCCGCGAAAATAAAGCGCTCATCCTCTACGACGCCGCCTATGTCGAATTTATCCGCGATGATTCCTTGCCGCAGAGCATTTATGAGATTGAAGGAGCCCAGGATGTAGCGGTCGAATTTCGCAGTTTCTCGAAGACCGCTGGGTTTACAGGGACTCGCTGCGCCTACACCGTCGTGCCCAAGCGTTGCAAAATCTATGATGCATCCCATAACGCCCACTCATTGCATGCGTTCTGGGACCGCCGGCAGTCAACTAAATTTAATGGCGTGTCGTATCCAGTGCAACGCGCCGCCGAAGCGGTCTACACCTCGGCTGGCAAACAACAGGTACGGGAACTGAGCGATTATTATCTGAAGAATGCGGCGTTGATCCGCGAAACGATCGCCAAGATCGGCTTCCCCTGTGTGGGCGGCGACCACGCGCCATACGTGTGGGTCAAAACGAATATGGACTCTTGGCAATTTTTCGATCTGCTCCTTGAAAGAGCCGGTGTGGTGTGCACCCCTGGCGCCGGGTTCGGGAAATGCGGGGAAGGATACATCCGCTTCAGCGCTTTCAACAGTTACGAAAATGTGGCGACGGCGCTACAACGTATTGCCGAATCTTTGAAAACTTTGTAAAGCGTTAAGAATGGAGAAGCGTGTCCGTGAAAAAAGTTAAAGTAAGCGTCATTGGCGCATCCGGCTATGGCGGCGCCGAGGCGGTGCGGCTACTCAGCACTCACCCCAATGTGAACATTGTGCACGTCACCGCTGAGTCTCAGCAGGGGCAATCCATGTCCGATCTCTATCCGAATCTCCGGAGCTTCGTTGATCAAACGATGATCGCGGTTGATCCAGAACGTATCGGTTACGAATCCGACGTCACACTCATCTCTCTGCCGAGCGGCAAAGCCATGAGTCTGGTCCCTATTCTGCTCCGGCAGGGCAGTAAAGTCATCGATATCGCCGCTGACTTTCGCCTCCGCGACGCTTCCTTGTACCCCACTTGGTATAAGGTCACCCACACGGCGCCAGAATACCTCACGGAGGCAGTGTACGGTCTCCCAGAAATCCATCGCGAGGAATTGCAAAAGACCAGGTTGGTGGCCAATCCCGGCTGTTATCCGGCAGCGTCGATCCTCGCCTTGTTACCTTTGCTACGTGCAAGAGTTGTACACACTTCAGGGATCGTTATCGACGCGAAGTCTGGAGTGTCTGGCGCTGGGCGCGGCGGTGGTGGTGGGTTCGGGTTTTCAGAAACCAATGAGGATGTTCGTGCGTATAGCGTTACCGGACACAATCACATTGCTGAGATTGAACAAGAACTCTCTCATCTTGCCGGAGCGTCAGTGCGCGTCAATTTTACTCCTCATCTCATTCCTATGACGCGCGGCATTCTTGCCACAACCTATGCGCCGTTGACCCAGTCCTTGACTGAAACCGATGCTGTCGCGCTTTACCAAGAAACATACAAAGATGAGCCGTTCATCCGGGTGCTGCAGGACACACTGCCGCGCACGAAAGCAACGCTGGGCTCCAATTACTGTGATATCAGCGTGAAGATCAATACACGCACGGCGACGGCGATCGCGATCGCGGCCATTGATAACCTGGGCCGCGGCGCCGCTGGTCAAGCCGTACAGAATATGAATCTGATGTGTGGACTGCCTGAAACCACAGGACTCCACTTTCCCGGGTTATTCCCGTGAGAGGTGTTTACTAGGCAAAAACAGCACGAATCACGCACGACACAGTATGTCTCATGTCAACGCACTTTGACCTCATTATCATTGGCGGCGGCATCGTAGGCCTCGCCACAGCGCTAACAGTTACACAGCGCTTGCCAAAGCTGAAGTTGGCGGTTCTCGAAAAAGAAGAGCGCCTTGCTGCTCACCAGACTGGCCACAATAGTGGGGTTATTCACTCGGGCATTTACTACAAACCTGGCTCACTGAAAGCGCAGACTTGTGTTGCCGGCGCGCGCGCTTTGCTCTCTTTTTGTGAGGAACACGACATTCCGTATGAACGCTGCGGAAAAGTCGTCGTCGCTACCTCCCCGAATGAACTGCCTCGGTTAGAAGAGTTGTTTCGCCGCGGCGTCGCCAATGGCGTCAAAGGCTTGGAGATGATCGGACCGGAACGTTTGCGCGAGCTTGAGCCGCACGCGACAGGCATTAAAGCGCTGCATGCGCCAAGCACTGGAATCATTGATTTTCCTCGCGTCGCTCTCACCTATGCTCGCCTCGTACAAGAACACGGCGGCGAGATTAAGACACGGCATCAGGTGCAGTCCATTCGTCACGTTGACGACGGAATCGTTCTCACGACTATGCAGGGCGACATCCACAGCAAATTTTTGCTTAATTGTGGAGGCTTGCATTGTGATCGCGTTGCACGATTAGCCGGGGCTCAGATTGATCTACAGATCGTTCCGTTTCGTGGCGAGTACTACACCATTGCTCCACAGCGTCGCAGTTTGGTCAAAAATCTTATTTATCCTGTGCCCGATCCCGCCTTGCCTTTCTTAGGCGTCCATTTTACTCGCACAATCGACGGCGTAACGGAAGCCGGACCCAATGCCGTATTGGCATTTTCCCGCGAAGGGTATCGCAAAATCGATTTTCTTGCGTCAGATTTACAAGAAACACTCACTTTTCCTGGCTTTTGGCGCATGGCGCGGAAGTATTGGAAAACTGGGGTGGGAGAAATGTATCGGTCTTATAGCAAAAGTGCTTTTCTGAAAGCTCTGCAACGCCTCCTGCCCGACCTGCGAGAAAGCGATTTACAACCTGGAGGTAGTGGGGTGCGAGCACAAGCAATTGCCTCGAATGGCGCACTGGTCGATGATTTTGTCATTACTGCGGCGGGGAAGACTCTCCATGTGCTTAATGCGCCTTCTCCTGGAGCCACCGCTTCGCTGGCGATCGGACAGGTCATCGTCGAAAGGATGGTGCAAGCTTTCTCTTTCTCATAGTAAGTAGGGGCTTGATTTATCAAGCCCTGGGGTGGGTCCGATGAATCGGACCCCTACAGGAGTATTCCCCAAGAGGGATACTGAAACTGCACTAGGAAGAATGTCGGTGAGTGTCCGCTGAGTACAAACGCTCAAGAGTGCGAGGCAAGTAGCAGAGATGTTTCAGCGAGTTTTTATAGGGATTGGATCGAATGTGGGTGATCGTCGCACCCACTATCACAAGGCGTTAACCCAAATCGCGGCGCTGCCAAAGGCCCGTCTCGTCAAAACGTCCTCCCTCTACGAAACTGAACCACATGGGGATGCGAAGATGTGGTACGTCAACGGAGTGATTGAGATCGAGACGGAACTCACTCCGCTCGATCTGTTAGCGTGTCTTCAGAAAATTGAGTTGGACATTGGCAGGAAACGGACGGCGGAAACAAAAAAATGGGCGGCCCGCAAAATCGATCTCGACCTGTTACTTTTTGATAACCAAACGATTGAGTCAAACACCTTAACGGTTCCACATCCGGAATTACATAAGCGCCGCTTTGTCTTGCTTCCGTTGGCTGAGCTGGCGCCGCACTTGACGCATCCCCGTTTTGGCGTGACCATCGTCGAGTTGCTCGCTGCGGTCAAAGACGACAAAAGAGTGCTGCTCTTGCCCCCTAATGGATGACGAGCAAACGTGTGACACGCGAGCAAAAGGAAACGTTATGAAAATTTTCATTGATACCGCCAATATTGACGAAATTCGTGAAGCCAATGCGTGGGGCATTATCGACGGCGTCACCACGAATCCTTCCCTCGTGGCCAAAACTGGGCAGCCGCTTGACGCGATCATTAAGGAGATTTGCACCATTGTTGACGGTCCTATCAGTGCAGAAGTCGTGAGTGTTGACGCTTCCGGCATGGTCGCTGAAGGAGAGCGCCTAGCGGCTATTCATCCAAATGTCGTTGTCAAAGTTCCGATGATTCCGGAAGGATTGAAAGCCACAAAAATTCTGAGCGCTCAAAGGATTTCGGTTAATGTCACATTAGTATTTTCGCCCGCGCAAGCCTTACTCGCCGCTAAGGCAGGGGCAACGTTCGCTAGTCCCTTCGTCGGACGTCTTGACGATATTGCTGAAGACGGTATGCATCTGATTGAACAGATCGTGCGCATCTACAAGAATTACGACTATCCTACACAGGTCTTAGCTGCGAGCGTCCGTCATCCCGTCCATTTCATCCGTTCGGCTGAACTTGGCGCGCATGTGGCGACCTGTCCATTCTCGGTCATTCAGCAAATCATGAAGCATCCATTGACCGATATTGGGCTTGAACGATTTTTGGCCGATTATCATAAAGCAGGGCAACGATGAACCGCTTGTGCTTCGCGACCACACGGAAACAGCTTTACACCTCGTGGAAAGAGCAAGGTTGTCTTCAGCGTGCGCATGCGTCATGAACAAAAAAAATAATATAAATTTGTAGGGTATGTTATATGAATTGCTGGACTTGCGACGAAGAGAACCGCAACCTAACATAAGGAGAATGAATACGGCTCCTTGGAACGGATTTCTACATCGTTATTCGTTCAGACGTCGCGTCTAGTAGGGAAGTTATACCCCATGTTCCAGCTCCCCCCTGTCTATTTCGAAAAGCTTCTCGAAAGCTCCCTTGATATCGTCATTGCAGTTGATCGGAAAGGTCAGATCACCTTCTATAATGACGGAGCCAGTCAAACGCTCGGGTATACCATGATGGAGATGAAAGGGAAACGTGTCACCATTGTATATCCTACTATTGAAGAAGCGCGGCGCGTCATGAGCGCCATGCGGTATGGGGAAGCTGGCGAGCAAGGAAAGATCAAAAACTTCGAGACCGTGCTCGTCAATAAGAATGGAGAACGGATTCCTGTCGCTATTTCAGGGTCGCTCATTTATGACGAAACCGGACAAGAAATTGGCTCGATTGGGTTCTTAAAAGATTTGCGTGAGATTCGCAGACGCGATCAACTTGCCACTCTCGGTGAACTCGCCGTCGGACTTGCCCATCGAATCAACAATCCGTTGGAAGTCATTTTCAATAACCTCGACCTGCTGACAAAACACATCGCTCACATTTGCCCTGATGAAGAGTTTGTCATCGAAGAAGAGCGCATCGAGTCAATTCAACGGGAGCTGGCGCGTATCCGCTCAATTGTGAATCGTATCGATGACATGGCGCATGGGAGTCGCTATGACACTACGGAGTATATTCACGGCTCCCGCATGGCGGACCTTGGCCAAGAAGAACCACTGGTGCGTCAGCAACAGGAAAATAAACCGTCGGCTCGAGCACTTGCTGGGCTGACGATCCTCGTTGTCGATGACGACCTCGGCGTGTGTTATTCACTGCGCGATCTTTTACTCGAAGAAGGCTGCGAGGTCGAAGTCGCCACCAACGGCCTCGACGCGCTAAAGGTGCTGGCGCGACGGCAGGTGGATATTGTGTTGAGCGACGTGGTCATGCCGGACCTCGATGGCTACGACCTCTACATGGAAGTGCGCGAACGTTACCGTCAGACGCCGGTGATTCTCATGACTGCCTATTTCTACGACAAAGACCACGTGATTAAGCGAAGTCGTCTTGAGGGCTTACAAGAGGTCATTTTCAAAAAACCTGTTGATCCAGACAAATTGAAAAACTTGATTCTGCAACGCTGTCGCCCGGAACTTGCGGCGCCGACAACAACTTCGGACACCGAGGGAACGCAGTGACGCTTACAAGCTGTGCAACAGCGGAAGGGACGACGACCTACCAGCAACGCTTTGCTTCCACTCTTGCTCCGGCTCACTTCCGTGGGGCTTTGGGGCTGCACCTCTCGTCGATCGGTCTCGGCACGTATTTGGGCGAGGCAGATGACGCTACCGATGTGCAGTATGAAGCCGCTATTCGTTGTGCGCTACAGCGCGGCTGCAACGTGCTTGATTCCGCTATCAATTATCGTCATCAGCGCAGTGAACGAGTTATAGGGCGCGTCCTCTCTTCTCTCGCGCATGAAGGTTTGCTTACACGTTCCGAAGTGCTCGTCGCCACCAAAGGCGGCTATCTAGCGTTTGATGGAAGCGTGCCCGCTAACCCACACGCCTACATACAGAAGACCTTTATTCAGACAGGGCTTGCGACAGCAGACGATATCGTTGAGTGGAATTGCATTGCTCCGCACTACCTCAACGCACAGATCGTCCAGAGCCTCGCGAATCTTGGGTTGGACTGTATTGATGTCTACTATCTACACAACCCGGAAGCACAGTTGCAAAAATGGTCCCGGCAAGAATTCTCTCGTCGTATGGAAGCTGCCTTTACTGTGCTCGAAGAGAATGTCCAGGCGGGCAAAATTCGCTACTACGGAACGGCAACGTGGGGCGGGTACCGGCAGCCGAATACCGCTCGGGATTATCTCTCCCTCGCTGATCTCGTCGGCATTGCCTCACGAGTCGTAGGACAAGATCATCATTTTAAGGTGATACAGTTGCCTTATAATTTGGCGATGCCCGAAGCGCTTTCGCAACGGAACCAACCCGTCGGCAAAGAAACCGTTAGCCTTCTTGAAGCGGCCCATGCCCTCGACGTGACCGTTATGGCCAGTGCTTCTCTGTTGCAAGGGAAATTGACTGATCAGTTACCAGCTTTTATTGGCGAAGCGTTCGCAGACCTGACGACTGACGCGCAGAGAGCTTTGCAATTTACTCGCTCAACGCCTGGCGTTACGACTGCCCTTGTAGGTATGAAATCAACGACCCATGTGGAACAGAATTTTGCCCTGGCGACGCGTCCCCCTGCATCAATCGGGCAATTACAAAAACTTTTTCGTGAACGGCAATCATGAAAAATAGCCTTGACTCACTGGAGACAAGAAGGTAGAACGGCGCAACTTTGCGGACCCTAACGCGACCATATGCCGTCTTTATTATAAACAGATTAGACAAATAGGAGAGAGGACCTGCCTATGCCAACCCCCGTTGAACAATGGGTTGACCAATGCGCTCAACTGACACAACCCAAAAACGTTGTTTGGTGCGACGGCTCAGAAGCCGAATACCAGCGGCTCATCCAAGAAATGCTGGCGACAGGCACCCTCATGGAGCTCAATCAAAAAGAATATCCAGGGTGCTATCTCCATCGCAGCGACCCCAGCGATGTCGCACGCACAGAGCATCTCACCTTTGTATGCACCAGTAAGCAAGATGATGCTGGTCCGAACAATAACTGGATGCTGCCAGCCGATGCAAAACAGAAGGTTGGCGCGCTCTTTTCCGGCAGCATGAAGGACCGTACGATGTACGTGGTTCCGTACATTATGGGTCCAGTTTCCTCTCCTTACAGTCAGATCGGCGTCGAAATCACAGACAGTCCTTACGTGGTCGTTAACATGCGTATTATGACGCGCATGGGCAAAGCCGCGCTTGAGCGGCTCGGTTCGTCAGACAATTATGTAAAAGGGTTACACTCCTTAGGGGATTTGAGCCCTGAACGCCGCTTTATTCTGCACTTTCCAGAAGAGCGCTTAATCTGGTCGGTTGGGTCGGGGTACGGCGGCAACGCCCTGCTCGGAAAGAAATGTTTTGCTCTGCGTTTGGGCAGCGCCATGGCTCGCGATGAAGGCTGGTTAGCCGAACACATGCTTATTCTCGGCATTGAAGAGCCCAGCGGGCGGACCACGTACATCGCCGCTGCATTCCCGAGCGCCTGCGGCAAAACGAATATGGCCATGCTTGTTCCGCCCACCAGCCAAAAGGGCTACAAGGTGTGGACAGTAGGAGATGATATTGCGTGGATGAATATCGGTCCAGATGGACGCCTGTGGGCCATCAACCCTGAAGCAGGTTTCTTCGGCGTAGCACCGGGAACCAATTCGCGCACTAACCCGAATGTTATGGAGACAATTCGGAAAAACACCATTTTTACCAATGTTGCGGTAACGCCGCATCACACGCCTTATTGGGAAGGAATGGATGGCCCGCCTCCCCATGAAGCGATCGACTGGCAGGGCAAGCCGTGGACCCAAGACAGCGTAACCAAGGCTGCGCATCCCAACTCGCGCTTCACTACTCCTGCACGTCAATGTCCGTCTATGTCGTCAGAATGGGAAAGCCCTAATGGAGTTCCTATCTCGGCCATCCTCTTTGGTGGACGTCGCGCCAGCCTGGTGCCCTTGGTCTATCAGTCGTTCAACTGGCGGCACGGTGTGTTCCTGGGCGCAACTATGGCTTCGGAAACAACTGCGGCGGCGACCGGAGCAGTTGGTCAGGTGCGACGCGATCCGATGGCGATGCTGCCATTCTGCGGCTACAACATGGGCGACTATTTCGGCCACTGGCTCCGCATGGGGCAACGCATCAGCAACCCGCCGGCAATTTTCCGAGTGAATTGGTTCCGCATGAATGCTCAAGGAAAGTTCCTATGGCCTGGATTTGGTGAAAACCTGCGCGTCCTCCGCTGGGTGCTGGGTCGCGTCCATGGCGAGGTCGGCGCAGCAGAGACGCCGATCGGCTATATACCACACCCAACAGGGATCGATGTGTCGGGATTGGATGTCTCGCCGGCGGCGCTTAACGAAATGTTCGCGATTGACCGAGACGGCTGGCTTGAAGCTGTCGCCGGCCAACAAGAGTTCTTCAAAAAATTCGGAGATCACTTGCCGCGAGAAATCTGGCAGGAGAGCGAAGCCCTTGCGAAACGACTGCAAGCATAGGTTCTGGGTGCTAGGGGTTAGGGACTGGGGAAAGAACAAATCAGCGAAGATCTTGCTTTTCTCTCTCATACCCAACACCCAACACCTAACACCCAACACCTAACACCCAACACCCATCCCCATGGCTATTCGCATCACCAAAGTCTACACGCGCACCGGCGACAAAGGATTCACCAAACTCGTCGGCGGCAAAAAAGCACCTAAGGACGCCGCACGTATCGAAGCGTACGGCACGATCGATGAACTCAATTCCGTTCTTGGCCTCGCGCGCGTTTTTAACGACGACCTCAAAGACCGCCTGCCCGCCGCGCAACGTCTTGATGACGTTTTTCGGCGTTTGCAGAATGAGCTGTTCGATCTTGGCAGTGAACTCGCCACTCCCTCAGATTTCTCATATGAAGGCCAATTCCACGTCGGTGATAATGAAGTCAACGCGTTAGAAAAACTCATTGACGAGCTACAAAAAGATTTAGCCCCGCTGAATTCTTTCATTCTTCCTGGCGGGGGCAAAGTCGGCGGGTTCCTCCATCAAGCGCGCACGGTCTGTCGCCGCGCCGAACGAGAAATCCTGCGGCTCTCGCGCGAAGAAGAAATCAGTTCCTGGCCGCTGAAGTATGTGAATCGTCTCAGCGATTTACTTTTCGTGCTCTCTCGCTGGGCCAGTAAAAACCTCGGCGAGCCCGAATATCTGTGGGAACGCGGGCTGCGAGGACACGACCGAGAAGCAAAAGCAGCAGCACAGAAAAACAACGCACGCACCACGTAATGCGCGCTACGTGATGCGTAGTGCGGGTTCCGTGAAGAGGACTGAAACATCATGGTGGACTCATCGCTCTATTTTAAACAAATCGAAATTGGGCCGATGCAGAACTTTACCTATCTGATCGGCGACACCCTCACCCGTGAAGCGCTGGTCGTCGATGCGGCCTGGGACATTCCCGGTCTTCTGCAGCTCGCCGAACAGGATGGGTTTACCATCACGAAAGCCCTCGTGACGCACTATCACCAAGATCATCTTGGCGGCGACTTTTCAGGCCACCATATCGAAGGGGCGGTTGAACTGCTCGAAAAAATCAAGGCGAAAGTATATATCAACAAAACCGAAGCGCCGTTCCTGGCGCGGCTGACCGGACTGTCCGATTCGGACATTGTCACAGTAGACAGTGGGGACAAAACGACGGTCGGGAATATCGAAGTGACGTTCATCCATACGCCTGGTCATACGCCCGGCTCGCAATGCTTTTTAGTCGCGAATCGCTTGGTGGCCGGAGACACCTTGTTCATTAACTCGTGTGGGCGCGTCGACCTTCCCGGCAGCAGTCCGGAAGATATGTACTACAGTCTGACGCAAAAGCTCGCGAAGCTGCCAGACGATACCGTGCTCTATCCCGGTCATAATTACGCCGAAAAGCCATTCGCTACGATGGGGGAACAGAAACGTCACAACATGTTTCTCAGGTTCAACAACTTGAATGACTTTTTGGAACTGCTGTCTCCGCTCTCGATTCGTCGCTAATAAGGACCACTCGTGATTATTCGTAAAAAACGCGGCAATTTTTTAGAAGATTTTCGCGTTGGCCAACTCTTCCGTCACAAGGTCGGCAAGACCGTGACCGAAGGTTTGTTCAACGCCTTCACCGAATTCGGCATGACGACCAACCCCCTGAGCAAGAACTTGCGCTATGCTCAGCGCTACGGGTTCAAAGGATTAATTGCTCCGCCGGGGTTGGTGATGAACATCGTGTTCAGCCAGAGTGTCGAAGATATTTCCGAGAATGCTCGCGCCAATTTAGAGTATCGTGATATGCGCTTTGGCGCGCCGGTTTACAGCGGCGACACAATCGAAGTCGAAACTACAATCATTGGCGTACAGCCGTCTTCCAAAGAGCCGGACCGCGGTGTCGTGCACGTGCAAACTACTGGACGAAATCAACACAATGAGATCGTGTTGACGCTCCAGCGCAAAGTGCAAATTTGGAAAGACAAGCAAGACGTAAAGGTCGAAGCCGCGGCGCTCGCCGAAGCGCTGCAGATTCCGTGCGACTTGCAGATCCCTGCCTACGAAGAAAACCGTAAGTACCGCGAGTTGTCGCACCTGACGAACCCGGACACGTACTTCGAGGATTTCAACATCGGCGACGTGCTTGAGCATTCGCGCGGGCGCACGGTCACCACGGCGCATATGGAACTTACCGCCACGCTTGATAACACTTCCCAAGTTCATAGCAATCAGTATCTGGTGGATCAGAATCCCGCTAAGTACATCGGTGGACAGTTGATCGTGTATGGTGGGATTCCGTTCAATCTCTGCCTTGGTCTTTCTTGTCCGGACGTGGGTGATAACTCGGTAGGTGATATTTGCTACATTACCGGACGCCATACCGGACCCGTGTTCGTCGGCGATACGGTCTTCGCCGCGACTGAAATCAAGGACAAGCGAGCGTATCCAGGTCGACCAGATCTTGGCGTCGTCTCCGCTATCTTGCGTGGCCACAAATTCGTCAAAAAAGGTGACTCCTGGGAGAAGATGGAGATCTTCTATCTAGAGCGGGAAATGGCGGTGAAACGGCGGGGCCATTACGCGTGAAACAGACGCTATAAGCGGCTCTGACTAGGATGAAGATCCCAGCAAGTGAGATTGTTGATTCGTTACAAAAGTCCGGCAAGATCCCATATGGATGGAAGCCGGCGCGCCAGGAATTCCGTAAGGTGAAGGTGAAGAACTTGGAGATATTAAGCACACTTCGGGAACATCTTCCGGGGGAGTGGCGAAAGGTGTACTACCGCGGCCAAGATGGAACGGAAATCCACTATTTCGAGCACAATCGCACGAGAAAAGTTTGGGGAGTTAAGGTAAAATAATTTCATGTCGCGCTCCTTGCACACCGCTCTTGTCGATCTTCTAGAAAGTCCCTTGTTGTCGGATACGGAACTCTGTCGCCTTATTGGATGGTATGCCTTGTCTCTTGCCGATTTGCTCAGACGAAAATGCATTACTATACGATATGCTGAACGGATGCTTTTCAATCTTGATGTGGTGCAAAAACTGGAACAACGCGGGTTAGAAGATTGTGTGGAGTTACTCGATTGGGGCATGCAACTGGAAGATTGGGAGGAACATACTCCTGAGCAACTTTTAGAGGCCATTGCTACGATTGAGCGGTTGGCGCAACGTTTACTCGCAAAAAGTTCAACTTTATCTTCAGGTTCTACAAAATCTGCTCGACAGCGGACACAGAAGCAAGCGCCATCAGGACAAAAGAGAACAGTAAAACGGCAGAGCCATTATGCGTGAGCTGACCACGGCGCCTATCTGTCTGCAAGAGTGACATAGAACAAGAGGTCAAGTTGTAGTAGAAACTTCCCATGACCTTTGACGAGGCGCTAGACCAGGTTCGCGAGCTGCTGCAACAGCGCGGCCGGGTGACCTATCGGTCGCTCAAGTTGCGCTATCAGCTGAACGATGAGCTGCTGGCGGGGGTCACAGACGAACTCATTAGCGCTGAGCGTGTAGCGGTCGACGAAGACGGCAAAGTGCTGGTGTGGAAAGACAGTCTCGCGTCTAGTGTCCAGAGTCTAGCATTTCAACATGCGTCCCTTCCTGACCCCAGACTGCAGACTCTCGACCCTAGACTGGATGCCGCCGAAAGGCGGCAACTGACCGTGATGTTCTGTGACCTGGTCGGCTCTACTGCGCTCTCTGAGCAGCTAGACCCGGAAGAGTTGCGGGACGTGGTGCGAACCTACCAGGAGACCTGTACCGCGGTCATACATCGTTACGACGGCTATGTCGCACAGCACTTGGGTGATGGCTTGTTAGTCTACTTTGGCTATCCGGCGGCGCATGAAGACGATGCGGCGCGGGCCGTACGGGCGGGGTTGGGGATCATTGAACAATTACAGAGCCGCGCGCGTCAGCAAGCGGCTGGGAAATCGCTCCCGCACGGTCGCGGCTCGGCTCCCCTCCAGGTCCGCATCGGCATCCACACAGGACTCGTCGTCATCGGCGAAATTGGCGGCAGTGCGAAGCGCGAGATGCTAGCGCTGGGCGAAACGCCGAACCTGGCGGCGCGGCTGCAAGGGTTGGCTACGCCCGATACCATGGTGATCAGCGCCGCCACGCAACGCCTCGTGCAGGGGTTATTTGAGAGTCAGGACTTGGGACCGCAGACGCTCAAAGGCATCTCGACCCCGATGCCGGTATACAGGATCAGCAGGGAGGGCGTAGCGCAAAGCCGCTTTGAAGTTGCCGTCGGGACGGGCTTAACGCCGTTGGTCGGACGCGAGGAAGAACTCAATCTATTGCAACAACGCTGGGAGCAGGCCAAAGGCGGGGCAGGACAGGTAGTGCTACTGAGCGGTGAGCCGGGGATTGGCAAGTCCCGGCTGATGCAGGAGTGCAAAGAGCAATTGGAGCCCGCAGGGGTGACGCGCATCGAATTTCATTGCTCACCTTATCACCAGAATAGTGCGCTGTATCCGATCATCAATCACCTGCAGCGCCTGCTCCAGTTTGGGCGAGAAGATTCTCCCAACGCCAAGTTGGAGAAACTCCAGCACCGGTTGAACCGCTATCGCTTCCCCCAAGCAGATACCTTCCCTCTCTTGGCGGCCCTATTATCGCTTCCACATCCTGAAGGTTACCCTCCGATCACAGTCAGTCCGCAAAAGCAGAAGGAGAAGACGCAGGCTGCTCTCGTAACATGGCTGGTCGAGGAAGCGGAACGACAGCCGGTCTACACCCTCTGGGAAGACCTCCACTGGGCCGACCCCTCCACGCTGGAAGTGCTCACGCTTCTTCTGGAGCAAATCTCCACTATGCGGATGTGTACCGTGTTGACGTTTCGACCTGAGTTCACGCCGCCTTGGGGCTCACGTTCTTACCTCACGCAGCTCACGCTCAATCGCTTAGAGAGGCCTCAGATCGAGGCGATGGTGGAGCAGGTAATGGGTGAAAAGGCTCTGCCCGCTGAGATCGTGCAGCAAATTGCGATGAAGACAGATGGGGTACCGTTGTTTGTTGAGGAGTTGACCAAGACAGTGGTGGAAGCTCTCGGGGAACAGGGAGCGTGGACCGAGGCACAGGAAGGTAAATTGGTAGGGGCGCAGCATGCTGCGCCCGTGTCCTTAGCCATTCCGGCAACGTTACAAGACTCACTGATGGCTCGACTGGACCGACTGGGAGCAGCGAAAGAGATCGCCCAACTGGGCGCGACCATCGGGCGAGAGTTCCACTACGAACTGCTTCACGCCGTCGCCAACAAAGATGAGAGCAGCTTGCAGCACGGGCTGAAGCAGTTGGTGGAGGCGGAGCTGCTCTATCAGCGCGGCCTGCCACCGCACGTGACGTATCTCTTCAAACACGCGCTGATTCAGGACACGGCATATCAATCGCTACTTAAAAGCAAGCGCCAGCAGCTCCATCAGCAGATAGCGCAAGCGTTAGAAGAACAGGTTCTAGAAACCAAGGAGACGCAGCCTGAGCTATTGGCTCATCACTACACCGAGGCTGGTCTCATTGCGCAAGCGATTCTCTATTGGCAGAAGGCCGGTGAACGCGCCAGCCAGCGCTCGGCCAATGTGGAAGCGATCGGTCATCTTGCTAGTGCTTTGAACTTGCTCAATACGTTGCCCGATACTCCCGAGCGTGCCCAGCAAGAACTCGCGCTGCAAATCGCATTGGGCGCGCCGCTGATAGCCACTAAGGGATATGCGGCACCAGAAATGGAAAGGGTCTATACGCGGGCCTGGGAGATCTGCCAACAAGTAGGCCAGACCCCACAGCTTTTCCCTGTGCTGGAAGGTTTACGAGTGTTTTATTTCGTGCGGGCAGAGCTTAAGAGAACACGCCAGTTGAGCGAGCAGCTTCTTACTTTGGCCCAGAACTTCCAAGAGCCGGCTCTTCTTGTGGAGGCCCACATGGCGCTTGGGGTGACCTTGATGTTTCTGGGCGAATTTGCTCTTGCCAGGGAACACTCAGAGCAGGGGATTGCCCTCTATGACCCTCTGCGGCACCGTTCGCTCGCCTTCCTTTATGGACAAGATCCGGGGGTAGTTTGCCTATCGCATATAGCATGGGCGCTCTGGTTTCTTGGTTATCCGAGCCAAGCGGTGGAGAAGAGTAAGGAGGCTCTCACTCTAGCTCAGGAACTGTCTCACCCCGTGAGCCTCGCTTATGCCCGGAGCCTTGCTGCCGCACTCTATCAGTTCCGCCGAGAGGAGCAGAAGGCTCAAGAGTGGGCAGAAGCAACTCTTACTCTCGCGACCGAGCAGGGATTCCCGTTCTGGATCGCGAGTGAGACGATAACACGGGGATGGGCGCTGGTGCAGCAAGGGCATGCGGAGGCAGGGATTGCGGAGATACAGCAAGGTCTTGCTATCTGGCAGACCACGAGAGCCGAGATATCACAGCCGCATTTTCTTGCCCTGCTGGCCGAGGCGTATGAGAAAGTAGGGCAGGTCGAAGAGGGACTGAGCAGCATAGCTGAGGCTCTGGCTGCAGTGGATAACAGTGGAGAGCGCTGGTACGAGGCGGAATTGTATCGGCTGAAAGGCGAACTTCTGCTGGCGCAGGCAGGCAAATTGAGAGATTGAGTCATCGGGGAATTGAGTCATTGAAAAATTGAAGCACTGGGCCATTGAGCGATCAGAGTCTTGATTTCATCAATGACCCGATGGCCCGATGAGCAAATGACTCAATGCTAAGACTTGCAAGAGGCCAAGGCGCTGCTGGAAGAATTGGGCCATTGAGCGATCAGAGTCTTGAGTTCCGCAATGGCCCGATGACTCAACGAAAAAATAATTCAATCGCTCAAGCCAATAACGTCCGCGCAATCACCTTCAATTCCAGAATCGGCTTTACACCTTCAAATATAGGCAACACCAGCGCATCGACCACGTAGCGAGAAATGGCATACTCTTCGCCGTAGCCCCAGCCGCCATGGATCAACTGCCCTTCTTGCGTCACCCACACCGCCACGTCACAAGCAAGCAATTTGGCCATCGCCGCAGTCACGGTTGCAGCTTCATCTTTGTCCATCGCTGGCGCGGCGGCGTAGGTCAATTGACGCGCTGCGGCAATATGCGTCGCCATCCGACCGAGTTTGTATTGAGTGAGTTGAAAGTCTCCTAAGGCATTGCCGAATTGCTTCCGCTCACTCGCATAAGTAGCACTGACTTCCAAAGCCGCTTGTGCGAGACCAGTAGCCCGGCCGCCGGTTTGCAACCGTCCAGCGGCGAATCCCGCCATTTGCAAGTAGAACCCTTTGTGAAGGCCGCTTTCTTCACCGACTAAGTTCTCGGCTGGCGCGAAATAATTATCGAAACTCAACACATACGAGTGCATGCCACGATAACCTAAGGTCGGGATCGCTTTTCCGTGGAGCACGCCGCCGGTTGCTTGTTTCGTCTCGAATTCATGACCTGGAAATTGATCTTTCTCGACGATAAACAACGACAATCCCCGAGCGCCGGACTTCGGGTCTTGGTTCGTACGCGCTAACAACGCAATAATGTTTGCTCGGCCAGCAAACGTGCACCAGGCTTTCGCACCGTTGATAAGGTAACCGTGTTTCCCGCCAACATTCGCCGGTTCAGCTTTGCATTTCACCGACGCCACGTCTGATCCAGTGTCCGGCTCAGTCACAGAAATCGCCACCATCAGTTGACCGGTAGCGATCGGCGGCAGCCACTGTTTCTTTTGCGCTTCCGTGCCTCCGCGCAACAACGCTTTGGTCAGAATCTCAGGGCGGGTGATCAAACTGCCGGCAACCCCGAGCGAGGCCGCAGAAAGCTCCTCGGTCGTGATAATCATGGCGAGATTCCCCATGCCGCCGCCGCCATATTCCTCAGGCACGGACATGCCAAAAAACCCCAGTTCCGCCATCTGTTGAATGATATGCTCAGGAATTAACTCATCGTGTCGGTGCACTTGCTCAGCTACCGGCGACACTTCAGAGCGGGCGAATTGACGTACGGAATCCCTTGTCATCAGCGCGATTTCGCTGTCCAACCAGGAATTGTTGACGCCGCGGTTGCCAATGACCGTTTGGCCAAGTTTGCGAAAGCGACTTTCATGCGCGCCGTCACGAATTGCAGCTTTTACCTCCGGTTGTCCCAATGTCTCGGTAAGAAAACTGTCCGTGAAGCCGAAGTCGGACTGATGAATATCAGCTTGTCCCAGCAATTTTTGACCGACCTCAGCAGCAAACCCCAGCGCCATATCACTGATATCCGCCTCTCCTTGCTCGCTCGCCGCTTGCGCATACGCGTGCAGAGCGCGCGCTGCTTCCACTTCAGTGGAAAGGTACGCCAATCGCTCGGCATGCACTTGGTGATCGTCAATGCCTTTTCCGCCGTCAGTCACGGTGCGGCCATGCTCCAAGGCTTGATCTCGAACTCTCTGGAGCGCATCGACGATGGTTGTGGCCTGTCGTAGAGTATCAGTCATGCAGGTCGTCTCCTCATTAGTGAAAGGAAAATTTCTACCATTCTCCCATTTTTCGAGCTAGGAGGGTTGGGTCGTGAGGACGAATCTGGTAAAAGTCCTGAGTTCTGGACAGTATTGAGTCATTGAGCCATTTTGCCATCGAGTCATTGAAGAAGTAAACCAGCGAGGGATCATGCTCTGGTGGTCCTCAATGACCAGATGATCCGATGATTCAATGACTCAATAAGCTAGCTCAATGCTGTAATGGCCCAATGATTCAATTGAAATTAGGAGGATTCTCATGTTTGTTCTCGACGAAGGCAAGCGTTTCGTCATCCCCCGCACGGAAATGACCTATCCCGGTCATAGTACGAAGCTGCATCAAAACGCAGCAGACCCGGTTAAATCACCGGTAGACCATGTCATGATGGACTTTGAAGACGCCTGCCCCTACGAGTTCAAAGGGCCCAAAAGCCGGCAGTGTGTCGTCGAAGCTCTCAATTCATTAGACTTTGGCAAAAAAGTCATCACCGTCCGGCCCAACAACATCCGTTCCGAATTTTTCCTAGGCGACCTTGAAGCCATTGTGCTCGGCGCGCCGGACAAATTTCACGGTATTATCCTCCCTAAAGTACATGGACCAGATGACATCAAATATGTCTCTAGCCTACTCGACAATCTGGAGAAACAAGCTGGCTGGAAAACGCATGTCCAGATCGAGTCGCTGATCGAAATTCCGCAGGCTATTGTGAAAGCCTATGACATCGCGACAGCGTCAACTCGTATGGCTGGGCTCATCTTCGGAATTGCCGACTTCGCTGCTACGCTTGGCATTCGTGAAGTCGTCAAAAATCAGAACATCAATTTCCTTTATTCGAAGCAGGCTGTCGTTGTTGCCGCCAAAGCTGCAGGTTTGCATGCGGTTGACAACGTATACCTCCCCCTCTGGCGCAAAGAAGACGCGCCGGAGAAAGTCGCGGAGATCGAGGCTGGTCTACGCGATAAGAATGTCGGCGCCGCGAATCTCGGTATGGATGGCACCTGGGTTATTCATCCCCAGCAGGCGAAAATCGCCAATGAATGCTACACACCGAACGACTCGCAGGTAAATTACGCCAAGCGTGTGCTCGACCTCTATCACGTTAAAGGCGGCGGTTCGATGCCTGATCCGGAGACCGGTGAGATGATTGACGAAGCGACGATCAAGATCGCCTTAATGGACCTTGCCAAGGCGGTACAAGCCGGCACGGTCAGCTCTGCGTATCTCGCTGAACAAGCCGCGAAGAGTAAGTCGATCACTGGTTATGACATTTTGGAGCAGATGAAACGCATCGGATAGGGGTCGGGCATCAGGGAACAGGGACCGGTTTTTCTGTTCCCCGTTCCCCAACCCCTGATCCCTCATACTAGTAGTTCAATATAAAGGCAGGGATTTCCATGCTGAAAAAGATTCACCACATCGGCATTGTCGTTCGCAACATCGAAGAAGCGTTCAAATTCTACAAAGACACCCTGGGCTTGCCGTTAGGTAAAATGGCGACCGTGCAAGACCAGGGTGTCAAGGCCGCACTGCTCCCCGTCGGCGAGAGCGAAATTGAACTGCTCGAACCAATTACCCCTGACACTGGGGTTGCGAAATTCCTGGAGAAAAAAGGCGGTGGTCTCCATCATCTGTGTTTTGAAACGGATAATGTCGAAACCGAACTGCAAGGGGCCAAAGACAAGGGAATCAGAGTCATTGATCAGAAGCCACGCCCCGGTTTGGCTGGCGTCATCGCGTTTCTCCATCCGCAAGCATGCTGCAGCGTCTTGGTCGAATACGCCCAACCCGTCGATTACAGCGAACATGCCTCGCTCTTGGGCGAAGCCCGTGATCGTCGATTTACAGCGAAGCGACTCGATCACGTCGTGGTCGCGGTAAGAGATTTGGAAGGCGCCGTCGCTACCTTCCACAAAAACTTTGGTCTTATTCGTGAAGCGGAAGCCAAAGATGTTCCGGCTCTGGGCATTCGTAATACGTTCTTGCCGATCAGTGATGCGAAAATTGAAATCGTCGAACCCCTAGGCGAAAAGAGCCCTATTGCCCAGTTCATCGAGAAGAGCGGAGAAGGCATGTACCTCATCGCGCTTGACGTGGATTACCTTCCCGGGGCGATCGCCGCACTTTCTGAGAAAGGCATCAAAGCCAACGTGATCAAGTCTCCAACGAGTGGCGATATCGCCTTTATTAGCCCGAAGCACACTCATGGAGTGTTGTTGCAATTGATCTCCCGACGTTGAATCCTTGCAGACGCATGAAAAAAATCCCTCGTTTCCTTTTTTGCCTGTTCGTCTTTACAGCGTTTTTCCCTGTGCTGCTGCCCGCCTGCAGCTTGTTCGATAACACCAAGCTTGAGCAGCAGCGCGCTGAAATAGCGCGACTGAAAGAAGAAACTGAAAAATTGAAACAGGAAGCTGACGCCTTGCATCAACAAAATCAACAGGCCGATCAAGAACGCGAGGCGTGTAACCGCGCATTCTCTGCGTTTGACCAAGGAAGAAAAGCTGTGGACGCCGACACTGCTATTGCTTCTTACAAAGAAGGGCTGAGCTTGTGCCCCAATGACGACGTTGCCCATAATGAACTGGGCGAAATTTACTTGAGACGGGGTCGAAAAGCTGAAGCAAAAGCAGAGTTTCAAACTGCTGTGCAAATCAATCCAAATTTCTCCCGCGCGCAGAAAAATCTGGACGCCGCGCAGTAGTCAGCACCGACTATGAACGGCCACTCTTGACCATCATGGGGGGCTATTTCCTAATACCAAATCCTCTTTGAAAGCAGGATTTCGGACTGCAGACAAGGCGCTTAAGCGCCTTGTCCACACCTGGGAAAGATAAGATCTTTGAAGTTAGGGTATCATCGCTATTCGCTACGAGTATTTATGCCCGATGCAAGACGTTTTTGACCGCTGTGACAACTTTGTCAACATTAGGAAGGACTAGGTGCTCAAGATTTTTTGCGTAGGGCATTGGCACATCCTCGCCGGTGATGCGCAAGACTGGAGCGTCGAGGTAATCAAACGCCTTATTCGTCACCCGATAGGCAATCTCGGCTCCGGCTCCGGCAAACGGCCAACCCTCTTCGACGATCAGGCAACGGTTGGTCTTTTTGACTGAGCGAAGAATCAGTTCTTCATCGAGTGGGCGGATCGTGCGTGGATCGATAATTTCCACCTCAATACCCTGCTTGGCCAATTCTGTAGCAGCGTCCTGGGCGACAGACACCATCTTCGACCACGCGACGATGGTGAGATCTGTCCCTTCACGCTTCATGTCACCTTGACCAAGGGGGATCATATATTCTTCATCCGGCACCGGTCCTTTGCGACCGTACAAGACTTCTCCCTCAATAAAGACGATCGGGTTGTCGTCACGAATCGCGCTTTTGAGCAAACCTTTGGCGTCGTACGGCGTCGAAGGGATGACAACTTTCAGTCCAGGAATGTATGCATACAGATTTTCCACGACCTGGGAGTGCTGGGCCGCCAACTGGTGCGCAGCCCCGCCAGGGCCGCGAAAGACAATCGGCATCGAGAATTGCCCGCCGGACATGTAGCGCAGCTTTGCTGCATTGTTTACAAGTTGATCAAAAGCACACAGGGAAAAATTCCAGGTCATAAATTCAATAATAGGGCGGAGTCCGACCATGGCCGCGCCAATACCGACTCCAGCAAACCCTGTTTCTGCGATCGGCGTGTCCACCACCCGGCGTTCCCCAAAACGATCAAGCAGACCTTCTGACACTTTGTAGGCGCCGTTATAGTGGCCGACTTCTTCGCCCATCAAGAACACCCGCTCATCACGTTCCATTTCTTCAGCCATCGCTTCGCGCAAGGCTTCACGATACGTCAGTTCACGCATACTGCATCTCCTCGTTTAGGAAAGAACTCCAGCTGGGCTCTTGG
>JACXTT010003424.1_pt1 | contig 24394 bp, 20 predicted proteins | sample 9270951 | NCBI WGS metagenome assembly JACXTT01 (sample SAMN15532306, study PRJNA645909) | rock metagenome | isolation source: weathered quartz diorite | place: Puerto Rico | collected 2017-06-21
CGGTTCAGTGTAATGGTATTGCCGTTGCGGTTATTGAGCAGGAAACCGATGCGTACAAAATCACCCTGTACTACCTGGTCTTCCGCGGTGGTGGCTTCTGCAAACAAACCGCTGGCCGCTTCTATCAGCCGCTGCACTTCGCCCAGTTTCTGCCGTTTCCAGTAACCATCATCCAGTGCATTTATCATGCGGTACAGCTCTACGAGGGCGCTTACCGATTTACCCGGGGCAAACAGGGAATAAGATTTTAGTATCTCCTCTATTTTTTGCTGTATGGCTTCTCCTCCTTTTACCCTGGCCCAGCTCACGTCCACACCGTCCATCAGGCCGCTATGAGGCGCATCGCCTTTCCAGGCAACAAAATATTCCAGTGCGGCGCCATGCTGCGCGGCCACGCCAAAGCCCTGGCTTTTATGCTGGCTGCGGCTTTCGGCGGCTATTTCGCCATAGCTTTTGCCCAGCACCGGGTTAAAAACGCCCACATCAAAATTAAGCTGGTCGTTGGCGGTAGTATTGGTGCTGCCAAAATTGAAGGTATTCCACAAAGCCCGTTTGGCCTGCCAGGGTTGTACATATTTCAGTTGTTCGGGGAAACGATTGGGGTCGGCAGCGGCGGTAAACGCTTCTACCGCCAGTACCGCGGAAGCTGAATGATGACCATGTCCCGCACGCCCGTCCTGTGGAAAACGGGTAACGATAATATCAGGCTGGAATTTGCGTATTACCCAAACCACATCGCTGAGTATTTTTTCCTTGTCCCATTTCTGCAGGGCTTCTTCCGTGCTTTTGGAAAAACCAAAATCAAAAGCGCGCGAGAAGAATTGCTCCGCCCCGTCAATGCGACGGGCCGCCAGCAATTCCTGCGTGCGTATCAGTCCCAGCTCTACCCCCTGTTCATTGCCAATGAGGTTTTGCCCGCCATCGCCCCTGGTAAGCGATAAATAGCCGGTGCGGTACAGTTTTTCTTTTGCCAGGTAAGCCAGCAGGCGGGTATTCTCATCATCGGGGTGCGCACCTACGTATAATACGCTGCCGAGCACACTCAGCTTTTTTATGCCGAGTAAAATTTCCGACGAGGAGAGCGACTGTGGTGTTTGCGCCCTGCCGGTTGTTGCACCGGTTATCGATGCCAGTACGGTACAATAAAGAAAAAATCGCTTCATTCCTATAGTTTATTAAATCCGGAAAATCACGGCCTAAAATAAGTAAAAGCGGGACGACCCTGTTCCCGCTCATCTAATTTGGTATTTATTTTGCGCCTTCGGCCATATTTTTAACAAAAAAAGAAACAGGCGCACAGAGTTAAAAGAGAAAAAGAGGCGTTTGCGTATATCTCTTTTTCTCTTTTACCTCTGTGCGCAAAAAATTATTGCCCAACAAGAAACACCGCATTGCAAAACAGCAATTTCCCATTCTCCCAAAAGCTGCGGAACAGGGGGTTGTCTGCCAGAAATACTACGCTGCCCCGGCCCATGTCCATGGCGCCGAACAGCGTTCCGTCTTTTAACTTCTCCCGCACCCTGCTGCCTGCAAACCCGCTGATATAATTGTCTTTCTTTATCACGCCCACATTCCAGCCGTCTTTCAGGAACTCATAAATATTATCATCCTGCTTGAGCGTATAATAGCTGTCACCATACCCAAATGCCAGCGGATGCGAATTGTCCAGCTCCACCTTAAAAATAGACCCCGGTATGCTGTTTACCAGGAAGTCCCGCTCGCGGTTTTCGTATTTGCGCAGCAGGTTGTAATCGTCTTTTTTCGGCTCTTCTTTTTTATCGTCGCCGCTGCCCTTGATCTTAAAGCCCCAGTCGCTCCGGCTCATCTGCGCTACCGCTCCCTCCAGGGCTATCAGCTTCCCGCCCCGGCGTACCCAGTCCTTCAACAGTTCATTGCTCTCTTTTGTTGAAAACAGGCTATAGTATCCGTCGGGAACGATCAATACATTAAAATCCGCCGGGTTCATTCTCCCGATATCTTCTGTATTAATAAGCGTAATGGGGTATTCCAGCTGCTGGTCAAAGAAATGCCATATCTCTCCCATGGCATTGGAGGAAACATCATTCCCCGCCAGCAGGGCTACTTTGGGAGGATGGATAAAACGTACTTTATCGGAACCCAGGTCGAAGCCTTTATCAACAAACCCGGATGGTATGGGTGTGAGGCTGGTTAATGAAGTATCTGCAGCCGCTCTTACCAATGCTTCGAGGTACTTGCCCTGTGCAGCATTTGCGGCCCTGGTTACAATCAGCGAACCCTTGTCAAATTCACTGTTGCCCACACGAAAGGACTGTTCGGCATACCTTACTTTTATTCCGTTGCGTAACAGGTTGGCCAGGAAGCGTGCGCTGTTCATGCCATCCCATTTAGCTACCCAGGCATAGGCGTTTTCAACCGGTGTTCTTATTACAGAATAACCCATAAAACCCACAGCTGTTTCTCCCACAGGCCCTTTAACGCCGTATGTCTTTATGCCATAGGCAAAAGGAACCGACCAGGCCGTTATGTCATAGGTGGCCGAATCCGATAAACGCGAAATCCGTTCAAACAGCACCCGCAGTAAATTGGATTTAGGTTGCGCAGCATTTACTACCACATCGTGTCCATCCGTCTTAAAGAGTTCTGTCTTTCCGGTAAAATAATTGAAACCGGCAAGTGATGTGCCGGCGCTATAGGCCCATTTTATGTTATTCCGGTTAAGCAACACTTTCAGCCGGTTGAGTTTATCCGTACCATCGTCCTTAAACACATAATTTTTAAACTCGCCTCCTGGATTCTGCACCGCATTGGTATAATAAGTATGAAACTCCTTTACCAACCGTGCTGCGTTTTGCGAAGTCATTTCAATGGTGCTCATACCTGTGGTATAATGATGTATCAGCCGGTCGCGCAGGGTGAGTGTATCGCCGTCTTCCGTTACCACTGCCAGGCCGCCGCGGCTATGACCGCCCTGCTCGTAGGTCATCCCGATAGCGCCATTGTACAACGGGTAGGTATCACCGTAACTTGGGTAAAACAGGTCAAAGCGCTCCTTGGTAAAATACAGCCAGCCGTTCTGGTCAAAATAACGGGCATTATTGCGGCCGATAGTTGTCTGGAACTCCCGTTGCCATGGAGTTATCACATCGTGAAACGGTTCCGCCGCCGGGGCAAAATAATACGGGGCATTGTATCCCTGCTCGTGAAAGTCTACATGTACCTGCGGCAGCCAGCTGTTGTATTTTATCATGCGTTGCTGCGTTTCCAGCTGTGTTTGCCAGGCCCAGTCGCGGTTTAAATCAAAATTATAATGGTTGGTTCTGCCGCCGGGCCAGGGTTCGCTGTGCTCCCGTGCAATGGGCCGCGCATTGGGTTGCCGGCCTTCTACCTGGGTAATCCAGTTTACATAGCGCTCGCGCCCGTCGGGATTGATACAGGGGTCGATGATCACGATGGTATTCTTTAACCATGCCTGGGATTTTTCATTGACCGGGTTCACCAGTTCATAAAGGGTGAGCATGGCCGCTTCGGAAGAAGAAGGCTCATTGCCGTGCACATTATAGCTCAGCCATACAATGGCAGGCATGACTTCGCTGGCGGCAGAATCCTTGAGCAAACCAGCCAGGCGCAGGTTATTACTGCGTACGGCTTCCAGCCGGGAAAAGTTTTCCCGGGAGGCCACATATACCAGCAGCAGCGGGCGGCCTTCATTGGTTTGGCCGTACGCTTCTACTTTTACCCGGTCAGGCGCCTGCCGGGCTACCTGGTACATATAGCTGACGATCTTATAATGCGGGGTAAAACGGCTGCCTAAGGGATAACCAAGAAACTGATCGGGCGAGGCCACCTGCCCCTGGGCGCCCGCAACTCCGGCTATAACCAGCAGGAGCATAAAGAATATTCGCATAAACGGGTTTGTTAATTAGTATTTTACATGCAATTCTACCCGCCTGTTTTTGGCACGGCCGGCATTGGTTTTATTGTCTGCCACGGGGCTGTTCTGCCCATGACCGGCCGCATTCAGCCGCGCAGCAGCTACCCCCTTGCCTTCGAGGTATTTTTTTACTTCGTCTGCCCGCTGCTGGCTAAGCAGCTGGTTCTTTTCCGGGGCGCCGGCATTGTCGGTATAACCGTCAATATCCAGTTTAAGATCTTTATTGCCCACCAGTATGGCCGCTACCTCATCCAGGGGCCGGGAAGATACTACCAGCAGCGTATACCTGCCGGTATTGAAAAAGATGTTTTTGGCGGCATATTCAATTTTTTGCTCCGTTTCTTTAGTAATAATCGGGCAACCGCCATTGGCGGGATCGCCCGGCACATCCGGGCATTTATCTTCTTCATCATTCACCCCATCATTATCGCGGTCCGGTATGGGACAGCCCTGGTAGCGGGCAAAACCCGGCACGGTAGGGCATTTATCTTCTTCGTCGTTGATACCGTCATGATCAGTATCGGGTATGGGGCAGCCCTGGTAACGGGCAAAGCCCGGCACGGTGGGACATTTATCATCCTTGTCCGGGATGCCATCGTTATCACTGTCCGGGCAGCCGTTGAATTTCAATAGCCCGGCAATATCCGGGCAGGAGTCCTGGCTGTCGATGATACCATCGCCATCCCTGTCTTTCGGCGCCTCCACAATAGGCAGCGACGGCGCCGCTACTATTTTAGCAGGCTCCCTGCGCTTGCCGATGGTACCGGCAAAGCCTACACTATGGTAGAAATGATAATTGGCATTTTCAGAAACCGCTACGCGAAACTGTGAGTTGATCAGCAGGTACGCATCGTCAAACAGGTTTAATTGCAACCCCACACCCAATGGTATAAAAGTGGCAAAGTATCCTTTGTATTGAGAAACGCCCAGGCCGCCCGATAAGTAAGGTGTAAAGAGATAACGGTCAGACATCAGTTTAACGTTGAGCGACGCATCCCCCTCAATCAGAAAATTATCGTCCTCAAACGGCACGTGGTTGGGAATGGGATAATCCAGGAAAGAACCGGCAAAATTGACCGATAAATCGACGTGACCGGAAAGCCCTTCCAGGTAATTGAGCGCAAGCCCTGGCGCCATATCCTTGAAATCGGTCAGTTGGTGATCGCGGAAAGCAGTACCCAGGCTATGGGTTCTCGCATAAGCAGCTCCTTTAAAATCATTGAAGAAGAAATGTACACCCAGGGATGGCGGCTTGATATAGCTCTGCTGCTGGCCGAAGGCCGTATGCAGGCAGCACCCTCCAGCCATCCAGGCAAACAACAACTTCTTCATAGCGAGCTAATTTTGCGGAATCAACAAAAATAACTGCTGGGCCTGAAAATCTGAAATAATTATGGTAACCGGTTAGTCGGTTGGAGGACGTTTTTTACCGAGTACTGTTACTTTTACACGGGCCAGTCCTCTTTTTAAATAACCGAGATGCGCGGCTGCGCTACGGGAAAGATCTACCAGCCGATGGTTCCTGTAATTAAGCCGGTCATTTACCCGAACTACTACCGTTCGGTTGTTGCGCAGGTTGGTAACTCTTAACCAGGTACCCATTGGCAATGCATTGTGCGCACAGGTCATCTTTTCCTGGTCAAATAATTCGCCGCTGGCGGTGCGCTTACCCTGGAATTTGTTGGAATAATAGCTGGCTATGCCGTATTGCGTGGCCGAAGTGGTGGACACGTTTTTACGAAGTGTGCTGTCGGTAGTCGTTCCGGCAAATACAGCCGGCGATACTCCCATACAGGCAAGTATCAGGCAGCAAAAACAGGTTTTCATTTAGTCTATTGGTTTGTTGGCAAAATACCGCTCGCTCAGCATCCTGTCCTCACCGTAAATATCATCATAAAATTTGACTTTTCCATCTTTTCCCTCCACCGTAAAATACCGGAAAAACACCGGGATGCGGCTCCGGATGGGAATGTAATGACGCTCTTTCCGGCCCAGGAAGGCCTTCAGACTGTCTGCCTTGAAAGCATTAGCGGGATTGGTAGCATTCAAACTGTCATTACGGATAATATAATGTGCCAGTTTGTCCCACTCCTGTACCCGTACACAGCCATGGCTAAGGGCACGAATAGTGTTCTTGAAGTAATAACGCTGGTTGGTGTCGTGCATGTATACGCTGTACTTATTGCTGAAGTTAAATTTCAATACCCCCAGGGCATTATCGTCGCCGCTACCCTGTACCACCTTGTACGGGATGTCCTTTTTGTACCTGAACCAGTTGATTGCATGGGGATTTACCTCGTTGCCATCATCATCCACCAACGAATAGCCTTTTTTAGCCAGGTAATTAGTATCCTTTTTCAGGCCCGGCAATACCTCTTTTACAATAATGCTGGTAGGTATAGTCCATTGCGGGTAAGTAATCATATCGGTCAGCTTGCTGGTCAGCACCGGCGTGCGGGTAGTGGGCTTGCCAACCACTACTTTCGACTGCATAAAAATGGTGTCGGTGTCCCAGAGCTGCATGTAATAAGAAGGAAGGTTTACCCAGATGTACCTGGTTGGCAGCGTGTCCGGCAGCATCTTGTACCGGTCCATCGTAATGGCAATGCGCTTGAATTTGTCCCAATCAGTGATGTTGAGCAACCGTACCGTTTTTTCATTCACCCGGCCGGTTACCGTTAAATCCTTATCGTGCTGGTATTTGCGCAGGGCTGTTTTTATCGAAGCCGTATCGCCCGGCTGGATAGGGAACCCCAGTTCCGTTAACCTTTTTTCCACCTGGCCGGCCAGGGCTGCCGAATCCTTATTGGGATAAATAATATAGGTAGTTGGCCTAAACTTCACAGAATCAATAAATGAGGGGATGGCGGCCTTTAGCCTTTTATACCCTTCCAGCCTGGGTTCCATTTCTTCCAGGTTGCCCCGGATATCTTTTTCCACCAGGGCCTGCTTAAAGTTTTGCAGAAATACTGTATCGGTTATCAGCGAATCGTTGCGCAGGGTGATGCTGTCTTTGGGCAGCCGGCCCAGCTTCAGGTCGCGCGCAATGCTCAGGTAATCGTTGGTCAGTATAAGATCGGCCCGTGCCCAGAGGGCGGCATTGCGGCGATGGATGGTATCAGCTACCAGGCCATTGAAAATATTGGCGAGGGAAGAAAAGGCATAATCGGAGGGAAACAGGCCATAGGCTTTGGAGGAATCGATAAAGCGGAACAGCGAGTCGGCAATAGGATACCATTTTTCCTTTTCGCTCCACAGGGGCTGGTATTGGTTCCCACTGTAGATTTTTTTCAGCAATTCCCACTGTTCCAGCCGCACGGAATCATTTAGCTTTCCCTTGTTTTCGTCCGTATATTGCAGGAGTTTTTGCAGCAGTTCACTGGCTTTTTCGTCGGCCTGCTCCGGCTTTTTTACCACCACATTATCAGGTGGCTTTTGCCGGGTATTGGTTCCTGCGTCATTACAGGCCGTCATCCCGTAACAAATCAGTACAATAAACAAAAAGCGGAGCGGAGGAAAATCGTTCGAGTTCCGGGTTTCTGGCGTCATAAATCGGGTAAAAGAGATTCTGTATATTCGAAAAATCAAACTATTAGGAATGAATTTACTCAAACAACGGCATTTTTTGCTAACTGTCCAAACTGTTTTTATCTACATCTTTGCATTTCCACAGAATCCTACGCTTCCTCTGAGCAAATATGGAGTGCCGGTTTTGAGCGATATCAGGATTTACCAGTCCTCCGCAGCCGCCGATAGTAACAAGCAAATGGTGGACCTGAAAACGCTGATCCCCACCATAGTATTGGATATACGTTATGCTTCCAACAAAAATTTCATGCAGCGCCCCATGTATACCGGCCGGGTAACCACCACCTACCTGCGCCTGCCAGTGGCAAAAGCACTTGCACAGGTTCAAAAAGAGCTTAACGGGAAAGGGCTGGGACTGAAAATATTCGATGCTTACCGCCCTTATTCCGTTACAGAACGGTTCTGGGAGCTGGTCATGAACGAAAAATATGTGGCCGACCCCAAAAAAGGAAGCGGGCACAACCGGGGCACAGCGGTAGACCTTACCATTATCAACCTGCAAACAAAGAAAGAAATGGAAATGCCCACCGGGTTCGACAATTTTACGGATACCGCCCACCAGTCTTTTATGCAGCTCCCCTTCCTGCTGCTCGAAAACCGCAAGTTCCTGAAAGACATCATGGAAAAATACGGGTTTAAGAAAATGGACACCGAATGGTGGCATTATTCCTGGCCCGACGACCAGGACTTTGAAATACTTGATTTGCCTTTCTCCGCCTTTAAGAAAAACTAAGCCACCAAATGATGCAAACCCGTTTACTTCCGGCCGCCGCACTGCTTATCCTGCTTGCCGGTTGCAATATGAATGAAAACAATACGCAGGAGCAGCCCGCGCAGGTAGAGCCGAAAAACGGTGACACGCCTACGGTTAAAATAATTCCTCTTGAACCACAGGACAAACCGGAACCGGGACAGTATTGCCTTATAAAAAGAGCGTTCGATAGCGCCGGCGCCACCTATATTGATGCCGATTATATACAATTCCTCATGGGTGATGAGGCTTTAGCCGCTGCAAAGAAAAAGGGTGAAGAAGAAATGGTGCTGGATGATTACTATGTTGTAAATGATAATACCAAAATACGCACCCTCAGGCTAAGCAGTCACTTTGAATTCATCGCCGTTAATGTGGGTACAGAGCCCCTGCCTGCGCAAACGGCCATGCAACACCTGCAATCGGTAGCCAACACACATGTTATAATGATTTTGAATTTCAATAAGCAGCAGGAAGTAACGCAGATGAAAATACAATTCCTTCCCTGAGCTAAGCAAACTTCGCAGTCTTCTCCTCTCCAGTTATATCGCCTGCGCTGCGTATTTGTATTTGCAGGCCGGTAATCCATTCGGCGCAGCCCCTGGAATAAAGATACTCATTCACATCCTGTATAACCTTCATCACTTCGGTATACGTTCCTTCCAGCACTGTGGCAAATGGCCCTACTTCATGTTTTACGCCCGATTGCTGAATAATGGCAATAGCTTCGTCTACCCACTCGTAAGGATGCCTGTCCTGTACAACGGGAATGATTTGAATAGATGCGTTGATGATATAGCTGTGCATGGTTAAACCGGTATTACCCCTGTTACGGCCCCGGTATTAATGGGCCCGTATACATGCGGGAAGGTATCGGCCGTGGAAGGCGACCATTCGTAAATAAACGGGCTGGTAAGCAGACTGGTATCAATAACCAGTTTTACCAAATCCGTTTTACCCTTAAAATAACGTTCCATCACGCCGTTTACCTGCTGGTCATCGGCCGAACAATGAATAAAACCTTCATTAACCAGGGATGGCGATTCGTATCGTCCTTTTTCCCGGGCGGCATCCCATTCGGACCTTGTGGTGACATGGTAAATAACAGGCATCGTTACAATATACGTGGAATTTGTTGTTCGGCTAAGAATAAATCGGCCAGTGTAAGCGCCGTTACCGCTTCCAGCACTACCGGCACGCGAAGGGCAATGCAGAGGTCGTGCCGCCCCTTCACAGAAAAGGCTTCCACAGCGCCGGTTTCCCAGTTAAGGGTCTGCTGCTCTTTGGGAGTAGACGAAGTGGGTTTTACCGCAATACGGAATACCAGTTCATTGCCATTGGTAATACCCCCTACTACCCCGCCGGCGTGGTTGGTCAGCGTTTTGCCCGAAGCATCGGCTATGGCATCGTTGTGCTCTACCCCAAACATCCGGGCGGCTTTAAAGCCGGTACCGAATTCAATACCCCGTATGGCGGGTATGGCAAATACCGCATGGCTGATCAGTGATTCCGCCGAATCAAAAAACGGCTCTCCCAGGCCCACCGGCAGCCCGTTGACACGGCATTCCACGATGCCCCCGATGGAATCCTTGGCATCGATGGCTTTCTGCAATCCTTTTTCCAGGTCGCTTTCACCGCCGATTTCAAGAATGGTAGCTTTAACGGTAATAGTGCTTAATAGTTTTTTGGCAATAACGCCGGCTGCCACCAGGCATACCGTAAGGCGCCCGCTGAAATGACCGCCGCCGCGAAAGTCTTCGAAGCCGCCGAACTTATGATGCGCCACAAAATCAGCATGCCCCGGCCGCGGTACCGAACGCTGCTTTTCATAATCGCCGCTGCGGGTATTCTTGTTTTCAAAGAATAGGGCTATGGGGGCGCCGGTAGTCTTCCCGTTAAATACGCCGCTTTTAAAAATAGGGATATCGTCTTCCTTGCGCGGCGTAGTGCCTTTTTGCGTACCGCCTTTCCGGCGTTCAATATCTTCCAGGAAATCTTCTACAGCCAGCGGCATACCCGCCGGGCAACCGTCTACCACAATGCCCACCGATTCGCCATGCGATTCGCCAAATATCGTTACCCTGAATAAGCGACCGAAACTATTCAACGTTTATGGTTTTAAGCTGTGATGATTTAAAGATACGTTTGCTCCCAGCGATGCAATATGGGCATAAAAATCGGGGTACGATTTATCGATGGCGTTCGCTTCTTCGATGATGGTGCTGCCTTTGGCTTTCAGTGCGGCTACCGCGCAGGCCATGGCAATGCGATGGTCATGATGCGAATGCACCTCTGCGCCGTTTAAGCCGCCGCCGCCTTTTACCAGCATCAAATCGTCCTGCAGTACAATCTCCACGCCCATCTTGCCAAATTCCTGTTGCAGCGTCAGGGCGCGGTTGCTTTCTTTATGCGCCAGCCGGCCCACGCCTTCAATGGCGGTGGTGCCCTTACAATATGCTGCCAGTGCTACCAGGGGCGGAAATAAATCCGGGCAGTCGGTTGCATTGAAATGAAACGCTTTCAGTGGCATCGACCGCACTTCAATCAGCCCGTCCTGCATAGACAATCCTGCTCCGCAGGCACTCAGTGCCTGCAGTATTGCCTTATCGGCCTGGGTGGAATAAATATCAAGTCCTTTTACCATGATATCGCCCGCTACAGCACCCGCTACCAGCAGGAATGCACCCCCGCTCCAGTCACCCTCCACCGTGTACTCGCGCATTGCAACCGGCGAGGTATGGGGGGCCGGGGCAAAATAAAACGATTCATAATTCCGGTTCTGTGGCATCTTCAGCCCAAAATCCTTCATGACCTGCAGGGTAAGATCAATATAAGGACGGCTTTTCAGATTTTTCACTTTGATGGAAACGCCTTTTGCATCCGCTGCCGCATAAGCCATAAGCAGGCCGGTAAGAAACTGCGAACTTAAAGAACCATCTATTTCAATGTTTTTGGGTTGCAGCGGCCCTTTAATAGCCAGGGGCAGCTTACCCTCTTGCGAGCGCACCTGCACGCCAAGCTGTGGCAATATGGCGTCAAAGAAATCCATGGGCCTTGTTGCCAGGCTGCCCGTACCATTTACTATAATTTCTTTATCGCTCAGGGCTACAAGTGGGGTAAACATGCGGATGCTCAATCCGCTTTCACCACAATTGATTTCATCCGACATCGGGTACACGCCATTGCCAACAATAGCCAGGCTGTCGCCATCACGGTCAATTACCGCTCCCAGCCGGCGAATAATATCCAGCGCTGCTTTATCGTCGTTGGAATGACCGGGATTATGAATCACCGATATGCCGCCGCGCGCTACCAGCGCAGCCGCGCAGGCTCTTTGCATGGAACTTTTAGATGCCGCGGCCCATATAGTTCCTTTTAACAGGCCGGGTTGTAGGGTTGCAATCACGCTTATAATGCTTGAAAGTTTTTCTCCAGTTGCTGCAGGGGCACTGATTGAACAACGCCCTTTCCAATCTTCTCCAGTAAAATATAATGAATGTCTTTACGCTCCCGCTTTTTATCCATCTTCAGCACCGCAAATACTTTTTGCTTATCAAACGAAGCATAGGTAGGCAGCCCGTATTGGCTAATCACCTTCACTACCCTTTCGGCCTGTTTAAACCCGTTCAGCTTTGCCGACAACGCTGCCGCATAGGTCATCCCGATGGCCACGGCCTGCCCATGAGAAAGCTCGTACTGGTTTTCCAGCGCATGCCCCAGGGTGTGGCCGTAGTTGAGCAGCCTCCGCTCCCCTTTTTCAAATTCATCGCGCTGCACCACTTTGATCTTGATGGTAGCATTGCGCTCTACCAGCGATGCCAGCAGTTTTTTATTCTTTTGAAAACCCGCCAGCCCGTTTTTTTCCAGCAGGGAAAACAGGGCGGCATCTTTTATACAGGCATGCTTGATGATTTCGGCAAAACCATTTCTCCATTCGGCATCCGGCAGGGTCTTCAGCACGCTTACATCGTACAGTAAAAACTGCGGTTGCCGTATAATGCCTACCATGTTTTTATACACGCCCACGTCAATACCGTTCTTACCACCTATAGAAGCGTCTACCATACCCAGCAGGCTGGTAGGTACAAAACCAAAAGGCAGGCCGCGCATATACACCGAAGCCACATAACCGGTAATATCCGTTATCACACCGCCGCCAATGCCCACCAGCGTGGTCTTGCGGTCGGCCTCCATGGTTATCAGCTGTTCAATGATACTGTCTATAGTAGCCTGTACCTTGTATGCTTCACCGGGCTTCAATACAATGCAGTTCCATCCCTTCAGCCTGGAAGCATGGGCCTTGTACACATGATCGTCGGTAATGATAATTGCCTGCTGTTTGCCAACCAGCTTACCAAGCTGTAATAACGATGCGTCGAAATAAACATCCGTAGCCGCTGTGCTGAATTGATACCGTTTATGTTTCATCCCTGGGAGTTCATGATCTTATTCTGGTGGTTGATACTTTCCATGTGTACCGCGTCGAAATACTTCGTGATGAATTCCTGGCTAAGCCCCAGCTTTTCTCCCCTGGCCACGGCGCGCTGCAGGATCTCATTCCAGCGGTTGGTTTGCAGGATGGTAATATTGTTTTCTTTTTTATAGACACCGATTTTGTCGGCAATCTTCATACGTTGACCCAGTATCTGCATCAGCTCATCATCCAGGTGGTTGATTTGCTGGCGGAGTTTTTCCAGCGCAGCATGGTAGGCTTCTGAATTGATGTCTTCCTTGCGCCAGGCAATGGCATCCAGCATTTCGGCCAGTTTTTCGGGCGTTACCTGTTGTTTGGCATCGCTCCAGGCATTGTCAGGATCTATATGGCTTTCTATCATCAGCCCGTCGAAGTCAAGGTCAATGGCTTTCTGGGCCACTTCCAGCAAAATATCGCGGCGGCCGCAAATATGGCTCGGGTCGTTAATGATCATCATCTCCGGGTTGCGGCGTTTCATTTCAATAGCCAGGTGCCACATGGGAGCATTGCGGTATTCAGTATTGCCGTACGAGGAAAAACCGCGGTGTATAAGGCCTATTTGTTTGATACCGGCTTTTGCCACGCGCTCCACAGCGCCGGTCCACAGTTCCAGGTCGGGGTTGATGGGGTTTTTGATCAATACGGGTATATCCACCCCGCGCAGCGCATCGGCTACTTCCTGAACGCTGAAGGGGTTTACCGTGGTGCGGGCGCCTACCCACAATACGTCTACGTCAAACGTAAGCGCGTCTTCCACCTGCTTGCCGGTAGCTACTTCCACCGTAGTGGGCAGCCCGGTCAGCTTTTTGGCCTGCTGCAGCCAGGGCAATCCCTTGGCACCAATGCCCTCAAACATGCCGGGGCGGGTACGCGGCTTCCAGATGCCGGCGCGCAACATATCAATTTTGCCCGTATTGGCCAGGCGCGTGGCCGTGGCAATCATTTGCTCCTCGGTCTCTGCACTGCAGGGCCCGGATATAATTAATGGACGTTTGGCCCATTTTTGCTGCACGAGTGCTTTCATGGTTGTCGTGTTTGTGTCAGTTGCTTGTTGCATAGTAAAATTATAATTATTTAATAATCCGTTTTATTTTATTCGCGTTCTCAATCAGTTCCTGTAAATACTCGTAATTCTCCTTTTCAAGGCAGGCCTTGAATTTGCGCAGCTGGCTGATATGCTCATTAAGCACATCCAGCACGTTTTCGCGGTTTTGCATAAATACCGGCACCCACATAGCCGGGTTGCTTTTTGCCAGCCGCACAGTACTCTCAAAACCACCGCCCGCCAGTTCAAAAATGGCGTCTTCTTCCTTTTCTTTTTCCAGCACCGTATTGGCCAGCGCAAAAGAGGTGATATGAGAAATATGGCTTACATACGCGGCGTGCATATCATGGCTGTCGGCATCCATATACACCAGGTGCATGCCAATGGTGCGGTACAACTGCTCTATCGTTGCCACGGCATCGGCGTCCGATTTTTCCTTTTCGCAAATCACGCAGGCCCGGCCGGCAAACGCATCGTGTACCGCCGCTTCCGGCCCGCTGTATTCCGTTCCCCACATGGGGTGCGTGGCCACAAACCGGCCCCGCATAGGATGATGGGCCAGCATCCGGCACAGGGCATGCTTGGTAGAACCGGCATCGGCCACTATCTGCTTATCACTTATCAAATCCATAATGGTCTGCATTACCGGCAGGGTGGCATCCACAGGTATGGCCACATAAATCAAATCACTTTGCTGTACCGCTTCTTTCAGCGGCAGGGCTTCGTCTATAAAACCCAGCTCCAGTGCTTTTTTTGCGCTGGCCTCCGAACGGCTTACGCCAATTACTTTTTTTACCAGCCCCCGGTCTTTCAGCGCCATGCTGAAAGAACCGCTGATTAAACCTACGCCAACAATGGTAACCGTATTAAACATGGGAACCTGTGTTCGTTTATTGTTTCAAAAAAGTTTTTACCCGGTCAATGCTCTCCTGCAGCTTTGCTTCTGCACTGCAAAGGCTTACCCGTATATAATCATCGCCCGCACTGCCGAATATGCCCCCGGGGGTAATAAACACGGCCGCGTTGTACAATATAGCATCGCTCAGCGCATACCCGCTTTTATATTTCGCCGGTATCTTCGCCCACATAAACATACCTGCCTGCTCCGTCGAAAAACGACAGTCCAGCAATTGTAACAAGTGCACTACTTTATCCCTGCGCTGCCGGTATACAGCATTGACACTGTCGTACCATTCCTTGCCGGCCATCAGCGCTTTTGCCGCCGCCAGTTGTACGGGCAGGAACATGCCGCTGTCCATATTGCTTTTAAACCGCAGCACTTCGTCAATGCGTTCTTTGGCCGCACACAGCATGCCTACGCGCCAACCCGCCATATTCTGCGATTTGCTCAATGAATTTAGTTCAATGACTACCTCTTTTGCTCCTTCTACCGCCAGCAGGCTGGCAGGGGCATCGTTGAGGATAAAACTATAGGGATTATCGTGGCAGATAAGAATGCCGTGCTTTTTTCCAAATGCCACCAGCTTTTTAAACAAACCGGCCGAAGGCAGCTGCCCCGTGGGCATCTGCGGGTAGTTGACCCACATCAGTTTTACCTTACTGAGATCACGTTGTTCCAGGGCCTCAAAATCGGGCTCCCAGTGGTTGCCTTCCGTAAGCACATAAGGTATCGGGGTACCGCCTGCCAGTTTTACGGCGCTGGTATAGGTAGGGTAACCGGGATTGGGTATCAGCGCTTCATCGCCTTCGTTCAGGTAGGTCATGCAAATATGCATAATGCCTTCCTTGCTGCCAATCAGCGGCAGGATTTCGGTATCGGGGTTCAGTTCGGCCCTGTACCAGGTTTTATACCAACTGCTGATGGCCCCGCGCAATACCGGCGAACCCTTATAACCCTGGTAAGCATGTACGTTAGGTTTTGCACTTTCTTCCTGCAGTGTTTTTATCACTTCCGGTTGCGGCGGTAAATCAGGACTGCCAATACCCAGGTTGATAATGTTTTTTCCCTGTTTATTCAGTTCCTCTATCTCCCGCAGCTTGGTGGAGAAATAATATTCGCCAATACCTTCCAGTCGTTTTGCTGTTTGCATAAATTGTTTTTATACCGTCTTCCCTCTTTTATACACCCCGTATACTTTCAACGCCTCTGTTATCGGGGCTATATCGCTTATCACCTTATTAAACTGTTCCGTACTGTCAAATTCCATATCGGCATGAAAGCTGTATTTCCAGTCGCTGCCCGGTATCGGGAAGCTCTGCAGCTTGCTCAGGTTAATGCCGCCGTCGGCAATCCGGGTAAGCACCCTGGCCAGGCTGCCCCGCGAATGATCGGTTTGAAAATTAACGGAAGCTTTATCGGCGCCGCTTACCTGCACGGCGCTGTCTTCCCGCTGCAGCACCAGGAACCGCGTATAATTATGCTTCATCGTCTGGATATTCGGCCCTATCACGTTCAGGTTAAACAGTTCTGCGGCGCGGCGGCCGGCAATGGCGGCAATATGCTTGCTGCGGTGCTGGTGAATATGCTTTGCGCTCAGGGCCGTATCTTCCGTTTCTATCAGCTTCCAGTCGTATTTGTCCAGGTATTCCAGGCATTGCTGCAGTGCCATGGGGTGCGAATGCACTTCGCGTATATCTTCCAGTTTTACGCCCGGGTTCACCATCAGGTTTTGGCTGATATGCAGGTATATTTCACCGGTTACCCGGAGATTGCTTTTCTGTAATAAATTGTAATTGGGGAGAATGCTGCCGGCAATGGAGTTTTCAATGGCCATTACGCCTCCATCGCTTTCTTTTTTATTCGCGGCAATGCGTATTACCTCCCTGAACGTGGCGCAACAGATCACCTTTACATCGCTGCCAAAAAACTGTTCTGCCGCTACCTGGTGAAAACTCCCTTCGTATCCCTGTATGGAAACGCTTACCTGGTTGTCCTTTGCTTTTGTACTGCTCATATGGGCTGTTTGTTCAGTTCTTCCAGACCAGGTAAAAAAAAATCCCGGTCGTTTGACCGGGATTCTCTATGTTGTTTTACAAGTGTCTGTTTACTTTGCATTCAACAAAAGCAATCCCGGCCTGCCGGTAAAATAAAAGTAAAAATAAAACCAACGATATGCTTTTGTGATTGCCATTATGGGCCAAAAGTAATAACTAATTGGAACGCGTCCAAAATAATTTTTGTCTATCAGCTATCATCCATCAACTAACAAACGTTAATCCAGCCGCTGCATGATTTCACCGTCTATCTTCTTAAATAAATGAAAGGGTTTATATGTGCGCCAGTTGGTCATTTCCATTAGCTCCAGGTAGCGGTTCAGCCGGGCTTTCCGGAAATCGTGCTGCGTTTGTTCGGGCATATTAAGAATAACCACCCAGCCGTTTTCATCAGTCACTTCCTCAAACCATTCCTCGTAATAATCGCGGCCGTCGCTGTGAAAATTGAGCACGTTCTCGGCAATAAGAATAAATTTGGTAATGCCTTCCGCATAGAACTTATCAATTACCTCGCGTTTCAGTTCCATGATATCGTTTTCAATGGCATCGTTCCATTCGCCAATCAGTTCCATTACCAGGTAATGCTCGTCGTAATCGGCCATGATCACTTTCAGGTACAGGGTGCGGGAACCGAAATCATCCCATTGGGGATGGATATAATAATTGTAAATGGTTTGTGAAAATTCAAATTCGGAGTATACACGCCCGTAGAACGGCGAACGCTCGTCTTCTTCGCTGATATAAATATGGCGCCAGTTATAAAATGGTTCAATGTCCTGCATAAAAATAGGCTGTAGCAATTTACAGCCTTCATTGCGCCTCCTCCAAATATTTTTTATTGCGCTGAATCCACTGCTTTTTTTACACTGCCAAAGCGCAGCAGCAGCGTTCTCGCTTTTTCGTAATCGCTGATGTTCAGTTTTTCCATTACCATTTTCGTGCCGCGGTCTACCAGTTTTTCATTGCTGAGCTGCATGTTTACCATCTTATTATCTTCTACCCTTCCTATCTGTATCATTACGGCGGTAGATATCATATTCAATACCAGCTTCTGCGCCGTGCCGCTTTTCATGCGTGTGCTGCCGGTTACAAATTCCGGTCCCACCACCACTTCCACCGGGTACTCCGCTGCATCCGCCAGCGGGCTGCCGGGGTTGCAGGTAATGCAGCCGGTAATGATGCCTCTTTTCCGGCATTCGTCCAGCGCCCCGATAACATAAGGTGTGGTGCCGCTGGCGGCAATACCTATTACCACATCTTTTTCGCTTACGGCATGTTCCTGCAGGTCCTGCCAGCCCTGTTCCCTGCTGTCTTCTGCTTTTTCAACCGGCTTTTGAATGGCTTCGTCGCCGCCGGCAATCAGGCCAATAACCAGCCCAAAAGGCAATCCATAGGTGGGGGGAATTTCACTGGCGTCCAGTATGCCCAGCCGTCCGCTGGTGCCTGCTCCCACATAAAACAGGCGGCCGCCGGCCAGCATCTTATCCGCAATAACGACCACCAGTCTTTCCATCTGCGGGATGGCTTTTTCAACGGCAAAGGGTACAGTTTTATCCTCATCATTGATATGGTGAAGAATCTCAGCCACGCCCATTTTATCAAGGAAACGGTATTTACTGGTCTGTTCAGTAAACTTTTCAAACGACATACACAACCTGTTTAGCGATGATAATCAATTAAGCCTTCCATCGGGTTCTTTAATATATTGCCTAACTCAAATTCATACGAGTGACTCAGTTCTTTTATTACATCCCGCAAACCATACGCCACGCCGCCCACAAAGTGAATGGGCACCTTCCAGCTCTGGCTGTATTTGCAAAGATGGGTAAAGAAAAAATCATTCAACCCGTCTTCAATAATGTTTTCTATCATATAGTGGCCCCTGTTTTCCGCCAGGAAAAGGGAAAAGCCGGCAAGGTAACGATTCGCCAAAGGTTTGCGGTACACATTTTCCAGTATCTGCACCGAGCTGGTGCGGTACTTATCGTCAAATTTGTATTTCAGTTCTTCGTCAAACGTATCGTATAAATAATATTGTATCACTTTTTTGCCCAGGTAGGCGCCGCTGCCCTCGTCACCCAGTACATAGCCGATGCCGGGGCTATTCTTTACAATTTTCCTACCATCAAAATAACAACTGTTGCTGCCGGTGCCCAGTATGCAGGCTATGCCTTTAGAATGTCCGCAAAGGGCCTTGGCCGCCCCGCTCAGGTCATGGTCAACCGCCACTTTGGCCCCGGGAAACACTTTCCTTATGGCCCCGCCAATCATTTTGGCGTTGACCGGGTCTATGCACCCCGTGCCGTAATAATAGGTATTTGTAATATCGTACTTGCGAATGGAGGGCAGTAACTCGTTCAGTAGGATGGCCTGCACCTGGCTGCTGTTAAGAAAATAAGGGCTGATTCCCTGGGTGAAAACAGTCTTTTTCCGTCCGTTGCTTATTACGCACCACTCGGCCTTGGTGGCGCCGCTGTCCGCTATCAGTATTGCCATACACGATTCGTTCGGACGAAGTTAATATTCCATTGACATTTAACATAAAAGAAAATATTTCGGACCGCGCATCGCCGTATTTCTGTTATTTTGCAAGCAATTGGAAGCGATTATGAAGACCCAAAGAAAATTAAATACCTGGCTGCCCCTGTTATTTGCCGTGGTAATGATTGCCGGCATGAGCATCGGCTATAAGCTGCGCGAAAACGTGACCAAACCCGGCAGTTTTTTCCAGGCAGAAAAAAAAGCCCCCCTGCAGGAGGTCATCGACCTGGTGCAGCTTAAATATGTTGACAAGGTCAGTGCAGATGCCCTGGCCGACGAAGCCATCCAGCAAATGCTGGCCAAACTGGACCCCCACTCGGTGTTTATCCCCGCCTCCACCCTGGGCGAGGTAAACGAAGACCTCCAGGGCAACTTCCAGGGTATTGGCGTGGAATTCAACATCTTCGACGATACAGTGCACGTAGTTACCGTCCTGGAAGGCGGCCCCAGCGATAAGGCCGGCCTGCAGGTAGGCGACCGCTTTTTAAAAGTGGGCGACAGCGCCGTGGCCGGAAACGGCATCAGCACCACCCGCATCAAAAAACTGCTGCGCGGCCCCGGCGGCAGTTCCATTGGCATTACCCTGCTGCGGAGCAATAAACCCGTACAGGTTACCATCAGGCGCGGCACCATACCCCTGGTATCGGTGGACGCGGCATATATGACCGACGCCCAAACCGGGTTTATCCATATCGCCAAATTCTCCGAAACCACCTACGAGGAGTTTATGACGGCGCTGGAAAAGCTACAGAAAGAGGGCATGAAAAAGCTGGTGCTGGACCTTCGCGATAACGGCGGCGGCATCCTGGGAGACGCCATTGAAATGGCCGACGAATTCCTCGGCGGCAACAAACTCATTGTCTATACCGAAGGAGAACACAGCCCCCGGCAGGAATACCGCTGTAAAAGAGAGGGCCTGTTTGAAAAAGGTAAGCTCGTAGTACTGGTAGACGAGGGCACCGCCTCCGCCAGCGAAGTGCTGGTAGGTGCGCTGCAGGACTGGGACCGGGCCACCATCATCGGCCGCCGCACCTTTGGCAAGGGCTTGGTACAGGAGCAGTACGACCTCAGCGATGGCTCCGCCCTGCGCCTGGTGGTAGCCCGCTATTATACCCCCTCCGGCCGCAGCATTCAAAAACCCTACAACCAGGGCGAAGACTATGGCAACGATATTCTTTACCGCTACCAGCATGGCGAAATGGTAAATGCCGACAGCAATCATGTTAAAATAGGAACAGCTTATAAAACACCTGCCGGCCGTACAGTATACGGCGGTGGCGGCATCATGCCCGACGTATTTGTGCCGGTAGATACCACCTCCATTTCACACGCTTTCGCCCGGCTATACACCGGCAATACCATGAGCAATTTTGCCTATCGTTATTATATCAGCCATCGCCAGGACCTTACCGGCGATAACAGCTCTCCCACCCTGTTTTACAAACGATACAAAGACTCGCAGCCACTCTGGAGCGCCTTTACCAGCTTTGCCGCCAAAGAAGACAGTGTGAACGTGTCGTCCATATCGGCCAAAGACCGTGCCCAGGCAGAACAGCGCCTGCTGGCCCTGATAGCCCGCCAGCAATGGCGCAGCAACGGGTTCTACGAAGTCATGAATGCAGACGACCCCACGGTCATAAAGGGGCTGCAGGAAGTGAACAAATAACGGGAATGAATGTTATTCCAGCATGACGACCAGGCAACGAATTTTAAAACTTATCCATCCTCTTTTTGCAGGCATAAACAGGCTCACCAAAAGGAACGCCGGCACGCTGGTCGGTACCATGAAAACCGATCCCCCGGTATCCTTTTATTCCCTCGCATTTACCGATAATCACGGAAAGGAAATCTCCTTTGCCCAATACAGGGGCAAAAAACTATTGCTGGTAAATGTGGCCTCGTTTTGCGGGTATACCTCGCAGTATGACGGGCTGGAAAAACTATACCGCGATAACCGCGACAAACTGCTGGTGCTGGGTTTTCCTGCCAATGATTTTGGCAGCCAGGAACCCGACGCGGATGCTGAAATAGAAAAATTCTGCCGCCTGGATTATGGTGTCAGCTTCCCCCTGTTCAAAAAATCATCTGTAATAAAGCCGGAACAAAACCCGGTATATGCCTGGTTAAGCAACCCTTCGCTGAATGGCTGGAATGCACAGGCTCCCGCCTGGAATTTTTACAAGTATGTGATTGATGAAAAAGGCCGTCTCACTCATTGTTTCGGCTCGGCAATTGAGCCGGGCAGCGATGAAATAAAAAAAGCAATCAGTTAATCGAATGATCTCCCGGCGCATCCTCCCCGCTCCAAATCTTTGCTGCCGACCATTTTTCCGCCGGTGCCAACCAGAACGCATCCGCTTCCGGCAGTCCCAGTGGCAATAACATCGTTGCGCAGAAATAAAGGCTCCCCGACGTAATGTATACATCGGCCAGGTCGGGCTGTGCGCCGCATAAGCCAGTATTAAGCCATCCGTCGGCAGTATAGGTGCCGGGCGCTTCCATCGTTTTGCGGAGCACTGCGGTCAGCGCGCACCGCACCTGCGCCGGTGAAAGCTGCGCAGGCAATTGCTTCTTCCAGGCCATATCGGCCAGGTGATGAAAGGCGCCGCCGCGGTATACAATAGAACGGCCGGTGGCCGGAAAGCTGCCGTCCGCATTCACCAGCCGTTCCTGGATAATGGCATACCGGTCGTCGCGTTCTTTAATCGTTCCGGTCATGGAGCGATAGCTGCCTTTGGCCGCATTCACCACGGCAATGATTTCAGCGAAGTAGGGATGGATAACATAACTGTTGTAATAATCCCAATGATACGCCGGCCCGTCGGAATACACCCCATCTCCTATGTACCATTGATCCACCTGGCGCACGCAATAATCCACCCGCATCTCATCCCACGGGTACCCGTATTGACAAAAGAAGGCTTCTATCATGCCCGAAAACAATATCCAGTTATTGAAACCCGGCTTTATCTGCCGGGTAAGCAAAAAGGCATCCACCACCTGCCGGCGGGTGGTATCGTTTAAATGCTCCCATAACCAGGGGCAACGCAAAAATGCCAGGGCCAGGAACGACGCATCTACCAGTGGCTGGCCGCCATATCCCCATTCCATATAATCGGCCGCAGCAGGATTGACCGCATGAGCAATGGATTGGAGGGACCATTGACGGTATTGGCTGCGCAGGGCCGCTTCCTTTGGCGAACCGCCTTCCAGGTTCAGCCAGGGCGCTATACCGCTCATAAGCCGCCCGAAAGCCTCCAGGTAAGCCACCTTTGAGCGGGAAGCGGCATTGTCAATGCGTTTGGACAAACCAACCGGCATCGTTTTTTTAAGGTTATCGGCTGCAAGGTTAGACAACACCGGGCGGGCTATTTTATCCAACTGCTCCAGCCAGTATTCCCGATCGGTTTTAGCCGCGGCCGGCTGCTTATGCGCCGGCGCCTGGCCATAAGAAACCACATTACCTGCCAGCAGGCTGGTAAACAGCACACCCACAATGACAAACCTGGACGAAAGGGAAAGCATCATATAAATAATTTGGAACTGTTAAGATAAGGGGGAAAGCTATATCCTTAAAATAATGAGGGGAACAGGTATTACCCTGTTCCCACATCATTAACGATTGCCTGCGAGAGAGACGTGAAACGTGAATCGTGAAAGAAGCTGGTATAAACGCATCCCGTTTGACCTTTCACGTTTCACCTTTCACGATCAATACCCCGGGTTCTGATCCAGCTTCGCATCCTTGTTCAAATCAATTTCCGACTGCGGAATGGGCAGCAGCAGGTGCGTGCTGGTAAGCCCGTTCAGCGGGTTCATGATACTGTTTGAGTTAAGGGCAATAGCCCGCGTAACCAGGGTGCCGGTGCGCATCAGGGTCATGCGCCGGTTTTCCTCCCCTATCAGTTCGCGCGCTCTTTCATCGAGAATAAAATCCATGGTCACCTGCCCGGCCGTAACGGCAGAAGTATTGGACCTTGCCCGCAATGTGGTCAGCGTAGCGGCCGCCTCGGTCAGTTTATTTTGTTTAAACTGTGCTTCGGCCAGCAGCAGGTAAGTTTCGCCCAGGCGCATTAAAATGAAATCTTTTATCATGGCAAAGCCAAACAGGTCGTTGGGGTCAAACTGGTACCACTTGGTAATATGCGGCGTTATAAAACGAACCGTATCGGTGCCTGCAAAAGGTACCTGCGTGCCGTAAATAGAAGCATAGGTTGCGGATGGATCGTTATAGTAAAATGTACGGCGGATATTATACTTCGAATTGCGCATATCGGTAGGGTCAAACAAACCATACAGCACCCAGTTGCTCAGGCGCATACGCGAAATGCCGCGCCCGCCCAGCGAATCGCAGATGGCCATACCGGCCTTGGAATAATAAGCGGCGCCCCAGTTGCGGCGCTGTTGTGCTGAGTTGGTATTCCCGCCCGTTACCGTACTGGGGTTTTCCTGCTCCAGCACCCAGATGGCTTCGGTATTGCCTTGTTTGCGGCGCTGGTTGCCGTACCAGAACATATCAGAATAATAATCGCCGGGCTGGGACGCTTTGACGCCATAGCGGGACTTGATAAGACTGAACTTGCCGCTGCTGATAACAGCCTGCGCCTGCACCTCGGCCAAATCGGGTTTGCCTATCCGTAAGTATGCTTCTGCCAGCAATTGCTGTGCCATGGCCTTATTGGGGCGCTCGGTCATTTTGCCGGCCGAGTTTGATTTTACATTATCAATATCGGGCAGGTTGCTGGCCGAATACAACAGGTCGTTTACGATCAGGGTGTTGACTGTATCCAGTGGCGCCCGGGTAAAATCGGTCTTCGGTTTGGTCAGCGGCTGGGTAATAACCGGCACTTTACCAAACAGCGTGGCCAGGATATTGTAGCCATACGCGCGGTAAAACCTTGCTTCACCATCGAGGTAGTTTTTATTGGCCTGGCTCATCACAAGACCGGGGGCCTCTACATTATTAATAATAATATTGGCATTATTGATCAGCTGGTAGGCCCAGGTCCAGGTAGTTGACCCCACCACGTTGGTGGGCGTTAAAGTACCGTAGTTATAAAACGGCACTTCACTCCCTTCAGGGGCGGTGGCAAAGCAAACATCGGTACCTACCTGCCAGGCATCGAT
>JACXTT010003425.1_pt1 | contig 24390 bp, 20 predicted proteins | sample 9270951 | NCBI WGS metagenome assembly JACXTT01 (sample SAMN15532306, study PRJNA645909) | rock metagenome | isolation source: weathered quartz diorite | place: Puerto Rico | collected 2017-06-21
CGTTCCGGTTGAAATCCCTGACCGACCCCTGGTTCGATTCGCGCGGGGAAGAGGCTCCCCTCCCACAGCCGAAGTCGCCAAAGAGTCCCTCCGACACCTCGAAGGGAACCGAGAATAAGCCGGAAGGGGGCAGCAAGAGTCTGCTCAAACAACTGAAGTCGCTCGCGCGGGTTTTCATCAAAATCCCGTTCCTCGACTATGAGACGATCAATATCACGTTCAGCCAGACGAATCAGTCAGGGAACGGCGCGGTGCTCGGGCAGACGGGGTTTAAAAATTTCTGGGGAAGACTCCCGTTCCAGGGATCTCTCGAGCGGAACGGTCCCTCGCGTCTCTATCAGCTCGGTCTTATCTCCGATCCGAGCGGGACGCTCAGGTATTCTCCCTCGTCAAGCTTCCCCTTCATCGGCTGGAAGGTCATCCCGGGCCGCCGCGCCCCCGGTGCCGTCATCCCTGACCGCTTCGCCGAGTCGAATACGATCGCCCTCCGCACAAACCGCCCCCTCTGGCAGGGGGCTACCCTCGAACTTAATTGGAAGGTGGGATGGCAGTTCGCTAAATCGACGGCGATCAGTACCGACTCCCTCGGCTACCAGCATCCCGGCGAACCCCAGACGGCCGGAAGTATCGAAAGGTCTTTCCTTTCATTACCCCCCGTGCTGTTTTTCAAGGTTTTTAAGAGTAATCTCGAGGACGTAGGCAACAAATTCGACAAGCTTCAAAAGGCCCGCATCGATGAGACGGAACGGGCGAGCTTCGCAAAGACTGACCTCGCAGAGGCGTTCGAGAAGGGATTTGAGGCGCTTCCGTTTCTCAATCGACTTTTCGGCCAGTATGTGCCACGCCCCAACTGGACTCTCCGCTGGGATGGCATTGAACGGGTTATAGGTATCGGCGGATTTATCGAGAGGATGTCTTTTGAAAATGCCTATACGTCGACCTTCAGGCGAGACTACCGCGGCTATACCGGGCTCGGCGATCAGACGGACGCGGAACGGGTGACGTACGGATTCTCGCCCCTCGCCGGCATCAACGCGTCGTTCAGGCAGTTTCTCAAAGGGACGATGTCCGGGACGTTCCGCTATAATTCGACGAACGCCTATGACCTGAATCTCGCCGCATCTCCCGCCAACATCGTTGAAACGGCGTCACGGGAGATTTCGCTGTCACTGACCTATTCGAGAAAGGGTTTTTCGTTCCCGCTCTTCGGCCTGAACCTTTCCAATTATATGGATGTGAGTTTTACATTCTCTCTGACGAAGAATAACCATACGCGGTACGATCCTGTTTTCCTCTCGTCAAACCAGGAGGGTATTCCTTTGGAAGGGAGCACGCGTACCCAGTACGAGCCGCGTATCCGGTATGTGCTGAGTACCCGCGTGACCGCCTCGATTTTCTATCGCTATGCCAAGACCGCTCCCGACGAAGGGGGTTCTCTTATTTATGGCATTACGACGAATGAGGCAGGGATCGATATCCATATTTCCATCTAATTGATTATAGGCGCCTTAATGACTAATTTGAAGGAGTAGCCGATGCAAACGATGACTGCCAAGGGTAAAATTCTGTGGGTGGACGATGAGATCGAGATGCTCAGATCCCATATCTTGCTGCTTTCCGATAAAGGGTATGCGGTCGATACCGCCACCAACGGCGAAGATGCGATTGAAATGGTGAAATCGAAGTCGTTCGATCTCGTTTTTCTCGACGAGATGATGGCCGGGATGGGCGGGCTGGCGACTCTTTCCAAACTAAAAGATCTCCGCCCGGAACTTCCGATCGTGATGATTACGAAGAACGAAGATGAAGGCCTCATGGAGGAGGCTATCGGGGTAAAAATAAGCGATTATCTCACGAAACCGGTGAACCCGAGCCAGGTGCTCCTGGCGTGCAAGAAGTTTCTCGAAGGGAAGAAGATCGCCGGCGAACATGTTTCCCGCGATTATATCAAGGAGTTTAATGAAATATCCCAGTCACTCCAGTCGCCACTCTCCGCCTCGCAGTGGGCCGGGATCTATACGAAGCTTGTGGACTGGTCGCTCGAGATGGACCACCACCCCGAACTGGGGCTCAAACAGACGCTGACCGATCAAATCAGAGAGTGTAACGTCGAATTCTCAAAGTTTATCGAACGGAATTACCGCAACTGGCTTGAACAGGCTAAGAGGCCTACCCTTTCGATCGACGTCGTGGAACGGTATGTTATCCCGGAGATCCGGGAGCCGAATACGACGGTCGTTTTTTTCGTGATAGACTGCCTCCGGCTCGATCAGTGGATGCAGATGGAAACCCCGCTGCGCGAGCTTTTCGATGTCACAAAAGATTTTTATTTCTCGATTCTCCCGACCGCCACGCCCTATTCACGAAATTCAATTTTCAGCGGGGCATGGCCCGATGAGACCGAAATACGATTTCCGGAAATCTGGGAACAGTGGGAGGACGACGATAACAGCCGCAACCGCTACGAACATCAGTTTCTCGACAATCTTCTGGAAAGACGGAAGATCCAGCTGAAGCCGGACTCGAAGTATGTAAAAATTCTTGACGCGGATTTCGGCCGGAATATCGAACAGAATATTCTCTCTTACGCCAAGAATCCCCTTACCGCCATCGTGGTGAATTTTGTGGATATGCTCGCCCACGGCCGCTCCGATTCCGATATTCTTAAGGAAATCGCACCCGATGAGGCGGCTTACCGCTCGCTCACCGCCTCATGGTTCCAGCATTCGTCGCTCTATTCGATGCTCCGCACGCTCTCCCGCCAGAAGAATGTGACGATTATTCTCACGACCGATCACGGCAGCATCCGGAGTCTCCGCGGTACGAAGGTGATCGGCGACCGCGAGGCCTCCACCAACCTACGGTACAAATACGGCCGCAATCTCAAGGCCGACGAGAGGCACGCGATTTTCGTCAAGAATCCGCGCGATTACCGGCTCCCGAAACGGAGCGTGACGATCAATTACCTGATCGCCAAAGAGGATTATTACTTCGTCTACCCGACCGACTACCACAAATACCTGAATCAATACCGGGATAGCTTCCAGCATGGCGGCATCTCGATGGAGGAGATGATTCTCCCCGTCGTGAAGCTGAAGCCGAAAGGATGAGGCCGTGGCCCAAAGCTTCTTGTCTCATTCGGTCGGGGAAACTTTTCGGCTCGGATCGGAGTTTGCGAAAAAACTCCACCCGGGCGATGTCGTCGCTCTCTACGGCGAGCTCGGCTCAGGGAAAACTCATTTCATAAAAGGCGCCTGCCAGGGTCTCGGCGTCGCCGAGCATGTCGCAAGCCCCACCTTCACGATTATCAACGAGTATGAGACTCCCTCGGTCCGGGTCTGCCATTTCGATTTTTACCGCCTTAAGGATCTTGCCGAACTGAGGGAGATCGGGTTCGATGAGTATTTTGCTGAAAATATCTGCCTGATCGAGTGGGCTGACCGGGTCAAGGAGTTGCTCCCCCCTCAACGGTTCGACATCTCGCTGAATTTCGGACCTGACGAGAATTCACGGGCCATAACCATCGAAGCCCTGGAGGTTTCGTGATTATTCTCGGAATCGAAACGTCTACCGCCGTCTGCGCAGCCTGCCTCGCCCAGGATAACGCGATTCTCTCTGAAAAGACCCGCCGGGAGGATAAGGTGCACTCGGAGATTCTGATGTCGTTCATAGACGAATGCCTCATCTCTACCGGCTGCAATCTCTCGAAACTGGATGGGATCGCCATATCAATCGGCCCCGGCTCCTTTACCGGCCTCCGTATCGGCCTCAGCGTCGCTAAGGGGCTCGCCTATGCCACAGCAAAGCCTCTTGCGGCAGTCCCTACGCTGGAGGCGCTTGCACACCAGGCGATCCGCTATGATCTTGTCAGGGATAATGATTATATTCTCCCCGTGATCCGGGCACGACGCGATGAGGGCTATTGTGCCCTCTATAGGCGAAAAGGGGGCTCTTTCCATGAGATGCAGCCGGTGAAGGTGTTGGCTTATAAGGAAATTCAGCTCCCGGCACGCGGATCGACCCTGCTCATGGGCGACGGCGCCGGTGCTCTGTACGCAAGCCTCGCCGCTGTATCCGGAATCAGCTCCGTCATTCTCCCCGATGATCCAGTCCGCCTCCCGACGGCCTCCACCATAGCTCTTCTCGGCACACAAAAGCTGAAGGACAGGGAGTTCGCCGATGCTGCGACGATCGAACCTCTCTACGTAAAGGAATTCTCCCCCAGGATCAGCCAGCTGGTGTTCTAATGGCCTGGTTCCGCCGCTCTAAAGCGAGTATCGAAACGCCCGCCGCCCGCAAGGATGCCCCCGACGGCATGTGGACGAAATGCGAGGGGTGCGGCGAGATTATCCACCGCAAACAGCTCGAGCAACAGCTGTTCACATGCATCAAGTGCAATTATCACTTCCGCATAGGCTCCAAGGAGTATATCAGTATCCTTCTCGATGAGGGATCTTTCAGGGAGATGGATCGAAAGATGCGCTCCACCGACCCCCTGAGTTTTACCGATACGAAGGCCTATAAGGACCGCATCCGCGAATCTATCCGGCGCACGGGACTCTACGACGCCGCCCGCACAGGTACCGGGAAGATCAATAAGATCCACGTGGTGCTGGGGGTGATGGATTTTAGTTTCATCGGGGGGAGCATGGGCGCCGTGGTCGGCGAGAAGGTGGCCCGCGCTATCGATAAGTCGCAAAAGTCCAAAAACCCGCTCGTCATCGTGTCGTCCAGCGGGGGTGCCCGGATGATGGAAGGTGCCCTCTCCCTGATGCAGCTTGCCAAGACGAGCGCAAAGCTGGCAAAACTGTCCGATTCCGGAATTCCGTTCATCTCTGTGATGACAGACCCCACGACCGGCGGCGTCACAGCCAGCTTCGCTATGCTCGGCGATGTGAATATCGTCGAGCCCGGCGCTCTTATCGGCTTCGCCGGCCCCCGCGTGATTAAACAAACAATCGGCAAAGACCTCCCCGAAGGCTTCCAACGCTCCGAGTTCCAGCTCGATCACGGCTTTGCCGATATGATCGTCCACCGCAAAGACCTGAAGGAGACGGTGACGAAGCTGCTTCATTATATGTGGTCCTAAAACCTACGGACGGGGGGTTCTCATGAATTCCGAATTTTCTTGTATCTTATCTCAGGAAAAGGATGAAGATTTTCCTGTAAGGTGTTAAAATAAATTAATTTGCCTTCAACAATGACAATCCATATTATAGGTGTGCCGATGGACCTGGGCGGCGGCCGACGCGGCGTCGATATGGGTCCTTCGGCGATCAGAATCGCCGGAATCGGCGAAAAACTTCGCGATCTCGGCCACAAGCTGATCGATGAGGGCGACCTGGCCATCAAAACCCAGGAAGAACAGCGTATCAAGGATTTACACGCGAAGTATCTTCCAGAAATCACCCGGGTGGTCAACGTTCTCGGCGCGAAGGTTTTAAAAATAATGCACCATGGTCACTTTCCCCTGACTCTCGGGGGAGATCACTCGATCGCCATCGGGACGATCGGCGGGATCGCAGCCCACGCACGCTCTCAAAAGAAAAAAGTGGGCGTGATCTGGGTCGATGCGCACGGGGATTTTAATACGCCGGAGAGTTCGCCATCCGGCAATATTCACGGGATGCCGCTCGCAGTCTGCTGCGGCATCGGCCCACGGTCGCTGAGAAGTGTCTGTGGGAGTTTCCGCAAAGTCGACCCGCGGAATGTGGCGATCGTGGGCCTCCGGAATGTGGATCGGGTTGAGAGGGAAAATCTCATAAAATATGGCATCAATATTTTTACAATGGAAGAGATCGATAAGATAGGCGTGCATAAGGTGATGAAGAAGGTTCTTAAACTGCTGAAGACGGATTACCTCCACGTCAGTTTCGATCTCGATGGCGTCGACCCGGTCTATGCCCCAGGCGTGGGTACCCCGGTGAAGGGGGGGCTCGATTACCGCGAGGCACATCTCGTGATGGAAATGCTCGCCGAATCCAAACGGATGTCCTCCCTTGAACTTGTTGAAGTCAACCCGATTCTCGATAACCGCAACCAATCGGCGGAGTTTGCCGTCGAACTGGTACAGTCAGCCTTCGGGAAGAAGATTTTATGAGCCAGACGGTCGAGGCGTGAATTGCGACAATCGTACTTTGCCGACAGAGATTTTAGAAAGATCAGGCGGAATGCCATCATCGTCAGCTTCCTGCTGCATTCCCTCATTCTGATCGGCATTTATTATCATATGGTCCAGGAAGCAAAACTCGCCGCCGCCGAAGAGATGAAGTTCGGCTCCAGCGGCGGAGGGGGAGGGGAAGGCCAGGAAGACGACGTTATTCAGTTCGGTCCCCAGGGTTCCACCCAGAACGGCAAGTCGGCCATCTCCGCCCCGGAGTTTACTCTGCTCGACATTCATGTTTATAACGATATCGAACATGCTATACCGGTCCCGAAGAAAGAAGAACCGAAGCCTCTGACCGCCAAGAAGCATAAGAAGCAGCCGACGATTCTTGCGGACAACCTCCCCACGCGCTGGATCCGCCGCGGCACAGGCCCCGGCTCAGGCGGCGGAGCCGGCGGCGGCTCGGGCGGCGGGATCGGCCCCGGCCAGGGGTTCTCCATCGACTGGGGCGGAAGCGGCGGACGCCGCCTTCTGAGCGGCCGGATCCCCCGCTATCCCGAGGATAAGACTGATAAGCAAATGGCCGTGACGCTCCAGTTCGCCGTGCTCCCCGACGGCTCGGTCGGCTCCGTCGTCCCGGTCCGGAAGACAGATGAATATCTCGAAGGTGCCGCCCTCACGGCTCTCCGGACCTGGCGGTTTGATCCCTTGCCTCCTGAGATTGCACAGAAATCTCAGAACGGGAAGGTGACGTTTAACTTTAAACTCAAAGTCGAATAATTCCGGAAAGGTTCAACCTCGCTTATGAATAGACTAAAATTCCTTGCCTTGCTGGTCAGTTTTACGTCCGTAATGTACTCACAATCGCCGGAGCCCGCATGGTGGTACGGTATCGCCGCCGGGCCAAATTTTAATTTCTACAGCTCTACCGTTCAAAGGCTGAATTCAGCGATCGTTACGCCCGCGCCCTTCAAGAAAGGCTCCGGGTCTGGCGTCGCTATTTCTCCGTTGATGGAATACCGCCCCAACTCTACGTGGGGCCTCATGCTCTCTCTCGGCTATGACGGCCGCAGCGGCTCTTTCGATGACGCCGCGGGCGTTCAGCTTTCGACTTCGATGAATTATTTTACGCTCGAACCGAGCCTCCGCTGGTCCCCGTTCGATTTCGGGCTCTATTTTTACGTCGGCCCGAATATCGGGTTCAATGTCGCAAAGACGTTTTCCTACACAGACTCGACCGGGGCGAAGGCGGACGGCGAGTGGAGCGGCGTCCGCGGGGCGGTTCTCGGCGGGCAGCTCGGCGCAGGCTACGAATTTCCGCTCACTCCCCGGGGGTCCGATGTGCAGGTTCACCTCGCCCCCTTCGTGGCATCGTATTTCGGGCAGGGCCCCCGCTCCGAAGAGTCCTGGGCGCTCGCCTCTGTCCGAGCCGGCGTGGCCCTGAAGTTCGGCGGCCTGAAGTTCGGGATAAGCTCTCCCTCGTACGGTGAAGCGGAATTTTCCGCCCGCGCCCCCAGGATTATCCCGAACGCACGGACAGTAAAAGAGACTTTTCCTATAAGGAATTATGTGTTCTTCGACGAGGGGTCTAATGCTATCCCGGCCCGCTACGTGACCCTGACGAAAGAACAGGCGGACGCTTTCAAAGAAGAACAGTTGCTTCATCCCGAACCAAAGGATCTCACCGGACGCTCACGAAGGCAGTTGATTACCTATCATAACATTTTGAATATTATGGGCGACCGGCTCCGGCGTAATTCGCATGCCTCGGTGACCCTGCTCGGCTCTTCCGACGGTGGCGGCGTCGCTATCGCCGAGGCGGTGAAGCAGTATCTGACACAAAGCTTCGGGATCGAACCGTCGCGAATTTCAACCCGGGGTGCCGATAAGCCCCCCATCCCCTCGGCCCAGCCCGGAGGCACCCGGGAGCTTGAACTGGTGAAACCGGAAGACCGCCGCGTGGATATCACGAGCTCCGATCTTCAGCTTCTCGAGCCGGTGCAGATCGTGTCGCTTGAGGAAGACCCGCTCGAGAGCGATGTGCTTATAAATGTTCCGAACGCCCAGCAGTCTATGAACTCCTGGTCGATCGTTGCAACGGACGAGAAGGGTGCAACAAAGCGGTTCGGGCCGTTTTCTTCCGACCAGGAAAGGATCCCCGGCAGAGCCATCCTCGGGGACGATCATCAGGGCACCTATACCCTGACGCTCGAAGGGCAATCGAAGGACGGAGGTACGGTGAAGAAGGACCAGTCGATTCGCCTTGTGAAATCGGATGAGCCTGAGGAAGCGCCCGGTTACCGGTTCAGCATTTTGTTCGAGTTCGATCAGTCCAAGACCGTCGCGACCTATGAACGGTTTCTCACCGGAACCGTCGCGCCTCTGATCGCCGACGGCAATTCGGTGATCATTCACGGCCACACGGATATCGTCGGAGAAGAGAGCCATAACCTGAAGCTGTCGCGCGACCGCTCCCAGGAGACGATGGCCCTTCTCGAAAAAACCTTGGCCAGCGCCGGCAAACGCCGGGTAAAATTCGATACGTACGGGTTCGGCGAGGATGTGAGACGGGCTCCGTTCGATAACCGCCTCCCCGAAGAGCGCTTCTACAACCGTACGGTGATTATTGATATCGTGCCGGAGTAACTTCTCCTTGCGGAACCGGCTCTTGATTACGGGGGCGATGCTCGTCGCCCTCTCTATATCCGTTTTCTCCCAAACCCCGGCCGTCCATCAGTCCCTCCAGCCCGACTATCTCGGGACCGCCGAAGAGTGGATCGAAACGGGAGGTTATCACGCCGCCCGCCAGGAGCTTGAGAAGATCAGGCTCGCCACGAGCTCCGAGCAGAGAGATGCCCTTTTTATTCTGATGAAGAGCGCGTTCGAGGATCAGGAGTATGAGGAGGCGTTCCAGTGGGCTTCCCAGATTTTGAGGGAATTCCCGAACGACGGCCGCCGCGTCGATGCTCTCTTTATTCAGGGGGTGAGCGCTTTCCAGACTTCGCGTCTCGATGTCGCCTCCTCCTCGCTCGATAGGTTTATTGCAGAATTTCCGAATCACCCGAAACGTGGGGTGGCGTATTTCTGGCGTGCCATGGGAAAGCTGGACCACGGCGACTGGGAATCCGCAGAAAACGATCTGCGCCATGCCTACGAGGACTCTCCCACGGCTAGCTACCGCGATGTGGCCCTGCTCGGGTGGGCTCTTTCTCTCGAACGCCGCGGGTCGTATGACGAGGCAATCAAACTGCTCGATAAGTTTTTAACAGAATTTCCGCAGAGCGATCTCATCCCCCAGGCGAAAGTGCGCCTGGCTTCGCTATCGCTCCGGCGCGGGAATCCAGGAAGAACGCTGAAACTTCTCGATGAGACCGACCCCGTCCCTGTGACGCGCCAGGAGTATGCCCTCCTTCGGCCCGAAGCGGATATGCGCCTCGGCCGGTATGAGGATGCTCACCTCGGGTATGAGGAGTTTGCCCAAAAATTTTCGAGGAGCAGGTTTGCCCGCAAGGCACTGTTCGGATCGGGCTGGGCGCTGGTGAAGAAAGGGGATTACGTCCGGGCCCAGGAGGTTTTTGATTCTCTCGCCCAGGGCTCCGATACTCTCGCCTTCGCGGCGCTCTATGAAAGCGGCATCCTTGCATTGTTGCAGGACCGCCCCAACGATGCCTCGTGGAGGTTCGACTCGCTGACCAGCCGGTCTCCCTATGACGCCTATGCTGAGAACGCCTATTTCCAGCTGGGCATGATCAAGTACCGCGAAAAACATTACCGCGACGCGCGGCGTTATTTTCAGCTGGCCGCCCGGATGTTCCCCGAAAGTCCCCGGCGCGCTGTTTCCTACCATATGCTCGGGGAGACGAATGTCGCCCTGTCTGATTTTTCCAACGCGGAGTATGATTTTAAACAGGCGCGCAAACAGGGGAGTTATGATTTTATTTCGCAGTCGATGTTTCAGGAAGGGGTCTGCCTCTATCACCTGGGAAGGTTTAAGTCGAGCGCCGAGGTTTTCAGCTCTTTCCTGAAGGAATCTCCACAAGACCGGCATGCCGCCGAGGGGCATGTGTGGCTGGGCGAAGCGCTGTATCAGGACTACCGGTTCGCCGAGGCGGAGCGGGCTTATACCGAAGCGCTTTCGAAGTTTCCGAATAATCCGAAGAGGACCGATGCCGCCTACGGCATTGCCTGGACTCTTTTTGAACAGAAGAAATTTGCTCAGGCCGCCACTGCATTCGAAAGATTTTCAAAGGATTATCCGTCGAGCAGTCATTCTCTGGATGCGGCGCTGCGCCGCGCGGATTGCTATTTCTTCATGGGACAGTACGACCGGTCGTCTGCCATGTATGCCGAGCTCGCCTCCGCCCGCTCAGATAGCCGTACACAGGAATATGCCGCCTTCCAGCTCGCCATGTCCTATATACAGCGCGGAGAATCGGAGAGAGGAATTCAACAGCTGCGGGAATTTTTGCAGAAATTCCCGGGGTCGATCTATAACGAGGTGGTGCAGTTTAATATCGGTTGGGAGTATTTTTCCCGGGAAGCTTACCGCACCGCCATCCCGGAATTCCGGACGCTTATTGCTCGATACCCCGATTCCCAATTAATGCCCCGAGTGCTTTTTAATATGGGGGACGCCTATTATAATCTCAAACAATACGACAGCGCCCGGACCTTTTATCAGAGCGTGATCAAGAATTATCCGCAAAGTCTGCTGGTGAGCGATGCGCTGAACGGCCTGCAGTTCACCTATCAGGCGGAAGGGAAGCCGTCCGGAGCCCTCGCCGAGATCGATACGCTTCTGAAATCAAAAGCTGTTCAGGCCCCGACAGAGGAACTCCTTGCACGGAAAGGGGATATTCTGTTCGGTCAGGGGGATTTTGCGGGCGCGATCGCCGAATATCAAAGGGTAATTTCGTCAAAACCTCAGCCGGCGGTCGAATCGAAGGCGCTCTACCAGCTCGGCCGCACGTATGAGCTGCAGAATAACCAGGACCGGGCTGTGTCGTACTATAAACAGGTCGTGAACGGCTTCTCCGACGCCGATGTGGCCCCGCAGGCCACGCTCGCCCTCGGGATCGCGCAGATCAAACAGAAAAAATACCGCGACGCCTCCGCCACTCTTCAGCCCTTCGATGCGAAGTATCCTGATTCGCCTCTCCTTTCTGAGGTCCGGTATTATCTCGGTGTTGCGTTCGCAAATGGCGGGGAAAAGTCCAAGGCTGTGTCTCAATTTCAGTTCATCATCGGCCACTATCCTACGGATATTTTTGCCGACCGCAGCCGACTCCAGATCGCCAGGATCCTCCACGACGGGAACGACCACCGGCAGGCGATCGATACTCTGACCTCAGTCGTGAACCGCCGCAGCGACGATGTGTCGGCAGAAGCCCTGATTATGATCGGGGAAAATTTTCTTGCAATGCGCAAATATCCCGACGCGCTGCAGGCCTATAACGACGTGATCCGCCAGTATACCGACTTTCCCCTGATGATCGACCGCGCCCGTATGGGCCTCGGTGAGACCTACGAAAAGCTCCACAACCGGCAGGAGGCCCGCGCCGCCTACCAGGAAATCGTCAAGTCGGGGACCGATCCTCTCACGAAAAAAGACGCCCAGGATAAATTGAAGAAACTCCGCAAATGAAGTTTTTACTCTCATTACTGATAGCATTGCCCTGCCTTGCCCAACAGGAGGTTCCGCGTGATACCTCCGCCATGCCGCGACTTGAGATTCCCGAAATCACGATTGTCGGGAAAAAACCCATAACCCTTCCTTTCGCACGGAAGGGAGAGATTTTCGACGTCTCGGTGTATGAGGCCCCTACCTCCGACTCCTCACTGCTCGAAGACCGGCCCGCCATCGCTCTCCCCATCGGCGCTCTTCCCCGGTATGATGAGCCTCTCGTACCCTGGCACATCTCCGCTGAAGGCTTTGTGGGGAATTTCACGTCCGGAGGCGCCCGGGGCCTGATAGACTATAATGGCCCGGGGTGGGGTGTATACGGCGACGGGGGATTCACGACGACTCAGGGACATGTCGAAAATTCCTCGGGGCGTTCGATCTACGGCGAGGGAAATGTCCATACGCTCCTCGGCGTGACTGATAATCCCTTGAAAATCTCAGGCAGCTTGCGGCTTTCCCATGAATCGTACGGGATGTTCGGCCTTACCGATACGACGACAAACCGCAGGAGGAATAATGTAAAACTCGGCGGTGAACTCTCCACCGTGAGTAATCAGTGGAATGCGCTCGACCTCCGTTTTGGGGCGAATATCTGGTCGCTCTCGGATTCACGCTCCGGCTCCGATGTTGAAGCCTCCTCGGTCTCCCCGGAAGTGGAAGCTTCCTATTGGACGAGCGCCGGCTCGGTGAAGTTCGAGACAGGGCTGTATTATATCAGCTCGTCGCTCGATTATAAAAGCTCCGTTCAATCGCCGTCCCTGGTAAAAGTCTCGGCCGGGGCCCGCTGGCAGGCGGATGAGTTCCAACTGCGCGCCGGGGCAAAATACGACGGCGGCACGGGCAGCAACGGCGAGAGCCGCTCGATTATCGCTCCCTACGGGGAAGCGGAGTGGGACATTGACCGCGACCGGCGGATCAATTTCTGGATTTCGCCTGAAATGTCGCTCGAAACTTTTTCTGACTATACGACCCGCAATCCCTATCTTATAAGCGAGATCGCGATCCAGCCGGAAAGGAAGCCTGTGAATTTTGGCGGAACTTTCTGGTATAATAACGGCCCGGTGTCGCTCGAAGTCCATGGCTCGTTCGCCAAGACGACGAATACGGGGGTTTTTATCGCCGACACCGGGAGGATTTCCGTAAAATATGTGGATGCGTCGAAAGCCTCCGTGAGGGCAAATGCAACCCTGCGCCTGGAATCGGGAATAATTCTGTCGCTGTTCGGTCACCTCCAGCCCGCATACGAGGACGGCACGACGACACAGCTCCCGATGGTCCCCCTGGCTCAGCTGGGGGCCCGAGGCGAGCTGTCGTTCAATACGCCGTTTACCGCATGGTCATCGGTCGAGTACTGGAGCAAACAGAATATCGACCTCGCCGGCACCCGGACGATCGGCGATCATCTGATTCTCTCCGGAGGCGCATCCACTCATATCATCCCCAAGGTGGTGATCTCTGCCGAGCTGACTAATCTGCTCAATACGTCCTACGACTGGTGGGATGCCTTCCCCGCTCCCGGAACCCGCTTCGTTGTCAAAGCAAAGGTGAATTTGCAGTGAAGGTCGTCGCCTCCGTGCGCGACATGCAGGAAATCTCACAGAAAATCCGGAGCGAGGGAAAAAAGATCGCTCTCGTCCCGACGATGGGTTTTCTGCACGACGGACACCTGAGTCTGATAGGGATCGCACGGAAGAACGCCGATGTCACCGTGACGTCGATCTTCGTGAACCCGGCCCAGTTCGGAGAAAATGAGGATTTTCAAAAATATCCCCGTGATCTTGAGCGCGACAAACGGCTATCGGAATCGGCCGGCTGCGATTTTCTGTTTACCCCCTCTTCCGACGAGGTTTATCCCGGTAATTTCGTGACTTTTGTTTCCGTCGAAGAGCTTACGTCAGTCCTGGAAGGGGCTTCCCGGCCGACTCACTTTCGCGGGGTGACGACGGTGGTGGCGAAATTATTCAACATCGTTAAACCGCACATGGCCGTTTTCGGTCAAAAAGATGCACAGCAGGTCGCGGTCGTAAAACGAATGGCACGGGATTTGAACTTGGATATTGACATTCTGGTCGGGCCCATCGTCCGCGAAAAAGACGGACTTGCAATGAGTTCCAGAAACGTGTATCTTTCCCCTGCAGAACGCGCCGAAAGCATCGTGCTGTCCCGATCGCTTCAGCGGGCTAGAGAACTCATCGAGGGGGGCGAACGGCAGTCATCTGCCATAAAATCTGAAATGACGAAGCTGATCTCAGCGAAACCATCCGCACGCATTGACTATATCTCCGTCGCCGACTCCTCGTCCCTCCAGGAGATCGACAATCTCAAGCCGGGTTCCGAAGTTTTGATCTCTCTCGCCGTCCGGTTTGGCTCAACCCGCCTCATCGATAATTTTTTGCTGAAAATATAACCCATGCCGGATCAGAAGCCCAGGCTTGCTGTCATTATTCTTGCCGCCGGCAAAGGGACCCGCATGAATAATCCCGACGTCGCCAAGGTGATGTATGCGGTGAACGATAAGCCGATGGTCGAGTATGTCGTCGACCTCGCCTCCTCGCTGCAGGCGTCCCGGACTCTGGTCGTCGTCGGCTGGCAGAAGGATTCTGTTATAGAGCATCTGTCAAAGAAGATGCCCAATGTGGAGTTTGTTGAACAAACTCAACAGCTCGGGACCGGCCACGCCGTCCTTAGCACGTCCGACCGGGTGAAGGATTTTGAGGGGGATGTGCTGGTGCTCTCCGGAGATGTCCCACTTCTCACCGAGAAAACGGCCCGGGCCCTCATCGGCTACCACCGCACCTCAGGCGCCGTGGCGACGATTCTGACTGCCGATGTCTCCGATCCTTCGGGCTACGGCCGCATCGTCCGTAACGACGACGGAAGCGTTAAGAAGATTGTCGAGCATAAGGATGCCTCTAAAAAAGAGCTTTCCATCAGGGAAATCAATTCCGGGATTTATTTGTTCGATAAGATGAAGCTCTTTGAATCGCTCGTCCACCTGAGCCCGGATAATGCCCAGGGGGAGTATTATCTGACGGATGTTTTTGAGATTTTCTGGAAGAATCAATGGCGGGTGTCTGCCGTGAAAGCGATTGACTCGGTTGAGGTTATGGGTATCAATGATCTCGACCAGCTGGAAACCGCACGGCAAATGATGACGGCGAGAACACCCGGTTGACTATTTATGGCTTTTTGTTTATAGTAGGATGAGGATATGAAGACATTCCTGATAGCTGCGTGTGTGCTGGTGCTGTTTCAAACCGCCGGGATCGCGCAGTTTAAATCACAGGATGAACAGACTTCCGCCTCTCAATTGCTGGTACGCCCCACCCCCTCGATCGGAAATTTTCTCGGCCTCTTCAATCCCGATAATTTTACGATGAGGCATAACCTCTCGTACAGCTATATCTCGTCCGGAGGTCAGGGGCTCTCCGTCGCTTCCTATACGAATAGTATGTTTTATAAGATCGCGGATCCTCTGAATGTCCGGGCCGATCTGACGGTCCAGGGGACCCCCATGACTCCGTATCAGAGCGCCCTCAACGGCTTTTTCCTGAGTCGCGCGGAGCTGAATTACCGCCCCTGGGAGAATATGTTCATCAAGGTTGAGTATAACCGGCTGCCCCTGAACTATCTCGGATACTATAATCCCTGGGGCCCACTCTCACCCCTCGATCGTTGGGGAGACCAATAATAGTTTTGCGCTTTTCTCTCGTATCACCAGCCCTCCCCCGGGGCTGCATTTTTCTGACCGTCTGATGGAACAGGATTCGCCCCAGACCCCTCCCAGAAAAATAGTCTCCGTTTTGAATGCTACGATCGCCGCGCTCATTCTCCTGCTCGGCGTTCTGTCCTATACGGTTTTCCATAAGCCCCCGCCCCCTCCGGCGCCTCCCCCGAAACCGCTGCAGCTCGATGTCCAGAACGGCTGCGGCACGAAAGGGGCCGCCGCACGCTTTACGTCGTTCCTCCGGGCCAACGGCTACGATGTTGTTGAAATGAAGAATTATAAGACGTCCCATATCTCCCATACCCTCGTCATCGACCGCATCGGCGATCTTTCCTCAGCCCGACGCGTCGCCTCCTCCCTCGGCGTCCCGGAATCATATATCATCCAGCAGATCAACCCCGACTATTTCGTCGATGTCTCCGTCATCGTCGGAGAAGATTACGCGGATCTCCGGCCATCCCGCCAATAAGGAAGTCAGTTGACGCCCCGGACTCTCGCCCGTAAGATTGCCAAACTTGCGCTTGCAAAAAAAGCTTCCAATGTGACGATCATGGATCTGAGGAAACTTACCGATATGGCTGACTTTTTCGTTGTCTGCTCCGGGGATTCCGACGTGCAGGTGAAGGCGATCGCCGATTACATCTCCGGTGAAACGGAAAAGACCGGGACCGGGGCCTGGCACGAGGAGGGCCTCTCACAACGCCAGTGGGTCCTGCTCGACTTCGTCGATGTGGTCGTGCACGTGTTCCACAAAGAGATCCGAAAGTTCTACGGCCTCGAAAAGCTTTGGGGGGATGCGAAGATCGAGGTAGTGTCCGATACGCCCCCGCCCGCCCGAAAGACCTCCGCCAAAAGATGAAACAATATCTTCAGGAAAAACTGACCGAATGCCTCGGGCGACTCGGCCTCGCAGGCTCGTTTACCCCCACTTTTGAAAAGCCCCGCGACCCCCGGCATGGCGATCTAACCACCAATATCGCCATGGTGGCGGCAAAAAGCTCCCGGTCTAATCCCCGCGCCCTCGCTCAGTCGATTGTTGAAAAAATCTCGGTCGATCCGAAGCTGGTCGACCGCGTCGAGATCGCCGGGCCCGGCTTCATCAATTTTCATTTCACGCAGGAGTTCTACCGGCAGCAGCTCGGGGAAATTATTCTGAAAGGCGAAAAGTTCGGCCGTCTGTCTCTCGGCGCGTCCAAAAAAACTCAGGTGGAATTTGTGAGCGCCAACCCCACGGGCCCGCTCACCGTCGGACACGGCCGCGGCGCAGTGTTCGGCGATACGATTTCCCGCCTCCTGGAATGGACCGGCTATGATGTGACCCGCGAATACTATTTCAATAACGCCGGGAGGCAGATGCGTATCCTCGGCGACTCCGTTCGCCTCAGGTATCTGCAGGTTTTTGGGGAAAAGATCGACTTCCCGGAGGATTACTATCAGGGCGAGTATATCCGTGAAATAGCCGAACATATTAAGGAGAAATACGGCAGACTTGAGGGCGAGAAGCTTGAAGAGACTTGCCGGTCAACGGCCGAGCAGGAAATATTTGAGGATATCAAGAAAACATTGCGACGGCTCGGCATCTCCCACGATGTTTTCTTTAACGAGAAAACTCTCTACGAGTCGGGGAAGATCGATGAAGTCGTGAAAGAATTCCGCAAACGGGGACTGGCCTACGACCAGGAGGGAGCTCTCTGGTTTAAAGCCACATCGTTCGGGGCCGATAAGGATAAGGTTATCGTGAAAAGCTCCGGCGAGCCGACCTATCGTCTCCCGGATATTGCCTACCACCGGGATAAATTCGAGCGAAACTTTGATCTCATCATCGACGTGCTTGGGGCCGATCATGTGGCTACCTACCCCGATGTGCTCGCAGGATTGAAGGCGCTCGATCTCGATCCTTCACGCGTAAAAGTCCTGATTCATCAGTTTGTGACCATCGTTCAGAACGGGGCTGTGGTGAAGATGTCGACCCGGAAAGCGAATTTCATTACTCTCGATGAGCTGATCGATGAGGTGGGTGCCGATGTGGTCAGATATTTTTTCCTGATGCGGGGGATCGGCAGCCACCTCAATTTCGACCTGGGCCTGGCGAAGGAACAGTCTGAACAGAACCCGGTCTACTATCTCCAGTATGCCCACGCCCGGATCGCCAGCATTATCCGCAACGCCGAAAGCCAGGGGATCGATACCCGATCGACGATGGATTATTCGCAGCTCGCTCAGCCGGAAGAGCTCGATCTCATTAAGCTGTTGTCGGAATTTCCCGATACGGTGGAATCGTGCGCCGTCACGTTCGAGCCCCACCGCCTCGCGGAATTTCTGCTCGAAGTGGCCGGGAGCTACCACAAGTTCTACCATGTTCACCGCGTCCTCACCGATGATAAGGATCTCACCGCGGCCCGGATCGCTCTCTGCCTTGCCACGAAGACTATTCTTGCCAATGGGTTCGCCATTATAGGGATAACGGCTCCGGAGAAGATGTGATGCAGAAGGCTCCCAAAAGTGAAACGTATGCAGCCTTTCTCCGCGGGATTAATGTCGGAGGCAACAAGATGGTGCCGATGGAAGAGCTCCGAAATCTCTATGAGTCGCTGGGGCTTGCGGATGTTAAGACGCTCCTGAATAGCGGGAACGTCGTCTTCAGCTGCAAGCCGATGGGGGAAGAGGAGCTTTTCGGTAAGATTGAAAAGGCCTTTGTGAAAAAATTCGGGTTCGATAGCAGAATAATCTTGCGGACGAAATCAGACATCGAGCGACTTATCAGGCTTGATCCATTCAAGGGGATCACGATGACCAAAGATGTAAGGCTGAATGTCTCATTTCTGCGCGATGCGCCCAAGGGTGGCGTGAAGCTTCCCTATATCTCACCAAAAAAGGATTTTCGGATTTTTAAGAAAACCGAGAGAGAGATTTTGTCGGCGGTCATGCTCAAGACTACATCAACATTGATAATCATGGAGTTTCTTGAGGAGGAATTTGGGAAGGATATAACAACCAGAAGGTGGCATACGGTTCAAAAACTATCCCTCCTCTGAAGGCAGACAATGCCGGGAGGCGTACCGCCGCCTCGGAATGAATGTTTCATCGAATCTTCGCACCTCCCCAGTTCCACCATTCCCCCGGGCCCCGGCTTAGTTCATCCCACAATTCGCTCAGCCATTTTTCGGTCAGTTCACGAGGGCTCGCAGCTTCCTCGGCGACTATGGACGGATACAGCGTCAGCGTGTAACCTGCCCGGGCCTTCCCCGACATCGATGCGCGGATGACCGGGATCTTATTCCGGATTGCCAGCCTTGCCGGCCCGAGGTCGACGAGCATGAAACCGGAGCCAAACGGCAACCACTGACTCCCCAGCTCCCTTCCTCTTACGGAAATGTCGCACTGAACAGAAAAAATCCTGTTCCGGGCGAATAGCTCCTGGGCGGTCCTCGTTCCCCCCTCTCCCACATAGATCGCATCTATGCCGAAAGTTTTTCGGACTTTCCCAAGCTGCCTTTCAAATGTTCTCATCGGTATCCTGTTTGCCGCGTAGGATATCCTGTATCCGGACGCTGCGAGTCGCGCCCGCCCATACCACCAGTTGCCGATGTGCGTCCCTACCAAAAGGACTCCCTTTCCCTGTGCGAGCGCGGCCCGAAGATTTTCCTCTCCATCGATGCGGACGCGCCCGCTGAGCTCTCCAAGATTCTCGCGCGGCAGGCGGGTCAATTCGACGATCATGTCGCTTATATGACGAAGATGATCACTCCTGTATTCCGGGAGATCGTTTTCTCTTTCGGAGCCGAGCACGATTTTCATATTCCGGAGGATCCGCGCGCGCTGGTTGAAGAAAAGCGGGACGATGATCGCTCTTCCGAATGCGAGCGCCCGCTCCTCGGGCATCCTGAGGACTATTGCGGTGAATGCCATGTAGAAAAGGGTATAAGGGAGGTAGAGGATCTCCGACAGGATCTCCTGGACTCTCCCGGATAATGGCGGTTGGGAAAAGTCCTTCATCGAGTGCTTTTCCTTCGGGGAACGCTGAGCGAGAAAGGTTTTTTTAATTGCGCGGAACGGACTCGCTGAGAGTTTCGGTGGAGATTTTTTGTGATCTGACGAGCTCGCGGTAATGGTGGCATCTGCCCAAAAGTTCTGAGTGCGTCCCCTCGTCGAGGACTTTGCCCGCACCGAACACGACAATCCTCGGGAGATGAATGACCGTGGCGAGCCGGTGCGCAATGATGATGGCCGTTCGTCCCTCAATTACCGTGGCGATGGAACGCTGCAGATTTCTCTCCGTCTGCGCATCAAGCGACGCTGTCGGCTCATCAAGGATGAGAATGGGAGCGTTTCTTAGAAACGCCCGGGCCAGTGAAATCCGCTGACGCTGACCCCCGGAGAGTTTTATTCCCCTTTCACCAATCGTTGTGCGGTATCCTTCGGGAAATTCCGAAATGAACTCGTCCGCCTGAGCGGCACGGCATGCAGTAATCACTTCCCCATCGGTTGATTCCGGCCTTCCGTACCTGACATTTTCGAGTATCGTGCCGTCGAATAAAAATGTCTCCTGGGGAACGAGAGCGATCAAATCTCGAAGAGATGCCGCCGTAATGCCATTGATGTCGATTCCGTCAATGCGGATACAACCTCTCTCCGGCCTGTCGAACCGGAGGAGGAGATTCAAGAGCGTCGTCTTACCCGATCCGCTCACCCCCACGATTCCCAAGGCTTCGCCCTTGCAAATTCTCAGGGTAAGCCCGTCGAGCGCGGGTTCGCGGTTCTGATAAGCGTAGCTCACATGGTCGATGTCAATGGAATCAGCAAACTCGGAGAGGGTTATCGCATTGTCACGCTCAGTTTCAGGAGGGGGGAGGATTTCATCGAGCCGGCGTAAGGCTCCGACCGCATGCTGTAATCCGAGCGTGAAACCGCTCATGACGCGAGCAAGCGGGATCAGGAATCCGACGTAAAGGAGGAACGCGACGAGGGTTTCAAGTGAAATTTCACCGCGAGTAATCTGGATGCTCCCTATGAGAAGGGCGCCGAGTATCGCTCCCATGGCAACGGTGGTTAAGAGGGGCTCCGTCAGCGCAGCATAACGGGCCTCTCGTCTGCGCGAGGCGAGCAGGTCGCTTTGCTGACGTGAAAACCGGCCCATCTCGTATTCCTGCGCGTTGAAGGCTTTTACCAGCAGAATGTTTGCAAGAATTTCCTGAAAAACCCCGGCAGCCCGTTCCGCTGCCCGATCGGCTTCCCTTCCGGAACTCCGCGTCCGCCCCGCGAGAGCACGCAGGCCTAGGGTGACGACCGGGATCGTGATGAGTATGAAGAGTGTGAGCTTCCAGTCCAAAACCGCCATCATGCAGATGGCTCCCGCGAGGATGAGGATGATGCCCGCGGCCGTGATCAGGTTAAGCGAGATGAATCGCTCGATTTCCCCGATACTGGAGGACACGCGGTCCATTATTCCACCGACCGTCCGATCATAGTGGAACTGCATCGGTGCGTCGATGAGTTTTCTGAGACAGTCTGTCCGCAGCCGGGCGCCTGCTTTTCGCCCGATGTCGTACATGATGAGATACATTCCGTATCCCGAAAGCGCAATCACACTCAGTCCTGCTGCGACCCATATCCACGAATTTTTTAGCGAATCACGGACCGCCGCTGCGGCCAGAAGGTTTTTTACGACCGCCGGGATGGAGAGGACGGCGACGGATATGATAACTGCCAGGAGAACTGCGGCGAAAAGTCTTGAAAGGTGAGGGCGGAGTAGCTGACCTATGGTCATGCAGCGTCAGTCTGCAGGACGCGTCCCGCTGCCTCCTCGAGGACGAGCCGGGCCGCCCGCTGGAGTACCCCCGGTTCGCCCAAAATTTCCCGGACACTGGCCAGATCCTTACGAATCTTTTTGGCCCGCTCCCGGTCGTCCAGGATGACGAGGGCTTCGAAGGCCAATCTCTCACCCGTCACATTTTCCTGCAAAAGCTCGGGAACGGCCTCCCGGTCGAGGAGTATGTTGGGCATCGTGATGTACCGCGCTCTCAGCAGCCTCCTCCCGAGGAAGTAGGTAAAGGGTTTTACACGGTATGCTACCACCATCGGAACCCCGAGCAGCGCGGCCTCAAGTGTCGCAGTGCCGGAAGATATAATGACGAGCTCGCATCGGGAGAGGAGCGTGTAGACATGCTCGCTGATGACGGTGACCTGTTTGTCCATCCTGGTCCTCACGAGTTCACTCCGGATTTCCGGCAGAAGGTGCCGCGCTGCCACGGGTAGAAGGATCTGAAAGTCCTGGCGCTCGCGGATGAGCCGCGCCGCCTCGAGCATCGGCGGCAGGAGTTGCTGAATCTCCTGAAATCTGCTCCCCGGCAAAAGACCGATGGTTTTCTGTGCGGGATTGATCCCGGCCTGCTGTGCTATCAGGCTGTAGTCTTCTTCAACTTTGACAATGTCGATCAGAGGATGACCGTACCAGTAGACGTTTCCGCCCTCCCGACTGTAGATTGTCGCCTCCTGGGGAAAGGCCGTGATGAGTGCCCTGGCTTTCTTAGATATCCCCCTCGCGCGCCATTCTCCCCAGAACCATACCTGCGGAGGGAAATAGTAGATGAACGGAATTCCTTCTTTATAGAGAAACTTCGCTAGCAGTCCATTAAAACCTTCATTGTCGACAAGGACCGCTATATCGGGCCGTTCGCTTCTCAGGAGCGACCGAATCTTTTCCATTATTGCCCGTAATGGCCTGATATATTTGAAATATTCCTGGAAGCCGACGGTTCCAAGATGCGATGTTTGTAACCGGATGTCGATCCCTGCCTCCCGCATCTTTTCACCCCCCGATCCGAACAACATGACCGTGGGGTCCTGCCTGAGAATCGCTTTGGCGAGATGGGCGGCCTGGCGGTCCCCGGAGACTTCACCTGCGGCAATGAAGATTTTGAGGCGTCTTTCTTTCATATTCCGGATGCCTATTATGAAAAAAGTCGCTCAAAAAGTCAACTTGAGACTTTGATTTTTTGTGCAATTTTGCTAAATTTAGTACGAAATTCATCGCAAATCCCCTCGAATCAAGACCCTGAAAGAGCGTTTGTAAACCGCCGCTTCTCGATAGCGTATAAGGAAACAATCCCAGTCCGCTCATCCAATCACACTACTATGACAGATATTAAAGCCCTAAACGAAAAGATTCAGCGTGAAAGCGCCTTCGTCGACCTCCTCCAGATGGAGGTGAGTAAAGTGATCATCGGCCAGAAATATATGATCGAAAGGCTCCTCATCGGGCTTCTCTCGAATGGCCACGTTCTCCTGGAAGGAGTCCCCGGCCTCGCCAAGACGCTTTCCATAAAGACTCTCGCTTCGGCCATTCACGCAAAATTCCAGCGTATCCAGTTTACACCTGACCTGCTCCCGGCCGACGTCGTCGGGACGATGATCTATAATCAGAAGAATAATGAGTTCACGGTGCGAAAGGGTCCCATTTTTGCCAATTTCATTCTGGCCGATGAGATAAACCGGGCGCCGGCAAAGGTGCAGAGCGCCCTTCTCGAAGCGATGCAGGAACGGCAGGTCACGATCGGCGAACAGACCTATAAACTGGATGAGCCTTTCCTCGTTCTCGCAACGCAGAACCCGATCGAGCAGGAAGGCACATATCCTCTCCCCGAAGCGCAGGTCGACCGCTTCATGCTGAAGATAAAAATAGATTATCCCCAGCGTGAAGAAGAACGGCTTATCATGCGCCAGAATATCAACGGATCTTTCCCCGAGGTGAAATCGGTCATTCATCCGAGCGATATCATGAAGGCCCGCGCGGTTCTTCAGGATGTGTATATGGACGAAAAGATTGAGCGGTATATTCTCGACATCGTGTTTGCGACCCGTAATCCGAAGGATTTTAAACTCGATAAGCTGACCTCCCTGATCAACTACGGCGGCTCTCCACGCGCAAGCATTAATCTCGCCCTCGCCGGGAAGGCGTATGCCTTCATTAAGCGCCGCGGATATGTGATTCCCGAAGATATCCGCGCCGTCTGCCACGACGTGCTTCGTCACCGCATCGCCGTTACCTATGAGGCGGAAGCGGAGAATGTTTCTTCCGAGAATATCATCGACGATATCCTGAATACCGTCGAAGTTCCCTAATCTTCCGCACCGTGGAAACTTCCGAGATTCTCAAGAAAGTCCGCAAGATTGAAATCCGCACAAAAGGTCTTGTGAATCAGATCTTTTCTGGCGAGTATCATAGCGTCTTTAAAGGCCGCGGTATGGCCTTCAGCGAGGTGCGCGAATATCAGTTCGGCGACGATATCCGCACCATTGACTGGAACGTGTCTGCCCGGTTCAGCCACCCGTTCGTGAAAATATTTGAAGAGGAACGCGAACTCACGGTGATGCTTCTCGTCGATGTGAGCGGCTCGGAGGAGTTCGGAACGGTTACGGGATTGAAGAAAGACATCGCCGCGGAGCTCTGCGCCGTCCTCGCATTTTCCGCCATACAGAATAACGATAAGGTCGGAGTGATTTTTTTCAGCGATATCGTCGAAAAATTTATTCCCCCGAAAAAAGGCCGGACCCATATTCTCCGCATCGTGAGAGAATTGCTCGATTTTAAGGCACAGCACCGCAGGACGAATGTCTCGGCCGGATTGCAGTATCTGACCTCTGCAATCAAGAAGCGGAGCATCGCGTTCCTGATTTCCGACTTCCTTGATGAGGGTTACGACGACGCGCTTAAAATAGCGGCCCGGAAACATGATCTCATCGGCGTCCGCCTCTATGACCCGAGGGAAACAGAGCTTGCCCCGGCCGGCCTCTTTCGCATGCTCGACGCCGAAACGGGCGAGGCGGTCTGGGCCGATACCGCCGACCCCAGGGTCCGTAGGGAATACGCTCTCT
>JACXTT010003426.1_pt1 | contig 24390 bp, 22 predicted proteins | sample 9270951 | NCBI WGS metagenome assembly JACXTT01 (sample SAMN15532306, study PRJNA645909) | rock metagenome | isolation source: weathered quartz diorite | place: Puerto Rico | collected 2017-06-21
GCGCCTGCCTGCGCATCGGCGTCAATTACGGTTACACTGTCCTGCGAGCCATAGATCAATTGTGAAGAAGCCAGCAGTTTCTTAACCTGCGTCCTTACCTCTTCGCGCTGCCCCTGCCCGGCCAGCGAACCCATACGCACTTTTTCATTGAGCGGGTTGCCAATGGTGGTTTGGGCGAGCGACTGGCTGATGGCCTTCCACACGTCTTCCAGTTTATTTTCCGGCACAAAAATGCGGCGCACGGCAGTGCATTTCTGTCCTGCTTTTACCGTCATCTCCCTGCGCACCTCTTTAATAAAAATATCCCATTCGGCCGAGCCGGGGGCCACATCATTGCCCAGCACCATGCAGTTGAGCGAATCGGCTTCCATGTTAAACGGCACGCTTTCACGCAGCAGGACGGGATGCGATTTCAGCAGCAATCCCGTAGACGCAGAACCGGTAAACGTAACCACGTCCTGCGACCCCACATGATCCAGCAAATCGCCGGCGCTACCGCAAATCAACTGCAGGGCGCCGTCGGGCAGCAGGCCGGAGCCAATCATTTCCCGCACTACCGCTTCGGTAAGATAGGAGCCGACGGTGGCAGGCTTTACGATGGCCGGCATACCGGCCAGCAGGTTCACGGCTATCTTTTCCAGCATGCCCCACACGGGAAAATTAAACGCGTTGATATGAATGGCTACGCCCTCTTTGGGCACCAGCAGGTGCTGGCCCATAAATGTATTACCCTTGCTGAGCATCTGCCCTTCGCCATCCAGGCAATAGGTTTCATTGGGAAATTTGCGGCGCAGCGAAGCGTTGGCAAACAGGTTGCCGATGCCCCCTTCAATATCTATCCAGCTATCGGCTTTGGTGGCGCCGGTCTGGTAACTCAGTGCGTAAAACAGGTCCAGCCTGGTGCGCAGGTGCATGGCCAGGGCGCGCAGCATGCGCCCGCGTTCGTGAAAGGTCATATTGCGCAGCGCGGGGTTTCCTTTTTCCCGGGCATAGGCGGTGATGGTCTTAAAATCCAGTCCTTTTGAACTGGCATGGGTAATAACCGCGCCCGTTACGGCATTATAAAGCGGCTGACCATCGCCATCGCCGGTCACCCAGCGGCCGGTTACATAGTTTTCCAGTTTTGTCATAATAGCAGGCAAATTAGTGCGGGAGCGAAATTAGGCGAAAACACAAACATCTGTTAGTATAGTTTTCATTATCCTACCAGCCCGAACTGCCGCAGATGATGCGTAAAATGCTTGTGCAGCAGCTGGATGTTCATGCCATAATCCAGCTGGCCGAAAACAATATTGCCCGTGATAAGCGTGGGGTTGGTTTCAAATACATGAAAGAAATAATCCAGTTCTTCCTGCAGGTTGCCGATAGCCTCACCAATAGTGGCTTTGCGTAAGGGAGGGGGCACATCGCCCATAACCGGGTTTTTGGTGTTTTCCCGGAACGGCTTATCGCTCAGTAAAAAGGCCCGGGCCTTTTCCAGGAGCTCCCCCTGGTTCATGATGGGCTGTGGCAGGCGGCCGCTGGCATGCTGTACTACATCCGCCAGGTGCTCCACCATTTGCTGCCCGTTCATAACGCCCCAGTGGCCTTTTGCCTGCGCATCCAGGGCACCGAGCAGGCTCACCGATTCATATTTCAAAAAATGCAGCTTCTCCTGGTTCATAGCAAACGGTTTTGAGGCGTAAAATAAGACTGCCTCTTCATAATACGAAGAGGCAGTCCAAAAGGTTTTTATTCAACAGGTTATTTGTCCAGTCGCTTGTCAATTTCAGCGCTCAGCGCATCAAATATCTCGTCTACACTGCCCTCTCCCTTTATCAGCACCACCTTGCCGAATTTATCGTAGTAATCGGCCACGGTGGAGGTTTTATTATGGTATTCGCCAATCCGGGCGCGTATTACATCTTCCTTGGTATCATCACTGCGGCCGGAAGTAAGCCCCCGGTTGAGCAGGCGTTTTATCAGTTCATCTTCCGTTACATTCAGCGCCAGCACTACATTAATGGAAGCCCCTTTCTTTTTTAGCAATGCATCCAGCGCTTCCGACTGGGCTTTGGTGCGGGGAAACCCGTCAAACAGGAAACCCCTTGCTTTGGGATTATTGACCAGCGCATGATCAATCATGCCTATCACTACTTCGTCGGGTACCAGTTGCCCCTTGTCCATCAGGCTTTTGGCAGCAATGCCCAGCGGCGTCTGGCTGGCTATTTCACTGCGAAGCAAATCGCCGGTAGAAAGATGTTTGAGGCCGTAGCGGGCAATCAGCTTTTCTGATTGCGTTCCTTTTCCGCTCCCGGGCGGTCCGAACAGAATTAAATTGAACATGCTTGCTTACCCTTTTTCTCCCGATAAAAGAATCTTGATTTCAGGCGGTAAATATAGTTGAACAACATTAAAATTCCTTTAACAATTTCGGCCGTTTTTTTAGAGAATTTCAAAAATGTTAAATTGTTGCTACTGTCGCTCGGCCGACAAAGCCGGGCAACCATCGGCCGGTAAATTTGTTCTACAATCAAGCAATATGAACAAACTAACGAGATACACACTTATTTTGCTGATGCCTGCCATCTTTGCCCAGTGCAGCTATTCGCAAACATCTTCCAACAAAAAAATAATGACTATGGACAGCGCAGAAAAGAAAAGCCCCCTGTATTCGCATACCGACAGCAAGCCGGTAAACGTACCCGATGCCGAGTGGCAGAAAATACTGCCGGCCAATGTATACCAGATAGCCCGGCTAAAAGGCACTGAACGCCCGTGGAGCAGCCCTTTTGAGACCTCCAAAGAAATTGGCACCTATTATTGCGCCGTATGCGGCAACCCGCTGTTTAAAAGCGATACCAAGTTTGAGAGCGGTTGCGGCTGGCCCAGTTTCTATGAGCCCATCAGCAAAAGCAGCATTATTTACGAAAAAGATAACACGCATGGCATGTCGCGCACCGAAGTCATGTGCGGGCGCTGCAAATCGCACCTTGGCCATGTGTTTGAAGACGGCCCTCCCCCCACCGGCCTGCGCTATTGCATCAACGGCGTAGTGCTCGATTTTGAAAAAGCCGCTGCCGCCGAAAAGAAATACAACGAAAAGAAAGAAGAACATTAATATTTAACGGGCGATAATCGATAACAACCAGAAAGCACTTCGCCTGCAGGCGGGGTGCTTTTTATGTGTGGTATTGAGTCCAGCGACCTTAACGGTCCAGGTAAATTCTTTATACGTACAGTAATTGTACGCACAATAGGTATAAATGTATCCCGGCGTATGAAGAATAACTATTTTTGATACGAGCAAACCCGCCCGCCGTATGTATAAGGTAACCTTCAAAGCTTCCGCCAACAAAGAATTGCAGCAATTGCCCGGGCAGGCATACATAAAAATAAGCGCAGCTATCGGGAAACTTGCTGAAAATCCAAGACCTGGTGGTGTGAAAAAGCTAAAAGGGGAAGGGGAGGATTTATACCGTATACGTGCGGGCGATTACCGGGTAATTTACACTATTAACGATGGCATTAAGATTATAACAATCCTCAGGATTGGGCACAGAAAGGATATTTACCGGTACCTGGATTAGATTTTATTCTTTTTTTTGTATTGCGCCTGGGCTTCTTCCAGGCTGATTTCTTTCTCATTCATTCTTTCCTCTGCCACAAGCCTGTCAACGAGTTCCTCAAACGCATCGGGGTTCTTCGCCAGCTCCTTTACGTCAACCTGGAGAATGCGTTTGTTATTCTTTTCATCCTTGAGAATAGTAACCCCTTTCATTTTTGTGCATTTAGACTTCAAATTTACCTTTTTTATGCCTGATCTCCTAAAAATACCCCCTCCAATCCTGCCTTCCCTGTGTTATCTTTGCCGTCCTTAAATTATAGGGTATGTTCAACAAACGGGTGAAAGTAAAAGAGTTATTGGCCAGTGAGCAAACCGGCCATGAAGTAACGGTAATGGGGTGGGTGCGCACCTTCCGCAACAACCAGTTTATTGCGCTCAACGACGGCTCTACCAATACCAATATCCAGGTAGTGGCCGAACTGGGCAAATTCGACGAAGAACTGCTCAAACGCATCACCACCAGCGCCTCCCTGAAAGTGGTGGGCAAACTAATACCCTCCCCCGGCAAAGGACAAAAAGTAGAAGTAAAAGCAGGTACCATCGAAATACTGGGCGACAGCGACGCCAACGAATACCCCCTCCAGCTTAAAAACAAGCCCACGCTGGAATACCTGCGCGAAAAGGCGCACCTGCGCTTCCGCACCAATACCTTCAGCTCCGTATTCCGCGTGCGCCATACCCTGGCGTTTGCCATTCATAAATTCTTTCATGAAAAAGGATTCGTGTACCTGCACACGCCCATCATTACCGCCAGCGATGCAGAAGGCGCCGGCGAAATGTTTCGCGTCAGCACATTGCCATTGGACAATCCACCCCGCAACGACGACGGCAGCATCAATTTTAAAGAAGACTTCTTCGGCCGCGCCACCAACCTTACCGTAAGCGGGCAGCTGGAAGGCGAGCTGGCGGCTACCGCCCTGGGCGAAATCTATACCTTCGGTCCCACGTTCCGCGCAGAAAATTCCAATACCACCCGCCACCTGGCCGAATTCTGGATGATTGAACCGGAAATGGCGTTTTATGACATTGAGGACAACATGAACCTGGCGGAAGAATTTATCAAATACATCATCCGCTATACGCTGGAACAGAACCGCGAAGACATCGAATTCCTGGCCCAGCGCCTGGCAGAAGAGGAAAAAGCCCTGCCGCAGGACAAACGCAGTGAAATGGGCCTGCTGGAAAAACTGGAGTTTGTACTGAACAACCATTTTGAACGCATCACCTATACCGAAGCCATCGACATCCTGATCAATTCACCGGCCTACAAGAAAAAGAAATTCCAGTACGATGTGAAATGGGGCATTGATATGCAAAGCGAACACGAACGCTACCTGGTGGAAAAGCACTTTAAAAAACCGGTTATCGTAACCGGCTATCCTGCCGCTATCAAAGCCTTTTACATGCGCCGCAATGAAGATGGCAAAACCGTGGCCGCCATGGATATCCTGGCGCCCGGCATCGGCGAAATAGTAGGCGGCTCGCAGCGCGAAGAGCGGCTGGACAAGCTGGAAGAACGCATGAAGGAAATGAATATCCCCGCCGAAGAGCTGTGGTGGTACCTCGATACCCGCCGCTTTGGTTCGGTTCCCCATGCAGGTTTCGGGCTGGGATTTGAACGCATGATGTTGTTTGTAACCGGCATGACCAATATCCGCGATGTCATTGCCTTTCCCCGCACCCCCCGGAGTGCGGAATTTTAAGCCGATAATAAAACCATTTTTTATGGGTATTTCCGATAAATTAGCTCAAATGAAAAACGAAAAAGCAGCGGCTAACTTAAAAGCCGGCCAGGACTTCCTGGACGCCAATAAATCAAAGCCCGGCATCGTGGCATTGCCCAGCGGGTTGCAATATGAAGTAATTACAGCAGGCGCAGGCGCAAAACCCTCCGCCACCAGTAAAGTAACCTGCCATTACCATGGCACGCTCATAGACGGAACCGTATTCGACAGCTCCGTAAAACGCGGCCAGCCCGCCACCTTCCCCCTCAATATGGTGATTAAGGGCTGGACGGAAGGACTGCAACTGATGCCCACCGGCAGCAAATGGCGTTTCTTTATTCCGCCCCACCTGGGTTATGGCGACAGGCAGGTAAGCGCACAGATTGGTCCCAACAGCACCCTGGTATTTGAAGTGGAGCTGATATCCGTCAGCTAATCCCTCATTCATGAATGGCCATCACGGGCACATGCGCATGCGTGGCCAGTTGACCCGAATGGCTCTTATGAAACAGGTTTTCAGGGAATGCGTGCTTTTTAGGGATTACAATAAGGAAATCCAGTTGATTGCGTTGTGCAAATTCATCCAGGCTTTCTTCTATTTTTTCTTTGTGGATATAATGGTACTGCGGGTGCAATTCATCCAGCAGTATATGCAACATGGTTGATTGTTCCTTGCCGGAAGGCGAAATATGATCTAACCTGTCGCCTACATTCAATACATGCAACTCTGCCCCGAATGCCCTTACAATATCCTTTATTTCTTTCTGCGGCAGGGTAGCTTCCACATTCCTGAAATCGCAGGCCAGCCCTACCTTATGCACGGGCTTAAACCCAACGCCGGGCGGAATGACCATTACCGGCACGTGCAGCCGACGGATAGCGGTAAGCACCGAACTGCCAAACATCATCCTTTCCATTCTGCCCGCTCCCTGCGAACCCATCACTACCGCAAAAGGTTCAGTAGCATCGCATACATCTTCCAGCGCCCCGGCTATATTGCCAAACCTCGACTCAGTGGCAACGGTTAGCTTACCATCGGTTTTCTGCACTACCTTTTCTTTCAGTTCTTTTAACAGCTCATCACTGTTGTCCCTCAGTTCATCGGCGCTTACCATTACCAGCGGCACCTCACTTACGGTAACGGGCAGCTGGTACACATGCAGCAATAAAAGAGAAGCATCAATATGTTTTGCCATATCTGCGGCAAACCACATGGCATTCTCCGCAATGGGAGAAAAATCGGTTGGAACAAGAATGGTTTTCATACACGTATTTTTTGTACCATAAAAGTAACTGCCGCCGGCACGCCCCAATATGACCTGTGTCAGCCCGGCGGCTGATTCCTGTAGCCACACGGTTATGGAAATGCCTGCTCCCGGCATCTCATGTAAAACAACTGGTTATGGCAGAAATAACTACCCCAGGCCGGCAGCAGCATGCCGGCGTACAACGAAGTAAAAAGCTTTCCACCAAAGTAGACCTCACCCCTATGGTAGACCTGGGGTTCCTCCTGATTACATTCTTTGTGGTGACTACCAGCCTTACCAAACCACGGGATTTAAGACTGAATTTACCAGCCAAGGGCGATAGCTCCCATACCCCCAACAGCACCACCCTCACCCTTATACCGCTCAACGGCGACCAGGTTTTTTATTATCATGGGGCACTGCCGCTGGCCCTGGCTACTCACCAATACGGCACCAGCAATTTTTCCATCCTGCACGGCATTGGCGATATTATCCGCCAAAAACGACAGGCGCTGAACAACAGCGGCGGTAAATACAGCGCCAAAGACCTGATGGTGATTATTAAGCCCGATGCCAGCGCCAATTACAAAGGCGTTACCGCCGCGCTCGACGAAATGCTGATTGATGACGTGGGCCGTTATGCCATTTCCGATTTGCAGCAAGATGAAACGGAGGCGCTCACCCGCCTGCATGTATTGTAATCAGTGTTTCCAGAACAGGCGCACCCTCCTGCGCAGGTCTTCCCGTATATTGAGATAGAAGAGATTGATATCGCCGATATGAAAGTTTTTCATCTTTACCAGGAAGCCCCCGGTAGTATGCAGTTTATCAATCCACAACACATCGCCATGAATCTGCGCCCCGGTAAGATGGGGTGTTATTTTATTAAACTTCGTCAGCACCGAACCCCTGTTCAGCGTATAAGGGGCATACTCCTCCGTGGTGGTCCAGGTAAGCGGGTTTACCACCCAGCCACTGCCATTTTCTTTTTGTACAAAACCTGGCTCATAACCCTGCTTAAACGTACGCCAGCCCATAACACAGCCGGTTTGCAATGAATCTTTGCATTCCTGCAAACCCTTAAAGTAATTACCGGGTATATACATGCCAATAACATAAGCCGCCACCAGGCGGTTTTTCAACGGGCCGTTTTCAAAAAACTCCTTCAGCAGGCGTTGCGCATGCGTACTGCCCTGGCTGTGCGAGGCAATGATAATGGGCCGCCCGTTATTGTAATGATCCAGGTAATATTGAAAAGCGCTTTTCAGGTCCTGGTAGGCCAGCTCAAATGCCGCCATGGCCCTTGCCGTGTCGGTAGTAAAATACGCGCGCAGGTGCGCCTGCCGGTAGCGGGGGGCAAATACCCGGTATTCATTGAATACGCTGGCCTGGTACAGGATGGTGGTATGATCTGTTTTTGCATTGAGGGTGTCGTCATTCAAACCGGCATTCCAGCGCGGGTCGCCATTGGCGGTTAAGGTAGTGGGGTGCAAAAAAAACACGTCTACCGATGAATCGGGCTGGTAGCTGCTGCGCAAAGGGGCCGGAATACTGTCCGAAGGGTCCTTTTTCCAGGGATGGGCCGCCCAATAGTACAGGTTGCTGTAGTCTGGCACCGTATCGGCCGGGTGGGGCTGGTAAGCAGCAATATACCGGGCATAGGCGGGAGCACAGCCCTGTCCCAGCCAGGCCGCCCAAATAACCGTCAGAATCAATATCCGTCGCAGCATGCTTAAAATTAAAGCAGTTCAACCGCCCGCGCGGATTATCCTGTTAAATAATTTCTTATTTTTATAGACTCACCTATTTTTTAACTAAAACCCTGTTCTTATGGGTATCCCGGTAGTGAATTTGGCCGATTTCCTGAGCGGAGATCCGCAACTGAAGCAAAAGTTTGTGAATGACCTCGGTAAAGCATACGAGGAGGTAGGCTTTGTAGCGGTAAAAAATCATGGTATCCCCGACGACCTGATAGCCGAGCTGTACAAAGATGTACAACAGTTTTTTGCCATGCCCCTCGATAAAAAGAAACAATATGAAGTGCCGGGCCTTGCCGGCCAGCGCGGGTACACTTCTTTTGGTAAGGAACACGCCAAAGGCAGCGATGCCCCCGATTTAAAGGAATTTTACCAGCACGGGCAAATGGTGGAAGACGGCGACCCCATCAAATCCGAATACCCGGCCAACGTTACTATTAAAGATATAGCCGCCTTTACCCCTACCCTCAATAAAGCCTACCGCGCATTTGAAAAATCCGGTAAAGCCTTATTGCAGGCCATCGCCTTATACCTGGGACTGGATGAACATTATTTCGACAAACACGTGCACAACGGTAATTCCATCCTGCGCGCCATTCACTACCCGCCTATTACATCGGAACCCAAATCGGCCATCCGCGCCGAGCAGCATGAGGACATTAACCTCATTACCCTGCTGGTGGGCGCTTCTGCCGACGGCCTGCAGATTCTTACCAAACAAAACGAATGGGTGGGCGTAACCTCCCTGCCCGAACAGATTGTGGTAAACGTAGGCGATATGCTGCAACGCCTCACCAACAACAAACTGAAATCAACCACCCACCGCGTGGTAAACCCCTCGCGCGATAAATGGCATACCTCCCGTTTTTCCATTCCCTTCTTCCTGCACCCGCGCGGCGAAATGAGCCTCGCCTGCCTGGAAAGCACCATCGACAAGGCCCATCCCAAAGCCTACCCCGATGCTACCGCAGGAGAATACCTGGATGAACGCCTGAGAGAAATCGGGTTGAAGAAATAATAGTGTAGTGCACCGGTAAAAGCTGTCTCAAAAGTAAATTATCAATTGTTCGCACAGAGCCAAAAGAGAAATGCCAAAAATTAAACTATTCTCTTTTTCTCTTTTGGCTCTGTGCGAAATAATACTTTTTTTAGTCAGCCCCTCGTTTATTCCTGTTCACTTCCTTGCCGGTTGCAGTATTTCGTTAATGCAGTCAATAATATCCTTATGAATATCCGCAACAGGCCGCATGGCCGCCTGCTCGTTGTAACAACGGATACTATGAATGGCCTTGTCTGTCTTTACCATGTTTTCGTATTCTTCTTTCACCGCCAGTTGGAGCGACATATCCTTTTCATGAATATCCTCCCCCCCGTTCAGGTATTTTCTTTCCTCGCCCGAACGTACTTCTGTCAATGATTTTTGGGTAAAGGAAAAAGGTACTTCCAGGTATAACGACACATCCGGCTTCGGTATCCGGTTATACTCATACTCAAACATATAAATCCATTCCCGCAGTTCCTTTTTTGCCACCGGGTCGGCCAGCTTGGCGCATTGATACGCTACATTGGAAAGCACATACCGATCCACCAGCACAAAATAGCCATCGGCCAGCCATTCGTTGATGGTAGCGGCAAACGCCCTCCTGTCTTCCGCAAAAAGCAGGGCCACCAGCTGCGGGTGCACCTGCTGCACATCGCCAAATTCGCCGCGGAGAAATTTAGCCACCAGTTCCCCAAACACCCCTTCGTGGCTGCGGGGAAAATGAACAAATTTGGTTTCTATCCCGGTCTTTTTGAGGTAATTGATCAATAATTCTATCTGGGTAGATTTACCCGCACCGTCGAGCCCTTCTATGGCGATGAATTTGCTGTTCACTGGCATCCTGTAAATGGTATTAATGCTTTTGGCGCAAAAGTATTGTTTTAGTTCGGCTTACCTGCCCGGCTGGCACCCTTACCGGGCAATTCTTTCCCCCGCCAGGATTACTGCAAAACCCATTGAAAAACCAGGATACCCGGTAAAAAAGTATACGCATAAACGCTTATAAAATGACCCTATTTTATTAATCAACTAATAGTCAGCATATTACAAACCTGCAAGGTGGATAAGAAAATTGTTAATCATTTGTCTAATATGTAGTTTTTACACACATTTACATGCGCTGTGTTTATCGCACAAATAATGTTACTAACGTTTGCTACCAAAACAATTGCTGCTACATGAAATCTAATGTACTGTTTCTATGCCTGCTCCTATGCAGCCTGGCCGGCAAAGCACAGTTGCTGAGCTGGAGCCCCTCCTTTATACAGGAATCCTCCTCCCCCATCGATATTATCTGCGACGCTTCAAAAGGCAATAAAGGCCTGTACAATTATACTCCTACCTCCGATGTATATGTGCATATCGGGCTTATTACCTCTTTAAGCACCAGCCAGGGCGATTGGAAATACACGCCCTTTGTATGGGGCACCACTACGGCAGCGGCAAAAGCCACCTGGCTCGGCAATAACCAATGGAAGTTTACCATCACCGGCGGACTGCGCAGCTTTTTTAATGTTACCAATGCATCCGAAAAAATACTACGTATTGCTGTGCTATTCCGCAACGGCGCCGGCGCCCAGGTACAACGCAATGCCGATGGCGGCGATATGTATGTACCCGTATACGATGCCAGCCTCTACGCCCGGATAGATACACCCCTGCACCAGCCTTATTACACGCCCACCCTGGAAACCATCAGCAAAAACGTGGGCGACAACATTTCCATTACCGCCAGCGCCAGCCAGCCTTCTACCCTGAAAATCTATTTTAACGGTACCGTCATTGCCAATGCCTCCGCCGTCATGCAGCTATCCGCCTCCGCGCCGATTACCACCACGGGAACCCAAACCATTATTGCCGAAGCCAATAACGGTTCGGCCACCGCAAGAGATACCGCGGCATTTTTAGTTTCCGGGGGCACTACTATCGCGCCATTACCCACAGGTGTAACCGACGGTATTAATTATGAAACCGGCGATACCTCGGTAGTACTGGTGCTGTACGCGCCAAAGAAAAATAAAATCTTTGTGACCGGCGATTTTAACAACTGGGCTCCCGCTACTACTTACCAGATGAATGAAACGCCCGACAGTACCCGCTTCTGGCTGCGCATTACCGGCTTAACCCCCGCCACCGAATACGCTTACCAGTATGTTATTGACGGGACGCTGATACTGGCCGACTATAATGCCGAAAAAATACTCGACAAAGCCAACGACCCTTATATCCCCGCAGCCAGCTATCCCAACCTAAAAGCATTCCCCGCAAAAGCAAGCGGTAACCTGGCCAGCGTACTGCAAACCGCCAAACCGGCGTACAACTGGCAGGTCAGCAATTTTACCCGCCCCGATAAACGAAACCTGGTTATTTATGAATTGCTGCTGCGCGATTTTACCGCCGCACAGAACTATCAAACAGTAAAAGACACCCTCAGCTACCTCAAACGCCTGGGCATAAATGCCATCGAGCTCATGCCCTTCAACGAATTTGAAGGAAACCTGGGCTGGGGCTATAACCCCAATTTCTATTTTGCGCCCGACAAATTTTACGGCACCGAAACCGCCTTAAAACAATTTATCGATGCCTGCCACCAGCAGGGCATAGCCGTTATCATGGATATGGTCATGAACCATTCTTTCGGTTCCTCCCCCATGGTACAGCTGTACTGGGATGCCGTTAATACTATTCCCGCGGCCAATAACCCCTGGTTCAACCAGTATGCCACGCATGCCTACAATGTAGGCTACCAGTTCAACCACCAAAGCCAGGCTACCATCGATTTCAGGAACCGCGTTATCAAACACTGGCTCACTAAATACAAAATAGACGGGTTCCGCTGGGACCTTGCCAAAGGCTTTACACAAACCAATACCTGCGACGCTACCGGCAACAACTGCAATGTAAGCGCCTGGGGCAATTACGATGCCTCCCGCGTGGCTACCTGGAAAAACATCTACGACCAGGTACAAAGCAGCTCCCCGGGAGCATATTGTATTCTCGAAATGTTTGCCGATAATTCGGAAGAAAAAGCAGAAGCCGACTATGGCATGATGCTATGGGGCAATATGAATTCCAATTACAACCAGGCTACCATGGGGTATTCAAATCCCTCCTGGGACCTCAGCTATGGCATTTACACCAACAGGAACTATACCCAACCCAACCTCGTTACCTACCAGGAAAGCCACGACGAAGAACGGCTCATGTATAAAAACGAACAGTATGGCAACAGCAACGGGGCATATACCATAAAAGATACCGCTACCGGGCTCAAACGCAATGCCATGGCCACCGCTTTCTGGGCCATGATACCCGGGCCTAAAATGCTCTGGCAGTTTGGCGAGCTGGGTTATGACTACAGCATTAATACCTGCGCCAATTTAACGGTAGACGCCGGCGGCAATTGCAGGCTCGATGCCAAACCGGTAAAATGGAATTACTATAATGTACCCGGCCGCCAGGCCCTGTACAATGTATACGCTGCCCTGTTTAAATTAAGGAATACACCTGCGTTCAGCGGCACGTTTACCACCGGCAGTATAACTTACGATCTTGCCAATGCTTTTAAAACCTTAAAGGTTACCAGCGATTCACTCAGCATTGTGGTCATCGGCAATTTTGATGTAACCCAGCAGGCGGGCTCCGTTACCTTTCCCGCTGCCGGTACCTGGTACAGCTATTTAACCGGCACTACCCATACCGCCACCGGCACGGCGGAATCCATTACCCTGCAACCCGGCGAATATTACGTTTACAGCAGCAAATCATTGTCTGGCGATGTAGTCACCGCCGTTACAGACCCCGGCGCGGCCGGTACCAATGCCATGAACATAACGGTTTATCCCAATCCCGTCCGCTCATCGGCTACGGTGCAATACACGCTTCCCGAAAGCGGCACCGTGCATATCAGCATGTTAGATATAAGTGGCAGAACAGTAGCCCGTTTATTCAACGGGTTTAAAGCAAAAGGCACACAAACATTTTCACTGGATCAAAGTCAGCCAGGACTAAGCGCCAATGGCATATATCTGCTGCAGGTAGAAGAAAAAGGAAAAACCAGCGTGGCAAAATTCATGGCAGGCAGGTAATACCAACCGGGTTCATCCACCAGGCTGCCGGCCCCGTATGCACGATTGCATTAAAAAAATAAACAGCAGGAAGACATATACCCGATTGAAACAAAGAAATGGACCCCCGGACAAAGCAATAAATCAATCCATGGCTAGATTTATTTTTTAAAAATCAATAAAACTTTGCCATTATGAAATTACAAACGATTGCTTGTATGCTGGCCCTCTATGGCCTTACGGGATGTGCTAAAAATACGCCCCTCGCTACCACCTCCAATCCCACCCCGGTAATAAAGGCCGATATGGCTACCCCGGGTTTCGCTTATGGGTCGGACGTCAGCTGGCTTACCCAGATGGAGTCATCGGGGTATAAATTTTACAACAACAGCGGGACGCAGCAGGACCTGTTTACCATCCTGGGCGGTAAAGGCATCAATGCCATTCGCCTGCGGGTATGGGTTAATCCTTCCGGCGGCTGGTGTAATATCAGCGATGTGGTAAAAAAAGCCCTCCGCGCCAAAGCAGCAGGCATGAGCATTATGATCGACGTTCATTACAGCGATACCTGGGCCGACCCCGGGCATCAAACCAAACCTGCCGCCTGGAGCAGCCTCAGCTTTACCGACCTCATGAACACTACGTACAACTACACCCTGGGGGCATTAAACACCCTCAAGTCTAACGGCATCACCCCCACCTGGGTGCAGGTAGGCAATGAAACCAGCAACGGCATGCTCTGGCCCGACGGGCAGGCATCTACCAACATGAAGCAGTTTGCCTGGCTGGTCAACTGCGGTTACAACGCCACCAAAGCGGTATTTTCTTCCTGCAAGGTCATTGTACATCTTGCCAACGGGTACGACAATACGGTTTTCCGCTGGCTGTTCGACGGGCTCAAAGCCAATGGCGGCTTATGGGATGTATGCGGCATGTCGCTCTACCCCGGTGCCTCCAACTGGTCGTCCTACAATACCCAATGCCTGGCCAATATGAAAGACATGGTATCGAGATATGGTAAACAGGTAATGATCTGCGAAGCCGGTTTCCCGGTCAATGATCCTACCACGGCAAAAGCATTTTTGACTGATCTGATTACCAAAACCAAATCGGTATCGGGCGGGCTGGGGGTATTTTACTGGGAGCCGGAATGCTATAACAGCTGGCAGGGCTATGGTTCAGGGGCTTTTGGCAGCAACGGCGAGCCAACGGCAGCGATGGACGCGTTTTAAAAAAAGGATAACGCAACTCATGCGGCGAATGCGTTTTTATTCGCTGCATGAGTTCTTACAACGAATAAGCTTTCAAATAGGGTACGAATTAAATAAAATGCTACGCACTCTTCAACGTTCCATTTCCCTCATCCTCGGCTTTCATAGGGAAATATCTTTACAGCCACCGGTTAACCCGGCAGTAAGCAATTAGTTTGGTGCAATCCTACGTAATGAAGAAGGGGTTAAGGCCGGTTAAAGAAGGGCCGCTACCAGCTGCGGGATCCTGAAAAAATCTTTCGACTTATCCAGGAAATGCGTGGCCCCGAGTTTTTTGCAAACCAACTCCGTTTCTTCGCTGGCCTGGTTGGTTACAATAATTACTATTGTGCCCGGGTGCCGTTCCTGCGTAATCCTCAGCAAGTCAATCCCGCTTTTATCCTGCAGGTGAATATCAAACAGGGCGATATCAATGGCTGTTTCGCCCAAAAGCTTAAGCGCATCCGTAAATGTTTGAGCCGCAAATACACTCCCGGCATTGTCCAGTTTCTGCAACATGCTGGCTAACCTGTCCAGGATGAGGGCAGAATCGTCTACAATTAATATGGTTTTTTTGCTTGCTTTCATTCCATATCACCGCATTATACACTGCCCGTATCTCCATATAAGCTGCAAAGGTACTGGCCGGCGGTGCATCCGCTTGTAAGGTTATTTTCAACGTTTTGTAGCGAATCCACTACAGGAGATTGTTGGCAATGGCGTAGCGGGTCAGGTCCGCATTGGTTTTCATATTCATTTTGGTCATTATCCGCGCCCGGTAGGTGCTTACAGTAGTGGCGCTTATAGAAAGCTCATCTGCAATTTCAGTAAGTGATTTGCCCGAAGCTACCAGCTTCAGCACTTCAAACTCGCGGTCAGACAATTGTGCATGCGGCAACTGTTCCACATCGGTATTGATTTGCTCCGCCAGTTTTTCGGCTACCGACGGCGTTATATATTTCCTGCCCAGCAAAACACGATGTACTGCATTAATCAACTCTTCGGGCGCCATGTTCTTGCTCAGGTAACCCGAAGCGCCGGCCTTTAATACCCTGATGGCATAATGTTCTTCCGGGTGCACGCTCAAAATAAGGATAGGCAGCCGGGGAAGATGTTCCTTTATTTGCCGCAATGCCTCCAGCCCGCTTCTTCCCGGCATGGAAAGATCCGAAATAACCAGGTCCCATTCCGATTCCATTACCCTTTTTATCATACGCTCCCCGTCAGGCACCTGCTCAATAAAAGCAGAAGGAAACTCTTTTATCAATATCCTTTCCAGGCCCTGCCGTACTACAGAATGATCATCGGCAATTAGAATTCGAATCATGATCGGTGTTTAAGGATTTATGCAATATCCGGTTGCAGCGGAACAGTAACTATTATTTCAGTGCCCGCGCCCGGCCGGCTGTTGATATCAAACTTTCCTTCCATCATCAAAATACGTTCTTTCATGCCAAGAAGCCCCAGTGTTTTTTTACCGGCGGTCTTTGTTGGGTCAAATCCCTTACCATTGTCTTTAATACTTAAAATAATGTTGTTGTCCCGCCGGGTCATGGTACAGGCTACTTTAGTCGCCTCTGCATGCCGCGCCACATTGGTAAGCGATTCCTGGAATATCCGGAACAAACTGATTCCCATTTTGGGAGAAACAGGTATTTCCTCCAGGTCTGTCGTAAACGTTACCGCAATGCCAAACCTGTTTTGAAATTCGCGGCCATGCGCCTGCAGCGCCTCAACCAGCCCAAGATCGTCCAGTATAAAAGGCCGGAGCGCAGCCGATATTTTGCGCACCGTGGTAATCGTTTGATCCAATAAGGTTAATATAGTATCCACCTGCTGCCGGGTTCCCTTATCTGCCGGGGCCAGGCCCTCCTTCAGCCAATACACATCCATCTTAAGCCCGGTAAGCTGCTGCCCCAGCTCATCATGAATCTCCCTTGCCATAGAAGCCCGTTCCTCTTCACGCACCTCCTGCAGGTGCGCCGCCAGTTGGCGCAGTTGTTCAGAAGTTTCTTTGATCTTTTCCTGTGCTTCCAGCCGCTCCGAAATATCAATGCCCACCCCCATCAGGCAGGTCTCCCCTTCGTATTCAATGGCTATACCGGTAAAATAATAAGGTATTTTCCCGCCCGACTTAAGTAAAAGATTGGTTTCAACCGTTTCCTCCCCATAAAGAAAAACACGCTCTGCGGCCGCGGCTACCAGGTACCTTTCACCCGCAGCAAAAAAATCGGGTGGCTTCATTTGACGGATTTCCGCTGCACTGTACTGCGTTACTTTTTCAAAATTCGTATTCCATCTCAGGAACTTTCCTTTCTTGCTGCAAAGGTAAAACGTACCCGGCAGGCTGTTGATGATGGAATCCGAAAGATGCTTCTCGCGCTGTATTTCTTCTTCCGCTATTTTACGTTCGGTAATATCGGTTATCGTACCTACATAGCCCACCACCTGGCTGTCGTGGTTCAGCTCGGGAATGGCCTGTCCTATCACCCATGCCACAGCGCCATCCGGGCGCACAAAACGATATTCCGATGTAGAGGAGATTTCTTTTTGTGTAGCGTCCTCCCACCCGGCAAACAACGCTTCCTTATCCTTTTCATGCACAGCATCCAGCCAGCCGTTTCCCAGCGCCCTTTCGTATGGCAACCCCGAAATGCCGCACCAGGCCGGGTTTACATACGTAGTATAACCGTCGGCATCGGTATGAAAAATACCCACCGGCGATATCTCGCACAACGTCTGGTAACGCTTTTCACTTTCCAGCACCGCCTCTTCGGCTTTTTTTTGCAGCGCCTCCCGCTCATACACCTCCAGCGCAAACGAAATATTGCCGGTTATTTCTTCCAGCAAGGCCGTTTCAGTGGCGTCAAAAAAATGCTTTACCGGTGCGTACAGCACAAAGGCTCCCGATACCCTGCCCGATTTTATGATCGGCAATGCAATGGAAGAACGATAACCCCGGGACAGGCCGGCATTCTTCCGGGGAGCCATGTGTGCGTCGTGTTCAATATCATTGCATACTATATATTTTCCCTGGCGCAGCGCAGTGCTCACGGGCCCGCTTCCTTCCAGCACTTTATCTGTTGAAACAATTTCAGCAAGATACCCTGTTTCCTCGCCGGCATGCGCTAACGGAATGATTCGTTGGGTTTCTTCGTCAATCATGCCTATCCACGCCATCCTGAAATGCCCCACGTCCACGGCAATGCGGCAGGCCTCCTTAAACAGCCGGGATTCATTGCTGGCCCTTACCACCATCTGGTTAAGCTGGCTGGCCAAAAAATACAGGCGGCTGTCCTTCACCGTTTTTTCTTCCGGCTCGTTTAAATCAGCCTGCAGCCGCCGAACAAAGAACAAGATGCCAATAAGAATAAGCACAACCAGCAACGCCGGCCAGTTGCCCGCTTGCAGCAAAGGTTGCTTTAACCCCCTCACTGCAATAAACAATACTGCGGCCATAGCCGTTAAAAGAAGAAGCGTTATCGTATTTACTATTTTTCCTGTTCCTGCTCTCATAGTACATGCAGTTAATCCATCCGCCGGTTTAATACTTTTCTGAATAGCGTGAAGCTGTCAAACATTTTTGTATTTAGGGAACAGAACCGTCAATATTATACTTTTAAGTTACACTTTTTAATTAAAGAAACTATGTAATCTTATGTAGAAAAGAGGCTTACACCGTCAACCCCACCGCGCAGCTTGTCAATGGCAGCTGTAAACAGCACAGCAAAGAAAATCATTGATAAAAAATAGTTGATAATAAAAGTCTTATGGGGTAGTAAATTATTCAATATTAATTAAGTCTAATGCTTTACTTATAACGAATATTTTTAAAAAATTTACCTGCTGCAATTATGTATTGCCGCCAATTTTCCGATCTTTACATAGCAGGCGCTGCCCGCCCGGCAAATCATCCTGCAATATGAAAAAACAGCTCTTCCCGCCTTATTATTACAGCACAGTTCCCGGGCACCTATAGCCGTCTTACAGGATAGTTTCAGAACACTTATGGCACACTTATAGAACACTTACAGCACATCTTCCAGCCAGGATCTAAGGTGACACTTAAATTATACTAAGGCGATACTAAAGGGATAGTAGCACCAAATAGCGTTAAAACTAAATGTCCCCCTTCCTCTTTTTCCTCCTTTGAGCTCTTGGCCCATCCTTTCCCTAAACCACTCATCCAATCCCTTAAAATTTCTTTTTTCACGATCCCATATATGTAATAATCTCATAATCATAGCTTTCAGGTTAAGCCGGTTATCGTTTTATAAAAATTACCTTCTTTAAGATGGTACTTTGTGTTGCATAGTACTGAAACATTCCCTATGTTTGTGTTGTCAAAGTAGAAAAGGCACTAAAAAGAAGCTGTATGAACATCGAAAACACACAAAGCCAGATGCGGAAGGGGATACTGGAATTTTGCATCCTCTCCGTCATCCGCCGCGGCGAGGCCTACCCCAGCGACATTGTAGAGGAGATGAAGGCGGCCAACCTCAATATATTTGAGGGCACCCTCTACCCCCTGCTAACCCGGCTCAAAAACGCCGATATGCTCACCTACCGCTGGGTAGAAAGCAATTCAGGCCCGCCCCGCAAGTATTTTTCACTCACCGAAAAAGGCCTTCAGTTTTACAACGAACTGGAAAAAACCTGGAACGAACTTGCCAACGCTGTAAACGCACTGGCCGGGAAAACCGAAAGCCTGCCGGACACCACCAACCAGAACCCATCCTTCTAACTTCAACCAATCTAATAACAGCACAAATGAAAAAGATCATCAACATAAATTTTCAGGGTAGGGTCATCCCGATAGAGGAGACAGCCTACGACATCCTGAAAACCTACGTGGATAGTTTACGAAGGCATTTCGTAAATGAAGACGGGCGTGATGAGATCATCAATGATATTGAAAGTCGCATCGCGGAACTTTTCTCCGAACGCCTCAAACGCGGCAGCGCCTGCATTACCGACGACGATGTATACGCTATTATAGCCAGCATCGGCCGCCCCGAAGATTTTGACCAGCAGGACGGTGAGCCCGCAGGAGCTTCTGCCTCCTCTTCTTCCACCGCTTCCGGTTCGTCTAATGCTTCCGGCCCCTCTGCGGCTTCCGGCCAGCAGCAATACCGTCATGGCCCGGCCACCAGCAGCCGCCTGTACCGCAATGCCGATGATAAAATCATCGCCGGTGTGTGCAGCGGCATCGCCAACAGCCTTCGCGTAGACCCCGTTATCATGCGCATCCTGTTTGTACTATTTTTCGGTGTATCGTTCTGGGTCTATATTGTACTGTGGATAGTGGTGCCCGTGCAATCAATAAAGACCAATATCACCAAGCGCCTCTACCGCGATCCCGAACAACGCGCTATCGGTGGCGTATGCTCCGGCCTGGCAGCCTATTTCAATACCGATATATGGATACCCCGGCTCATCTTTGGCGTGCCCCTGCTCATCAGCATTCTCAACGGCGCCCTGCACGGTCCCTTGTTTAATTTCCACCACGGGCTGGGCTTTGTAAGCGGCTCACTGGTAAGCACGCTGGTGCTGGTATATGTTATACTGTGGATTGTGCTGCCCGAAGCCACCACCACCTCCGAAAAACTGGAAATGCGCGGCGAAAGAATTGACCTCAACAGCATACGCGATACCGTAAAGGAAGACCTGCAGGGATTGAAAGGAAGATCCGAAAAATTCGGCGCCGAAGTAAAAGAAACCGCCCAGCAGTTTGGCAGCCGTGCCGCTTCCTTTGCCCAGCAGGGCGGGCAGCGCGCCCAGTCCTTTGCGGCAGAAGCAGCACCCATAGCCAGGAGAACCGGTAGCGGCCTGGGCAATGCCATCGGCGTGCTGTTTAAGATCTTCTTTTTCTTTATCGGCGGCTGCATCGTGGTATCCCTGCTGGCCGTACTGGTATCCTTGTTTGGGGCAGGCGTTGCCATAATGCCGTTCAAAGATTATATACTCGACGGTCCCTGGCAAAGCCTGCTGGCCTGGTGCATACTTATTCTCTTTGTAGGCGTGCCCATTGTAGCCATAATAGTGTGGATTATCCGCCGCATTATAGGCGTCAAAAGCCGCAACCATTATATCGGCTACACCTTTGCCATGTTATGGATAATCGGCCTGTTTTGTTTCATTGCCCTTGCCGTTTCCGTAAAACGAAATTTCGATTACTGGGTACCGGTACAACAAGATTATTCCATTACTCAGCCGGTTAACGGCAAGCTTACCGTGCGGGTAGCCAATTCAACCGTGCGCTACTACGGCGCCTGGTGGGGTGGCAACTGGAACGGCCCCTTTAACTTAACAGACGACAGCCTGGTTGTAAAAAATGTGCGGGTAAAGATTGAAAAAAGCAGGGACAGCGTTTACCATGTATTTGCCATCAAAGCCAGCAACGGCAGCAGCGTTAAACAGGCAGAAGAGTTTGCCCGCACCCTGGGCTTCCAGGTAAACCAGCAGGACAGTACCCTGTATCTCGACAACGGCTTTTCATTGCCTTCCGGCCAGAAATTCCGCAACCAGCAGGTGCTCGTTACCGTACAGGTGCCCCTCGGCAAGCGCGTTTTGGTAGACCGCTCGGTAAGCCGTCGCTATCATTGGTTTATTATAGACCGTGGACGCAATGACAACTGGAACTGGGATTGGGAAGATGATTCCGAAAAAAGCTATTATTATAGCGATGGCGTGGAATATATCATGACCACCGGCGGCCTGGAAAGAACAGATGGCAAGGATAAGAAAAATACCGGCCGCCGCTACAACAACAATGAGGATGATAACGACGACAACAGCAATACACGCTTTAAAGACAATGCCACTACCTACCGGTACAAGCAAATTGAAGATTCGCTTACCCGCAGGTCGAAAGACAAGCTGCGCAGCATTGAACAGGATAACAAATACCGCTACCAGGAAATTACCGATTCCATTAAACTAAAGGCAAAAGAAAAGCTGCGCGAGGAAATGCGAATAAAAGACAGCCTTAACCGTGAAAGAAAGCTGAAAGAAGTGATGAAAACCGGTTCTGTCAATACTAAAATGACTTCTGCCCATACAAAAGGCAAAGAAGAAGATATGCCCGGCAATCATTTAACCTTTTCCCCCGTACTGATTTTTTCGGTAAGCTAACCCCGGCCTGCATGCCGCTGCTAACCCCCGGGTAGTTGCCGTGGTTCGGTTGGCAAGCGGGTTGAAGTTGGAACACAGCTCCTCATCTTCCGGTGGGGAGCTTTTTTTAGCGGATAGCCTGCCCGATACCTAACAACTGTAAGCCTCCAACCATTATCTTTGCTGCCACCATGAAATCATGTGAACCAATTATGAAGCAAACGCCTTTTACCCAAAAACACATGGCACTCGGCGCCAAAATGGCCGAATTTGCCGGCTACAATATGCCCATCAGCTACAGCGGAATCAACGACGAGCATGCCGCCGTTCGTACCAATGCCGGTATTTTTGATGTCAGCCACATGGGCGAATTCATCCTCAAGGGACCCCATGCCCTCGACCTCATACAGCGCGTTACCACCAACGATGCCTCCAAACTTACCGCCGGCAAAGCCCAGTACAGCTGCCTGCCCAACAACGAAGGCGGTATTGTAGACGACCTGCTCATTTACTGCATCGAGGAAAACAACACCTATATGATCGTGGTAAATGCCTCTAATATCGAAAAAGACTGGAACTGGATCAGTAAGCACAATACCCATAAGGTGGAAATGCACAATATTTCCGACAAAACCTGCCTGCTGGCCATACAGGGCCCCAACGCTACAAGGATGCTCCAGCCCCTGACAGACATGGATATACTAAACCTGAAATATTATACGTTCTCCAGGGGCGTTTTTGCCGGTGTGGACAACGTACTGGTAAGCGCCACCGGTTATACCGGCGCAGGCGGCGTGGAAATTTATTTTGAAGATAAAGATGGCAACGCCGAAAAGATATGGGATGCCATCTTTGCCATCGGCGGCCCGCAGGGCTTAAAGCCCATTGGCCTGGGCGCCCGCGATACCCTGCGGCTGGAAATGGGGTATTGCCTGTACGGCAATGACATTGACGATGAAACATCGCCGCTGGAAGCCGGGCTGGCATGGATCACCAAATTCAACAAAGACTTTACGGCCAAAGCCATACTCGAAAAGCAAAAGGAAGAAGGCGTGCAACGCAAACTGGTGGGATTTGAAATGGTAGAAAAAGGCATTCCCCGCCATGGTTACGAGATAAAAGACTTCAGCGGCATGGTCATCGGCCATGTTACCTCCGGCACCCAATCGCCCAGCCTCGGCAAAGCCATCGGCATGGGCTATGTAAGAACCGTATTTGCCACGCTGGATGCGAAGATCTATATCAAAGTGAGAGACAAACTGCTGCACGCCAAAGTGGTAAAATTCCCCTTTAGCTAAAGAAATAATGCGGGAATGTGGAAAATGTGAGAATGTGGAAATTAAGGATCGCTTCATTTCCACATTCTCACATTTTCATATTTTCACATTTTCACATTTTTTGGAAAGGTTTTTGCATAGTAAAGAAAACATCCAATATTCCACCTGAAAGCTATGCCTGATGCCTGTTATCCATCTTACCACTTTTATTGCCGCTCCCGCCGACCGCGTCTTTGACCTGGCCCGCAACATCGATCTGCACAAAAAATCAATGGCCCATACCAACGAGCAGGCCGTAGCCGGCACCACCTTTGGCCCCGTTAATGCCGGCGATACCGTAACCTGGAAGGCAAAACACCTCGGCAAAACAAGAGTGCTCCGCGTAAAAATTACCGATATGAAAGCCCCGCATTCGTTTACCGACGAAATGCTGGAAGGCGATTTTAAATCCATGAGGCACGAGCATCATTTTAAACCCGTGGCCAACGGCACGTTTATGATTGACCTCTTTACCTTTGAATCGCCTTACGGCGGCATCGGTAAAATGGTCAACCAGTTCTACCTCACCCGCTATATGCGCCACCTGCTGGAACAGCGCAATGAAATCATTAAAGCCTACGCCGAAACCGATAAATGGAAGTTTCTGCTGAACAGATGATAGTTGTTAGTTCATAGTTGATAGGCGTTTGCTTAGAAAAGGTCCGCGCCTGCCTCTATCAACTATGAACTAACATCTATCAACTTTCCCTACCTTCGCGCCCGTTATGACCAATACCAAACCAGTTTTACACACCTCCCTCAGCCCTGCCCTCCTGCATTTGTATGATGTAACCAATGCCGTAGTAGTTATTATAGACGTACTCCGCGCCACCTCTACCATCGCCACCGCCCTGTACAACGGCGCGCGTTGTATAATACCCGTAGACAGTGTGCCCAAATGTATTGAGCTGGGCCGCCAGCTGCACGCCATTACCGCCGGCGAGCGCGACGGCAAAGTAGCCGAGGGACTGGAATACGGCAATTCACCTTTTGAATACCCCCCCTCCTTTATCGGCGGTCAAACCCTGGTGCTTACCACTACCAATGGCACCAAGCTCCTGCACATGGCGCTCGACAAAGGTGCGGGCCATATCGTAACCGGCTCCTTTCCCAATCTCGACGCGGTTTGCAGCTATCTCGTGGCGCAGGGCCAAAACGTTATCCTGGGCTGCGCCGCCTGGAAAGACCGCGTGAATATAGAAGACACCCTCTTTGCCGGTGCGGTCATTAACCGGGTAAAAGCGCATTTTTCCATCAACTGCGATTC
>JACXTT010003427.1_pt1 | contig 24365 bp, 22 predicted proteins | sample 9270951 | NCBI WGS metagenome assembly JACXTT01 (sample SAMN15532306, study PRJNA645909) | rock metagenome | isolation source: weathered quartz diorite | place: Puerto Rico | collected 2017-06-21
CCGCAACCACAGTCAATGAGATCCGCAGTGATCACAATAAGTAGTTCATTTCTGGAAGCTTACGTTTGCTTGCGGCTAATTCTTTGCCAAGAAAACAACGATTTGTGTCATTGTAGTACTAATGAAGTTTGTGATCTAAAGCGGCACGAAATGGGCCGATCCGTCATCTTTCAGTGGGAGTCTGAGCTCGCGACCAGATCTGCAGGAGCCTATCTCTTGATTAGTGATGATTCGTGAATTCGTGGTTCAACTGGATTCTTACAGATGAGCGCTTATGAAGATTCGGACGATCGTCGTTGACGACGAACCGCTCGCGCGCGAGGGCGTGCGACAGGTTCTGGCCGACGAGCCCGATGTGGAAATTGTCGCTGAATGCGCCGATGGCGTCGAGGCGGTGAAGGCCATCGAGCAGCACCGGCCGGATCTCCTGGTCCTCGACGTACAGATGCCGCAGCTCAACGGCTTCGAAGTGCTCGAGGCGCTCGAGCCGGATCAGATGCCTGCGGTCATTTTCACGACCGCTCACGATCAGCATGCAATCCGTGCCTTTGAGGTCAATGCTCTGGATTACCTGCTCAAGCCGTTCAACCAAGCCCGCTTCCAAAAGGCTCTCCAGCGCGCTCGCGCACAGTTGCGCGCCAAGGGCAAACCGGGCGCGGATCGGCAGCTAGCCGGGCTGCTGGTCAGCCTGCGCCAGGGCGCTTCCGGCGGGCCGCGGATTCTAGTCAAGTCTCCCGATCGAATTCTGTTTTTGAAACCGGAGGAGATCGACCACATCGAAGCGGCGGGAAACTACCTGGTGCTTCACGTCGGCAAGGATCGTCACATTGTCCGGGAGACCATGACGGCGATGGAGGAAAGGCTGACGGATTCGGGGTTCATGCGTCTGAGCCGCTCGGTCATTGTCAACCTGAGCCGCATCCGCGAGCTGCAACCGTTGGGCCCGGGAGAGTATTGCGTCATTCTGAAGAGCGGTGTGCGCTGCACCATGACATGCAGCCTGGGGGAATTGCAGGCGCGGATGGGAGGAAAACTATAGTGCGCCGTAACCAACGAACCTCTACAGTTTGCAAGCAAGAGGTCTCCTGCGCACTAACCACAACCTGGCTCAGCTCGACAGAATTGGTCCCTCCTGCGCCCGTTTTTGTCCCAAATTATCCCCGCTTGGTTCCATTTCAGCAGCGAAATCCGCGGCGGTGGCGTCTTATCAAGGAAAAGCACAACGTGTCTCGGCTGTGAACTGACAAAACAAAATGACATTATGAAAGCAACTCCTATCGTTATCTGCCTCGGGGCCCTCGCTGCCGCCGCGGCCGTTTGGCTGGGTTGGATGGCCTGGCGCGCGCATAACCACCTCGTCACGCTCCACATCCGGAATGCGGCCCTGGTGGAAGTGGTCCGAAAAATCGAACGACAGACCCGGGAAAAGATCTGCCTGGATCCAAGACTCGACGCCAAGGTGACGCTCGATGTGAAAAATATGCCTCTGGGAAAAGTGTTGGATTTGGTTTCTGAGCAAGCGGGCGCACGCTGGGGAAAGACCTACGCGGTCTTCGATGCTCCGGGCGCGTTGCGGCGGCTCGAGTCGGTTCTCCGCGGAGAGGCGAAGCTGGACGAGGCCGGCTGGACCAACCTGGCCCCGCGTTTCGGGGAGTCAAATTTGCCGGATCTGAGAGCACTGACCGGAGGTCAAGGACCGGTCAAGGTCTTCACGCACACACCCGATGGCTCCGGCTCCAACGCCGTGCTCTCGCTTCAAAACGATGAGGACGTGCAGAAGTTCATTCAAGACAAGATCAAAGACGGCGCAAACGTCACGCGTAATGAGGACGGGACGATCCGTACAGTGACTACTACGGCGGATGGAAAAGTTGGCACCAGGATTATCAAGATGTCGCCCGACGGGGCCATTGTGGAGAAAAATGGGCCGGGCGGCGGCCCCTCAGGTCCCATGAGAACTGTAACCGTCCGGCGAATGGCCGGACCAGGCGGGATTACGACAATCGCAACCGAGGGAGACGGCAAAGTGAGGACTATCAAAACCACGGCGGACGGCCAGATCATTAATGCCGACGAATGGAGTTCGGAGCGGCTGGTCCTCGAGTCGCTGCTCGGCTCGCGGCTCGGTGACACGCTCCCGGCGAAAGCGACGCCGGAAACTGCCGCGCAGACCGCCACCAAAGTCCGCGGCCAGTACGTGACATATTATGCGCTGGAAAAACCGCCGATCGCCGGTGATCCGGCGATGGGCAGGATGGTGCGGTCGATGTCGCAGCGTGGCTTCCGCCCAGACGGCACCAATAACCCATTGGCCAAGGGCGATATCCGCGAGCGCATTGCGGCTGAGGCGGGTCAACGGCAGTTGGAGGAACTCTCCAAATCACCTGAGCAACAAGTGCAACGCGCGCGACAGAAGCAGGAGGCCCAGTCCGGAAAATGAATCAAACCTATTATCATTGCCTTCCGATTATGAAAACAATCTGTCCTAAGGGTCGTGCACCCAGTGGAACTCACCGCGCCTTCACGCTGATTGAACTGTTGGTCGTCATCGCCATCATCGGTATTCTGGCCGCTTTGCTGTTACCCGCTTTCAGCCGGGCCAAAGCCAAGTCGCGCAGCACCGTCTGCACCAGCCAGCTTCGGCAACTGGGAATTGCCACGCGTCTCTATACCGACGAGAACAACAACCTGTTGCCGACGGCCGAAATCCTCCCCAGCATGCCGGTGGATCCGGCGAAGCCGTTGCCGCGGATTTGTGACGTTCTCGGTCCCTACGTCGGGCGAGCCAACCCCGGCACGAACGCCAGCCCGTTGGTGTTCAAATGCCCGGCCGACACGGTCAGCCGGTTCACCACCGAAGGGGCTAGCTATCAGTGGAACCCGGAGCTGAATGGACATCGGATGGACGAAACCACCAGCAAGAACGTAAAGTTTGTCATCGTTTGGGTCGGCGACGAGGGCAGCGGCCAAACCAACGGGACTGTCCAGTTAAAGTTCCCGCCGACTACCACGCCGCTGCTTCTCGACTACGAAGACTTCCATCCGCGCCCACCCAAGTCCGGCAAGAATGTTGTCTTTATGGATAACCACGTCGCGCCGCTGGAGGTTCGCCAGATGATTGAGTGACGGGGTGAGCGCTCTTCGACGGCAAGCAGGCCCAGCGACAGAGTCTCCCCAGAGTCTGCCACTCTGTGGAAGTAGGAGACGACGTGAGGAGTCTCTGATTGATTCGTTGGCGGGCTAAACGGGTGTTTACCGCGACCCTTTGATCCGAGACTCCTCACGTCGTCTCCTACAAAACCTTAAGCGGACTTTCTCACTCGCCCTTACCGCAAAATCAACTGCCGGAAATTGTCTGGACAACGGACGCGCGTTGGGCGTATTGAGGGTATAGATGAAAACCAAGCTCATTACTTTCCTGTGCGTGCTGTCCTTTGTTCTCGCTGTGCCGACCGCGACTTACGCTGAGGGACCTGATCCGGCGATGGTCGTTGCCGATACGATAGTCGTGCGTCCGGCCTGTTTTATCGCGACGATTGTCGGCAGTGTGTTTTTCGTCGTGGCCCTGCCGTTCGCGGCGGCATCCAAAAGCGTCAAGAAAACCGCCTCCGTGCTCGTCGTCGCTCCGGCCAGAGCGACCTTTACGCGGCCGATGGGCGACCTGGACGCGCTGGTGGATTACTAGGCCGCCGAGCCGCTTGACAGGATGCGGTTTCGATGAGTAGCGCCTGGCGTTCGTCGCGGCCGGCTCTCCTCTTACTCGTTTCAGTTCTCCTGCTGGCTGGCGATCCGCGGACCGGCCGCGCCGCGGATCATCTCAAAGAAATCCAAAAGCGAGGTGTCTTGCTCTGGGGCGCTGACGCCGAAGGCGGCGCTCCTTATGTTTATCCCGACCCGGAGAAGCCGGAACAGTTGATCGGTTTCGAATTCGACCTGGCCGAAGCTCTCGCCGGCAAGTTGGGAGTCAAAGCGCGCATAGCCCAGAATCAATGGGACCAGCTCGTCCCGGCCCTGGAGCGCGGCAACTTCGATATCATCCTCAACGGGCTCGAACTGACGCCCGAACGTCAGCAACGCATTAGCCTGTCTCAGCCGTATTATGTCTATGCCCAACAGATTGTCACCCGCCGGGAAACGCCGGGGCTTGAGCGAATCGAGGATCTCAAAGGCAGAACCGTAGGCGCACTTGCAGCATCAGTCGCTCAGCGGTTGCTCGAACAATTGGGCGGCGTCGAGGTGAAGGTGTATCCCGGCAACGTCGAGGGTTCTCGCGACCTGAAGGCCGATCGCATCCAGGCGGTGCTCATGGATCTGCCCATCGCGTTGCATTACGCGAAGCCTGATCCAGCCCTCAAACTTTCGGGCGTGCCGTTCGCGCCCGGCTATTACGCCATCGGTGTGCGCAAGTCAGACACTCTCTTGCTCGCTGCGCTGAATCGGGCCATCAGCGAACTTGCCGGCGACGGCACTCTCGAGCGCATCTACCGCAAATACGGGCTATGGGACGAGCGCCAGGCCGCGTTGAAAGACTATCACCCGGAAACGGTTTTGCCGAGCAAGCCGGTCTCCACTTTGCGAGACTGGCCGCGGTATTTGCCGCTGCTGCTAAGGGGCGCAGTTACGACGGTCGAGCTTTCGGTTCTGTCCATGGCGCTGGCAATAGGGGCCGGGCTGGTGGTGGTGCTGGCACGGCTCTATGGCGTGGCACCGCTCCCTTGGCTCGCCCAGGCTTATGTCGAAATCATTCGCGGCACGCCTTTGCTGATCCAGCTATTCCTGATTTACTATGGGCTTCCTGAAATCGGCATCCGATTGAACGCATTCCTCGCAGGCATCGTCGGCCTGGGTCTGAACTACGCTGCCAGCGAAGCGGAAAATTATCGCGCCGGAATCCAGGCCGTCCCGCGCGGTCAAACCGAGGCGGCCCTCGCGCTGGGCATGAGCCGCTGGCAATCGCTGCGGCATGTCGTCTTGCCGCAGGCCCTGCGCGTCGTCATCCCGCCGGTCACAAACGATTTCATTGCCATGTTCAAGGATTCTTCCATTGTGTCCGTGATCACGATGGTTGAGTTGACCAAGGTCTATGGCATGTTGGCGATGTCCACATATGATTATATCGGCCTGGGCCTCATGACGGCAGGAATTTATTTCGGGCTGAGCTATCCGGCATCGATTCTGGCCCGCTGGCTCGAACGGCGGCTTCGTTATGATCACCGTTGAAAACCTGGTCAAATCGTTCAACTCGACGCGCGTGCTGGACGGCATCGACCACGCCCAGCAGCCCGGCGAAGCCGTCGTCTTGATTGGCCCGAGCGGCTCCGGCAAGAGCACCTTCCTACGCTGCCTGAACCAACTGGAAACACCCGACACCGGCCGGATTACGATCGATGGCGTGACTGTCGAAGGCGGCTCTGGACAGCGGACGCGCGAGGGGCGCGAGCGGCAGCACCAGTTGCGGCTGCGCACCGGCATGGTGTTTCAATTCTTCAACTTGTTTCCTCACCTGACGGTGCTGGAAAACCTTACGACTGGGCCAAGGGTCGTCAAAAACATGCCTCAAGAGGCGGCTGATACGCTCGCCAACGGACTGCTGGCGAAGGTTGGCCTCGAAAGCAAGAACGATGCCTATCCCTGCCAACTTTCGGGTGGCGAACAGCAACGCGTTGCCATCGCGCGAGCTCTGGCGATGGAACCCCAGGTGATGCTCTTCGATGAACCGACCAGCGCGCTCGATCCTGAATTGCGTGGCGAGGTCCTCGCCGTCATGCGCCAGCTTGCCGAGGACGGCCTGACGATGATCGTGGTCACTCATGAGATGCAGTTCGCCCGGGACATTGCCGACCGTGTGCTATTCTTCGATGAGGGCCGCGTAGCGGAATCCGGCCCGCCGGAGGAGGTCTTCTCCTGCCCTCAGCGCGAACGGACGCGCGAATTTCTTCGCCGTGTCACAACCCGATAGGCTCACGCAGGTCCGCGCCCAAACACCATTGAATTCAACCCCTGCTGTTGGCCCCAGTTCAGTTTTTCTCATCAACTCACGTCGTCCTCGATTTTGTCGTTTCCGTTGTCGCCCAGCAAGGTGACGAGAATCGCCACTGGACCGCGACATGCGCTTGGGCCACTATCCTTCGCGGGATGAGCAGGGCCGAAAAGTATTTCTCCCTGACCCGCACAGCATCAAGAACGCGGCGGGGCGCAAGAAGCAATTTCTCTTTAGTAACTCTTCACGCTCTACTCGCTCACGTCTGTCGAAGAGGCCATGGGCCGCGTTTTTCCGAGCCTGTATCACGGCTTGACTGCACAATTCCCCTTCGGGGATCAACATGAGCGACTGGCTTCAAAACCTGCCGGTCGGCTGGATGGCTCTCGTGGTGTTCACCCTTACCTACCTTGTCACCTGGGGAATCTTTGCCATAGTGATGAGCCGCGCGGTGGGGGATCGGACCCGCGTCTACAAGGGTGTCTCTCCCGGCATGCTGCCTCCGCTCGGGATCATGTTTGGCCTCTTCGTCGCCTTTGTTGCTTCCCAGGTCTGGAACGATGTCGATCGCGCCAAGGCGGCCGTCAGCGGTGAAGCTAACGCGCTGAGCACGGTCGTATTTCTCGCCGCCAGCTTCCCGGGAGAACCGGAAGCGCGCCTGCGGGACTTGACGCGACGCCATATTCAGGAAGCGGTGACCCACGAATGGCCGATGATGCCTCAACGATCGGCCTCGCTGAAGGTCACCCCGGTTTCGCTCGCGGAGGAGCTGCAGTTGACCCTGGCCCTTGCGTCCCACAGCGAAGGCCAAATCACCGCCCAGCGCGGAATCGTCAGCGCGCTGGAGAAGGCCATCGACGCCCGCCGGCAGCGGATAAACGATGACATAGACGCTCATAGCGACGGCACGCGGGCTGTTGAGGACGTTGGCGCCAATGAGGGCGCCGTGTTCAGTGAAGGCAACCGGGGGATGGCGCCGACCGCCGCTTGAGGTCGCACTTTGCGACCTCAAGTTTGTATCGGCTGTTAGGCTTCCACTCTGCGACTTTAAGGCGGTCCACTCCTCAGCAGTGAGCTGGAAAGCGAAATCATCAGGGAATCTATCAAGGTTGCGGCGGTACTGCTCATTCAGACGTTTTGTCGGCACTTCATAGAGTGCAGCCAAGTCGCTGTCCAGGAGCACTCGCCGGTCGCGGATTGAGCGAATGAGGCGGGCGATATCACGACCGGGAACGACTTCAGTTTGGTTGCTCATAGGCTAGGTCAGGACTGGCAACCATGTAAGCTCACTTTACCGGCACGGGCTTTCCTGCTTCATCTACCGCCACATACACCACCTCGGCCTGCGTAACACGAACCGTATCATGCGGCGCGCCGCCGCGGCGGGCCTCGACGGTGACTCGCACCGTGATCGACGTGTTGCCGATCTTTAGCGTTTCGACGTAGAAGCTAACCAGGTCGCCGACGAACACGGGGGCAATGAACTTAACTTCATGCATCGCGACCGTTACCAGTCTGCGCTTGGTGTCTTGCCGCGCGTAGATGGCGCCAGCCTGGTCGATGTAGCTGAGGATTAGCCCGCCAAAAATCGTTCCCAGCGGACTGGTGTCGCGCGGCATCATCATTACCCGAATGGCCGGCTGCAACCCGGACGACGCGTTTGCCTCATTCATAGATTGTGCTCACTTCGAAGTAGTGGTATCGGCAGCGTAGCCGCGCTGCGGCAGGAGTTCGTACCGCCGCAGCACTTCTCCGGTTTTCTGAATGAGATCGGCCGGCAAGAAAATCCCTGAGTGCAGGCGCGGCCCCGGCACATGCTCGGCCCCAGGCCCGTGAGCCAGAAAGTGTTCCATCGCTTTGTTGGCATTGGCGTAAATATTCCCGCTGGTCAATGGCCGGGCGAGGGCAAACATTTCGTTGATGACGTTTGTGATTTTGGCCGAAAGCTCGCGGGCCGCGTCCCACCGCGCGGCACCAGCATGGCCGATCATCTGTGCCAGCTCGCTCCCGAAACAATTGGCCGTACTTAGAAGAAATCCGTCATATCGTGCCGCAGCCGGGTCCAGCCACTGGACGTAATCTCCCTCGGCTCCCCGCATCGTAAACACGCCCCCGAGATCTTTTCCGGACAATACCGCGCGATCGGCGCCGCTGCTGTCCTTAAAGAGAACAAAATTGGAAAATCGCTCAGCGAAGGCGCACACCAGTTCAGGGCTGATTTCGTTTTCGGTCATTTGTGGAAGCTGGTAGAGAGCCATGGGTAAGCCCAATTCAAAAATCGGCGCTAAACCTCGCTCCATTGCCGCTTGCGAGATCTGCCGTCCGCGGGGCGCGCAAACCGTGAACCCGCACACGCGCGCCTTGACGAGGGCGGCGGCGATGTCCGGCTCCTGGGTGCGACGCTGGAGATGCTCGACTACCTTCCGGATGGCCTCCAGCGCTTCTCCCGCATCCGCTTTCAAAATGCCGATAAGCAGGTTCAACCTCAGTTTCTCTGTCTGTCGAAGTGCAATCTCCAGCAAGTCCCAGAACTCCGACTCGGTCAACTCCCAGCCGTCGCTTGTCGAACCTGGAATCAGAAACCCATTGACGTGCGGCGCCGTGTGCCCGAGATGCGCCGCGATCCGGGCGTCGTCAATTCTGCCATCCGATTTGTAATGCGTCACCGGAGGGCACCACATAACGGGCACGCCGTCCGGGAAGAGCCTTTTCTTGAGTGCAGTTCGACGCTCGGCGGTCTCGACGGCGGCGGGTCGGGATTTTGCAGTGGCGACTTTCAGTGGCATCAGGAGTTTACTGGTTAAGTCGTCACATCATTACTCAGTCGCGCGCCAATTAGCTATTCCAAATCGCAGCGCAAATTTTGGTACTGGATTGACGACGCTCTGCTCACCATGCTTTGAAGAAGAACTCAGCGGACTAGCGTTGCCGGGCTACAGTGATCGCCTCTGGCTTTGCCTGCGGTGGGTCGGGGTCGTTTTGGAACGCCCGCTGTAGACGCCATATGCCAGAGAAAGAGCCAGCACCGAACCTCGGGAAAGCCGACATCGGGAAGCGAGCCGCTCCCAAACTCGTGTGGCTGCTGGCTTTGGTTGCCACTGCTGGCGTCGTGTTGGTGTTGACGCGTCGGCGTCCTGTGGAGACCAAACCCAGTCCTCCCGCCATAACGGGGAATCCCCAACCTGTGGTTGAACCCGAAGCTCAAGCTTTCGCTGATTACGCCGGCTCCGCTAGTTGCAAAGATTGCCACGAGGAGGCCTACGACCTCTGGGCGTCGTCAAACCACGGCCACGCGGAGCGGCGGCCACGACCGGAATTGGACCGCTCCGCGTTCGAGCCGGCGCGGACTTTCAAGCACGGCGCGCAATCAACGACGGTCCGGCGCAGCGATGACCAGTATCAAATTGTGAGCGTCGGACTAACGAAACAGCCGGAGACGCATGCCATCGCCCGCGTCATCGGGCATGACCCGCTGCGGCAGTTTCTCTGCGAGGCGCCCGGCGGACGCTACCAAACCATGGAGGCGACGTTCGACCCGGCCCGCCTCGAATGGTTCAATGTTTATGGCCAGGAGGACCGGCAGCCGGGCGAGTGGGGACATTGGACCGGGCGCGGCATGAATTGGAACGACATGTGCGCCGGCTGCCACAATACGCGCCTCCGCAAAAACTACGATCCGCAGTCCGACAGTTACCGCACGACGATGGGGGAAATGAGCGTCGGCTGCGAAGCGTGTCATGGTCCGCTCCGCGCGCATAACGACTGGCAGAATCGGTTCGGCAAGTCCGGCGGGAAAGACCCGACTGTGGCGAAGCTCACGCGGGCGCGAGTGCTGGACAATTGCGGCTTCTGCCACGCGCGCCGCTCGGAGTTGACCGGCGATTTCAAGCCCGGCGATGATTTCCTCAACGAACACGAGCTGACGATTGTGGATTACTCAGACATCTATTATCCCGACGGCCAGGTCCACGAGGAAGACTACGAGTACGCGTCGTTCCTCGGCAGCCGGATGCACTTTCGCGGAGTGAGCTGCACGGATTGTCATCAGCCGCACTCTGGCAAGACGCTTCTGCCGGGCAACTGGCTGTGTATGCGCTGTCACAATGGCAGCTACACAAATGCGCCCACGATCGAGCCGGTCACTCACAGCCACCACAAGGTGTTCGGCTACGACCCCTCGGGTGTGCTGACCAATTTCGATCTGCAGATTTATCATCCAAAGGCGCTCAAGGAAACCGGTGGTGAGTGCGTCAATTGTCACATGCCGCAGACGGCCTACATGCAGCGGCACAGGCGGCACGATCATGGTTTCACGATTCCCGATCCGATGCTGAACCAACAGTTCGGTGTGCCCAACGCCTGTAATCGTTGTCACGCCGACAAAGACGTGGCCTGGGCGCGGGACGCGGTCGAGAAATGGTATGGAAATCGTATGGAACGGCCGACGCGCCAGCGCGCGCAGGTGATTGCGCGCGCGCGCAATGGTGATCAAGCGGTGCGCGAACCATTGCTGGCCATGTTGACCGGTGAAGAGTTGCCTTACTGGCGGGCGGTGGCCGCCGGTTTGATGGAACCGTGGGCGGCGGATCCGCAGGTGCGTACGGCGTTGCTGCGCAGCCTGGAAGACACGAACGCGCTGGTGCGTTCAAAAACCGCTCATGTGTTTGATGGGCTGGTGGAGCAGCCCGACGGCGTGGTGCGCGAAGCGTTGCGCCGCTGTCTTGACGATCCGGTGCGCAGTGTTCGCTTGAGCGCGGCCTGGAGTCTGCGCGCTACGTTTGACCCCGCGTCTGCCGCCGGGCGCGAACTGGATTATTACCTCAATCATCACGCGGACCAGCCGGTGGGCCAGCTCCAACTTGGCCATTACCTGCTGGCGCGCCGTAAGCCTGAGGAGGCGCTCACCCACCTGCAACGCGCCGTGCAGTGGGACACGAACTCGGCGCCGGCCCGGCACGAGCTTGCCGTCGTGCTCAGCATGTTGGGACGGACCCGCGAAGCCATCGAGCATCTCGATGCTGCGTGCAGACTCGAACCGCGCGAGGCCGAGTATCGTTTCAAACTGGGCCTGGCGTGGAACGAGCTGGGCGATCTGACCCGGACAATCGAGTCCCTGGAACAGGCAGTGCGAATTGCTCCGCGTCATTCCCGCGCACTTTACAATCTGGGCTTGGCGTTCAGCTCACGCGGTGACACGGAACAGGCACTGGAGATGTTGACCCGCGCCGAGTCCGCTGCACCTGGCGACGCGCACATCCCTTTTGCACGGGCGACTATTTTCGCCCGACTCGGCCGCCTGGCGGAAGCGCGAGCTGCCGCCGCGCGCGCGCTACAAATCCAACCTGACTTTCCCGACGCGAGCGAACTGCTGCACCAGTTGCGCTAAGCCATGTCCGTGCGGTAGGAAACCACGACAGCTCTCAGCGTGCCAGAGCCGTAGCCAAAGTCCTTGAATCGTTGAACCGTTGAGTCGCCAAATTGTTTCGGCTATATTGCGTCCTTACAGAAGATCTGCGCGGCCTGCGCACCTTCGAGAGAGAGTAGTACAAATGAACGCTACCATCGCGCAGGCGGACGAATTCATCCAGCAGATCCCAGAATGGCGGGCGCGAGAGGGTTGCCGCAGGACCTCGTTTCTGCTTGCGCCGCGTATCCTTCCCGCTAGCATCGACACGTCAGCGGAGCCGCAACTAAGTGCGTATTGGTCTATCGATACCGACTCGACCCAATCACTGGACTTCATCACCACCAACCCAAACCAGGCCATGGCACAACCAGGATCTACGTCGAAACAATGGCGGTTCTTCCGTGCGGGCGGTTTTGACCAGGTAAAGCTCGAGACTGGCGCCGACCTCATGGCGCTCGATCAGTTGGATCTCAAACTCTGGGTCGCCCTGGCGTGTCCCGCGTCTGGACTTGAGATTGACAAGGCGACCCTCGCTCTGATTGACACCGACAATGATGGCCGAGTCCGGGCACCGGAACTGATCGCCGCGGTCAAGTGGGCCGGAAGCTTGCTCCGCAATCCAGACGACTTGCTCAAAGGCACCGCCGCCCTGCCTGTAGGAGCCATCAACGAGAACGAGCCGGAAGGCAAAATGATTGCTGCCTTTGCACGCAAAGTTCTTGCAAAGAAAGACACGGACGTCATCACTCTTGAAGAGACAGCGGCCGCCGCTCAAACATTGGCCGCCAAACCTTTCAACGGTGATGGCATCGTCCCCGCCGACTCGGCCGAAGACGATGCGACTAAAGCCCTCATCAGCGATGTGATCGCCACAGTCGGCCCGGAGACTGACGCCAGCGGCAAACCCGGCGTCAGCCAGGCTAAAGTTGACCAGTTTTTCGCGGAAGCAACCGCATATTCAGATTGGTGGAAGAAAGCCGAGGGGAATGCGGCGGTGTTGCCGCTCGGCCTGGCGACTCCCGCCGCCGCTGCCGCCGTTCAAGCCGCCAAGGCCAAGATAGACGATTTCTTCGCCCGCTGCCGTCTCGCAGCCTTTGATTCGCGCGCGCTGAATGCGTTGAATCGCGAGGAAAAGGAATTCCTCGCCCTGGCGGCCAAAGACCTCACCATCTCTGCGCCGGAGATCGCCTGCCTCCCGCTCGCTCGAGTGGCTGCCGGAGCCTCCGTGCCGCTGGGTGACGGTGTTAATCCCGCCTGGGCCGGTGTCGTCGCCGCGCTAAAAACCGATGCCGTCAAGCCACTGCTCGGAGATAAATCGTCCCTCAGCGAAGCGGATTGGACGACCCTGCTAGCCAAATTTGCCCCGTATGATGCCTGGTCCGCCACCAAGGCCGGTGGCACGGTCGAGAAAATCGGACTCAAGCGCATTCGCGAGATCCTCGCTGGAAAGGGCAAAGAAACGCTCACCGCCCTGGTCGCGAAAGACAAAGCCGAGGAAGGCATCGCCAAGGCTGTGATCGGCCTCAACCGCCTGGTGCGTTACCATCGTGACCTGGGCCTGTTGTGCCGGAACTTCGTTTCCTTTCGGGATTTCTACGGTCGGAAGGACAAGGCGATTTTCCAGGCCGGAACGCTGTACCTCGACCAGCGGAGCTGTGATCTGTGCCTGACGGTGGAAGATGCTGGCAAACACGCCGCCATGGCCGGGCTCGCAGGGACGTACCTCGCGTACTGCGACTGCTACCGCAAAGGCTCCAGTGAAAAAATGCAGATCGTCGCGGCCTTTACTGGGGGCGACTCCGATAACCTCATGGTCGGCCGGAACGGCATCTTCTTTGACCGCAAGGGCCGCGACTGGGACGCGACCATCTCCAAGATCATTGACAACCCGATCAGCATCCACCAGGCGTTCTTTGCGCCCTACAAGAGACTCGTGCGCATGGTCGAGGAACAAGTGGCCAAACGCGCTGCCGCCGCGGATGCGGCCGCCAGCGCGAACCTGGCCGCCACCTCCCAAACCGTCATCAGCGGACAGCCGCCTGCTCCTGCTCCCGCTCTCCCGCCGACGACGCCACCCAAACAGAAAGTGGACACCGGAACGCTCGCCGCCATCGGCCTGGTGTTAACGACCTTACTGGCCGCGCTGGGCGGCATTTTTGGCCGCATCGCCGGCTTGCCCTGGTGGCAGATTCCCCTGGCTCTGTTGGCCCTGGTTGTGGCCATCTCCACACCCTCCATCATCATGGCCTATCTCAAGCTGCGCCAGCGCAACCTCGGGCCGATCCTCGACGCCAACGGCTGGGCCATCAATGCCAAAGCCAAAATGAATGTTCCGTTCGGCGCTTCCCTCACCGCGGTGGCGGCTTTGCCCCCCGGCTCCCCGCGCGACCTGGTCGATCCCTTTGCCGAAAAGAAAAGTCCTTGGCCAAAGGTGATTGTCGTTGTCATCCTGCTGGTGATCGTCGTCGCGGTGCTCAACAAGTTGGGTTTCATCAACGATTGGACCAACGGGCGCTTGGGCCAGCCAAGGCCGCCCCAAGCTGAGAAGTCAACGCCAGCGACCGCGCCGGCGGCGGCTGCCAAACCTGCAGCGCAATAGCTCGCGGACAAAATCCGCCTGTCTCTCGATGCGGTAAGAAGTAGCGGTCCAATCGCTACCTGCGAATCTGCTCCTCTGTGAGCCGAAGCAGCTCTTCCTTGCGGCGGGTGTTGAGCAAGTTGAACTTCACCACAGGGGGCACGATATCCCCAGCCTTTCCCCGGAATGCGCAAGATGCCGCTTGTGTTCTCGAACGAGGGAGCTACCATGAGCCGTCACTCCCGGCAGTTAGCGCCTCTCTGACTTTGTGAATTTTCTGATGGGGGTTTGCTTTTGTAATTATGGCCACGGATGAATCGGCATTGACAGCGCCAAGGGCGCTGAACGGGTCCACTCTGCATGGAGTGGTGCTCCGGGCGGAAATGGCGCCTGAGGATGGAGGGGATGCGCGGATACAGATGGCGGGAGGGCAGTGATGCATGTGCCCAAGCGCAATCAGCGGCAGGAATATCGACTGAAGCAGCGGGAGCGGATCGAGGCTTCTCCGCTGATGACGCAGAAGTTTCCAGCGCTGAAGGCATTGAAGGTGACTCTGAAGTTTTTCGATGCCACGGGGACGACGCAGAACGGGGAGATGAAGTGCAAGTTAAATGTAGAGCACGCGAGGTCGGCACTGTGGTTCACGTGCCCAGGAGTGGAGTGTTTGGGTGGGGATTTTGATTTGAGCGGGCCTTTGGCGGAAGCGGTGGCTCGGAGACAAAAGGTGGCAAGTGGTGAATTATGCTGCCCAGGGACAAGGAAACGGGGCGACCGGGAACGGTCGGCCTGCCAAACGCTGCTGCGATTTAAGCTGATTTTGGATTATGACTGAAGTGAAGTTGAGAAAAGGCGAGCCGGTGGAGAGGGCGATCCGACGGCTCAAAAGGAAACTCGACCGCGAGCAGACGTTGCAGCAGTTCCGTCTGCATCGCCGGTTCGAAAAGCCGAGCGCCCGGAAGCGGCGAAAGGAGAAGGCGGCGCGCTTTTCGGCAATGCTTAAGGCACGTTATGCCGAGGAATGAGTGCTAAATCTGGGATCAGGCGGCATAACCGCGCATTGTGGCCGCTTGTGACACAATCGCCAGGACTGCCCGACCGAGTCCCACCACGAACGGCGTCGAACTCAGTAACGGTCTCGACGACCGCCGCGGTGTCCGCCGCGGCCACCACCGCCACCATATCCATGCCGGCCGCCACCGCCGCCGCCCGAGCGCTCTTCGCGTGGCCGGGCGATATTGACGTTCAGCGCACGCCCTCCCAGTTCCTTCCCGTTCAAGGCGTCAATGGCCTTCTGCGCCTCTTCAGGCGAACTCATTGTTACGAAGGCGAAGCCGCGCGGGCGGCCACTGACCCGGTCGGTCACAAGGTTGGCTTCAACGACAGTGCCGTGGGCGGCGAAGCGTCCTGCAAGTCGTTTTCGCTGACACTGAAGTCGAGGTTCCCGACGAATAATTTGGTGCTCATAGTTTCGTAAACGGTTTCAGACAGTTTCGCGCTCGCCAGCCTGCTCCCGCGGTCGGGGCTGAAATCATCAGTGAGCCGAGTTCACCTGAATTTTCCATGGCATGGAAGTGAAAAACTATCAAGAGCCAACCGAGTGTGAGGGGATTCGGCGCAATAGCAAGGCACGAACGGCACAGTGTCTGAGGCTTGCGCCAAAATCGGTTTGGTGCAGAGCCAGGGGCCCCGTCCGACGGAATAATGTTCGATCACCGCTTGCTCCGTTCAGCGGACGGGAATCTAATGATTAGCAAGAACATTCGGAATGGGCTATTGTGCCATAATATCCCTAGTCCATCAATTCAGCCCGACAATCTACAGAGTGCCACGATGTCTCATGCTAGTTCTGACAGCTATGCGGAAATGGCGCAATTGCAGTATGCTGCTAGGTTTATGAATTATCTTAATATATTTAATCACAGTCACTTGCATATTATGCTGGGCCGTGAAATGCGGTGGCATGGGTCCTGATAGGCATGGTATTGCGCTTGGATTGTTTGCGCCACAGGGCACTCGAAACGAGCCGAGTTAGCCGCCGGGTCGCGTGAGGCGGAGAGGCCTGGAGGGCTCAAAGAGCTTCCGCCACGAGAAGGATAGAAAAATGAGTACATTGATACGATGGAACCCGTTGAAAGAGATGGAAGATTTGCAGAGGCGGTTGTCTTCGGTTTTTGGCCTGGCACCGCTTCGGGGATACGCACTGACCACGGATGAGCAGAACGGTACGCTGGCGGAATGGGCGCCGGCTGCGGACGTCATCGAAGATGACAAGGAATACCTGATCAAAGTAGAGTTGCCTGAAGTCCACAAGGATGACGTGAATGTCACCGTGGAGAACAACACTCTGACAATCACTGGCGAACGTAAGGCCGAGAAGGAAGAGAAGAACCGAAAGTATCATCGGTCCGAGCGCTGCTATGGCAAGTTCGAGCGCAGCTTCAGCGTTCCGTCGGACGCCGACGAAGCCAAGGTGAACGCCGAGTTCAAGGACGGAGTGCTGCGGGTGCACCTGGCCAAAAGCGAGAAGGCCCTCCCGAAGCAGATCGAAGTGAAAGCTGGCTAATCCAGCTCGCGGCAGGCCCGAATGCTTTCGACGAAAGCTTTCGGGGTCCTGCCGCGGGGACGGGCCGATTCGGGGAATTTGGCCGATTTCCGGGCAAATTCGGCCCGAAAGGATTTTCAGAAATATTTTACCTTGGACAGCGGATGTCCAACCGACCGGCGCACAATGGGCGCAAAAAGAAAGGTAAAATATGATAAATACGCAGTTGGAATTGGGATTCGTGAGCGCTGGTCAGCCGTTCGTTGTCACTCGACGCCAGAAGAGACAGAGCCGGGCGAACTGGTGGTTTGAGCGAATGCGGCAAGTGGTGGATCGCGCGTTTGATTGGCAACCGGCGCCTCCAGCGCGCCCGGAGCAGATTTGGTTGGAGACGGGCAGCCGGTGACCCGCAACCAGTCAGCGATGCCTGGGCGCTTGCTGCTTCCACGGCCTGGGAGTCAATGCGTCACTTCGGAATGTGCTGCGGGTTGGAACTCTTCACCGGAATAGCCCACAGATCGCCTAGTCTGGGTGCAGACCATGGACCCGCCCATTGGACTGCCCTTGGTTTTCGGCCTTCGCTTTTCGGATCTCTTCTTCATTGGGCATCGCGCCGCCTGGAAAGCTTGGTTGAATCCAGCCGGCCAATCGCCAGCAGAATCCCGTGCAACAGCGCATGGGGATTGGGCGGGCAGCCAGGAATGTAAACGTCCACCGGCAGGACAGAATCCACTCCACCGCAAGTGGCATAATTCCGGCCAAAGATGCCTCCACTGCAGCCGCACGCGCCGACCGCGACTACCAAGCGCGGCTCCGGCATGGCGTCGTAGGTCTTGCGCAGCGCCAATTCCATGTTACGCGTGACAGGCCCGGTCACCAGCAGCATGTCGGCATGTCGCGGCGAGGCGACAAAATGAATGCCGAATCGCTCAATATCGTACACTGGGCTGTTCAGCCCGACGATTTCGATCTCGCACCCGTTGCAGGACCCGGCATCCACTTCCCGGATGTGCAGTGAGCGCCGCAGCACCGTTCTTATCTGTTTTTGCAGTTCGTTCCCCAGCCTATCAACGGAGGCCTGTGACGGCTTCCCCGCAGCAGCGGGTTGCTCCTCGGCGCTCATCTTCAGAAAACTCTCGTGCCCGCCATCTGACCGAAGCTTGTAGGTTGCGCTGGTCGCCAGCTCCCCGCGCTGCTCAACCGCGAGCTCGCAAACACTCGTCATTCGGATGGCCTGATCCGCCTCGGCGCACAAGCCGCAGAAGATGCACTCGGCCAAATCGAGCCGCGCGGTTCGGTGGCCATCGGCATCCTCATAGGAAATGGCTCCCGTCGGACAAATCGCCGCAGCAGGCCGCGCGTCTTTCCAGTTGGCCCAGTCGATCTCGGGCTTTCCTCGGGCCTGGCTGGAGGTCTCCGGCGGCGTCCGCGGATAGCTACTGGTGATCACACCCGTCTTCAGACTTTGACGCAAGGTCTCAAACATGGCCTGGTGATCTGCGCTGGGTGGCGATTGATGGTTTTGGCATGGCAATCAGCGGTCGGTGCCGGAATAAGATAGATTGAAGCTTTTGTTCACAACCGGGAAATCGGGGATGATGTTCCCCAAAATAGCTTCGCTCAGAGCCGGCCAATTTTGGAGCGATGGATCTTTGACCTTGCAGCGCGCTAAACGGTTACCGGGCGCCGTATGGACCCAATGAAAGATCTCCCCGCGCCAGCCTTCAACGTACCCGAGCGCGACACGGTCCGGTGGCACTTCCTCGATCTTAGTCTGGATGGCGCCGCTCGGCAGCTTGGCTAGCACCTGACGAATGATGCTTAAGGATTGAAAGAGTTCTTCGCGGCGGACGACCATCCGCCGCTGAACATCGCCTTCGGTGAAAACCGGCACCGAAAACTCAACCTGATCGTAGAAAGCATGCGGAATATCACGACGCAAGTCGTGGTTGAAACCGGAAGCGCGGCCCGCAACACCGACCACACCCAGGTCACGAGAGACCTCAGGCTTGAGCACGCCAGTGGTTTCCAGCCGGTCGCGAGTGCCGGAGTTGCCGCGAATCAATGCGACAAGGTTGTTAAACTGACGTTCGAAATCGTCCACGAGCTGAGCCAGTGCGCGGAGTCGAGCGGCGTCGAAATCAAAGCGCACCCCGCCCAGGCACGACATGCCACGTAGGAGACGATTGCCTGTCAGTTGCTCGTTGACGCGCAATACGCGCTCCTTAAGCCGCATCGCGTGCATATTCGCGGTGACGAAAGCGACATCAGTGCAGATGGCCCCGATGTCGGCGACGTGGTTGTAGAGGCGCTCCAGTTCGAGGCAGAGTGTGCGCAGGGCGCGAGCGCGCGGCGGCACTTCAGCACCCCCCGCGCGCTCGATCGCATGGCAAAAGGCCGTCGCGTGCGCGAAGCTGGAGTCACCGGAAATGCTCTCGGCCAGGCGGACGCAATGGGAAACGGACATGCTCTCGAACATTTTCTCGATCCCTTTGTGAACATAGAACATGCGCAATTGCAAATAGAGCACTGGTTCGCCTGCGACGCTAAAGAGGAAATGGCCCGGCTCGATAATGCCGGCGTGCACCGGTCCGACGGGCACCTGAAACACGCCTTCACCCTCGACTTCCCGGAACTTGTGGCGCGGACCGCTGAAGGGGGGCAGCTTGGCTCGCAGATCGAAGTCCTTGCGCAGCGGGTGAACCTCGGGCCAGTCGTCGTGGAGCACACAGCGGCGCGGGTTGGGATGGCCCAGCAGTTTGATGCCGAATAAGTCCTGGATTTCGCGCTCCTGCCAATTCACGGCATGAATGGCATTGGTGAGCGAAATCAGTTCGGGCTTGTCCGCCGGAATGGGTACGCGCACGAGAACAAAACCGTGAGCGGAGTCGAGCGCATAGAGATAATAAACAAAGAAGACACCGTGCCCCGCGCGGGCGTCTTCGGCAAAAACACCCGCCAGCCGGCCGTTATGAATTTTGTACAAAGCAGAACAGAGCGCGCCGGCCAGCTCGGGTTTTGCGTAAAGGTAAAGCTCGTTAGGTTGCGGCGCCTGGGCGCTTTCGATTTGCGCGCCAAAACGCTCGGTCAGCTCGTCGAGAACGGGGCGGAGAGAAGGGAGAAGATTCATTGTGTTCCGGAAATGATTTGGGCCGAGCGTTGCACGAGTTCGTAAATCTGCGCGGGCAGCACCAAGCCAAGCAAGATAACTGATCCGGCAACAAGCAGCATGGCGCTGAGCTTCCAAGGGCACTCGGCGCGGAGTGGCGCATCGAAGGAAGGCTTGCCCAAGGTCAGCTTGGAGATGTGAACGAGAAAACCGGCAAAGATCGCGACGATTCCCGCAGTAAACAAGGCAGCAGGCCAGGGGCGGTCGGCTGCCAGCGCCGCGCTGAGTGTCGTAAACTCACTTTGGAACAGGCTGAATGGTGGCAGCCCAGTGACGGCAAAAGTCGCCATGAGAAAGAGCGCGCCTGTCCACGGCCGCGCATGAATGAGGCCCGTGGCCTTGCGGAGGTAAGGTGAACCCGAGTGTTGCTGGACGTTGCCCGCGCAAAAGAACATCAATGGCTTCGCAACGCTGTGAAAGACCATGTGCAGCACGGAGCCCCTCGCGCCCAGTAGGCCGCCAAACCCAAGGGCTGAGACCATAATGCCCGCGTGGTCGATGCTCGAATAGGCTAGCAGCCGGCGAAAGTTACGTTGCACCAGTACGAATGGCGCGGCCACGAGGATGGACGCGACTCCGAACAATACGAGGAGATTGCCCGCATAATCGTGGCCGAGGCATTTCGCGACCAGTGTGTAGAAGCGCATGATGCCGTAAATGGCGCAATTGATAAATGCCGCTCCGAGCAAGGCCGCCGAGGGCACCGGTGCCTCGGCATAGGCGTCCGGCTTCCAGGTGTGCATCGGTGCCAGCCCGGCCTTGGTGCCATAACCCACCAGCACCAGCACGAAGCCCAGGCGCATGGCCGCCGGCTGGCATCGGTTCGCCACCCCGATCAATACCGACCAGTTGAAGGCTTTCTCGGCGTGATCCCCCAGCACCGGCACGGCGGCCGAATATGTCAGCACTGTGCCCAGCAGGGCCAGTGCAATGCCGGCGCTGCCAATGATGATGTATTTCCAGGCCGCTTCGAGTGAGCTTTTTTGGTTGTAAAACCGCACCAGCAGCACCGATGCCAGCGTTGTGGATTCGATGGCCACCCAGAGCAGCCCGAGGTTGTTAACCAGCGGCACCGCCAGCATCGTGGCGACAAAGATCGGCGTGAGCACATAGTAGCGGTGCAGCAACCGCGCATTGATTTTTCCCGCGCGCCCTTCTTCGCGCAAATAGCCGACGGCGTACACCCCGCACACCAGCGCCACGAACGCGGTCAAACCGACCACCAAGGCGCTCAGCGCGTCCGCGCGCAGGAATCCGCCAAAGGCTTCGACCTTGCCGTGCTCGAGGACGTCAGCGCCGAGCCACACCGCCAGCACGGCCACGACGCTAAATGCAAGTAGGTTGAGCCGCTCCAGGACATTTGATCGGCGAAGCGGCCAGCAGGCCAGGCCGGTCAGCGAGGGGACGAGCACAAGAAGCGTCATCTTCATGGCGTTCCTCGGATGATGCCCGCGGCTTGTTCCATCAGTTGGCGGACGGAGCCGGGGAGCCAGACGGTAAACAGCAGCAGTATTGCCAATGGCAGACCCACGACCGCGAGGTTACTGGTAGAGATGCTTTCGTGCGGTCTCTCACAACCGCCCGGGCCCAGCAGTAGCCCGGCGAGCTTGCTTAGCACGCCGCAAAAAACCATGATAAGCGCCGCTAGAATCACCACGCTAACCCAGGCGAAGTGGGAAGCGAACCCGCCGGCGATCACGGTCAACTCGCTGACGAACAGGCCGAACGGCGGCAGGCCGCTTACCGCCACCCCAGCCAGGCCGAGCAAAACGGCTGTGACCGGCATGGTTCGCGCCAAACCCGAGCCAAGTCGGCGGAAATCGAGAGTATGATTGAGCTGGTGGATGTTGCCCGCGGCAAAAAACAGGGTGGGTTTGGTCAGCGCGTGATATCCCATATGCAGCAACGCACCAAAAACCGTCAGTGGCGCGTTCATTCCCACGGCGACGCAAATTAGTCCGACGTGCTCGAGGCTGGAATAAGCCAGCATGCGCTTGAGGTTGTTCTGCACCAGAATGAAAGGGCCCGCCAGAAGCATCGAGAGCAGTCCGAAGCCGAGCAGCAAGTTTCGGCTCAAGCCGAAGCCCAGGCAAGCGGTGGTCAGGATGTGAAATCGCAGCAGCGCGTAAATGGCGATTTTGAGCGACACACCGGAGAGCATGGCGCTTGTGGGCGACGGCGCCTCGCTGTGGGCGTCAGGCAACCATGTATGCATAGGCGCAAGCCCGGCCTTCGTGCCGTAGCCGATCAACACGAAGATAAAGGCGAGCGTCATCAAGTGATGGTCGAGCTGCGGCGCGGTCGCCAGCAGGCGCGACCAGTTGAAGCTCGGCATCTCGCGGCCCGTTTTTCCAACCGCGGCAGCGTAAGTAAAGATGGTGCCAAAAAGCGCCAACACCAGCCCGGAGCCGCCAAGGATAACGTATTTCCAGGCCGCTTCCAGTGAGGTCTTGCGGTTGTAAAGTGCCACCAGAAGGACGGAGGCGAGCGCGGTGGCCTCTACCGCGATCCACATCACGCCCAGGTTGTCGGCCAGCACAACGAGAAACATGCCGGTAGCGAACAGCGGCGTAAGCACATAAAACTCGCGAAAACGGCCCTCGGTCACGATGCCGTCGGCCAGGTCGCGGCGAAAGTAGCGGACGCCGTAGAGCGACGTCGCCAGTGACACAACTGAAATGAGCAGAACCATCCAAGCGCTCAGGGCATCAGCACGCAGAAAATTGTCCCACTCGGTAACGGCCTCACCATGATTCGCCACAACGGTGTGGAAAAGTTTCACGCCAAGAATCAATGCGCTGATGAAACCGCCGATGTTGAGCCACTCGACCAACCCGCGCGGACGAGCCAGCAGGCACGCCAGGCCGACGGCGAACGGCACTAAGAGTAGCGCGGTCAGCAACATCGGCTCACCACTTCAATTCCCTGAGCTTGCTCACGTCCATCGAAGCAAACGTTTCCCGAATGCGAAAGACCAGGATGCCGAGCACCATCACCGCGACGACGACGTCGAAGAAGATCCCGATTTCGACCACCAACGGCATGCCGTAGGTTGTGAGCGCGATGGCCGCCAGCATGACGCCGTTCTCCATGGTGAGCAGCGCAAGCACCTGGGTGATGGCTTTGCGCCGGTTGATCATCAGAAAGAAACCCGTCAGAAGTAGCGCGATGGCAATTGCCAGCGTGTTGCTCCCGAGCCGGTCCAGCAACGTGATGGGACGGGCCACCAGGTACGCGAGCACGGTCAGCGCGCCGCAGATGAGCATTGAGGCGGGCATGTTTACGAATGGACGAATTTCCTGCTCGATGCGGATCCGTCGCACCAGCCGTTCAAGCAGCCACGGCAGAAAAACGACCTTGCCCACCAACGTCAGCACCGCCACGACGAAGACGTGCGCGGCCCCGTACACGTAACCGATGACGCCGGCGATGGCGGCCAGCAGCAGTGATTGAAGCGCAAAAATACGAATGTTAGTCACAAGCATCTGCTGAACGGCCAGCAGGAGCTGCATCACCAACATCAGCGAAGCGAGCAGCGTAATGAATTGCGAACTGGTTTGAGCAGAAGGCGGATTCATGGCTAGCGAAACAGAAATGTGGACACCAGCGCCAGGGTGGCGAGGATGAATGCGGCGCTCAGCAAGTCTGGCACGCGAAACAGTCGGAGCTTCGCGTTGCTCGTTTCGACCCAGACCACCGCGCCGGCGATAGCAATGAGTTTGCCAACAAATAGAATCAGGCCCGAACCAAAAGAGGCCAAGGTCAGGTGAGCCGCCAGGCCAACCGGGAAGAAGATGTTTGCCAGCAGCGCCATCAGGACAAGTTGTTTGATCGAGGCGCCCCATTCCATCAGCGCGAGGTAACGGCCGGAATACTCAAGCAGCATCGCTTCGTGAATCATGGTTAACTCCAGGTGTGTGGCGGGATTATCCACCGGAATGCGCCCGGTTTCGGCCAGCAGAACGATGAACATCGCCGCGAATGCCAGCGTATGGGCCGGGTCGAGGAATTTCCAGCCCGGCCCTTGGCTGGCCAGGACGATCTGGCTCAGGTTGGTTGAGCCCGCGGTGATGGCGACAGTGAAAATGGCGAGCATCATTGCAGGTTCGGCGATAGCGGAAATGGTCATTTCGCGGCTGCTGCCCATGCCGCCGAAAGCGCTAGCGGGGTCGAGCCCGCCCAGCGCGAGGAAGAATCGGCCCAAAGCCATTAGTCCAACGAGCGCCAGGGCACCGCCGAAAAGACTCAGCGGTGCTTGCGCGGTAACCAGCGGCACCATCAGCCCGGCCGCCAGCGCAGTCAGAAACAGCACGTAGGGCGTCGCAGAAAAAATCCAGGAAGCGTGTTCGGAGATGACCATGTCTTTGCGAAGGAACTTGAGCAGGTCGAGGTACGGCTGCCAGATGCGCGGACCGCGGCGGTTCTGGAGTTTGGCCTTCCAGTTCTTGATCAGCCCGCTGACCAGGGGCGCCAGAACCAAAAGCAAGACGGTCTGCACGATAATGGCGGGAAGGTCCATCATAGCGCAAACAGCAACAGCAAAATCAATGTTATGAAGGTATAGAGCAGGTAGACGTGAACGCTGCCCGCCTGGATGCCGCGAATGCGTCGCGAGGCCCGCAGGATCCAAATCCGCGCGGGCCGGTATATGCGCGTCTCAAACACCTCCTCGATGTGGCTCTCAAAGCG
>JACXTT010003428.1_pt1 | contig 24365 bp, 16 predicted proteins | sample 9270951 | NCBI WGS metagenome assembly JACXTT01 (sample SAMN15532306, study PRJNA645909) | rock metagenome | isolation source: weathered quartz diorite | place: Puerto Rico | collected 2017-06-21
AGCCAGTCGCCGAGCGTTTCTCCCCGGACCAGCTCCATCGCGAAGTAGTGCTGGCCCTCGTCGGTGCGGCCCATCTCGTAGATGGCGGCGATGGAGGGGTGTTTCAGGCGAGCGAGAGTCTGCGCTTCGCGCTGGAACATCTTGACGTGCGCTTCGTCGACGAACAGACCGCCCCGCATCACCTTGAGCGCGACCGGGCGCCGCGGACTCTGCTGCTCGGCCTCGTAGACGACCCCCATCCCGCCCTCTCCGAGCTTTCGTCCGATCGTGAACGGTCCAATGGTCCGTGGACCCTTCGGGGCGAACGGGGTCTCCTGCGTAGGATCGTCGGGCGTCATCGAGGTCAACCGAGCGCGGTAGTTACAACGAACGGCCCGGCGCGTCAACGACCAGGCTCCCACGGTCTTCGAGCTCCGCGATATCGAGATCGCCGAGGATCGCGCGGGCCGCTTTCGTCACGTTCCGTCGTTCGACGACGTCGACTTCCACGAGCCGGTCGCCCGGCACCAATTCGCGGAGACGGTCGCGCTCGTCCGCCCGCGAGACGTCCACGGTCGCGATACAGATGACCCCGGCGCGCTCCAGCAGCTTGGCCGCCTCGTGGACGCGCCGGATCTTTTCGCTCCGATCGCGCGGGGAGAGCGCGAGATCGGACCACAGCCCGCTCGGGGCGTGCTCGGCATCGAGGACGAACGCGTGGCCGCCGAGGGCGGCAATATCCTGTTCGAGCTCGGCGGCGATCCTTCGCTTCCCCGAGCCGGGCGCACCCGCAAGCCAGAGAACACGGCCGGGCCGTGCCTTCCGACCGGGCGAGCCGGCGCTCGAGCCGATGTCATCGAGCGCCGCGTCGCGCGTGGGCGCGCCGGAGATGATTCCCGCGCCGGCGACGTCGAGGCCGTCGACGATCACGAAACGGCCCGTCTGCGCGATCGAGCCGAACGCGTCGAAAGCGATCGGCCGTCGCGTGCGAATGATGACGTCGGCGATCTCGTGCTGCCCGACGATTCGCCCCGGCCGGGAGGGGACGGCGGCGAGCGTCCACGGATCGATGACGCTCTCGACCTCTTCGAGCTGGCAGTCGGCCTCCGTGGTCGCGAGCCTGAGCTTGTAGCGTGACCCGGAACGGAGCGGCGCTTCGCCGAGCCAGCAGATCCGGCCGCGGACTCGGTTGCTGGCGTGAGGGAGGGAGCCCGCCCTGGCGGCCACTGCACCCCGCTCGACGAAGATCTGCGGATCGAGCGTGATCCCGACGCATTCCCCTTCGGATGCGTCGGTCCGGCCCGCAGCGCTCCATCGCTCGATCGAGCGGACGGTGCTCGTCCGCTCTGACGGAGCGAACACGAGGCGGTCGCCCACCCGAAGCGTGCCGCTCTCGACGCGGCCCGCGAGGATCCGGCGACTGTCGAAGCGGTAGACGTCCTGAATGGGAAAACGGAGCGGGCGATCGCGTGGGGCGGCCGGAGGCTCGAACGCGTCCAGGGCTTCGAGAACCGTCGGCCCGCCGTACCAGTCCATGCCGGCGCTGCGCAGAGCGACGTTGTCGCCGTGCCGCGCTGCGATCGGGATGAACGCGCGCGGAGCCATGCCGACGGTCTCGAGCCAACCGCGATACTCCGTTTCGATCTCGCGGAAGCGGCCCTCCCGGAAGCCGGCGAGGTCCATCTTGTTGACGAGCACGGCGACGTCGCGGATTCCGAGGAGGCTCAGAAGATAGCCGTGGCGGCGCGAGTCCTCCCTCACCCCCTCGCTCGCGTCGATCAGGAGGAGCGCGGCGTCCGCGTGGGCCGCTCCCGTCAACAGGTTCCGGAGAAACTCGGCGTGGCCGGGGGCGTCGATCAGGGCGTAGGAGCGGCGCGCCGTGCGAAACCAGGTCTGCGCCGTGTCGATCGTGACGTTCTGGTCGCGCTCCGATTGGAGCGCATCCATGAGGTTCGCCCACTCGAACGGAGCGCCCCGCCTCTCCGCCGCCTGCCGCAGCTGTTCGAGCTTCCCCTCGGGAAGCGAGCCTGTGTCATGAAGGAGTCGGCCGACGAGCGTCGACTTGCCGTGGTCGACGTGGCCGACGATGACGATGCCGAGTCGCTCGCTCATGGCTCACATGTACCCGTCGCGGCGCAGCGTCTCGAATGCCGCCTCCGACTCCGCGTCCTGCGCGCGGCCGCTGCGCTCCGCAACACGCGTCCGGCGAAGCTCGTCGATGATCTCTCTCACGTTCCGAGCCTCGGAGGCGATCGGGAAGGTGCACGGATGGCACCCGAGGCTGCGATAGCGCCGCCCCCTCTCGTCCGCGAAGTAGAGCGGGATGACCGGAATCCCTTCCCGCTCGATGTATTCCCACACGTCGAGCTCGGTCCAGTGGAGCAGAGGATGGATGCGGACGTGCGAGCCGGCTTCGAGATCCGTCTTGAAATGATCCCAGAGCTCCGGCGGCTGATCGGCGACGCTCCACTCCATGCGTCTGCTGCGGGGGCTGAAGTAGCGCTCCTTGGCCCGGGTCGGATCCTCGTCGCGGCGCACGCCGACGATCAGACCCGTGAAGCCGTGCTCGTCGAGCACGCTCTGGAGCGCATCCCTCTTGAGCCGGCCGCAACAGGCCACGCGCGTCGCCGCACCGTCGGGAAACGTCGCTCGCGCGGCGAGCGCCGCCTCGTTCTTCCCGACGACGAGCTTCAAGTTCCACTCCCGGCACACGCGGTCGCGGTATTCGATCATGCTCGGGATCTTGAACGTCGTGTCGACGTGCACGAGCGGGAACGGGACGTGGCCGAGAAACGCCTTGCGCGCCAGCCAGAGGAGCACGGTCGAATCCTTGCCGATGCTCCAGAGCAGCGCCAGCCGATCGATCCTGCTGTACGCCTCCCGCAGGACGTAGATCGATCGGTTCTCGAGGACCGAAAGATCGTCCATCACGCCCCGCTCTGCGCCGCGGGCAGGTCGCTCCAGAGGGCGCTCGCGCACCAATCTCCGAACCGCTCGCCGTCGTGCCGCTCCGCGGCGTAGCGGGCGAGAAGCGGCTTGAGCGTCGGCACGATCTCGGCATCCTTGACGTTGTCCCGGTACAGCCGGTTGAGCCGCGTCCCCGTGTCGTTGCCGCCAAGCCAGACCTCGTAGAGGCCGAGCGATCTGCCGACGAAGCCGATCTCGGCCGTGTACGGGCGCGCGCAGCCGTTGGGGCAGCCGGTCATACGGATGAGGATCTCCTGGTCGGGGATGCCGAGCTCGGCGGTGACGCTCTCGATCCGGCGAACGAGAGAGGGGAGGTGACGCTCGGCTTCCGCGACAGCGAGCCCGCAGGTCGGCAGCGCGACGCACGCCATCGAGCCGCGGGTCAGGACCGTTCCCTGGCGGCCGACGTTCACCCCGTGCTCCGCGAACAGGGAGGAGACGCGGTCGACGAGGGACGGCTCGATCCCCGCGAGCACGACATTTTGCGACGGCGTCAGACGGACCTCCGGCCGGAACCGATCGATCGCTTCGCGCAGAGCCGTCTTCAACCTGACGCGTTCGTCGTCGCGGATCCGGCCGTTCTCGACGAAGACGCCGAGGAAGGCGCGGCCGTCCGCCTGACGATGCCAGCCCAGCGGGTCCCCCTCCGCGACGAACCGGAACGGACGAGGCGCCGACAACGCGGACCCGGTGCGCCGGTCGATCTCGGCGCGGAACCAGAGCGCACCCCGCTCCTCGAGCACGTACTTGAGCCGCGCATGCTTGCGATTGGCGCGGTCTCCGAAGTCGCGGTGAATCGTGAGCACCGCCCTGGCGACGTCGACGACCCGCTCCCTCGGCAGGAAGCCGATGACGTCCGCGAGCCGGGGGAAGGTCGCGGCGTTGGCGTGGCTCCGGCCCATGCCGCCTCCGGCTGTGAGGACGTATCCCGAGAGCTCGCCGCGGGCGCCGGCGATCGCGACGAAACCGCAGCACTGGGTGAAGATGTCCACGTCGTTCCGCGGGGGGATGACGAACGCCAGCTTGAATTTCCTCGGGAGGTAGGTCGCGCCGTAGAGTGGATCGACCGGTGCGGGAGACGGCGGCTCGTCGAGGTCGAGGGCGACGCCGTTGACCCAGATCGCGTGATACGCGGTCGTCCTCGGACGCAGCGCTTCGGCGACTCCGAGAGCGTCCTCGCGAACCGCCTCGCCAAGCGTGTCGACGGCGGGCGCGGGAGGCGACATCACGTTGCGGCAGACGTCGCCGCACGCGGAGAGCGTGGTGAGCAGCGCCTCGTGGATGGATCGAACCAGCGGGCCGAGCCCGAGTTTGACGACGCCGTGGAATTGCAATCCCTGTCGCGACGTCACCCGCAGCGATCCATTGCCGTAGCGCGAGGCGAGATCGTCGCACGCGAGGTATTGCTCGGGCTGGAGGATGCCGCCGGGCAGGCGGCAGCGCACCATGAAGATGTACTCCTTACCGAACTTTCGGGCGTCGCGGTCGTCCTGCTGGTAGATCCCGTGGAACTTGAGAAAGTAGGCGTCGTCGGAGGAGAAGCGGTCCGCCGCTTCGTCCGCGATCGTCGCCGCGATCGTGCCGCCGAGCGTGGGATCGGTTTCCTTCAGCCGCTCGGCTCCCGAGGGCTTGGGCTGAGGCGCCGTCGTGTGCATCATCGGATCTCTCCTTCCTGGCTTCCGGGGTGAAGACCGCATTCCTTCCGCTCGGACGCTTCCCACCACCACCGGCCGGAGCGCGCGTCCTCGCCAGGGAGCACCGCCCGCGTGCAGGGCGCGCACCCGATCGACGGGAAGCCTTTGTCGTGAAGCGCGTTGTAGGGAAGCCCGTGCGAGCGGATGTACTCCCAGACGCGCGACTCGCTCCAGTCCACGATCGGGTTGAGCTTGAGAAGCCCGAACGTCTCGTCCCACTCGAGCCGCTCGGCGTCCGAACGGGTGACGGCCTGGTCGCGGCGGATTCCGGTGATCCAGAGATCGAGCCCTCGGAGCGCCGCTCGAAGAGGGGCGACCTTCCGGATCTCGCAGCACTCCCTGCGATTCACGACGCTCCGGCGGAACGAGAGCGGTCCCTTCTTGTGAACGAGCCTCGCGACGGTTGCGCCGTCGGGAACGTGCACGGCGATCGAGATGCCGTATCGCTCGCGGATTCTCTCGGCGACCTCGTGCGTTTCCTCGGGGAGTCGTCCTGTGTCGAGCGTGAAGATCCGGGCGTCCGTGCGCTCCTGTAGCAGAAGATCGGTCACGACGACATCTTCCGCTCCGAAGCTGCACGCGAAAGCGGCGCGGGGGTGAAACGTATCGAGAGCCCAGCTCAGGGATTCCTCGGCGCTCATCGCTTCGACGAGAGCGTTCCAGCGTGGACGATCCGTCACGGCGCTAGCCACGGGAGCGTGCTCCCGCGGGCGCCGTCTTCAGGGCGCTCCCCGGCGGCCGGGCTGCGACGAGCCGCTCGGCGAGCGCCACCGTTCGCCCGACGACGGCAAGCACCGGCCCGCCGGTGCGCCTGATCTTGTGCCTGCCGAGACCGGCAAGCGTGTCTCGCTCGACGCGCTGAACCGGGAGCGTCCCGCTCTCGATCACTGCGACCGGCGTCTCCCCGGGAAGCCCCGCATCCAGCAGCTCCCGAGCCACGCGATCCAGCTCCGCTCCCGCCATGAAGACAACGAGCGTGTCGGCGCCACGCGCGAGGTGGCCCAAGCGCTCTCGAACGCCGTCTCCGGAGCTCCCCTCGCCGAGATCGTGTGCGGTCACGAACGCGACCGAGCTGCCGAGGCCGCGGTGGGTCACCGGGATTCCCGCGGAGGCGGGGACGGCGACGCCCGACGTGACGCCCGGGACGATCTCGAACGCCACGCCGCGCTCGATGAGCCCGAGCGCCTCTTCACCTCCGCGTCCGAAGACGAACGGGTCGCCTCCCTTGAGGCGGACGACGGCCAGCCCTCGCCCGGCGTCGTGCGCGAGGGCGTCGATAATCTCCTCCTGCGGGAGCGTGATCGAGCCCCTCCTCTTGCCGACCGGAACGAGGAGCGTCGCCGGGGCGCAAAGGTCGAGGATCGGCTTCGACACGAGCGCGTCGTGATAGACCACGTCCGCCTCTCCGATCCGGCGTGCGGCCTTGACGGTCAAAAGCCCCGGATCGCCCGGACCGGCGCCGACCAAGCTGACGACTCCCTTCGGGAGCGGATCGCACGAGCGCAGGAACCGCCCGAGCCGGAAGAGAGCGGGGGAGGTCGCCTTGGGCGCGATCACGGCAGGCTCTCCTTCCAGGAGGCCCAGTGGGCGTCGAGATCCCCAAGCCGCGCGTGCAGGATCCACTCGAGCGCCTGTGGCGTGAGCAGCCTCTTCAACGCCGCCGTTCGCGCTTCCGGATCGTCGGGGTAGCGCGCGAAGACGATCGACCGTCCCCACTCCAGCGCCTCCAGCGAGGGACCGACGGCATCGGGAAGGACGCACGCGATCACGTCTCGGATCGCGACGGCGAGCAGCGGGAACTTGCCGTTCGTCGCGACCGACACGGTGACGTCGCCGCGCCGGAGGATCGCGGGGGTGTAGAACGAACAGAAGCGGTTGACGTCGACGACGTTGCAGGGGATGCCTCGCGCCTCCGCAGCTTTCGAAACGCTCTCCTGGAGCCGCGGGTCGTCGGTTGCGGCGACGACGACGCAGACGCCGTCGAGATCAGATGGGTCGAAGTCGCGGTCGATCGCGCGGACGATCGCGCCGCAGCCGGCCAGATCCCGCGCTTTTCGATGCGCCGTCGGGCCGGCGCCGACGACCAGACACCTCCGCCCCTCGACCTTGAGGCCGATGGGGTACAGAGCGCCTCGAATCGTCGGTGCCGTCCCCGACACGCTTTTGCTCCAAAAACAAAAACGGCCCAGCACGCTCTCGTGCATGGGCCGCCATTCGATCCCCGCCGGTGGTTCCGGGTCAGCGCGTTACGCTACGTCCCCTCCGAACACGCGCACCGGGCGAGGCTTGCGGCCCTCTCCCGGACAACACGCGCAACATGAATGTAAGAGCTTCATGGAAGCCCGGAACCTACGGTGAAGCCTTGCGAAGGTCAAGGAGAAAAAAATCTCACGGACACGCGCGTGCCGTACGATCGCCCCCCGACGACAGTGCGCCGGTCGTCCCGACGCCGCAAGCGTCCCGCGCACGGACGAGGTAGAAGTACGCCGCGTCCGTACCGGGGAGAGACGGGTCGGCACTGGACGTGTCCGCACCGTCCGTCTCCAAGCAACTCCCGGGGAGACCGAATCCGTCGGGGGCATCGGCGCGCAGCGTGTCGTAATGGAGAGACGTTCCCCCGGGGAGCGCCGGCGCCGTCCACGCTAAGCTCGCGCTGTCGACGAATTCAAGCGAGCGTGCCTCACCGGGGACGCTCCACACCGTTGCGTCGGCGTCGTCGCAATCGCCCCCGGCGGAGACGTAGCCCAGGGGCTGCGCGCACGACGATGACGATTGCGTCGGGTCGCCGTATCCGTCGCCATCGACGTCGCGATACCAGAGCAGCGGAGCGCAGACGATCACCGGCAGCGCGCCCGACGTCCCACCGAGGAACGGCGGATTGAAGACGGTCACCTGAGCGGTGCCCGCGGCCGCGATGTCGCTCGCTTCGATCTCGGCACGGAGCGTGGCTGTGTCGATGAACGTCGTAGCGCGGTCAGCCCCGTTCCAACCGACGATCGAGCCGGGGACGAATCCACTCCCGAGGACAGTCAGCGTGAACGCGGGTCCGCCGGGAGCCGCCGTGCTCGGGATCAGCGAGCTCGCGAGGGGCATCGGATTGGCGCTGGCCGTGCCGACCGGGGTGTTCACGTCGCCGCGGACCTCGTAGGCGGAAAGGCCGCGGCTGTAGACGCGCACCTCGTCGATCGTCCCGTTGAAGAACTGGACGAAGTCGCTGTCTCCCCCGATGCGCAACGGCTGCGTCGTCTGGGTGAGCGCAGCGCTCTCGTCAGCGGAGGCCACGAGATCGCCGTTGACGTACAGCCCCAGGATCGCGCCGTTGTACGTCAGCGCAAGATGGGTCCACATGCCGAGCGCGAGCGGAGCCGGAGCGAACAGGACATGCTTGCCGGTCGTGAAGACCCCGCCGACCTCGGGCTGCCTACCGACGTCGGAGCTTCCTTCGAGGTAGTACGCGTCGGTCTGCTTGAAAAGGATGTCCACCCAGTGACAATCGGTTCCGGAGCAGTTCAGCGGCGGGATCGAGACCGGGTTGACCCACGCCTCGAGCGTCATGCCCGTCGTCAAGTGGAGCGAGGGCGCGTCGGCGACGGTGACCCACGAGTTGGTCCCGTTGAACAGCAACGCCGACCCGAACCGGCCAGCGCCCGTCCACGCGGCGTTCGCCAGCACGCCGGTATTCCCCGTTCCCGAAGCATCCGAAGCCGTCCCACCCGCACCCTCGTCGAACGCGTACGCGGCAACGAGTCCCGGGATCGTTGAGGTCGAGAGCGTCGTCGCCGATGCGGTCGGCCCGGAGAGACTCGTATTGCCGCCCGCATCGGCGGCGCGCACCCGGTAGGTGTAGGACGTATTGCGCGCTAATCCCGTGTCGTCGTAGAACGGCCCGGACGCGGTCGCGATCTGCACGAAGCTCTGGCAGCCGGCGCCTCGACAGCGCTCGACGCGGTAGCCGGTCACCGCGACGTTGTCGGTCGAGGCCGGCCAGGTCAGCTGGATCTCCGTCCCCGTGAACGGAACTGCCGTCAGAGCCGTGGGCGTGCTCGGCGGTGCGGAGTCGGCAACCGGGGCGACGACCCGGGCGTTCATGTCGACCTGGATCTCCGACAGGGTCAGCGCACGGTTGTACACGCGGAGCTCGTCGATCGCTCCCGCAAACGACTGGCCATAGAAGCTGTCGCCGCCGATCTGCAGCGCAAAGTGCGAAGTCAGCAGCGTGCCGGTCCGCGCTCGGCTCGAAGCCAGCGTCCCGTTGACGTAGAGGCGAAGCTGCGCCCCGTCGTAGGTTGCCGCCAGGTAGGACCACACGTTGGCAGGAAGCGGGGCCACGTCGAGGACGACCGTGTTGGTTCCCCCGAACGTTCCGCCGGCCGCGGCCACGCCGCTGGGCTGCGACGACGCGCAAAGGAAATAGTTGTCGTTCCCCTTGTAGACGATGTCCTCCCAGCTATTGACGGTGGTCGCCGGTTTCACCCAGGCCTCGAGCGTCATTGCGGTCGTCAGGCGGAGGAGCGGAGCGTCGTGGATCAGCGTGACCCGCGACGACACCCCGTCGAAGGTCAGCGCGCTGCCGAACTTCCCCGCCGGTGTCCACACCGCGCCGACGAGCGTCGCCGTCAAGCCATTTCCCGAACTGTCGGCGGCCTGCGTTCCGGCATTCTCGTCGAACCCGTAGGCGGCGATGGGCCCGGCCGCGTCCGCGCCGGCGACAGCTGGCGGCGACTCGGAACAGACGGCGCACACGCCCGCCACGATCGCGATCGCTCGTCCAACCTGACCGAGGACGTCCCGGATCGAGTGAGCCCCTCGCATTGCGGCCGATCCTCTTTCGATCCGAGGAATTTACGACGAACTACGACTAGATCCACTCCGGATTGGGGACGGTGCGCTCGCCGGGCGCATTGCCGGTATTGACCGTCGAGGCCGGCTCGAACAAGAGCACGCTGACCTCTTCCTGGGCTATGGGGCGGTGCTCGACCCCGCGGGGCACGATGAGGAATTCGCCCTCGGTCAGCGGCACGGAGCGGTCCCTGAATTCCATGTCGAACCGCCCGTGGAGCACCAGGAACATCTCGTCCTCTTCCTCGTGAGCATGCCAAACGAACGGCCCCAGGAATTTGACCAGCTTGACGTGCTGCCCGTTCAACGCCCCGACGATCTTCGGCTGCCAGTGCGAGGTAAATGACGACAGCTTCTGAGAGAGGTTGACTTTGGTCACGGCGCGCCTCCTTCTTCTAGATGCTACGCGGTGTTCGCTCGGCTCGGAGACGACGTTGACCCGCAGACAGTCGGAGTTGACGTGACTCCCGTCCGGGTCGCGGGCGCGAGGAGGCAGCCGTCGCGTCGTCCGCGACCGCGTTCTTGGGGGAAGGCCGCCGGCGCAAATACGCTCAGGAATAGTAGAGCCCCGGGGATCCAACGCCGCCTCCTCAAGCTCGCGGCGTTCGTCACTCCGACGCGCGGCGCCCTGCTCGCAATTCGATGGCGCGAGTGTGCTCGAATCCAAGGTCTTCTCCTGCGCCGCCGTCCGCGCGCCACATCGGCACTTTCTGGGTTTTCGGAGTGGATCGTTGCGCGCCCGATGCATCGAATACCGCCGGTGCGAATGAAATTCTCCCGCCATGGCGTCCGCGTGGACGTAGACTGAATTCTTCCTCAGGGCGGGGAATTCGGTAACCAACCGGTGACTGCGTAATGGGAGCGCCGCGCACATACGCCGACCCCGTGGGACCGGCGCCGCTTGCGGGCGCCGAGCACCGCCGTGCGGCTCGCACCGCCATCGGGATCGCTTTCGAATTCCGTTCGTCGCTCCGCTTCCCGCGCGGGGAGCGGGGTAGGGGCACGGTCGTCGAGGTCGGAGCCGCCGGAGCGCGCGTGCGAACGGATCGTCCCCTCGACGTCGGCGAATGGATCCGGATCGCTTGGAGGCCGACTCTTCGAGAGATCAACGCTATGCCCGCGAGCCTGCGCCCGGCGAGGACGGTTCGGGGCCGGGTCGTTCGCGAGATCTCCGCCGACGGGTTGGATGAGCGCCACGCGTTCGCGTACGGCATCGAGTTTCCGGAGACGCGTCCGCTTCGCGCGCTCGCTCTCTTCGACCGAGCGCTGCCGTGGCTCGGGCTCGCCCTGATGCTCGCGGCGGTCGCGAACGTGGTCTGGCTGCGCGGGAACAACCTCTATTATTTCTGGTACCACCCGATCGTCAATCTTTACGGCATCCTGATTTCAGGCTACATCCTGTCGCGCATCGCCCTCGCCTGCTTCTACAAACCGCCGAAGGACGCCGGTTGGAGCCCTCCGATCACGGTCGCGCTCTCGTGCAAGAACGAAGAAGACTCCATCGGACGGACGATCGATTGCATCTTCGCGAGCGACTACCCGAAAGAGCTGCTGCAGGTCATCGCCGTCGACGACGGATCGACGGACGGCACGTGGGGAGAGATGACGAGGGCTCGGGAGCGGCACCCGGCGCTCGAGCTGATCCGGTTCGAGACCAACCGCGGGAAGCGCCACGGCATGGGCGCGGCGGCGCGCCGCGCGACCGGCGACTTCGTCGTCTACGTGGACTCCGACAGCTTCGTCCGCCCGGATGCGTTCCGCGAAATCGTGCAGGGGTTCGCCGATCCGGACGTCGCCGCCGTCTGCGGGCACGGTAAGGTCGCGAACGCCGGCGAGAATTTCCTGACCAAGATGCAGGAGGTTCGTTACTACGTCGCGTTCCGCATCGTGAAGGCAGCGGAGTCGTTGTTCTCAACCGTGACGTGTTGCTCCGGCTGCCTGGCGGCTTACCGGCGCTCGGTCGTCATGCCGATCCTCGACGTCTGGCTCTCGCAGTCGTTCCTCGGGGTGTCCGCGACGTTCGGGGACGACCGGAGCCTGACGAACTTCATGCTCCGCCGATGGCGTGTCATCTACGACAGCACCGCGGTCTGCTCGACGATCGTGCCCTCGACGATGAGCCAGTTCTTCCGGCAACAACTTCGCTGGAAGAAGTCGTGGATTCGCGAGAGCCTGCTGGCCTCGCTGTTCATGTGGAAGCGGCATCCGCTCGCCGCCTTCTATTTCTACCTCGGCGTCGTGTTTCCCCTCGTCTCGCCGGCCGTCGTTTTCGTCGCCTTGGTCCTGCCCCTGTTGGGACTCGGCGAATTCTCCTACATGTACATCTACGGGACGACGCTGATGGCGCTGCTGTACGGCCTCGTCTACCTCGTGCGGCACAAGACGAGGCTGTGGTTCTACGGGCTGGCGTTCAGCATCTTCTATATGGTCGTCCTGGTTTGGCAGACGTACTACGCGCTCGCGACCGTCAGAAGGAACCACTGGGGTACCCGCTGACCGGGGGCGTGCGCCATGAGCGAAGCCCAGCACCTCAAGTCCCGCGCCTTCGCGCGGGATCGGCGCACATGGATCGCGACCTTCGTCTTGGCGGCCGTCGCCTGGGCCGGAACGAGCGCCTGGCTCAATCGCCACGTTTCCCTCGCTCCGCGGCGGCTTGCAACCGCAGAGGACGACGGCCGGTTCCTCGCCCTTGCCTACGATCGAATCGTGCCGATGCCGGACGGCCGCAACCTCGACCGGCTCGCGCTTCGTGAGCAGCTCCGCGGTCTCGCGGCCTCCGGATGGCAGCCCGTCACTCTCGAAGAGCTGCGCCGAGCCTACCGGGGGGAGGGGGCGCTCCCCCACAAGCCGATGCTTCTGACTTTCGACGAGGGGTACCTCGCAACCTACGAAGCGGCCGATCCGGTCCTGCGCGAGCTGCACTGGCCCGCGGTGATGTTCCTGCGAACCGACCGGCAGGAGGACCGAGACGTCTCGTTCCTCTTCTGGGACCGGCTGCGCCGGATGGCGCTGAGCGGTTTGTGGGAGATCGCGTCGGGCGACCCGCCCGCAGCCAACGTCACGCGGACGGCAAAGCTTCCGCCCGAGCCGCCCGGCGCGGAGCTGATCGCGAAGCGCCTCGAATGGCCGGCGGGGCCGGCCTGGGCCCCGCGCGGAGTCGAGCCGCTCGTCGCGCTCGGGCGAATCGCGGAGGCCGAGCCCGCGGCGAGCGCTCCGGAATCGATCCCGTGGCTCGGCCTTCTGGATGACCCCGTCGGCGCCAACGATCTGGAGTCGAGCCCCTTCCGCGTCGCGCGGCTGCGCGTCGACCCGCGCTGGAGCACCCCCGAGCTCCTACGCCGCGCGAACCTCGCCGTCGCCGGGCCGGTGGCCGCGGGTGACGGATCGTGGGTGCCCGGTCAGGGAGTGACGGACGCCGGTGGGGGAGTCGTCCGTCTCGACGCTCGTCCGCGTGCGGACATCTGGATTCCTGCGGCGCGGTGGGCGGACGATTGGCGGCTCGACGCCAAGGTTCGCGTGACCGGCGGCGAGTTCTGGATCGTGCAGCCCGGGAGCGTCCCCGGTCGCGAGTGGCGCGTCGGAGGAGCGTCCGGACGACTCTTCATCCAGGATCGTCTTCCCGGGCGGCCGCCGGACGTCCTCGCGAGATCCGATGCCTTCGGCGCTCAGGACGCGACGCACGTCGTTCGCATCGTGAAGCGCGGAGCCGGAGTCTCTGCGAGCTGGGACGGCCGGTCGCTTACATCGACCCCCGTCGCCATACCGGCACGCTGGCGCGGACGGGTCGGGCTCGTCGCGTACGGCGAGGGAGGCCAAGCCGCTTCGTCGACCGTCCTGAGCCTCGGGCTGGCCGCGCTGCCTTATCAAGTGCAGGTCGTCTCGGCCGCACCCGACGCGGTCGACATCGCGTCGTGGGAGGCGGACGCCGACGAGATCGCGGCGCTGAGCCCGCCGTGGGCGAGCGTCGACGGCACGAGCGTCAACGAGTCGGGCTTCGACCGCGATTTGTTCCGGATCCTCGCGCGGCGCTACGCGTGGGACATCGTGCCCACCGTCACGGTCAAGGGGCACACGGCGCCGGGGGGCGCCGCCGCGGACTGGATGACCGGCCTTCCGGCGCGCGTCGCGCGCGAGGGGTGGGCCGGCGTCCGAATCGACCTGCGGGGCGTGTCGCGCGACGCCGCGCCTCGCTGGCAGGTGGCGGCACGTGAGCTGGGCCCCCCCCTTCGCCGCGTCCATGCGCGCCTCGTCGTGGTGTCGTCTTGAGGCACGCGCTGGCGGCGGCACTCCTCGCGACGGTGACCGCGATCGCTCCGGCGTGGGGACGGTCCCCCGGCCAAGAAGCCCTCGACGAGGGGGTCGCGAAGTACAAGGTAGGATCGTACAAGGACGCGCTCGCGAGCTTCCGGAGAGCGGTCGACCTCGATCCGTCCCTCACCAAAGCCTGGGAGAATCTCGGATGGGCGCAGCACCGGCTCGGCGACGACCGCGATGCTCTGCGCGTCTGGCAGACCGTATTGAAGCTCGAACCGGCGAACGTCGCGTGCTGGAACGCGGTCGGTGAGGTGCAGCTCGCGCGAGGAGCCTGGGGCGACGCCCGATCGGCGTTCCTGAACAGTCTCGCGCTCGAGCCCGACCAGCCGGACGTCGGCCTTCGGCTCGGGCAGGCGTACGAGAAGCTCGACCGGCTCGACGAGGCCGCGGCGCAGTACCGGGCGATTCTCGAACGGCGCCCCGGCGACTCCAAGGCCACGACGCGCCTCGCCGACCTCGAGGAATCGCGAGGCGATCTTTCGACGGCCGAGGAGGTTCTCCGCGCGGGCCTCGCTCGATCGTCCGATTCCGGCGACGCGATCACGACGCGCCTCGCGCGGGTCATAGCGAAACGGGGGGACGAGGCGTATCGCGCGGGGTGGTTCGACGAAGCCGCCGGAGCGTACCGCGAAGCCGTCTCGTTGGACTCGGCTCGAGCGAGCTATCTCGCCAATCTCGGCTGGGCGGAACGTCGCGGCGGGAACGACGCGGACGCGGTGGCGGTGTGGAAGCAGGCGATCTCCCGCGGTGCGGCCCATCCGGCCGAGCTCTGGAGAGCGGTCGGAGACGCCGAGCGCGACGCGGGACGTCTCGCGGAGGCACGCGATGCGTATCGGCGCGCTGCCGCGGCCGACCCGCACGCCGAAGCGGCTCTCTACTCCCTGGCGACGATCTCGCTCGATGCCGGCGATCCGCTCGGCGCGGTCCCCCCGATCCGCGAGATGATGACCACCGGGGGAGGCGGAAAGGAGGACGCGGTGCGCGCCGCCGACCTCTTCATTCGCTACGACGCGATCGAGACGGGGCAGGCGGTCTTCGAAGGACTCGCGGCGAATCCGGCGCACGAGGCGGCCGCACACGCGGCGCTCGGGAGGCTGTACGCCGCGCGCGGCGGCGCGGCGTACCGAGCGGGGAGCGACAGCGAGGCTGCGGCGTTCTACGGGAAGGCGCTCGCGGCCGACCCCGCGAACCGTGCCGCGCTTCGCGATTTCGGCTGGACGCTTTGGCGGGGCGGCGATTGGGCCGGCGTCCGCGACGTATGGGGACGGTATCTCGCGACGTACCCCGAGCTCGCCGAGCCTCACGAGCTGATGGGGCGTTTGGAGCTGCAGCACGGCTCGCCGCGCAAGGCGGTCGAGGAGGCGCACGCCGCGCTCGCGATCGAGCCGGACGCGTTGTCGCCGAACGTCCTGCTCACCAAGGCCTACCTCGCGGAAGGAAAGTTCCGACACGCGCGGGAGCTCGGAGCGGAACTCGCGATCCGTCATCCCGACGACCTCGCGGTGCAAACCCTCTACGGGGAGACGCTCTGGCGAAGCCTCGATTTCGAGGCGGCGAGCGTGCAGTGGCGCAAGGTGATCGACATGGGCGGGGGCACGCCGCGCGCGATGCACTACTGGCTGCGCTCCCTCTACGAGACCGGCGCGTACGACGAGGCCGTCGCGGCGGCCCAGGCCGCCGCCGCCCGAGGGTCCGCGAGCGAGCCGGTGGTGCGGCTCTTGGCCGAGGACGCGCTCGTGCGCGGCGACGACCAGGCGACCCTTCGCTGGTATCGCGAGCTGACGGAAAGGTTCCCGCAGAGGGTCCCTTACTGGGTGGCTCTCGCCGAGACCTACCGGGCGATGGAGAAGTTTCGCTCCGAGGAGCGGGTGCTCGACGCCGCGTTCGCCCGGCACCCCAGCTCGCCGGAGATCGGCCTCCTCCAAGCCGACGCCGAACTCTCGCGCGAGCGTCCCGCGAGCGCGCTGGACCTCTACCGCGCGCTCGGCCAGCGGCTGGGCTCCAACCGCACGGTCTTCGAGGGCGAGCTGCAATCGCTCCGCCGGCTGGGAGCCGACGCGCGCGCGCTCTCTCTCCTCCGGGAGACGGGCCCCCACTTCCTCGATGCGAACGAACGCGCGCTGCACGAGGCGTCGATCCTCGAGGACATGGGACGCAGGACCGAGGCCGCCCGGATCCGGCAACACGTGATCGATCCTCCCGCGGGAACCGTCGAGCTGCCGATCCTCCTTTATCACGGCCTCAGCGAGAAGCCGCGCTCGCTGAACCTTCCCCTGGACCGGTTCGAGGGGGAGATGGAGGCGATCCGCGAGGCGGGTTACACCGCGATCACCGTCTCGGAGGTCGACGCGATGCTGTCGGGAAGAATGCCCTTCCCCGAGAAACCGATCGCGATCACCTTCGACGACGCTCGCGCAGATTCGTTCCGCTATGCGGATCCGATCCTGGAACGCCTCGGCCTGAAGGCGACGATGTTCGTCCCGACGATCCGGATCGCCGACGAGAGCGCGTTCAGCACCGACTGGGAGTCTCTCCGGCGGCTCGCCGCGACGGGCCGGTGGGACTTCCAAGCGCACGGACATCTCGCCCACGATCCGATCCCGGTGGACGAGAAGGGCGAGCTCGCGGAGTTTCTGGTCAATCGCCAATGGCTCGCCGAGGAGCACCGCCTGGAGACGCACGACGAGTTCGCCGCGCGCGTCGCCGACGATTACCGGACCTGTCTCGAGCTGATCGCGGTCAACGTCCCCGGCCAAGCGGTCGTCGCCTACGCGTTCCCGTTCTCGGAGTTCGGTCAGCTCCACGGCGGTAACGACCCCGGCTCGCTCGTCGTCAACCAACAGGCCTTCGAGAAGCTCTACCGTTACGGCTTCGTTCAGGACTCGTCGGGGTTCAACACCCTCACGCCGGGGGAAAGCCGGCGGCCGCTGCTCCTGAATCGGCTCAACGTCGATCGCGAGTGGGACGCCCACCGGCTCATGGCGATTCTCGCGTCGCAATCCCCCGCGGAGAGGGCGAAGCTCGACGGCGCCAGGGCCGACGTGGCGAACCTCGAGTACCGCGATGCGGAGTCGGACCTGCGCCGGACGATCGCGGAGAAGCCGCAGACGTACCCGGAGTCGGGAATCGTCCTCGCCACCGACCTCCACGAGCAGGAGCGCGAGAGGGAGGCCCGCCGCGCGTACGAGCTGGTTCCCTCCGGCCCGGCGTGGGGTCGCCCCGATGCCTCTCAGCGGAAGCTCGCTCGCGACATCTCGTGGGAGACCGATCCGCAAGCCGGGGGGGATCTTCAGATCGTCAGTGACTCGGACCATCGGGACACGATCGAGGCGCTCGCGACGGGCCGGTATCCGTTCGAGGCGCCCGTGGACTTGTGGGGGAGCGTGGGCTCGGCGCAATTCAGGGACGCCGAGTTTCCGTCGCTGTCGGGAATCGAGGGCACGCTCGGCGTCGACTGGGCCGCGGCGCGCCGCGTCAAGATCGGCGGCTGGCTGCGTGGCCGCTCTCTCAACGACGGCGTCGGGACGATCGAGGGGGAGGGGACGTTCGGGCTCTCCTTCGACGGCCACCGGTTCGGCGGCGCGTGCGGCGTCACCGACGTCGAGACCGTCGGCGCCTTTCAGGACGAGATTCAAAAGCGCGGCTGCCGAGGCGCGTACGATCTCACCTCTCGAACCTGGCGCGCGAGGTTCCGCCTCGCGCTCAACGATCTCACCGATGGCAACGCGGTCGCCTACGGCTGGGCGGACGGCACCGTCGACGCCTGGAAGCGGTTCCGGATCAGCGTCGGCGGGCGGCTCGAGCTGGGCGACAGCCGGACGACGTCAACCCTCTATTACGCGCCGACCGGTCTCGTCTCGCTTCTCGCCATCGTCCGGTACGCGCACTCCTTCCCGGCCGGGACCGCGATCGAGGCCGAGGCCGGCGCCGGTCCGTCGCGCAGCGACACCACGAGCACGCGGATCATCGGGCAAGCGCAGCTGGCGTGGACGCAGGACTGGGGTGTGAGCTGGAGGAGCCGGCTCACCGCCGAGTACGGCGCGACGCCGGACTACCACCGAACGGCGCTCGGGTTCAGCTTCGGCTATCGCTTCTGAGTCTCGGCGGAACCGTAAGCCTCGACGAGCCGGGGAATGGCCTCCGGATCCTCGCTCCCGAGCGACCAGAGGATGAGGGTCGAAAGGCCGCGCGCGCGCAGGTGGCGGGCCTTGGCATCCAGGCTGACCGCGTCCTCGTAGTAGACGACGTGGCGCCCGTCGGAGCCGCGGTAGGCGAACGACGGAACCCGGCTGACGTGCTCGCGGCGCACGTGCGGGTGGTACGAGCTGCGCGTGGACGACACCTCGGAGAACGAGCGCCACTCGGCCTTCGCCGGGCCCCAATCCATCCCGGAAACCTTGAGCACCGGAACGATCTTCGCCGCGTCGCATGTGCCGAGCGCGTAGTCGATGACTTCATCGATCCAATCCAAGCTGGCGATGTCGCCCGGCCCCGTGCTGGCGTTGTGCTCGTTGTAGAGCATCACCTGCATGCGGTCCGCGACGCCGCAGATCTCCCGCCAGTCGGCCGCCGCGGGCCCGCGGGAGCTGGTCTCCTTCCTCTTCGGTTGGAGCGTGGCGGAGAAGCTCATCCCCACGGCGTGCGCGTCCGAGGACAGCTTCCGCGCGAACGCGGTGAACGCCTCGCGATCCGATGCGGGGAGATTCTCGTAGTCGAGGTCGACGCCGTCGACCTTCAGGCTCTTCGCCAGCGCGACGATCTCTCCGCTGTGGGACGCGCGCGCATCGGCGCTCGCGATCAGGTCATGGACGATGTCGGCGTCCTTGAGTGAGGACGCCCCGGCCGCCGGCACGCGGTCGTTGACGACGGTCAGCCACGCATGCGCGCCGGCGGCATGAACCCTCTCGACGGTGGCGTTCCACGCGCCGACCCGAGGGTCGAGCACGGGGTGTCCGCCGGCGTCGAGACGCGCCGCGAAGATCAGGACGTCGCCGAGCTTGCCCCGCGCGTGCTCGACCGAGGCGATCCCTTCGTCGTGCTGCCAGGGGACGATCCATCCCCCGACGGCCAAGAGTGTCGCCAGGACGACGGGCATGCCGCCGAGTTTAGCGCGCGGGGCGGCGCATGTCCTTCGAGTTGATGTCCAGCGTGAGCATGAAGCCGTTCGTGCCCTTGTACTCGAACTTGTTGTCGCCCCGCTTGTAGGATTCCGACTCGCTGGGCATCAGCACGAACCCGTCGTTCCTCGGCGCCGCGAAGTACTTGACGTTCTTGATGACCGACGGCTCCTTCGTCATCGACGTCGGATTGTGGACGAGCAGGATCTCGCCGGCCTTGCCGGCGTCGAGCCGGGCGACGGCGCGGTCGTTCCCTCCCTTCCATTCGATCGGCGCGTCCTGGCCGACCGTGAACGACTTCCATTTCCAGGGATAGACGGGACCCAGAAGGATGGTCGCGAGCCCGTCGCGCTGAGCCTTCGTGACCGCCGGATCGAATGTCGCCTCGGCCCACTCGGTCTCGCCATCGCCGAAGTCGTCGCCGAGATCGCCGGCGATCCACACCTTGGCGCCCGCCAGGTCGACGGCGCCGAAGTGTCCCTTGTTGACCCTGTAGGCGATGTTGAAGCGGCAGTAGTGGCCGCCGTGTCCTTCGTGGCCGGCGTGCTCGTTCGATCCCGCCGGCGCGGGCTTGGTGCTGAAGTAGCAGGGGCAGAACATCTGGCAGCTGCACGCCTCGATGACGGTCGCGTTGAGCGACCAATCCGGCTGCGGTTTCGGCGCCTGGGCAGCCGGGCCGGTGGAGAGAGGGATCGCCACCGCCACGATCGCCAGAGTGATTGCGGAGAGCGAGATGCCCACGGTCTTCTTCATCGCATGCCTCCTCGTGTTGGCCGTTCCTTCCACCATACGCCGGTCGCAACGGTGTTGGAAGTGGAGCGCGTCGCGCGTTAGCGCGACCAGATCAACACGCGGATCGGCAGGTCGTGACGCTCCTCACCGCGCACCCAACAGCACCCGCACGAGAGCCGATCCCGAGGTGAGCGGCTCGACCGCTCGACCGATGACGGTCGACGCCGATGCCGCAGTGCCGGCGCGCATCGCGACACCGGACTCGGGAGAGGCCATCAAGCGATCGCCGACCGCTATCGCGCCGAGCGACGCGTCGACGCGACAGACCGCGATGTGGCTCGTCGCGACAGCGATCGGGCCTCCTGGCGTTGTACTCGCCGCATCGATCTCGGCGCAGCCGATCACGAGAGGATCACTGGTCCCGGAGCTGCGCACGCCAAACCCACTGGCGGGGCACGATTTCCGCCGGAAGAGGGGACGCAAAGCGCCGTCCGTACCCGCTGACACCCGACTGGCGGCGATCACAGTCGGTGACGGGCGGGACAGTGTTACAGTCCGAAGTCATGTGCCTCGGGAGGTGCTCGATGAGGAGGTTCCTCGGCAGCTTGCTCGCGATCGTGGGATTGGCGACCGGTGCGTCGAGGGCGGGTGCGGCGGAGCTGAAGCAGGGCGATCCCGCACCTCCCTTCGCGCTCCAGGGATCGGACGGCAAGATCCACGAGCTGGCGAAGCTGCAAGGACGAACGGTCGTCCTCGCGTGGTTTCCCAAGGCGTTCACCGGGGGCTGAACCGCGGAGTGCACGTCGCTCCGTGAGAGCGGCGCCGAGATCCGCAAGCTCGACGCGGCGTACTTCGCGATCTCGACCGACGATGCCGACACCAACAAGAAGTTCGCCGAATCGCTGTCGGCCGACTACCCGATCCTCGCCGATCCCGACAAGAAGGTCGCGGAGAGCTACGGCGTCCTCATCCCCGATGCCGGGATGGCTCACCGATGGACGTTCTACATCGGCCCCGACGGGAAGATCCTCGACATCGACAAAGAGGTGAAACCGCAAACCGCGGGCAAGGACGTCGCGGCCAAGCTCGAGGCGCTGGGGGTCGCGAAGGCGAAGTAGGTCGGCGGAGCGCGACCCCCGCTCTTCCCATCACATCGGGTTGACGCAGTACCTCGCCCCCGTGTCGGTGAACGGGCGACCCCCCCAAACGATCATCTCGCTGCCGGTCCAGACGGCGGTGTGCTCCTGCCGCGCCTCGGGGGGTTGACCGGCGGAGCCGACGGCCGACCATGAATCGACCGATGGGTCGTACGCGCCGCCGTCGCCGAGATCGACTCCTCCGCTCGCGGACAAGCCACCCCAGACGATCATCGCGCCGCCGGTCCAAACGCCGGTCGGGAGGTATCGCGCCGACGGAGCACCGACTCCACTGGTCGGTGCCCACGAATCGGAGAGCGGGTTGTAGCGTCCGCCCGAGCTCAGGCTGTTTAGGCTCGACGTGGTCCCACCCCACACGATCATCTCGGTCCCGGACCACACGCTTGCGAAGTAGAACCGACCCGTAGGAGCGTTAGCGGTGGATGTGGATCCCCAGAAGTCGGTCGTCGGATCGTAGCGGCCGCCCGTGATCGGATCGATCGAACCGTCGGTTCCACCCCAGACGATCATGGCGCTCCCGGTCCACACGGCTGCCGCGAGCTGCCGTGCGCTCGGGACGTTTGCGCCGGTGGACGTGGGCGTCCAGCTGTCGGTCGCAGGCGCGTAGCGTCCCCCGGAATTGACCACGCTCGGTCCGTTCGTTCCGCCCCAAACGATCATCTCGGAGCCGGTCCAAACGGCCGTGTGTGCGGCGCGTTGACTCGGAACGCCCGCCAGGGACGTCGGCACCCAAGCGTCGGTCGTCGGATTGTACCGACCGCCGGAATTGAGCACCGCGTTGATGCCGAACGTGGAACCGCCCCAAACGATCACCTCCGTGCCGGTCCAGACCGCCGTCATGCCCGAGCGTGCGGACGGCGCGCCGACCGTCGACGTCGACGTCCACGAGTTGGTCGCCGGAACGTAGCGCCCTCCCGTATTCAGGAGCAGCCCCCCGTTGCTTCCTCCCCAGACGAACATCTCGCTTCCGGTCCAAACCGCCGCCTGACCGGCTCGAGGTGCAGGCGGCGCAATCTGTGCCGTGGCGACCCATGAGTCGGAAGCGGTCGCGTAGCGGGCACCCGAGCCCAGGTCGGCGAAGCCGTCATTTCCGCCCCAGACGAGCATCTCGGTTCCACTCCAGACGGATGTGTGCGCCGATCGCGCGGCAGGCGATCCGGCGGTCGAGGTCGCGGTCCACGTGTCGGTTGCGGGCGAGTAGCGGCCTCCCGTTCCCGTGGGAGCCCCCGAGGAGCCTCCCCAGACGACCATCTGAGAGCCGGTCCAAACCGCCGTCGCGCTCTGGCGCGCCGTCGGGACGCCGGCGCCGACGGAGGTCGTCTTCCACTTGTTCCCCGCGGGATCGTAGCGGCCGCCGGTATTCAGGGGAAGGGAGGTCGTCCCGCTGATGCCGCCCCACACGACCATCTCCGTGCCGCTCCAAACGGCGACGTGGTTGAGGCGGCCCTCCGGCACGCCGGGACCGCTGTCGCGAATCGCCTTCCAGCTGTTGGTCGCCGGGTTGTACCTCGCTCCAGTATTGTCGCCGCCGCCCCACACGATCATCTCGGAGCCGGTCCAGACGGCGGTGTGGCCCTGTCTCGGTGTCGGTGCCTTGGTGGTCGTGGTTGCGGACCACGTGTCCGTCGCCGGGTTGTAGATGCCACCCGAGTTGAGGACGGTGTTGAGATCCTGCGAGCCGCCCCAGACGATCATGGAGGCTCCCGTCCAGACGACCGTGTGCCCCCAGCGGGCCGATGGTGCGTTCGCGCCGGAAGAGATCGTCGACCAAGTGCTCGTCGTGGGGTTGTATCGACCTCCCGTGTTCGTCGCCGTCTGATTGCCGAGCTCACCGCCCCACACGATCATCTCCGTCCCGGTCCAAACCGCAGAGTGAAGCGTCCGGGCAAGGAGGGTGAAAGTCGCCGGAGCAGGAACGGGCCTCCACGTGTCGGTGGCGGGGTCGTAACGGCCCCCGGCGTCCTGATCTCCTCCCCACCAGACGATCATCTCGCTTCCCGTCCAGACGGCGGTGTGGTTGCGGTGCGGCTGCGGGCTCCAAGCCGTCGTCGTCCACGTGTTTTGAACACAAGAGCCGGTGGTGATCGCGGGGAGCGCGTAGTCGTAGTCAGCCGGCGTGTCGGGGACGGACGGCAAGATTGTCGATGCTGCCTTGCACCACCAGGCGTCGAATGAGACGTGGAAGCGCGAATCGGCGGCGTACCAGCTCCTAACGAGCGTGTCGACGAGCGTTCTTCGTGCGAGCGTCTCCGCGACCAGCGCAGGATCGTTGCCGAGCGCGGCGAACAGCTCGCGCAGCAATTCAGGATCTCTTGTGTCCGAAGCCATGCGATTCAACTCGGCTTGAAGCTGGCCCGGAGTGATCGGCCGGCTCCAAAGCTGCTCCAGCGCGGCCGACTGGCGAAGCTCGTCGTCGACTCGAGACCGCAGCGCCGAATCGGGGAGGACGCTCTCGAGCGGAGGTTTGGCACCCGCGTTTTCCGCCGGCCAGATGCGGTGACGCCAGTACACCTCCTCGATTCGTCTTTCGGCATCGACGCGATCCTCGAAACCGAGACGCGTCACGCCGGCGGCGCGCGATGTCGTCGCGGCGAAGCTCGCGATGATGATGATCAAGATGATAGAGATGAAGGAGAAAGTCCGGTTCTTTTCTCGCATGGTACCCCCCCGCCGTTGCTATACGCCGCGGACCAGGCCCGGTCAACGACTCCTTCGGTCACGGCGCGCTGAAGTTCCGGCTGATGCGGATCGGCTGTCCGACGTCGGGTTGTCGGAACCAATGCAGGTCGGGCTCCGGGATCTTCTCGAACGGCTGGTCGAGCTGCGGGAGCTGCTTGTGGCGGTAGAGCTCCCATTGAATGTTGTGCTCGGCCCAGTCTTTCATGCGCTCGACGTTCTGTGCGACATGCGCCCGCCTCGAGTTCAGCGCGAAGCCGCGCAGAACGACCCACTTCGGCGAGCGCCAGTCCGCGAGCGATTGCCCCGATTGCCCGCCGCGAACGTCGAGCTTCAGATAGAAGCGCAGGACGAGATCACCGTACGTGATGTACACCTGATCTCCGGGCTGCGCGTTCGAAGCCAGGAAATCCGTGATCGCGTCGGTCGCCGGGGTGAAGCGGTGCGTCAGCTCGTAGACGAAATTGCCGAGCGGAAATCCCCAATCGAGGGAGCGAAACGATCGGCCGGGACCGACGATCCAAGGCGTCTCCAGCTTGAAGCCGAAGCTCGACGCTTGATGGAAAACGCCGGTCGCGAGCAGGCACACGGCGAGCGGCGCTCCGAGCAAGCGGCTCGCCGAGAACGCGGTGACCGAGATCCAGCCGGCGAGCGCCGCGAACAGCGGAAGGAGGCACGCGATGTACCGGTAGTACGACCAGGGCGCGACCGACACGACGACGATGTAGACCAGCACCGTCGCGCCGAGAAATGCGACAGGGCGGCGGTGCTCGCGGTCGATGGCCGGCGATCGGCGCCGCGGCCGCCAGACGATTGCCGCGAAGGGAACGAGCGCGAGCGGCGGGAATCCGTAGACGGCGGTCATCAGCGCGTACTTCTCGAGGTTCTGC
>JACXTT010003429.1_pt1 | contig 24364 bp, 27 predicted proteins | sample 9270951 | NCBI WGS metagenome assembly JACXTT01 (sample SAMN15532306, study PRJNA645909) | rock metagenome | isolation source: weathered quartz diorite | place: Puerto Rico | collected 2017-06-21
CGCCCGCCGAAATACAAGGGCGGCCGAGACAGGGAACATCACTTCCTTCGGCCCACGGCATTTTCTGCTGAATCAACATGAACTATGCGACGGGCGCCCGTTGCGCAGTGGCATTGCGGCATCAACTACTTCTTGAAACAGCATATGCTGACTGCGACCTTTCTCGCACCGACCCTTGCCCATGCACTCTGATTCCCACGAAGCCCTGGCCGCGCTGGACCGCGCCCACCTCATTCATCCCGTATCGGCCTGGCGCACTCATGAACAACGAGGACCCACGATCCTCACGTCCGGAAAGGGTGCCTATGTCCGCGATGCCGATGGAAACGAACTGCTGGATGCATTCGCCGGGCTATGGTGCGTCAACGTGGGCTATGGCCAGGAGAGCGTGGTGGAAGCGGCGGCACGACAAATGCGCGAGCTGCCTTATGCCACCGGCTATTTTCACTTCAGCAGCGGACCAGCGATCGAGCTGGCCTCGAAGCTGGTCGAGATCTCTCCCGCTTCTCTGCGCCATGTCTATTTCACGTTGGGCGGTTCCGACGCAGTGGACTCGGCTGTGCGCTACATCACGGCCTACTTCAATGCCACGGGCCGGTCGACAAAAAAGCACTTCATTTCCCTGGAGCGTGGCTATCACGGATCGTCGTCGTTCGGCGCCGGCCTGACTGCCCTGCCCGCGTTCCACTACGGTTTCGACCTGCCACGCGCCAATCAACACTACATTCCTTCTCCCTATCCGTACCGTCAGCCTGACGGAACCGATGAGCCTGCGATTATTGCTGCTTCGGTGGCTGCGCTGCGCAGGAAGGCCGAAGAACTCGGCCCGGAGAACGTTGCCGCGTTCTTCTGCGAACCGGTACAAGGATCGGGCGGAGTTATCGTGCCGCCCCGCGGATGGCTCAAGGCAATGCGCGATGCCTGCCGGGAGTTGGACATTCTGTTCGTCGCCGACGAGGTCATTACGGGTTTCGGCCGTACCGGTCCGATGTTCGCGTGCGAGCACGAGGATGTGCAGCCAGACCTCATGACGGTGGCAAAGGGGCTGACGGCTGGCTACGTGCCCATGGGCGCCGTGCTGATGTCCGACGCGGTCTACAACGGCATCGCGGACGGAACGCCGGCCGGCCAGTCCATTGGACACGGCATGACCTATTCCGCTCACCCGGTGAGTGCCGCAGTGGCGCTGGAGGTCTTGCGCTTGTACCAGGAAGGTGGACTGCTGGCCAATGGCCAGCGCGTCGCACTGCCATTCGCGGAGGGCCTAAAGCAGATGCTGGACCATCCGCTGGTGGGCGACGCTCGCTCCCTGGGCTTGCTTGGGGCACTCGAACTGGTCAGCAACAAATCGACAAAGCAGCGCTTTGACCCGGCCCTGGGTCTTTCCGACAAACTGTTCGCCGCAGGGTACCGAAACGGCCTGATCTACCGGGCCTTCGGGGACAACATCCTTGGCTTTGCGCCGGCATTGTGCTATTCGGAAGCCGACTTTGAAACGCTATTCCGTCGTTTGCGAAGCGCGCTTGACGAGGTTCTGGCCGATCCTGCTGTCCGCGCCGCCACTTCGGACTGATTAGAACCCTGCGCAGCTATAGAATTCGTGCGCCTGCGCGGGCTCGGGTCCGACTGGGAGGAGAAGGCCGATCGCTGGCCAGTGCTTCGGCCCACTGGCTGCGCCACACCGCCGGCTCGCACATGACCGACCGGCAGGTGGACCTGCATTACGTGCAGGATAATTTTGGGCATTCGTCGCTCTCGACGACGAGCGGCTACCTGCAGAGCGAGGAGGATGCGCGGCACGAGGCCACGCAGGCACGGCATCGGATTGGATGGGGCCACAAGAGTTAACGCCTCCAGCTTCTCGGCGACTGCGGCAAGCCAGCCTCTGGCAAGGTGAACAGTAGTAGTTTCACGATCTTGAAATTAAATCCGAGCCTACACTCGCATCAACCCGGCGCGACGTCACAGACGGCGTCCCCCTCTCCTGCCGGCAGCATCGTTTGTTGGGGTTGCTTCTTGGCGATTAATTGCATTTTGAGTGGCGCCCTCCGGGGAAAGCGCTGTCGAAGTGTCGAAGATCATCATTCGTGCGACCCGCGCTCATCATTCATGCGACCGTGGCTTTTCAGTGCGCAACAACGTGCTGGTGGGGCGTTGCGCACGCTCTGCAAAGCAGCTCATTAAAGTTGCCAAGCTTATAAAGGTTCCAGCACCAAGTCGTTTCGATCTTGCTGTTGCAGGAAGCCGTTAAGAACCCTGGGATACCGCCCGCCGTCGGCGTATCGTCTCGGTATCAAAGAGACGGAGAGCCGACATGCGATGCACGATCGTTCTCGAGTTCGACGATGGCAATGCCACTGCGGTCAGACGGGTTGAGTTGATGCGGTTTCACCGCGCCAACTGCGCGTCTTCCGGCGACGTCGGCTTGTCCCTTACTGAAGGCAAGTCATTAGTCAACCGCGTCCAACAGGAATTCGTCGAAGAGCAGGTCAGTCGCTACTGCGCATCGCAGCAAGCTTGTAAGGCCTGCGGCGCTCTCCGTCGAGTACATGACGGACACTCCTCCGAGCTGAAGACTACGCTGGGAAAGGTCTTTTACTGTCGCGATCGCTGGCAAGCTTGCAAGTGTGGTGCTGATCGATCGAGGTATGTGTCGCCGCTCAAGAATTACATTAAGGAAGCAAGCATAGGGGAGCTGCGATGGCTGCATGCTGAACTCGACGCCACAATGCCCTATCGGCAGGCCAAGCAGGTTATGGACCTTTTGTTACCGACCTCCGGACGAGATAGCCACGTCACCATCCGCAATCACACCATGGCCGTAGGCAAATACCTCCAGCACGCACAGCCCGTGCGGCGGTGGTGCGAGGAAAGAAAACCCATCGCCGAGCTTGGCATCGATGTTGGCTACGTTAAGCGAGCACGAAGCAATCACAAGGGCGCCGGCAAGGACAATCGCGCAAAAGCGTACCAAAGCTCATCGTCGATAGCCGTCGTCGTCGCGGCATTAGGCCAGAGTGGCAAACAACCACGGGTCTGGGCATCCGCCATGCCGCGCACCAAGCGACTGCACGAAGAAATGATGAATTTTTTGGAGGACAGCGGATACAACGATCCCAACGAAGTCTGTGTCGTGACTGACGGCGCCCGGGATCTTGCCGGGGTTGCTGACAACCTTCCGTTCGATACCGAATGGGTACTCGACTGGGCCCACATTGGTCGAATGATGCGGCACGTCGATCAAGCTATCGCGCCTATGGCCTATGGGCGCCTTACGGCCGATGGATCAGTGTTCGAGCTTTGGGAGACCTTTGTTCGTTTCCGCAGTGACGTCTGGACTGGTCAGACGGTGCGTTGGCAGAACCTCGCTCAAACGTTATTTCTTCTGCTTGAGTTGCGTAAGGAGCTTGACCCGAAATGGAGCCGCGCAGCAGAACAAGCCCGCGATAAGCTTCTTATTCTAGTTTGCTACCTTAACAGCAACCTCGATTCATTGATCGACTACCGAACCCGACAGCGTGTTGGCCTACGAATCGCAACCGGCTTTGTCGAATCATCTATCAATCGAATCATTGGCCGCCGCATGTGTAAAAGCCAACATATGCGTTGGAGTCGTATGGGGGCAAACAGTGTCGTGCAAGTGCGCGTCGCTCTCTTGAACCAAGAGCTTCACGAGCTCGCTCAACGAGATTTTCCTTGGATTGGCCAGGGCCGTGTGTCCTGGCCCTGGCAGAAACCGTCCCGGCCTTTTTAACGGCCTCCATTCATGGCCGCTCGCTGGCTCGACGATTCATTGCAAGCACATCCGCCGGCTAATTGTGCAGAGCATCCCTAGCGTCAGCCATGGTCGCAACAGAACTGAATCTTTTCGGACGATGAGATAAGAAAAATTTCTTCTACGTATGGCTGGAAGAATGACCATCCTATTGGACTCTGCGTGCGCCTCGTCAGCTTGCTGTTCACGTCGAAGTCTGCCGCGCAGACCTCGAAGCCGAGCGGTTGCCGATAGGTGGGGACCGCTAAGCGTCGAACCAGGACAGGGGCCTAGTTGCTTTGATGTCGGTTTGGAGGGTGGGCAGGATCCAGCCCGCGCGCAGCCGCCTCGGCGCGCATCTTCGCAATGTTGAAAGGGCCCGCGTTGTAACTGGCGAAGGCGAACAACGCGCGGTGCTCATCCGAGAAATGCGCATCGGGAAAGTACCTGGTCATCAGCAGATCCACATGCGGCTTCAGTTCCTCAATCCTTGTTGGGCTGAATCTTCATGGCGCTGTCGTCAGTGAAATTGTAGAGGTGCGTGTTGTCCGGCGTTTCCCCGATCCGTGTACCGCGCGGGCGGAACTCAAGGTGGCGGCGGAAATTCTCGCTGTCTGACCTGGCGCTCCGGTTAGCAAGTCTGGCCGCCTCCTGGTAGGTCATCGGGTCCTTTTCCTTCTCGATCTCCAGCAGCAACGTACGTTCGTTAACACGCACGCTGTACTTGCCCAGGTTATAGAGGAGGTACATCGCGAGCAGGTTGTCGAAGTCCTGATACGCCCCCTCTTCCCTGCGGAAGTCCAGGGACAAGACCGATGGGAAACGATTGGGCAAGTCCTTGAACGCCACCTTTTCGTCCTCGTGAGGATCGACATAGGACGAGCCACCATATTTCTTGTACAGCACCACATCCAAGCCATACCCGCGCTTGCCCCACTCCTCGATGAGCTTCATCGCCATTTCGGTGGGAATGTTGGCCGTGGCGGCCGCCACCACGCGCCGCCCGGAGAGAACCCTGGCACTGGTGACATCGAGGTCCCTGTAGTTGGCACCAAACTTGAATGCAGCCCCGATGGTCTTGGCGCAGTTGAGGCGCAAGTAATCGTACTTGATCTCGCCCCTGTGATACTCGGTGTTCCTGGCCCGCCGGTGATAGTCGTCATTGATGCGTTTGAAGTACGCCGCAAGGGCCGCTTTGTCGCTCGCCGGTACTCCGTAGACGCGCACGCCGATGACCGAGCGCTTGTAGATCTCGCCAAAGTCGAGGCCAAACGAAGCAGTCTGCGCGACGGAGGAGACCGTCTTGTACAGGTACTCCTTCTTCGGAATGGCCACCATCAGATCCTTCGTGTAGAAACCTGTTGCGTGCCTGCGTGCGCGGTCGGCATAGAAATTGGCTGAGTAGACCAGATCGTCACCAGGTACTTCGTCTCGAATCGCAAGGGCGATATGGCCGGCCGATCCGCCCTTGGAAGTGCCGAAGCTGATCAGCAACTCCAGATCGTAGGGGTCCTCGCGAAGAAGGTCGGCAATATGGTCGATGTTCGCGGGATCGGGCCCGCCCTTGCTGCCGAAGCTGGCGGCGACTGCCGCCCCGGACCACAAAACGGCCACGGCTACAAGCCAGATTGCCAGCCGCATCCTCATCGTACCTCCTACGCCATCGGCTACCTCGTTACCAATACAGTGGTTCCTTGGCAATTATTACCGGTGCTAGGGACATTTGTGTGCATGATGGCCGCACGAGACTTGCTTCGCCGGGAACAACGCGCCCCGTGTCAGTCTCGCTGCACTTTGATCCGTGAGGCCGTCGGCATGGTCTGCCCTGGATGCACCCTGGTCACCTTGTGGATGTGGCTCGCCCTGTGGTGCTGCACGATGCCGGCCCATGCGCAGGAACTCGAGCCACGCGCCTATTCTGCCGCACCCGTCGGGACAGACTTCCTCGCCGCTACCTATACCCGACTCTCGGGGGACGTGCTGACCGAGGTTTCTATAGCGGCGGCCGTGCGTCAGTGAATGGCATCGGCGTGGCCGACGCCATCGTCGAACCCGTGCCGCTTGATATCGGACCGGTCAGCCAGCGCGGCTTCGATTTTTCGATGATGTCGACGGAGGATGGCTGGTTGCGCTTCAACAATCATGTGCATGGCATCGCACACAGCTTCGACTTCCGGGCCGACCACAGCGACGAGGCTGCCATGGCCGCCATGCATGCCTGGTTGATGCGGGATGCCGGGTCGCCGTTCACAAACGCGCTGGCAGTCCTGCGTCATACCGCGGACGGCTATGTCGCCCTGCAGAACGATCGCTTGCGCAACGTGATGCCCAACAGCGTTAGCGAACACCGCATCACCAGCGCGGACCATCTCGCGGACACGTTTGAAACCGTTTTCGACCTCGACATTCCCCAGCCCGGGCATGCTTGGGACAAGATCCGGGCGATTCGCCGCGATAAGGCTGCCTAAAAAGGCGACACCCGCTCCCACTGGCTAACTCAATGGCACGGGCGGAGGCGAGTTACGCAGCGTTAGGATTCCCAATCTCCTGGCACGTCACAAAGTGAAGTTGGCAATAGGCTTCTATTTGGATGAGATCGTGCAGAAGGCCGTTGAACCCGAATAGCCGGTGTTGAGGCAGGCAACTTCGAACGGCGCATTCGGGTCGAAAAACGACGACCGGCTCGCGACTGACAGAGGTCATCTACGATTTCTATCGGCTCTTCATGCGCCACAGCTGCAATATCAAGGGTGCCAGGTAGACGGCCTTTCAATTTGCATCGCAGGCCGTTGACTTCCCGCCATGGCATACGAGAGCTTGTTCGCCGCGTCAACGACTGTCTGTGCCAGCTCCAGCAAACGCTCTTCGCTTAGCCGGGAAGTCGGTCCCGAAATGCACATGGAGCCTAGCAGCCGCCAGTGCAATCCGAACACCGGTGCAGACACGCTCGAGACTTCGGGCTCCCGCTCGCCAAGCGACAGATGAAATCCACGGCGGCGGATCATTTCATAAAGCTCGCCCGGCTCGCCTGAAAACGCCAGGATGACGCGGCCTGGCGAACCGCTGTCCAGCGGCAGTGCCGCCCCGATCCTGACGTGATGCCGGATGGCCTGCGGTCCTTCGACCCGGACGAGGCAGGTTCGCTGTTGTCCCTCCCGGACGTAGAACGAAGCGCTTTCGCCGGTCTTGATCGTCAGCTCCCGCAGCACCGGCTCCACCACTTCCTGAACATTGAAGGTTGCCTGGTAGCACGCGCCCAGCCACCCCGCTGCGCGGCCGAGCCGCCAGCTGCCGTCTTCCTTCTGCACCAGATAGTTGTCCGCCGCCAGCGTGCGCGCCAGCCGCAGCACGGTGGTCTTGTGGATGCCGGTCCGCCGGCTCAGTTCGGCAAGTGAGAGCTGGGGGTCGTTCACCCCGAACGCCTCGAGTACGCGCAGGGCGCGGGTGACCGCTATGACACCCCCCGCGCCATCGTCGCCTTTTGACGCGCCCTTTGGATCACTATTGGCATTCATAGAACGAAACGAGGTGCACGGTGTGAAACGGCATTGTATGCCGTGAAACGGTCGACCACAATCCGAATCACAACGAAACCGAGATTCGGAGACAGTCAATGGAGGCAATTTCCCGTCGCTGCATATTCGTGCTTGCCGCAGGTCTGGTTCTGGCGTCCGCCACTACCCAGGCCGCGCCGCAGTACCCCACCAAGCCCATCCGGGTCATCGTGCCTTTTCCCGCCGGCGGGGGCACGGACATCATCGCGCGAGAAGTAACTAATACGGTTGCCAAGTCGACCGGCTGGGTCTTTGTGGTGGAGAACAAGCCAGGGTCCGGTGGCAACCTCGGGGTGGACGCGGCAGCCAAGGCGCCGGCCGATGGCTACACCATCGTCATGGGGCAGACCAGCAACCTTGCCATCAATCCCTCGCTGTATGAACGGTTGCCATATGACCCACTCAAGGATCTGACACCCATCAGCCTGGTGGCATCCGCGCCGCTCGTGCTGGTGACCCATGTCAATTCGACTTACAAGACGCTGAAGGACGTGATCCAGGCAGGCAAGGCAAAGCCCGGCGCCATCAACTTCGCCTCGCCGGGCAACGGAACGGTGGCGCACCTTGGTGGTGAGCTGCTTCAAACGACCGCGAAGGTGAAGTTCACCCATGTCCCTTACAAGGGCGCAGCGCAGGCGGTCAACGACCTGATGGGCGGACAAGTCGATCTCTACATGGCCTCGGTGCCTACGTTGCTCGGGCATATCAAGAACAACCGGATGCGGCCGCTCGCGGTGACGTCCCCCAAGCGTTTGCAGGACCTGCCTCAGGTGCCGACCGTGGCCGAGCTGGGCTATCCCGGCTTTGACACCGCGACCTGGTTCGGCTTCGTCGCGCCTGCCGCGACACCGAAGGACATCGTGGCGCGCCTGAATACCGAGTTCAACAAGGCGCTCAAGTCTCCGGCGCTTGCCACCAAGCTGGACGAGCAAGGTGCATCGGTGCTGGCTGGCACGCCTGAGGCGTTCAGTGCGCTGATCAAGCAGGACATCGGACGCTGGGCATCGGTCATCAAGGCCTCCGGCACGAAGCTGGATTGACGCCCTTATCTACCTATCTATTTCATATTGCCTGGAGTCCATCATGACCTTGCCCAACATCATCAAATCGTTTGAGCGCGTGCCCGCCGAGATCGTGGCGCGGGCTGCCAAGTTCCAACCGGCGATCCTCTCCGATGTCGGCGGACGCCGCGGTGCGTTGCATGGCCGGATCAGGGCCTTGCGCCCGACCATGAAAGTCGCCGGACCCGCCTTCACTGTCGAGGTTCGCCCCGGTGATAATCTGATGATCCATGCAGCACTGGCGCTGGCGCAGCCGGGCGATGTTCTGGTCGTCGACGGCAAAGGGGACCAGACCTCTGCGCTGATGGGAACGATCATGATGCATGCCGCTCGCCAGCGCGGCCTTGCTGGTGTCGTCATCGACGGCGCGGTTCGCGACAGCCTCGAGCTGGACGAAATGCAGTTCCCGGTCTTTTCGGTGGGCACGAACCCTAACGGCCCCACCAAGGAAGTTGGCGGGCGCATTGGACACCCCATTTCTGTTGGTGGCGTCACGGTGAACCCTGGCGACTACATCTGCGGAGACGCCGATGGCCTGGTCGTGGTGGAGCGCGAGAAGATCGAAGCCTTGCTCGATGCCGCGGCAAAGAAGGAAGACGCGGAAGCCCAGCGCATTGACCAGATCAGGGAAGGCAATACCACCGCGCCCTGGCTGCTGGCATCGCTGGTGACGGCGGGCGTCCTGAAGCAGGGAGAGGCACTGTGACGAACAAGCAAGTCATTATCGTCACGGGTGCCGACCTCGCGCCGGAAGCCCTCGCGCTGCTGGGTGACCATGAGATCGTATTCGCGGGGAAAACGCCCCAGACCGCCGATATTGCAGCACTGGCAAAGGAGCACAACCCGGTCGGCATTATCGTGCGCTACGGCAGCATAACCGCTGAAGTCATGGACGCAGCACCGGCCTTGAAAGTGATTTCGAAACACGGCACCGGAACTGACACCATCGATAAAGCCGCTGCGCAGGCGCGCGGCATCAAGGTGGCCGCCGCGGCCGGGGCCAATGCCGCCGCCGTGGCTGAACATGCGTGGGCGCTGATCCTTGCGTGCGCCAAAGCTGTTCCACATCTCAACGATCGCATGCGCCAGGGTCATTGGGACAAAGCAACTTACAAGGCCGTCGAGCTGAACGGTGGCACGCTCGGTATTGTTGGGCTCGGAGAGATCGGCCGCCGCGCCGCCGTGATTGGTGTGGCGATGGGCATGCATGTCACCGCTTTCGATCCTTATGCAACGACGGTCCCGGAAGGCGTAACGCTTGTCGACCTGCCTCGGTTGTTCAGGGAATCGGACGCGGTGTCGCTGCACTGCCCGTTGACGGAAGAGAACCGTGGCATGTTGAACCGTGAAACACTGGCGACGTTCAAGGACGGCGCTATCCTCGTCAATACGGCGCGAGGCGGACTCATCGACGAGCCTGCACTGGCCGAAGCCCTGCAGAGCGGCAAACTGTATGCCGCAGGCCTGGACAGCTTTGCCGTGGAACCGATGCCCGTGCCGCATCCGTTCCGCGACATTCCCAACCTGATTCTGTCGCCGCACATCGGCGGCGTCAGCAACGCCGCGTACGTGAACATGGGCGTTGGGGCGGCGAAGAACGTCCTGGCGGTGCTGCAAGGCGTGGCTACGCCGGCCTGACCGACGCACGGCTGCATCATCAACTAGAACAGAAGTGTCGCGGGAGGACCCGACGGACAGTCAGGTCTCTCCCGCAGCACAAGGAGGCAATGGTGTTTTATCGAACAATTGGCTGCCTGGTGGCAGCAACGACGCTGCTTGTCAGCCTGTCCGCCGTGGCGGCGTACCCGGACAAACCGGTCCGCATCATCGTGCCGAATCCTCCCGGCGGCGCCGTCGACGTCGTGACGCGCAAGGTTGCACAGAAGCTCACCGTGCAGACGGGGCAGAGCTTCGTCGTGGAGAACAAGCCGGGCGCGTCCGGCACGATCGGCACGTCCCAGGTTGTCAACGCACCCGCCGATGGCTACACGCTTCTGGCTAACGACAACTCCTACACCACCCTCCCCTATGTCTTCAAGAAGCTGAACTGGGACCATCAGACAGCTCTGGTCCCTATCGCGCCGTTCGCATTTTCGCCGGTGGTGCTTGGCGTCAAGGCCGATTCGCGCTTCAAGGACCTGGCGTCCCTTGTCACCTATGCCAAGACGCATCCGGGAGAGGTGACGTTTGGCACCGGCGGCCCCGGCAGTTCGCCGCATTTTGCCGCCGAAGCGTTCCAGCAGGCCGCAGGTATCAAGCTGATGCATGTGCCGTACAAGGGGGCTGGTGAGGCCATGGTCGGGCTGCTGTCCGGTAGCGTGGATCTGCTGGTCGTGTCGACCCCGACCGCGCTGGCGCCGGTCAAGGGTAATCAGATGCGTCTGCTGGGCATCAGTGGCAAGACCAGGGTGGATGTGTTCCCGAGCGTGCCTACGTTCGCTGAAGCTGGTGTGCCCAACTTCAGCCTGTTCAACTGGTCAGGCCTTGCCGCGCCAAGGGGCACGCCGAACGATGTCATTGCACGCCTGCAAACGGAAATCCAGAAGGCGCTCCAGGCGCCCGACATGAAGACGTTCCTTGCGCAGATGGGGTCGCAGCCAGGCAACCTGGACAGCCCCGCGTTCGCGCAGCTGATTCAGCGCGAAACCGCGCAATGGGCAACGGTTGCGCAGAAGGCGCATATTGAGAAGCAATAACCAGGAGCGGCGATGTTCCTACTTCAGCAACCGGCCGTACGCGATGCACAGGTGCTCACCCGGCTTCCGGAGTCGTTCCGTCGGCACGACCCCGACAACGCGTGGGCGCATGCCAATCGCGGCGGGGCGACGATCGACTCATTCCTGGAGGGGCCGGTCTGGGCCGATGGCAATCTCTGGGTGACGGACATCCCCTACGGCCGCATCTTCCGTGTTTCGATGCAGGGCGACTGGGAGCTTGTTGCCGAGTACGACGGTGAACCGAATGGCATGAAGCGCCTGGCCAGCGGTGACTTCCTGATCACCGACTATCGCAACGGCCTGGTGCGTCTGGATGCAAAGTCGGGAACCGTAACCCCGTTTCTTGAGCGTAGGAATTCGGAACGCTTCCGAGGCGTCAACGACCTGACCTTCGATTCGCAGGGCAATCTCTACTTCACCGACCAGGGCCAGACCGGCTTGCACGATCCGACGGGCCGCGTCTATCGGCTGACGCCCGACGGCAAGCTGGACGTCCTGCTGGACAACGCACCGAGCCCAAACGGTGTCGTCCTGTCGCCTGACGAGAAGGTGCTGTTCGTCGCGATGACCCGCGGGAACAGCGTATGGCGCGTGCCGTTGCAGGCCGACGGTTCGGTCAGCAAGGTCGGGCAGTTCTTTACCTCTTACGGCCCGAGCGGCCCCGACGGTCTGGCAATGAGATCGGATGGCCATCTGCTGGTGGCGAATCCTGGACTTGGTTATGTCTGGGTGCTCAACCATCGCGCCGAACCTGTGGAGGTGATTCGCAGCCCCGGTGGCACATCGCTGACCAATCTGTGCTTTGGCGGCACCGAGGGCACCACGCTATTCATGACCGAGTCGACCACCGGAGCGATCCTGTGCGCCGACATGTCGGTGGGCGGTGCACCGGTGCACGGAGGACGGCTGGCATGAACGGAGTATCGGGCGTTCTCGCCATGCCGGACGCATGCCTCCGCCAGAGCGCCGCGGCCGGGCAGCAAGAACGCGGCCTCACCCGCGCCGCGTGCCGCGGGACTATCGCGCCTTGGTCGATTCGCGCTCGAACTTACGGATCACCGGGTTGCCAAGGATGGCATCCCTTCCCGCTTCGATCAGGCGATCGACGTCCTTCTCGGGCAGACGAAGTCTGGTCGGCAGATCGTTCAGACTTGCAGCACGCTCCTTGTCGAGGGCATCAAACGAGATCCGCGTGACGAAGAATTCGACTTCATCGCACCGCCAGCCTGGGCGGCGTGCAGCGATCTCCTGCTGCCGAGAATGCGGCATCCCACACCGATACGCCACAAGGTCGTCGCGCCACTGCCGCATCATGGGAACGAAGGCGTCATAGGTCATTCGAACGTTGGTCGCCATTCCCGCGTCGATGGCCGCGCTTGCGACTTCGATTCCGGATGGGCCATCCTGGCTTTGGTTCCAATCGCCGCGCGGGCCCTGACCGGCGTCAACAACAATGAAAAGCAGCCGCCGCACATTGATCGCGTCGTTCTCGCTCATGGGACCGTAAGCCGTGCCCAGCAGCAGGCGCGATTGCAAAATGGTGGCCAAGCCGTAGTTGTCGGTCACCCCGCCGTCGACCAGCTTGATGTACTTTCCCTTCGAAGTGTCCCGGAGACCGCGAACGGCGATTGCCAACGCGCCAAGCAGCAGCGAGTGCCCAGGCGCCTGGGCGTGGTCAAGGTTTGGCAGCGGTGCACTACAAGCCTCGGGATATTTTTGAAGGACGATCGGTGCGAAGAAGAGCGGGACCGCCATGGATGCGGCGACGGCCTCGGAAACGGGAAAGCTCGCGAGATCACTGCATAGCGCATCGAATGCCAGCTGGCTGAACGGGAACGCGACCCGGTAGTAGACGTTCGTGGCGTTGATCCAAACGATTGGCTTGCCGCGGCGGAACATGTCGGCGTACGTCGCGCCCTTGAATACGTCTTCGTCGAGCCATGTCCGGAGATCCTCCCGATCGTTGAGGCCCCCCGCGAAGAGGCGCGCAAGGTTGACCGGATTCAGCAGACTGAAGCGAAGTCCCGCCTCTCCGTCCTTCAAGAGCACTGATCGAAAGGTCGCCAGGCTGGCCTTGCCGTGCAGACCGTAGTACGCCGCGGTGATGGAGCCTCCGGACACGCTGCTGATGAATGCGACGTCGTCGAGCAGGGACGCGCCCCCAGGACTTCTCATGGCGTCGAGGCCCTGCAGAGCGCCAAAGGCGAAGGCCGCGGCTCGCGTGCCACCGCCAGAGAACGACATGGCGACGGTTGTCTGGCCGGCGACGTCGGTGGGTTCGCGCATGGCCGCGGATGCGCTGCCAGCCGCGGCCTGAGGCAGATTGCGCGGAGCATTGTGAGGAAGCGACCCGCAGGCACTGAGTCCCGCAAGTAGAAGCAGCATCAGAGTGCGGTAGGCCCTGCCGCAGGCGTGCCGCTCTCTCCCTGCCCCCCCCATTCGCGAAGGCAGGCTGCTCTTGCGGCGAAGAGTTTGGTCATGTCGAAACTTGAACATTGGACTAGGTAAGGAACGGGCTCGGCGCGGTGGCGGCCCGCAGGAAGGGAAGGTCGAGTTTCGTTGCCGCCAGGATCCGGTGTGTCCGGCTCCCTCGGAATATTACGGCATCTCCATGGGGCCGCACGACCCGCAGATGGCGCCTGAGCAGCTTCGGGAGAAAGTTGGAGGGCGGACGAAGATCAATCAGGTACTGAATGCTAACTTGACCGACCTTGATTGGTTCGCCTGGTGCCACGCCGCTAGCGGTCATGTTCAATCGCCTCCAAGTTATCGGAGCCGCCACGCTCGCGAGTTCCAGGAATCAAACCGCTCACCGGAGCCAGGGCCCCACATGCCCCCCCAAATCATCAAATTTTTTGAATAATATTTACAATTCAGGCTGGCTGTTTCCGCACACTCCTTCGCTATAGTTCGTCACATGGACGGCGCGACAACGCGACAGGGCGAACAAAGCGCCGCCATGCAAGAACTCAAAATCATTGAACAAATTTCATCGGAGAGAGCACCATGTCGAACGCCAAGCTGGAAGTCCTGACCCCGCGCAACAGCCAACTGATCATCATCGACCACCAGCCCCAGATGGCTTTTGGTGTGCAGTCGATGGACCGCCAGACCATGAAGAACAACGTCGTGGGCCTGGCCAAGGCAGCGAAGATCTTCGATGTGCCGACCACCATCACCACGGTCGAAAGCGATTCATTCTCCGGCTATACCTACCCCGAACTGCTCGACGTCTTCCCCGGCAAGCAAACGCTCGAACGCACCTCGATGAACTCCTGGGACGACCAGAAGGTCCGCGACGCGCTGGCCGCCAATGGCCGCAAGAAGATCGTCGTGGCCGGCCTGTGGACCGAGGTCTGCAACACTACCTTTGCGCTGTGCGCGATGCTCGAAGGCGACTACGAGATCTATATGGTGGCCGACGCTTCGGGCGGCACGACCAAGGAAGCGCATGACTACGCCATGCAGCGCATGGTCCAGGCGGGCGTGGTGCCCGTGACCTGGCAACAGGTCATGCTGGAATGGCAACGCGACTGGAAGAACCGCGAAACGTACGACGAGGTGATGGCCGTGGCCAAGGAACACTCGGGCGCCTATGGCATGGGGGTCGACTATGCCTATACGATGGTCCACAAGGCCGCGCAACGCACGGCAACCACGCACGAATCGCTGGCTCCCGTGCACGCGCCGGTCGTCGAGCGCTGATGCATGTCCGCCACCAGTCATCCCTCGGAGTGCACAAGATGATTCCAGGTCGAAGCGTGGCCAACGGCGCCCTCCTGCTGGGATGCTGGCTGGCCATCAGCACGTCCAGCGTAGCGGCGGCTGCGATCGTCGCCAACGCGCTGATCGCATGATCGCCCCTGCGCGGGGGAAACCTTCCCCCGCGGGCATGCCCCAGCGAGACAAACAAGCAAAGACAATGCTGCCGGCGAGCGTTTGACACCCTCAGCATTGCCGGATCGGCCGAGCGCCTGGAGTTGGGCGAGTGCAAGGGCCGCTGCACCCATTTACAGGATGGATCTCAACCATGAGCGCAAACGTCAACGCATCAGACAATACAGAAACAAATGAAAATCCCAGCCTCTGGGAAATATGCAAAGCGCCAATCCTTCTTACGATTGTGGGCGGCGCCATCGACACCATTGGCTTTATTGCGCTGCTGGGCTTCTTCACCGCACACGTCACCGGAAACCTCGTGCTTGCGGGAGCGGCATTCGTCAAAGGTGGGGCCGGCTTATGGATTAAGCTCGGCGCCATACCACTCTTCATTGTCACGGTCATCATCAGCAAGATGCTGATTGACCGCAACCAGCGGACCCAACAGACCCACCAGACCTTAGGTTGGCTGTTTGTTGCTGAAGCGACCTTCTTGCTGGGTTTCATGGTCGCCGGCCTGTATCTCGAACCGTTCGAAAATCCGGATGGCGCGGGCCTTGCTTTGACCGGAGGCCTCGGCCTTGTCGCGCTTGCCGTCCGAAATACTGCCAGCAAGACACTGATCAAGTACATCAGTCCCAGCACCATGATGACCGGGAACACCACCCAGTTGGGTATCGATCTGTCGAATTACCTGCGCGCCAGGACACGCACCAATTTCCAGGATCTTCTCAAAAGCGCAGGTGTTGTGATCGGCTTTGTGGCCGGGGCGTTCCTGGGTGCATCCCTCTATGTGACGATCGGATTCTGGAGTGTCCTTCCATTTATACTTCCCGTCGCATATATGGCGCGCATGGCATTCCGCAACCAATTCAGATGAGTGGATGACAACATGAGCATCAGCAGAAACAGGCTTGAATCGTTCAGCGATGGCGTCATTTCCGTAAGCTTGACACTCATGTTGTTTCAACTAAATGTTCCGGAAGGTTTTTCGCTTAAAGACATCCTTAATAATGCCTCTAATTTTTTCGGCTATGTGCTGAGTTTTGTTTACGTTGGAATATACTGGAACAACCATCATCACCTGTTTAAAGTTGCCCGTGGAATTAACGGAAAAATTATGTGGGCGAACCTCCACCTGCTGTTTTGGATAAGCATGATTCCATTCACCACCACCTGGACGGGAAAATCTGGCTTCGCGCAGACACCGACGGCAATGTATGCATTTGTCCTGTTCATGTGCGCCGTCTCTTACTCACTGCTCACAAGACTCATCATCAAGTATGACGGCGAACGTTCCGCACTTGCGCAAGCCATCGGCAACGACCTCAAAGGGAAGCTCTCCATCCCTATCTACGCATTAGCGATCCTGGCCAGCTTTTTCAGCAGCGCAGCTTCGTTCTTCATACTGACCTTAATGGCTGGCATATGGTTTTTTCCCGATTCTCGCATTGAAAAATATCTGCTCGGCAACAATACCCATGAACTCTGACGGTATGGGGCTCAGCGCGTCAACGCATTCTTCGAATGCGCGCCAGTCAACCATCGCAAGTTTGTCGGCCAGGGACTGCGGTTTCAAGAGTTCTCCTCCCGGGGGCTTCTTCAAGCCTGCGTTGAATAGCGTTTCAGCGGTCATGACTGCACTCGATTTCGTGATGTAGGGCGGCTTTCAGTGGCTTGTGCCCTCTTCCAGGCTGCGTATCGATCAGGCATACAAACCGCACACGGCCGGAAGCCGGCGGCGATAGCGATCGACTCATCGAGAAAGAAGACTCGCTGTCTGATATAGCCTCCGCAGGCGATGGCCTGCAGGGCCGCCCGGCAATCAAATCTGCCGTAGATCCGCCCGCCTCGATGGCCACCGAGTGTGCCCGGCACCGAACTCTCGTAGGGCTTGCCGTCCCGTCCGATCAGCGTCCAGGTTCTCGATTCGGTCATAGCCGATCCACCATTCAGACTCACACAGAATGTCTGCATCCAGACCAGATAAGTACTGACCGGCCCGTCCGTATGCGCGTGGAGACAAGTCCGCTGCAATGGTATCGGTCAAGATCAGATCCCCGGCAGCATGGCAGTCTGTGATTCGACACGCGCTGGCGCGATCGCCCTCTCGTGCTCCAGTAGCCAGCGTTTGCGGGGTACCCCCCAGGCGTAGCCCTTGAGATCGCCATTGCTGGCGATGACCCGATGACACGGTACGATGATGGCGATCGGATTGGCGCCATTGGCCGCACCGATGTCGATGGCCGCGCGCGGATCGTCGAAGCCCAGTTCCTTGGCCAGCTTGCCGTAGGTCGTGGTCGTGCCGGCCGGAATGCGGCGCAGCGCGGCCCAGACCCGGCGCTGAAGCTGAGAACCAGCGGTCTCAGTCCGCAGGGCATCCAGCGCGCCCAATTCACACGAAAAATAGCGAGCCAACGCTTCTGCGATCTCGGAAGGGGCCGGAACTTCAACCAGCTCGACACTGCCATAGTGGTCGCGCAAGCTGCGATGCTGGCGCGCCTTGTGGTCGGCAAAATCGAGCCCGCGCACAATTTGCCGCGCATCGGTGACGAGCAGTAGGTCGCCCAACGGCGACTCCAGATAGCTCAAGAACAATTGCATGATGCACTCCTTGTTGAGTGAATCGGCGCCCACCTGATGTGGTCAGTCTGCTCATCTCAAGCGGGTAACGCCCCATTGGCCAAACAGGTAGGCCTCACCGCTTTCCATGTGCAGCTCGATAGCACCGGCATCGCCGACCCGCCATTGCGCCGCGCCTTAGCCGTCGCCATTCATGGCGGCCTCCCTGATCAGGCCGAGCTGGGCCAGCGCGGCCACACCGTCGTCCAGGCCGAGTTCTTCCACGATCCTGCCGTCTATCACCTTCAGCACGGTAGTACCGGTGAAATGCATCGTGCGGCCAGTTGCGGCAGGCAAACCGCCGATCAGGAAGTCATCAAATGCCGGGCCCGTGTGGGTACCGCCACCTTCCCACTGGCCGACGACATAGTCGCCTTCGGCGATCAACTCAGCCGTGCCCCAGAAGTTGAGGTCGGGGAACGCGGCACGAAAGTCGGTCATGAAGGCCTTGATATCCTCGCGACCACGACGAGGCTCGTGCAACGAATAATTGAGCAGCATGTTCGGGGCGGCAATCTCATCGATCACCGCCAGATTGACATTCTTGCCCCAGAATTCCGTGAACCAACGACCGACGACGGCCTTGTTCTGCTCTTCTTTGCTCATGGAAAGGTCCTCACAGTTAGTTTCGGCAAGGTTCATCGAAACCATTCGATGCCCTGAGCAAGAGAATAGGCATCCCCGCGTTGCTCAAAACTCCGATTCTTGCTGCGCAAACCAATCCGAAGATCGGCTCATTGGATTCAATCGCAAGAAACGGAGAGCGCGGCCAAGACAGGCTGCCTACTCGGTTCCGGCCAGGTTTATCCCCGGAGTCGCCACTTTGGATATCGCGGTTGCAGGTGGCAAGCATGCCAATGCCGTGGGCTCATGAAGTCAACGTGTTCGCACTGGCCGTTGGAACGATGATTGCCCTCTTGTTCTTTACGATGATCATGTCGCGAATGATTCATCACGAGCCCCTGCCCGCCGGCATGGTCCCTTCCCTGTTGATCCTGATGGCACCTTTCGAAGTGGGCTTTCTCGCCTACACCAACTTTACGCAACGCGTCGACACTTTCTCCGGCTTGCTGTTCTACTTCGGCTTCTTCATATTCCTTACGCTCGCACCTAAAGTATTTCGCAAGGGAATTCCGTTCGCTTCCGGTTGGTGGGCCATCAGCTTTCCGATGGCGGCCCTCGCGAGTGCCGCGCTGAAATATTCGATGTTCGTCCCGGCCTGGCCCGTGACGGTGATTGCGATCATCCTCCTCGCCATGCTGAGCATCGCGATCGTGGTTCTCCTTGTCAGAACCCTGCACGTGCTTATTAATGGGAAGCTGCTCGCCGGTTGAAGCAGTGACTGGAAACGTCGGTCAGTTGCTGGGACGATCGCCAGCCCGGGGAAAAAGCGGCCACGCCGTCGCCGCGCAGGCCCCCGCCAGGAGCCAGACGCCGGCCCAGCCGCCGCGATCGAGCAGTAGCGGAATCGCCGCAGGGGCAGCGAAGTACGCGGCGAAGACCAGCGTATTGGCCAGTCCGAGGGCCGTACCCGCCCGCTCCGCGCCCGCCTGCGTCGCCAGTTCGGTGTAGGCAACTCCATGCCAGGCCGAAACCGCGACGCCAGCCAGCACGACCGCGACCATGGTCAGCGTCGCAGGAACACTCTGCCCGACCCCCGCGCAGAGGGCTAGCGGCACGAACATCAGCGCGGCGATCAGCGTGCAATGGCGCAGCCATACACGGCGGTTGCCACGCCGATCGGTATGGCGGCCGCTCCAGATCCGCATCGCCATCGCGCCGAGCTGCACAGCGCAAAGGGTGGCGGCGATGCCCGACACGCCCACATGGGCCGCATCGTGCAGGAACACCGAGGCGAAGCTCAAAACCGCGAATTGGGGCGCGCACAGGATGCCGATGGCCACGGCAATGCGCCAGACCCGCAGGCTGCGCAACGGGCTGGCATTGTCGTGCGCATGGCGTCGTGCCGACGCGGGGGCAGCGAGATGCGTGGGTTCGTGCAGCCATCGCCAAGTCAGCCAGACAGAGGCAAAGCAGAACGCGGCCAGGACTGCGTACACCCAGCGAAAGCCCATGGCAACGGCCAGCCACGGCAACAGGAGCGCTCCTAGCCCGCCGCCGAGGGGCACCGCCGTCTGGCGGATACTCATGGCCAGGCCGCGCTCGCCTTCGGCGAACCATCGCATAACCGCCCGCCCGCTGGCCCCGTTGACGCTGCCGCCCGCCAGTCCCAGCAGCGCCATGCAGGCCATCGCCACCGGCAAAGGCGGCACGCGATCCGGCCTTGGGGCCAGAAACAGTGCCATCACGGCCAGTATGAGAGCGGTGGCGCCAAGCCCGTACAGCAGGACGCGACGATCGCCCCATCGGTCGGCCGCTGCGCCCCATGGCAGTTCGGACAACGCGGCGCCGATGCCCAACGCACCAAGCAGCAGGCCAAGCCCCCCGTTGTCGATCTGATAGGCGCTGCGCAGCCACACGGCGGTGGCGGGCAACCCGTTGGCGGCAGCGATGAAGCTCGCGTTCGCGGCAACGCCGACGCCCAACACTTTCCAGCGATGCGAAGCGGCGGAGGCGGCGAGGGAATTACCACCAGGGTGGGGAAAACAGACGGACTCGGCCACGACGGCCCTCCGATAAGGCAGTTGACAGAGCGTCAGTATTGCAACCAATATTCGTCTTGAAAATCCGAAAGTTTCGGACCGATTGTTTCGTTTTTCCGGACGATTGCCATGGCGTCGAATCTTGACATTGCCGCGCTGCGCAGCTTGATCGCCGGCATCGACCTCGGCAGCTTCGCGCGCGCTGCGGAGCAGGTCGGCCGCTCCACTTCAGCCGTCAGTGCGCAGATTCACAAGCTCGAGGACATGGCAGGCACGCCGCTGTTTCGCAAGGCCGGCAGGACCCTGGAACTCACCGAGGCGGGGAGTCTGCTGCTTGGCTACGCGCGCAGAATCGTTGCCCTGAACGACGAAGCTGCCGCGGCCGTGCGAGGGGTGGACTTGTCCGGCGGCGTGCGATTGGGACTGCAGGAAGAGTTCGGCGAGGCAATGCTGCCGGAGGTGTTGGGGCGGTTTGCGCGAGCGCATCCGAAGGTCCGGGTCGAAGCCATGGTGGCGCGCAATCACGATTTGTTCGCCCGCATCCAGGGGCGGACACTGGATCTCGCGCTGGTCTGGGGCGGCGCGGATGGCGCTCGGACGGCAAGAGAGCCCGGCGCCGATTTCGCCGTGGTCGGCGAACCGCCGATGTGCTGGGTCGGACCGGCTGCGCTGCCGTGGCGCATCGAACCCGGCCAGCCGATACCGCTGGCGGCATTCGACCGGCCCTGCCATTTCCACGATGCCGCCACGGCGGCATTGGACCGCGCCGGAATTCCCTGGCGCGTCTCGTTCACCAGCCCCAACCTTGGCGGCCTGTGGGCCGCAGCGGCAGCCGGACTTGGGTTGGTGGTCCGCACGCCCTACGGCTTGCCGGCATCGCTGCGGCAACTTGGGGCTGCCGAAGGATTGCCGCCGCTCGGCAAGATGCCCCTGATGCTGCTGCGCGCGCCGGGGCCTGTGTCCGAGGTATCACAGCGCCTGGCCGACATCATGCTGGAGGCGTTGCGTCCGGTGTGATGGCGGCGGTGTGATGGCTGGTCACGCCCTATCGGATCGGCGCCCGGGCAGATCGCCATCCACGGCAACGGCGATGCCGCCATCGATGACATCCTGTTCGCTTTCAGCGAAGCGCAGAAGGCCTTCCCCCGTGCCGATGCGCCGCAGGTGGCAAACGCCCCGGCGCGAAGCTCGTCGTTCGAGCCAGCCCAGACCAGAACCAGTTGATTGGACCCTTCCGGCCAGAAGCGGCCGTTCGACATCGAGGGGTAGATGGTCGACGATTCGAGACACTAGCAGCACGGCTGTCCGTCACTGCCGATCGAGTATCCTGGCTTGCGCGGAGGCACCGAATACGCTTCGGCGGACATCAAGTCGGCAGGGTAGAGCTGGAGGAACGACCGCGTTTCATCCGCCCTCGCGCCGGACAGCCAATTCACGTCAAGCCCCCCTTCTAAAGCCCGACGCCATACAAGGGTTGCAGGTGCCTACTTGCCGCCGACGCCGACCTTGCCGCGCCCGACCTTTCGATGCGGCACACAGGGGCGCAGCCTCTTCCTGGAGCCAGCCGTCAACGTGACGTGCTCCGAAGGGTAGCGGGTCGTCCTGTGCGGCGCGGCCTGATAGGCGGAATGGCCCGGATCGATGCGCTTGATAGCTGACATGACTGACACCTCCTCAGAGGATTCTAGTCCGAAACGGCGCGGCGCTTATGCCGCCCGTCGCTAGCAGCCCAGGCTGGCTGCACGCCTACCCTCGGCGCCGCAGCACCGATAGCGCAGGCCAAAGGCGCTACCCCGCCCGCAGCGCCCACAGGGCCTCCAGTACGTACTCCGTGGCACGTTCTACCCGTTCCCCGCTGTGCGCCAACCCCAGTCGCCGCCACAACGCCGGCCGCAGCGGGCGCATCACTACGCGCGCATCCGGCGCCGGCGTGGTGACCTCGTGTGGCAGCAGGGCCGCGCCATAGCCGGCCGCCACCAGGCTCTTGATGGCGTCGTTGTAGTTGAGCTGAATACGCGGCGCCGGCCTGTGCCCACCGCTGGCGAACCACTCGGCGGTCAGGCGCGACAGGCGCGTGGTGCCGTCATTCAGGATCAGCGGGCGCGTTGCCAGCCAGGCCGGCGTGATGCGCGCCGGGCAGGGCCAACTCGCTGGCAGGAAAGCCCGTACCGGATCGCGCCGCCAAGGGCGGATGGTCAGCCCCGCCACGCGCGCCTGCGGCAGTGCCACCAGACCGACCTCCAGCGTGCCGGCGGCCAGCCGCGCCAGCGTCTCCTCCGAGGTAAGCACGGCCACCTGCACGTCGATATCGGGATGCCGCTCCGCCAGCGTGGCCAGCGCCTGCGGCAGCAGGTGGGCGATGGCCCCGGTCGAGGCGCCGAGGCGCACGCGGCCGGTCAACCCCTGCACCTGACGCTGCACGTCGTCCAGCGCAAGGTCGGCATCGGCCAGCAGGCGGCGGGCGCGATCGACCAGTGTCTCGCCAATGGACGACGGACGCACCTCGCCGCGCCTACGCGTCAGCAGTACCGCGCCGACGCGGGCTTCCAGCTCGGCAATGTGCAGGCTGACGGTGGGCGGAGCCAAGTTCAACGCGCGCGCAGCTTCGGCGAAGGAACCCAGATCGGCGATGGCGACGAGGGTACGCAGGCGGTCCAGGCTGATCTCGCGCATGGGGCGGCACTCCGGTTAAGGGCGTATCTGCTGACGAGGAATATCGTTCAGGAAACGTGAATTTCATCGTCATGAAATTCAACTTCTTCGATTCTATCCGGTGGCGCAAGATGGCGCTTCCTGTACCGGCCGCACCAACGCAGAGCTGATGCTGCACCGGCCGGGGCCGCCACTTTCACGCCAGTTCCAAGGATCCATCAATGCGCTACCCTCTTGTTTTCATCGACGGCGACCAGGGCACCACCGGCCTGCAGATCCACGAACGCCTCCGCGGACGCGACGATCTGCGCCTACTGACACTGCCCGCTGGCCAGCGCAAGGATGCGCGCGCCCGCGCCGACGCCATCAACGGCTGCGACATCGCCATCCTGTGCCTGCCGGACTCCGCCGCACGCGAGGCGGTGACGTCCATCGTCAACCCTGCGGTGCGTGTGATCGACGCCAGTTCGGCACACCGCACGCAGCCCGGCTGGACCTATGGCTTTCCGGAGATGGCCGCCGGCCAGGCCCAGCGCATCGCGGGCGCGCTGCGCGTCAGCAATCCGGGCTGCTATCCCACCGGGGCGATCGGCCTGCTGCGCCCCTTGGTGGAGGCCGGCCTGGTGCCGCACGACTACCCCATCGCCATCCACGCGGTGTCGGGCTATTCAGGTGGCGGCCGCACCGCCGTCGATACCTACGAGGGACCGGAGGCCACCCGGGCCCTGCCCTTCCGGGTCTATGGCCTGGACCTGGCGCACAAGCACACGCCTGAAATCCAGCAGCACGCGGGCCTGGCACGCCGCCCCGCCTTCGTGCCGGCCTATGGCGCCTTCCGGCAAGGTATCGTACTGACGGTGACGCTGGAGTTGGACCTGCTGGCATCCGGCACGGACGTCGGCAGCCTGCACGCCTGTCTGCTAGACCACTACGCCGACGCCCGCCATGTCGAGGTGATGCCGCTAGCCGAATCGGCCGCCCCCACTCACCTCGACCCGCAGGCACTGAACGGCACCAACGACCTGCGCCTGGGCGTGTTCGCCAACCGCGAGCACGGGCAGGTGCTGTTGGCAGCGGTGTTCGACAACCTCGGCAAGGGTGCTTCGGGAGCGGCGGTGCAGAACCTCGACCTCATGCTGGCCGGGGTGGCGGCGGAGGTTCGCCGGGCCGCCTGAGGCCTACCCAGGGTAATGGCGGTCGTCGCAGCCGGGCAGTCCCGAGTTCACCGTGTCGCCTTCCAGGCGCGTTACTTAAGGCGGCGCAAGCTTCGGCGTCGAAATAAGAAGCGGGCCGGCAGCTTCCCGGCTTCCGGCCCGCCTGGTGCAATCGGGTCAATCAGGCGTGATTCGGCGCGTCAGTGAATCTGCATGCCACGCATGGCGTGGATGCGTTCGTGATAATTCCGCATGCCCTCGTACTGACGCAGTAGCACCGAGCGAATTTCCTCTGGCATGTCTTTCGTCAGCGCCGAGCGGTACTCGCGCCGGGCGGCCTCTTCCTCGCGCTCGCACAACTGCAGCCC
>JACXTT010003430.1_pt1 | contig 24363 bp, 18 predicted proteins | sample 9270951 | NCBI WGS metagenome assembly JACXTT01 (sample SAMN15532306, study PRJNA645909) | rock metagenome | isolation source: weathered quartz diorite | place: Puerto Rico | collected 2017-06-21
TAACCAACGGTTTGCGTACGCAGCCTATTGGCTATCTTCTTTTCGATTCCATCAAAAGCCCCTCCACAAATAAACAGGATATTGTTAGTGTTCACAGTGATCATCTTCTGGTCCGGGTGCTTACGGCCACCTTGCGGCGGAACATTCACCATCGTACCTTCCAATATCTTCAATAATGCCTGTTGCACACCTTCACCGGATACATCACGGGTGATGGATGCATTGTCGCTCTTACGGGCTATCTTATCAACCTCATCGATGTAGACTATACCTTTTTCGGCGGCAGCCACATCGTAATCAGCAGCCTGCAACAAGCGTGTCAGAATACTTTCCACATCCTCTCCCACATAGCCTGCCTCCGTTAGCACAGTTGCATCGCAGATACAGAAAGGAACATTCAGTATTTTGGCCAGTGTTTTTGCCAGCAGGGTTTTACCGGTACCGGTTTCACCCACCATGATGATGTTTGATTTTTCGATCTCTACTTCATCTTTTTCTATCCTTTGGTTCAATCGTTTATAGTGATTATAAACGGCTACCGAAAGGATCTTTTTGGCATCATCCTGCCCGATCACATACTGATCAAGATGGACTTTAATTTCCGATGGCTTTAATAATGCGGGCAAAGACGGCGATGTTTTAACCTTACGCACCTTCAACTCTTCAGCCAATATTTCATTGGCCTGGTTCACACATTTATCGCAAATGTGTGCATCCAGCCCGGCTATCAGCATGAGCGAATCTTGCTTACCGGCACCACAAAACGAACATCTTATCTCTTTGCTGTTCTTGTTCATTACTATTCTATATAACCAAACTTAACAAATTATCGCAACTATTGCAACGATTTTGGTTACTCGTTTATTATTTAATACGTTACCCTGGACAGGCTGATTATTATTTCTTGCCTTTTGTACCGCGTAAGATCTCATCAACCATACCAAATTCAACTGCTTCTTCAGCAATCATCCAGTGGTCACGGTCTGATGCATCCCAAACCTTTTCGTATGATGCACCGCTGTTATCAGCAATGAACTGGTATAATTCTTCCTTAAATTTGGTGATCTCGTGCAACTGGAACTCGATATCAGATTGCTGGCACTGTGCCCCGACTGATGGCTGGTGTATCATCACCCTTGAGTGTGGCAAAGCAGCTCTTTTACCTTGTGTACCAGCACATAACAATACAGCAGCCATTGAAGCAGCCATACCTGTACAGATGGTAGCTACATCATTCGAGATAAACTGCATGGTATCATAAATACCTAAACCTGCATAAACTGAACCACCCGGAGAATTGATGTAGATCTGGATATCACGTTTGCTGTCGGCTGATTGCAGGAACAGTAGCTGCGCCTGGATAATATTGGCGATGTTATCATAAATAGCATCACCCAGGAAAATGATACGGTCCATCATCAAACGCGAGAACACGTCCATTTGTGCAACGTTCAACTGACGCTCTTCTATAATGTATGGGGTCATTCCCATAGGAAGATTGCTCTTGTCAACGTTCGAAATAAATTTATCTACATATAAGCTGTTAATACGATGATGTTTTACAGCGTATTTTCTGAATTCATTCTTATCGATATTGCTACTACTCATGATTTTGTTTCCTTTTTTTATTTGCGTTAAATATAGTTTTTAGTTGAATATAAATACTGATATAAAGTTTGGCAAAAGTAAAAATAACATGCCTATAAAAAACGAAAGCAACCCATTAAGAGCTGCTTTGGTTTTAGTACGATATATTTTTAGAGCTTATTCTACCGAGCTGAAGTCTTTAGCATCAACTTCTTTATTTTCTAAAGTAACTACACTTTTCAAATAGTCTAATGCCTTTATAGCTTTCACTTCTTCGAATATTTTGTTAGCCTCATCCCTGTTCTGTAAGTATTGAACGGTGTACTGCCCCAATTGCTCTTCGCTTAAAGGCTGCGGGCTGTACATTCTGAACTGAGCATCCAGGCGTTGTTTAGCTGCTGCAAAAACTTCCTCATATTTGATCTCGATCTTGTTATCCTTAATGATCTTGTTTTCAAGCAAGGTCCATTTCAGGTTCTTCGCAAAATCGTAATAACCGCCTGTCAGTTCTTCTTCAGTCAGTTTTTCGTTGGTTGCTTTTAACCAGCGTTTCAGGAACTCGTCAGGCAATTGGAAAGTTGCTTTCTCAATGGCCAGTTTATAAAGGTCGTTTTGCAGTTTGCGCTCAGCATCCTGGGCAAACATTGATTCAACTTCCTCGGTAATTTTTTTCCTGAATTCTTCTTCGGTAGTAACTGTACCTTCACCAAATAGTTTATCAAAGAACTCCTGGTTCAGATCACTTTCCTCCAAACGGTTAACATTCTTAACTGTCAGACGGAACTTTGATTTCAACTCTGCAGCCGTTTCATCGTCTACCTTTAGGATAGCCGCGATGCGGGTTGCATCGTTGTTATATGCTTTCTGAATATCCAGTGTAACTTCATCACCTTTTTTCAGACCGATCAGCGACTTTTTGATTTTTTCGTCCTGTACCTGGTCTAAACGAACGGATGTAGTATTGGTAACACCACCATCAAAAACAGAACCATCCGGAGAAAGCTGTACTAATTCGGCATAAAGCACATCGCCATCTGCCGATACGTCAGGGTTTGTCATTTTGCCATAGCTTTTGCGGATATTTTTAATGCGTGATTCCAAAGTTTCTTTATCAGCTTTGATCACGTATTGGGTTACTTTATCTTTTGATGAAAAGTCAACCTCAAATGCCGGAGCCAGGCCAACTTCGTAGTTGAATTCAAAATCATCAGCAAAATCCCAGTTGTATTGTTTAGTGTCATCCATTTTTGGTAGCGGCTGACCTAATACTTCCAGTTGCTGTTCGTTGATATAATTGTTCAGAGTATCAGAAAGCAGGTTATTTACTTCGTCAACCAAAATGCTTTTGCCATACATTTTTTTGATATGCGCCGGCGGCACCATCCCCGGACGGAAGCCTGGGATTTTTGCTTTTTTCGCTTGATCTTTTATCGCTTTTTCAACCCTTGGCTGATAATCCTCAGGTTTAATGTTGATGGTTACAACGGCATTCAGGCTGTCGATTTTTTCCTGTGAGATATTCATCTTGTTATTTCTTTTTTTACTAAAATCCTGTGTCAGTCATGCCATTAACAAATAGCATGCCCCTTGTTTTGGGAGTGCAAAGGTATTAATAATTTTTTAGAAATAACTCGTTTATAGCTAACTCGTATTAGTTTGAAGCAGTCCGATTTGCCGAACTATTTACCTGCCATTTATTCACTTTATTTTTTACCGGTTTAAGCGTTCTCAAATAGGCATAAATAGATGACAGATCCCCTTCCGTCATTCCTGAATATTCCCACCATGGCATTACGGTTTGAAATTCAAGAGGGCCAACCTTTGCCGCTTTTGACGGATCATTATATGCTCTAAACCTGGTTATAAAGTTTTCCTTTGTCCAATTACCAATGCCTGTTTGCTTATCAGGTGTGATATTTGCCGTACGCAGTGTATTTCCGTTTAACATAAACACCTTTCCGCCAGCAAATTCAAGCCCGGCTATTGGTGTACCTTTGTCATCCTGCGAATGGCAGAACTGACATGCGGCAATCTGAACAAGGTAAGCCCCATATTTAACAGTGTCCTTTGGATCTGGCTTCGTACCAAGCGTTGCCTTTTTTGGCATGGTGTGCACCAATATATTTAACGGGAAATCAAGCTTTGCCCTGGGATAGTTCGCGTCGATAGGCTGCAATGTGCGAACATAAGCGATGATATCATAAACATCTTCCTTATCCATTTTTGAAAAATAAGGCCAGGGCATCATCGGGAATATAGGTGAGCCGTCTTTCTTTACACCGGTTGTTATTGTACGAAACAGCTCTCCGTCACTCCAACCTTTTAATTTAGCCGGAGTGATATCAGGTACCACAACGTTACCCGGAAAACCAACCGATTGATTAAACACCTCACCACCTGCACCGATCCTCGTTGTATCGATTGGAGCCCCAAACCGATCTTCAAAATGAGGAGAATGACAATCTGCACAAGACACAACATGTTTGACGAGATATTCGCCATGTTTAATTCTTTGCGGGCTGGCGTCAACTTTAATGTTTTCGGCATCACCTACGTTAGGCAAAGCAAGTGTAATGTACGATACGCCGATAACTATGATAAGTATAACAACGACCACGAGGTAAAGAAATCCTTTGATAATTTTTTTCATGACAGGTTAATGGTATATGACAATGGTTTAATTTTACTAATATAATTATTTGTCTGTCAATACGATAATCAAATCAATAAAATAAGAAGCCCCGCACAGGCGAGGCTTCTTAAATCTCTTAGATAAGTAATCAGTTGATCTTGGTAACGCTTGCAGCACCAGTCTTGCTGGTGTTCACGTTGGTTGGATTGCCGCGATATTTGATATCAGCGGCGCCGGTAGTATTTACATTAAGATCTTTCAACACGTTGATGGTACAATCACTTGCTCCGGTTGTTTCAATATCATAGCTGCCAACTACAAAATCGCCAGCTTTTACCTTTCCACTGCCGGCAAATTCGATTTTATGCGAGGTTGCCTGCCCTCTTAGTGTTATGTCAGTTGAGCCGCTGCCTTCTGTAATCAAATTATCAGCGTTCAGGTCCATATCAATTTTGCTGGCACCGTTCAATTCAAAGTGAAGGTCTTTTGTGTTCAGCTTGCCATCGGTAACCAAATTAATGCCACCTGAGGTCTTTATTACCTCCAGATTCTTCACACCGATGTTAAGTACGAGTTCACCACTGCCGCATATGTTCTTCTTTGAATAAATGCGCAACCTGTCGCCTTCGGGATTTATGTGAATGTATTTCATCAGGTTGTCGTCAGCTGTAACAGATACCGTCAGGCTGCTATCTTGTTTCAGGTGGATCTTAAAGCGGCCTGAAATATCGAGCCTGGTAAAATCGCCTGCTTTGTGATTTTCGGTTACCTGGTGTCCCGATCCTTTGACACAGCCGAATCGGCACGATGACAAAACAGATAATGATATTGCTGCAACAAATAATATTGCAATAGAGTATAGCTTGTTCATAGTTGGATTTTTAGATATTGGACGTGTTTGATCAGATCTGGTTACACCAAAAATAAAAAAAGCCGTTCAATTTACAAGAACGGCTCTCTGAATATATGGTGAACTTTTGCAAAAAGCAGGATTAAAGTACAGCGATATCTTCTGTAGTATTTTTGTTTGACCCGTCAACTGTTTTAGTAATGTGTTCCGCAGCAAAGTTGGTGCTGTTTACGGTGGCTGAATGATCGTATTTTAAATTACATTCTTTTACGTTGCCATTTAAGTCGGCTTTGGCGCGATTGTTTAGAGTGATGTCTGCGCTGTAACCATCCAGATCAAGTTTTGCATAAGCGTTGTCGTGCAAAGTAACGTTCATTTCTATTGGTGATAATTTACCGAATGATTTTACTTCCGCATTATCATAAGCTGAGACAGCAGTTAACTGAGCTGCGGTAACCCAGACTACCAGTTTCTGATCAGCGAATGATGAGATACGTAACACACCGTTCTGACTTTGAACTAAAGCACTTTCTGAATAGTAGCGGTTGTATACTTTTACCTGGTCGGCTGAACCGTCTGATACAAATACTTCAACGTTTCCGCGAACTTCAATTTTGTTGATCTTGCTTACGTTAGTTAACACGGTGCTAACTTCACTGTTATTGTTTGATGCCGCACTGTCTTTTACTGCTGCTATTGTTGTGTTGCTTACTCCTAATACTATTGCTGCAAGAGCTACGAAGGATAAAAATTTGGTTTTCATGATATTTAATATTTTGATTGTCAATTTGTTTGTTTCTAAATACACCCATAAGACGACCCCAAAAAAGATTCGTTACAGCCAAAACCCGACTATTAGATGTATAGCCTATTTATCTCGGTGAACGGCTGAAAACTGTCGGTGAAAATTCTGTTGGGTGGACATCCGGCGGGGGGCGCAAGGCAGGATTGTTCTTGCTACTCTGAAATAAGCTGCATTACAAAAAGCATTTTGTAAAGATTTTCGTGCTATAGCCCTTTGTAAATTTTTGAATTTACCTCTCGTATTATTGAAAGATCTATTCTTGATAAATTATTTCGCCAAACATAATATGTATTAACCGAAAAATAATTTCTAAATTAGTACTGTAAATATCGATATGGGCTTGGTGATTAGCCCGTAGCGGAAATTTCCCGATTATTTAACACTATACTAAACCTTATGCTAAAATTCTACATTACTGTATTATTTGCCTTATCTCTGTTTGAAACAAGTAATGCGCAAGCGCCGATAATTAATTCATTTAGTCCCGCATCTGGCCCGGTTGGCGCGGTTGTCACTATTAATGGGAGTAATTTTAATGCTGCAGCTGGCAGCAATATTGTTTTTTTGGGCGGTGTGAGGGCTACTGTCTCATCGGCCAGCACTACTGTCTTGAAAGTAATTGTACCGGCGGGATCAACTTATCAGCCTGCTTCGGTTTTAAATACAGCCAACGGCTTGCAGGGCTATTCTACAACTCCGTTTCTTACCACATTTAGCTCAAAAAACAGTTTGAGCAACACCGATTTCGATGCCGCGCAAAATTTTACAGCAGGCGCGGGTACTTATGAAGGCCTCTTAGCTGATTTGGATGGAGATGGCAAAGTAGATGTGGTCACAGTAGATAATATCGACGGTAAACTCGGAGTATTCCGAAATGTTTCGCCAACAACCGGCGCTGTTTCGACTGCCTCGTTCGCAGGTTATTCAAATGTGTATACTGGCGGAGATCCGGAACATATCAGGCTGGCTGATATGAATGGCGACGGACTGCCGGATATTATCGTAACTAACCAGTACAGTAACAAGTTCACTGTTTTGATCAATACTTCTACATCCGGAAATATTACATTCCAGGCTCAAACTGGCTTTACTGCTGGGTTGAATGTTGTCGCATCCGGGATCTATTTCATCACTACAGCAGATGTTAATGGTGACGGGAAACCAGATGTCGTGATGGTGACTAACAGCGCAATGAACAAGAATGTTACCGTCATTCCGAATACTTCCACTGGCGGACAATTGTCATTCGGACCAGAAGTTGACTTTTTAGGGACCACCGGTGTCACTTCATTAAGTGTAGGCGACCTGGATAACGATGGATTACCAGAAATTGTGGTCTCTTCAGGTGACGTTACGATATATCACAACACGAGCACATCCGCCGGTATAAATTTTGACGCTATTACTCCGATAACTAAATCGACCCAACCTGTCACTGTAAGCTTGGGAGATGTAGATAACGATGGAAAGCTTGATATTGTCGAGGCCAACCCTGCCCCTGCCAGTACCCCATCCACTGGCTCTATTTCGATTTATCATAATCAATCAACCCCGGGGAATTTAAGCTTTGCAGTTAATGTAGATTTCGCAACAGGAGTTCCAACGCTTCCCATTGCTTTTAATGATATGGATGGCGATGGCATGCCAGATATCATATTAACCGGCGGTATACAAACTCAGATATTACGAAATTTGACAACAGGTAACTCAATCTCTCTCTCACCGCCTGTAAATATACCAATTAACCTACCCAACTGGTTTGGGATAGCAGATATTAACGGTGACGGAAAGCCTGATCTCGTCACAACTGGTTATAACTTCTTCAATGTTTATCAAAATGACCCGCTAAGTACCGTAGTGCTAACGCCGCCAACTATAAGCTCTTTTAGCCCGCAAGCTGGCGTAGCAGGGGCGGATGTGACAATAAACGGAACAAATTTTAATACCAATACCACCGGAAACATCGTATTCTTTGGAGCGACAAAGGGAGCCGTTACTGCTGCGTCATCAACCCAACTAACGGTAAAAGTGCCCGTTGGAGCCAGTTACCAACCGATAGCTGTCACAAATACCAGTACAAATCTATCATGCTATTCTTCCAATTCATTTATTCCCACCTTCCAATCAGATGGTAAGCCCGTCAATTTTGACCCAAAGGTTAATTTTAATACGAGCACTGGCCCTGAAGCTTTTGCAATTGGCGATATTGATGGTGATGGGAAACCTGATTTAGTACTTGCAAATTACAACAGCAACACTATTTCTGTATTTCGCAACGTATCAACTTCCGGCAGCATCACTGCCTCGTCGTTCGCCCCAAAAATAGACTTTGCTACCCCTACCAATCCAACCACAATAACGATAGGCGACCTGAATTTTGACGGCAAACCAGATATAATAGTCGGGTGTGCCGGGACCACCAACTCTTTATCGGTTTTCAGAAACACCTCTACAAGCGGCAGCATCACTATGGCGCCTATTATGAATTTTATGGGAATCGCCGGTGTGAACCTGGTAAAAGTGGCTGACGCGAATGCTGACGGAAAGCCAGACATCGTTGCAGTACTTGCTGATAACGAAGTGGTATTCTATATTAACAAAACCACAGGGCCAAACGTTGATAGTTTTTCTTTAATAAAGGATAACCTTGTACTGGCAACCGACACTGGTCCTTCGGGTCTGGGAATAGGAGATTTTGACGGAGATGGAAAATTGGATCTGGTGGTATGTGTGCAAGGTGCCATAGGTAGCTCCGGCGCTATGGATATTTATAGAAATACTACAGCTAATGGGGTACTGTCATACGCATCAACTAAATATCAGAATGTCGGTGACTGGCCTACGACATTAGGTGTAAGTGACATTGATGGTGACGGCAAACCAGATGTTGTATTATCTATCACCGGGCCCTATAATACCAACAATGTTACCATTCTTCCTAATACCTCCACTGCAAATAATATCACATTCGGTACTATGGCATTATTTGCTACCGGAAATGATACCAGGGGGCTTGCAATAGGCGACCTGGATGGAGATGGGAAACCTGATTTAACAATAGTCAACCGGTCTGACAGCACTGCGTCGGTATTACTGAACACGTCTGCAACAGGTAATTTTAGTTTTAAACAACGGGCCATTTTCCCCACAGCGGGGTCGCCAATGGTCGTATCAATAAACGATATGGACGGGGACGGCAAACCAGACCTTGTAGAAATAAGCCCTGAAATCAGTAAGATGTCTATACTACGTTTTGACACCAATCCGCCACAAGTACCGGCTATACTTACAGTAACCTATATGGCAGGCGCGGCCGGTTCATCAATTAATATCTCTGGCTTGAATTTTACCGGTACTACTGCTGTCAGCTTTGGTGGGACGCCCGCAAAATCTTTTACAGTCAATTCTTCAACTTCAATTACCGCTGTCGTGGGCAGTGGCTCAACCGGGGTTATTAATGTCACTACACCGGCGGGTACAGCACAAGCTGCGGGCTTTACGTTTGTACCTGTTCCAACCATTTCAGTTACAGGCAATACAACTTTTCAATCAGGAGGCAACGTAGTCCTAACTGCAAGTCCGGCGCCATCCGGTGTTTATAGCTATCAATGGCAAAGGGACAGTTACGCCATTCCAGGTGCCACTTCGTCAAGTTATACTGCTACTGAAAGCGGCAATTATACAGTAGTTTTATCCTGTCTCAATATAACCCAGACTTCCACACAATCAGTAAAGGTTACTTCTGTCTTTGCCCTTCCTGCAAACAACTTCAATCTAAGTATAACAAGCGCTACGTGCAAAGGAACTAGCGACGGATCAGTAACTATTACCGCTACACAAAACCTTAGCTATACCGCCACCATTTCCGGTAATGGGCTAAATGGCTCTTATCCGTTTAGCACGTCAGCCTATATAACCAAGCTGGCCGCTGGAACCTATAATGTTTGCATTACTGTAGATGGGCAAAGCGATTACGAACAATGCTATGATGTGGTGATCAGCGAGCCGAAAGATTTATCGGTTTACTCTACCGTAAACGATGCTGAAAAAACTATAAGTTTGTCGTTAAACGGAGCATCTCAATACAACATCCGGCTTAACAGTTCGACCTATACTACTACTGATAATTCCATCATTTTACCCCTTACAGCGGGTAATAATAATTTAATGGTAACCACCGATAAACTGTGTCAGGGCACCGTGCAAAAGCTTATCAATGTTTCCGGGATGATCACTCCGTATCCTATACCGTTCCAGGATGTATTGAATCTAAATATTGGAAATAAAAATGTGCTATCGGTTTCGATAGAAATTCACAGCCTGGAAGATGGCAGATTGGTTCTCTCAAAATCCTACAATAATCAATCTGGCGTTTTACAACTCGATGTTAGCAAATTTAAAATTGGACCGTATTCGCTCCATCTTTTATTAAACAATTCAGAGACCATATATAAGATATCGAAACAATGATCAAGAAGTTATTTATTATACCTGCTCTTTTATTCTTAATGGGCTGTGGTGGCGGAAAGAATAACAACCCGACGCCGACTCCCTCTAAAGCGACGCTCATGACTCCGGCACAAAATGCTGTTTGCACGACAGGAGCAATTATTTCAAATACACAAAGCTCAATCACTTTCAATTGGGATGCTTCGAATAACACCGATAGTTATGACCTTGTTGTAAAGAACCTTTTAACCTCTGCAACCGTCACGCAAAACACTACCAATACAAGTCTGTCCTTGTCGTTGACCCGGAATACCCCCTACTCATGGTATATTGTTTCAAAATCAACCAAATCTACTTCTACTGGGCAAAGCGATACCTGGAAATTTTACAATTCAGGTCCGGGGGTAGTAACATATGCTCCTTACCCGGCAGAAATTACTTCTCCAACTTTTGGCCAGGCTGTAACGACGGCAACCGTTAACATGGTATGGCAGGGTAGCGGAGTAGACGCGGCGATTGCTAATTATGATGTTTATTTTGGCACGACTACATCGCCCGGTTTATTAAAAAGTAACGTTACCAACAGCTTTCTTAACAATGTTGCTGTTTCGGCGAAAACAACCTACTATTGGAAAGTAATCACACGAGATGTTAATGGCAATACGTCAGATTCAGGGTTATATCAATTCTCGGTAAATTAAATTGCCATAAACATATATGCATTTACGCACAAGAGCCGTCCCTTTATATGGGACGGCTCTTGATGTATATATTGAACTTTTGCAAGTGGTGATTATAAGGTTACAAAATCGTCGTTTTTTACACTTCCGTCAACTGTCCTGGTGATGTGAGCAGCGGCGAAGTTGGTGCTGTTTACATATGCTGAGCGGTCGTATTTTAAGTTGCATTGATCTACATTGCCTGACAGGTCAGCTTTTGCGCGATCGTTTACAGTGATGTTCATGCTGTAGCCGTCTACATCCAGATTGGCGTAAGCGTTGTCATGTAAGGTTACTTCCATTTCAAGCGGCGAAATTTTACCGAATGATTTTACTTCAGCATTGTCATAAGCGGCGATTGAAGTTAACTGTTCAGCTTTAACCCAAACTACCAGTTTCTGGTCGGCGAAAGATGAGATACGCAATGTGCCGTTGTTGTTTTGGATCAAAGCGCTTTCTGAATAGTAGCGGTTGTAAACCTTAACCTGGTCGTCTGAACCATCGGTTACATACAGTTCAACATTGCCGCGAACTTCGATCTTGCCAATCTTACTTACCTTCAACACAGTGCTAACTTCACTGTTGTTTGCAGCTGAATCTTTTGTTGCTGCCAAGGTGGTGTTGCTTACTCCTAAAACTACTGCTGCAATAGCTATTAAGGAAAAGATTCTTGTTTTCATGATATTTAATATTTTGATTGTCAGTTTGTTTGTTTCTAAATACACCCATAAGACGATCACACAAAAGATCCGTTACAGCAAAAAGGCCTCTATTAGTTGTACAGCGGGGTTTTCCCGGTAAAGCGGGGAATTTGGTCGGTGAAAATTTTAGAAGACAAGCGATTATTGCCGTCGTAAATGTCGGCTCAACTCCTTAAAGCTTGTAATAGTAAGGATTTATTTAATGGTCATTGGGGAAAGACGGCTCTTCAGTTCTTCTCCAATTCCGATAAATGTGCGGTGATTAAGCGGAAATTCCAGTGTCACATGAGCAAGGCTCAGCATAAAAAGCCATCGCAGTCCGGCATTGTAATTGTAAAAATAAAACGCAATCGATCCGGCCCAAATCAATATAATAACAATGGCTCTTGGCACAGATACTTTATGCCACTGAATTATGCTGGTTTTACTAAACCAATTAAGATAATGGTAACAATAAGCAAAAGCTATAAACCTGGTAAAAAGGATACTAGCGTTATTTGTATAAATATTGATCGAGTGGCTGCGTAATGTCACAAAATTAAGTCGGGAGAAACGTGCATAGTTGGTCACCGCCCATGCTGTTGGTTTGATGTGCAAGCCGGTGAATAAAAACAATAATATTATGGGGCACAACACAAATATAACAACCGACAAATAACCTGAAACACGTTTACTTTTCAAGGCTCCATATAGTATAAACATTCCTGTAAATACATATATGGATTAGCGTACTTAGATATAATCCAAAAAAAACATTGAATATATTGTGCGACAACAAAAAATACCCGGCAACAATTAAAATTGCTACCGCTACGATACGGTTAACGCTGTCTTTGATGAATAAAAATAACAACGATAGGCCAAATGTGTAGAATATCAAATTAGCTCTGGGTAATTTAATTAGTATCGCTATAATCGCTATACCTAAAATAACCAGGTAATCATATTTCCTGATTGTAAAAAACTGCTTCTCTTTCAGCCACGAGAGTTCAGTCAGATAATGCCCCGGGCCTAATACCATGTATGAGAATAATGTGAGCTCAAAAGGAACGAACATTGCCAGTGTTGCAGATAGTAACATCGCCAGAATATTGTAATTGTTGATACGATCCAGCTGGTTCATTCCTGTCATTACGCTAATTATGAAAAAAAGATTCGTTCTCTAAAACAGTCGCACCTTAAAATTACAAATAATATCTCTCCCCATCTGTTTTGATCTTGCCGGCATCCAACAGCGTGCGGATGGTTTCAATGCGGTCTTTTTCATTGCCGCATTTTATAGAGCTCATCAAATCGTCGATAGTAAGCGCATCAACACTCAAAAGATGAGCTATTTCGTCGGTGATGTTATCAGCTGTTTCAGAAAGGTTCTTCAGGCGTTTTTCTTCCAGGCAAACATCGCAAATACCGCATTTTTCCACATCGGTTTCATCAAAATAAGCCAATAACATTTGGCTGCGGCATTTTTTGTGCTCGGCGTAGGCAAATACCGCTTCGAGTTTTTTCAGGTAGATAGATTTGCGTTCATCAATGTACCGTTTGTTGATTACCAGTTCATTATTCTGTAAACGTGGTTTCAGGTAAGTTACCTGCGGCATGTCTGTTTGCTGCATGTAGCTCAGTATACCTATTTCCTGAAGCTGTTTTAATCCTTCAATTACCTGTTGAACGCTCAGGTTGCTGCGCCGGGCTATATCAAACTCACGTAAGCGAACGTAGTTCTCGAACGAGCCGCCATAAGAGCGCAACAATGTTTTGATAAAAGGATCCCAGGATGCATTTTGTATCTGGAAATTATACAACGCTTCATTATACACCTCAAAACGGAATCGTGAGGGTAAAAACACGCTTTCGTTAAATGACAAGTATTCATCCTGTTCGAGAAATTTCAGCGCGTTCAGGGTCTTGTTAGGTTCCAGTTTATAGCGTGTGCAGAAATCACTCAGATCAATATCAAAGCTTACCCCCTCGCCTGTTCCGTAAGCCAATTGAAAATGGCCACCCAAATGATGATAAATCAGTTTGATCTCGTCCACTGAAGGGAAATTGGTCAGCAGTTTCTTTTCGTTCTTAAGACGATCAGCGTAATTATATAGCAACACGGCATAAGCCTTTTGCTCATCGCGCCCCGCCCTGCCGGCTTCCTGGTAATAAGCCTCCAGGCTCTCGGGCATATCCTTATGGATCACAAAACGAACATCGGGTTTATCAATACCCATTCCAAATGCATTAGTAGCTACTATAATACGGGTCTTATTGCTTTTCCATTCTTCCTGCTTCTTCGAGCGTTGTTCCATCGTCAGACCGGCGTGATAAAAATCAGCACTGAAACCATTCTCATTGTAAAATTTGGCGATCCCGCCAGTTTCCTTACGGCTGCGTACATATACAATACCGCTGCCTTTTACTCCCCTTGCAACATCCAACAATTTACGCAGCTTGTTCTCCTCATTCTGTACCACATAGCTGATATTCTTCCGCTCAAAGCTTTTGCGATAAACATTCGTCTGTTTAAATAACAGCTTTTGTTGAATGTCATCACAAACTTCAGCGGTAGCCGTAGCTGTAAGCGCCAATACCGGAACATTGGGATGCAACTCACGGAGGTTGGCAATATGCAGGTAAGGCGGCCTGAAATCGTAGCCCCACTGCGATATACAATGTGCTTCGTCAACCGCGATCAGGTTGATATTCATATAACTTATCCGCTCACGAACCAGTTCCGAAAGCAAGCGCTCAGGCGACAGGTACAGGAATTTTACACCACTATAAACGCAATTATCTAAAGCAATATCTACTTCACGTTTGCTCATCCCCGATACGATCGCAACTGCTTCAATGCCTTTCGCTTTCAGATTTTCCACCTGATCTTTCATTAAAGCGATCAGCGGCGAAACCACAATACATAAACCATCCTTGGTTAAAGCTGGTACCTGGAAACAAATCGACTTCCCCCCTCCGGTTGGCAGCAAAGCCAGCGTATCCTGCCCCAATAGAACAGACTGGATGATCTCCTCCTGCAGTGGACGAAAGCTATCGTGATTCCAATAATGTTTGAGTATTTGCTGGATAGTCATTTTAAATTTCGGATGTCGAATTTACGATTTCGAATTTAGTATCGGCTTGTAACACATCTCAGAAATGTAACATTCCAGATCTAAAACCTTTTTAATAACCCAATATTTTTAACTTCGCGCCGTTAACATATTGATACCTTATGAAATATATTGTTACCGCTATTCTATTATCTCTATCAGTCAATATACTTTACGCACAAAAATGGAACGTGGAGGCCCCTCCCGGACCAGTAAAAAAAGTCAGTATTACTACGGACGAAGGTACCTGGATGAATTTAGATGTGAGTCCGGATGGCCAAAATATTGTCTTTGACTTGCTGGGAGATATTTATACCATTCCGATCAAAGGCGGAAAAGCTACTGTGCTAACTTCCGGTAAATCATGGGATATACAGCCCCGCTACAGCCCTGATGGTAAGCAAATATCTTATACCAGCGATAAAGATGGTGGCGATAATATTTGGATCATGAATAGTGACGGGACCAATAAACATCCCATCACGAAAGAGACTTTCCGATTACTAAACAATGCATCGTGGACTCCTGACGGTCAATATTTAGTGGCCCGCAAGCACTTTACTGCTTCACGCTCATTAGGTGCCGGCGAAATGTGGCTGTATCATAAAACAGGCGGCGAAGGCATACAGTTAACTAAACGAAAAAACGATCAGCAGGATGCCGGCGAACCCATCGTATCGCCTGATGGCAAATATGTTTATTGGAGCGAAGACGTTACGCCAGGCCCATCTTTTCAGTACAACAAAGATCCCTACCAGGGAATTTATGTTATAAAAAGATTGAACCGCGAAACAGGCGACATAGAAACGGTGACAGGTGGTGCAGGCGGCGCATGCCGTCCGCAGATATCCCCCGACGGTAAATTATTAGCCTTTGTAAAGCGAGTAAGGCTGAAAAGTGTTCTATATCTGCATAACCTGGCAACAGGCGAAGAATGGTCTGTATACGATGAGCTTTCAAAAGATCAGCAGGAAACCTGGGCCATATTTGGTGTTTATCCAAATTTTGGTTGGACACCTGACAGTAAAAACATCATTTTCTACGCTAAGGGCAAGATCTGGAACCTGGATATTACGACATTGAATGCGGTGCAGGTACCATTTGAAGTTACTTCGCAGCAAACAATTACCGACGCACTTCATTTCCCGCAAAGGGTTTTCCAGGATGAGTTTTCGGCTAAAATGATTCGGCAACTAACTACCTCGCCTGATGGCAAACAAGTTGCATTTAACGCAGCGGGACACATTTATATTAAAACCCTGCCCGATGGAGTGCCAATGCGTATAGACAGTACCACTGATCTTCAATATGAACCACAATTTAGTCCGGATGGAAAGTCATTGATCTATGTAGACTGGAATGATGAACTGAAAGGTTCGATCAACAAGGTCGATCTGACGACGCATTTTATCACCCGCCTGACCCCGGATAAAGGCTTATATTATTCACCCAATTTCTCCAATAAGGGTGATAAGATCATTTTCCGTAAAGGTGAGGGCAACGATGTGTTAGGTTTTGCATTCGGTAAAAATCCCGGCATCTATGTGATGCCGGCAATCGGCGGCAAAGCCAAAATGATCATCAATAATGGTATTCGGCCACAGTACTCTGCCGATGATTCAAAGATTTATTACCAGAGCAGCGAAGGGGATAAAAAGACCTTTATGGTAATGGACACAACTGGCGCCAATCAAAAAACATTATATACTTCAACTTATACGACCCAGTTTACTCCGAGCCCGGATGGTAAATGGATGGCGTTTACCGAGTTGTTTAATTGTTATATCACCCCGATGGTTTACACGGGCAGTCCGCAGGATTTGTCGGCGAGCAATAAAGCTATTCCGCTCGACAAGTTAACACGCGATGCTGGTACTTATTTGCATTGGAGCAAAGACAGCCAAAAACTAATGTGGACGCTGGGGCCAAGATACTTTGTGCGCGATATTCATAGCGCATTCCCATTTGTGGAAGGCGGTGACGACAAAACAAAAGTTGCCGATACCTTGGGAATCGATCTTAACCTGAAAATTAAATCGGATATCCCGGATGGCAAAATAGCCTTTACAAACGCCCGTATCATTACCATGAAGGGAGATGAGGTGATTGATAACGGAACCATCGTGATCGAAAAAAACAGGATAGCTGCCATCGGAAAAGCTTCGGATATACAAGTTCCAGCTGACGCGAAAGTCTTCGATGCCAATGGTAAAACCATTATGCCGGGAATTATCGATGTACATGCGCACCTGCACGCAAGTCCGGATGGTATTTCGCCGCAGCAGGACTGGAATTATTTTGCTAACCTGGCTTTTGGTGTAACAACCTGCCATGATCCATCCGCCAATACGGAAATGGTATTTAGTCAATCTGAGATGGTCAAGGCGGGAAATATGGTTGGGCCGAGAATATATTCAACCGGCTCTATCTTATATGGCGCTGATGGCGACTTTAAGGTAGTGATCAACAGTCTTGACGATGCGCTATCTAATCTGCGCAGATTAAAAGCTGTAGGTGCATTTTCTGTGAAAAGTTATAATCAACCCCGTCGTGAGCAGCGTCAGCAAATTATAGCAGCTGCCCGTGAATTGCAAATGCAGGTGGTACCAGAAGGTGGTTCAACCTTCTTTACCAATATGAATGAGATATTGGACGGGCATACCGGTATCGAGCACAACATCCCTGTCGTGCCAATTTATAAAGATGTAAAAAGCCTGTGGAACGCAAGCAAAACCGGTTATACTCCCACGCTGATTGTTTGCTACGGCGGTTTATTCGGCGAAAACTATTGGTATGATCGTACAGAGGTCTGGAAAAATGAGCACCTGCTCAGCTTTACACCACAATCTATTGTAGATGCGCGTTCACGTAGAAGGGTAACTGCTGAATATGGCGATTATGGGCATATCGAAGTATCAAAATATGTAAAACAACTTGCCGATGGCGGCACCAGAGTAAACCTTGGTGCTCATGGCCAATTACAAGGTCTCGGCGCACATTGGGAGCTGTGGATGTTGACACAAGGCGGTATGACACCGTTACAGGCTATCCGCTGCGCAACTATGAACGGCGCATCTTATTTGGGAATGGACAGAGATATAGGTTCGTTAGAGCAAGGCAAACTGGCAGACCTGATTGTTCTCAATGCAAACCCGCTGGTAGATATCCGCAACAGCGAAAAGATAAAATATGTAATGGTAAATGGCCGGCTGTACGATGCTAATTCAATGAACGAAATCGGGAATCGGGAAAAACCACGCATTCGTTTCTGGTGGCAACAAAACCGGGGTGAAATGGTAAACCTGCCCGTAGGTAATAACGAAACTTGGCTGTATACTTCGCAGGATGGAGACTAATTAGTCGGATAAGTCCGGAAGAATGACAGCTTTCGGGCTTATGCGGACTTTACCGACTTGCGGACTTGCCAATAAGCCACCGGTAGAAGGCCGGAAAATCGCCATTCCATTGCTTTTCGTTGTGCTTGGCGCCTTTTACAATTATTTCAGGAGAATTTGATTCGCTGATACCTTTTGAGCGAACCAGGTTCACCATTTTTTCCATAGGTTCAACCATACCATCGCCCTCGGAGTCTCCGCAAACAAAATAGAATCGCGATTTGGCGTTCAAATGTTGTTGGGCATAATTAAACATCTCAGGTGCTATCCAGAATGAGGGTGAGAATATGCCACCGTTACCAAACACTTCGGGATATTTCAATATGGCATAAAAAGAGATCAACCCACCCATCGAGCTGCCAGCAATGGTGGTGTGCTTTGCATCTGCTTTAGTGTGATAATGTTGATCGATATAAGGCTTTAGCGTTTTAACCAGGAAGTCGACATATTGGTCTCCTTCCGCCTTGCCAAATTTAGAGTCATAAGGATTGTACTCTGTCATCCGGTGTTCACCCCCATGATCGACACCAACAATTATACACTGGTCGTTCGACGGCAGTTTATCCATGATTTCATCCACACCCCACTCACCATAACCAGAGGTGTATGCATCGAACAGGTTCTGCCCATCATGCATATAAATAACCGGGTATTTTTTGTGCGATGACCCGTAATCCGCAGGCAGGTAGATCCATAGCCTCCTCTGTTGCCCTAACTGCGGTATATCGAAGTTCTCTGTTATGACATGCACATTAGCACTTGCAGTATGTTTTTTTTCTTCAGGCTTAAAGTTATCCTGCCAGCCTGCAATCTTTATCATGATCGTTGTATCATGTGAAAGCGTAAGGCTTCTGTTATCAATTGATTTGCCTTCCATAGTACACTCCACCTTTTGCCAACTACCTCGTGTGATCTTATAATTGTAAGTACCCTTAGGTAGCGATTTTGAGACCTGCCAGTTGCCGTCCTCCCGCTTCTGCAATTCAAAAGCGGCATGCCCCGGATCCCAATTATTAAAATCACCGGCTATGAACAAATGTGTATCGGTTTCGTTTACAGGAGGTATTTTACCGACAATGAAAGTCGCTTTCAATTGTGCGAATGATGACAGATGACAACAAAGTAGAAATGCACAAGCTAATATCTTTGATCTCATAATTTTTGCGATAAAAAAAGCCCGTCAAACCGACGAGCTTCTATATAATTTTTGAACAGAGCTTAACCTCTGCTTTGGATGTCTACGTAATCCCTTGTGGTTGCACCTACAAATATCTGCCTTGGACGGCCGATAGGCTCTTTGTTCGCCTTCATCTCTTTCCATTGAGCTATCCATCCCGGCAAGCGCCCCAATGCAAACAACACGGTAAACATATCTGTCGGGAAACCTAATGCGCGGTAGATAATACCTGAATAGAAATCTACATTTGGATATAATTTACGCTCAACAAAGTACGGGTCTTTCAATGCGTGCTCTTCCAGCCTCTTTGCAATATCCAGCACCTCGTCATCAATTCCTAATTTCTCAAGGATATCGTCACAAGCTTTTTTAATGATCTTAGCACGTGGGTCGAAGTTCTTGTAAACGCGGTGACCGAAGCCCATCAGGCGGAACGGATCGTTTTTATCTTTTGCTTTGTTGATCCATTTGTCGGTATCACCGCCGTCTTCTTTAATGCGCTCCAGCATTTCGATCACAGCCTGGTTAGCGCCACCATGCAGCGGGCCCCACAAAGCTGAAATACCGGCAGAAACCGACGCATAAATATTTGATTCGGATGAACCCACGATCCTTACGGTTGATGTAGAGCAGTTCTGCTCGTGATCTGCGTGCAGGATCAACAATGTATTCATAGCACTTACTACAACCGGATCGATCACTATTTCCTCAGTACGCTGACCGAAAGTCATGTGCAGGAAATTGGTCACATAATCGTATTTATTTTTTGGGTAGATATAAGGATGACCAAGTGATTTTTTGTAGATCCACGAAACGATGGTAGCCATTTTGCCAAGCATTTTGATAATGCTCAGGTTTAGCTCCTCTGTTGTCTGGTTTGATTTTAATGATTCAGGATAAAAAGCCGACAGCGAACATACCAGTGAAGAAAGCTGCCCCATCGGGTGTGATCTTGACGGGAAGCCGTCAAAAAACTTCTTCATATCCTCGTGCACCAGCGTGTGCCGACTGATTTCGTATTGAAAATCCGCCAATTGTTCTTTAGTAGGCAGTTCACCATAGATCAGCAAATACGCCACTTCAATAAAGCTCGATTTTTCAGCGAGTTGTTCAATTGGATAACCGCGATATTTAAGTATCCCCCGCTCTCCGTCAAGAAATGTAATAGAGCTTGTCGTTGCTCCTGTATTCTTATAGCCGATATCCAGCGTTACATATCCCGTTTGGTCTCTAAGTTTTGAAATATCAATGGCCTTCTCACTTTCTGTACCTTCAATTACCGGGAACTCATATGTTTTATCACCTAAAATTAATTTCGCTGTTTCCGACATAGACGTTTATTTTTTAAACGTAGCAAATGTAAATAAATCCATGTATTATAAAGGATGGCAAAGTGGACTATTTGTAAAAATTATGTGTTTGAACGGGTTGATTGAGTTGGATTAAGTTGAATAAGTTGATTGAGTTAAATTAAGTTGGTTGAATTGTTAATAAGACATTATCAAAACCAACTTAATCAACCACTCACACAATCAACTTAATCAACCAATTTAATTTGAACGGATAGCTTCAACAGGGTCAAGTCTGGAGGCTGAATAGGCTGGAATGATGCCAGATAAGATACCTATGCCAACTGATATACTCAGACCCGCGACAATATTTTTTATATCCAGCACTACCTGCACGTCTGCTGCTGCTTTTAAAACAAATGTCCCTGCAAATACCACAAGCAAGCCAATGATGCCTCCTAGAAGGCAAAGTGCTATTGACTCGATCAAAAACTGAAGCAGGATAAAATAATTTTTGGCCCCCAACGATTTTTGAATACCAATGATATTGGTGCGCTCCTTAACCGATACGAACATGATATTGGCAATACCAAAGCCACCAACCAATACAGAGAACAATCCTATGATGATGCCGACAATATTAAATATATGGAATACAAGGTCTAGCTGATTGGTAAGCAATGTGGTTTTATTTAATGAAAAGTTGTCCTCCTGGTTCGGTCTTAATCTTCTGATAGATCGCATCATGCCTTCCAGTTCGGCCTCCACATCACTGTCAGTAAAGTTATCCTTACCCTTCACTACGATCTGCGGATTGTATTTCTCATTCTGTATGTCGACAATATTTTTGGCAAAGTTCAGCGGCAATAGTATTTCTTTATCGTCCGAAATCCCCAGGATATCCTGCCCTTCTTTCGCAAAAACACCGATTATAGTTACATAGCGCCCCATCACTTTGATTTGCTTTCCAATGGCAGTTCCACCAGGGAAAAGGTTTTCCGCAATATCATATCCGATGATGGTCACCGGCGCGCCAGTCCGCGACTCCATATCAGTAAAATAGCGACCTTCCTTAAAATCGAAATTCCAGGTTTTATTGTGATCGTGCGAAACTGCGTCAATTTGGGCACCTTCAACCGTATTGCTCTGGTATTTTACTACACGGTTATCGATGCTAATTTCGTAGGATACAGCTTCGGCTGTCTGGCTGCGTCTCTGCACCTCATCAAAATCGTGCAGACGCGGAACGGGGCGTTGCAGATATTTCCACCATGGGAAATCTTCACCGCCTATCCAGGGCCATTTTTGGACATATATACTGTTACTACCGAGTTTATTCACACTACGCTGCAGGTTATTCCGCAAAGTAGCCACTGCCGATAGTACAACTATGATGGTAAAAATACCAATGGTCACTCCAAGCAGGGACAACATGGTGCGAAGCTTATTTTGCCTCAAAGCATCAAAAGCAAACACAAAACTCTCGCGAAACAGTTTAAAAAACAGCATATGAGACGATTACACCGATTTATATTGCAATATACCCGATTAAGACTATCAGATATCAATTTAGTTACATTTAAATCACACTATTTTTAATATCTTGTGTTTACCAATTAGCCTTAAAAGCACCTATAAAAAAATCAACCAATTTAACAAAAGTTATTCATATCTTTGCGCCCTAAAAATTCATCTGTTTTAATATGAAATTATCTCAATTTAAATTCAACTTGCCTAATTTACTGGTTGCTCATACACCAGCCGCTACCCGTGACGAATCACGATTAATGGTACTGCACAGAGACTCGGGAAAAATTGAGCATAAAGTATTCAAAGACATATTAGATTATTTTGACGATAAGGACGTAATGATCCTTAACAATACCAAAGTATTCCCTGCCCGTATGTATGGCAACAAGGAAAAAACCGGTGCCACTATCGAGGTTTTCCTTTTGAGAGAGCTCAATAAAGAACTTCGCCTTTGGGACGTACTGGTTGACCCGGCACGTAAGATCCGCGTAGGTAATAAATTATACTTTGGTGATGACGACCTCCTGATTGCCGAAGTAGTAGACAATACCACTTCCCGCGGCCATACGATCCGCTTCCTGTTCGACGGTACCGATGAGGAGTTCAGACGTAATGTGGAAATATTGGGCGAAACACCACTTCCAAAATATATCAAACGTAAAGCTACTGCTGAAGATAAAGAACGCTATCAGACCATATTTGCAAAACACGAAGGCGCTGTTGCAGCCCCTACCGCTGGTTTGCACTTTAGCCGCGAACTGATGAAACGCCTCGAATTAAAAGGTGTCGAATTTGCCGAAGTAACCTTACACGTAGGTTTAGGCACATTCCGTCCGGTTGAGGTTGAGGATTTGACCAAACACAAAATGGATTCTGAACAGTTCATTATCGAGCAAAGACAGGCTGATATCGTAAACCGCGGCATCGAAAGAAAAAGCCGCATCTGCGCAGTAGGCACAACTTCCATGCGCGCTATTGAATCTTCTGTTTCGGCAAGCAAAACTTTAAAAGCTGCTAACGACTGGACCAGCAAGTTCATTTTCCCGCCATATGATTTCAGCATTGCCAACACAATGGTAACTAACTTCCATACACCGGAATCGACGTTATTGATGATGATCTGCGCGTTCGGTGGATACGAGAATGTAATGCACGCTTACGAAGTGGCCGTAAAAGAAAAATACCGCTTTTATAGCTACGGTGATGCTATGCTCATCATATAACTAGATTTGAGACGTGAGATATGAGATTTGAGACCGTTTTGAATCTTGCATATTTTAATATTTAGCCATGAGCACTCCTGATCTCATATCTCATACCTCACATCCCTCATCTAACTATGTCATCATAGTAGCCGGTGGCTCGGGCAGCAGGATGAAATCAGCTGTACCGAAACAATTTCTTTTACTCAATGGACTGCCGGTATTGATGCATACTATTAATGCATTTTATCATTGCAACAGCAAGCCGCAGATCATCGTTGTACTTCCCGCTGATTCGCATGACTATTGGGAAAGGCTTTGTCAGACTCACCAATTCGAAATACCGTATGAGTTGGTAGATGGGGGCGAAACGCGTTTTCATTCGGTAAAAGCAGGGCTTGCACTTATTGAAGATAGTGATGCTATAGTAGCTGTACATGATGCGGTCCGCCCGCTGGTCACCTGTGAAATTATTGACGAATCGTTTGAATGCGCTGCCCTATATGGCAATGCCATTGTCGCCATAAAAAGCCGTGATTCTGTAAGGCAGATCAAAGATAACCGCTCAATAAACCTGGTACGCGACGAAATATACCTGATACAAACTCCGCAAACCTTCCAGGTGGCGCAATTAAAAGAAGCTTACTTACAGGTTTATCAATCATACTTTACTGATGATGCCAGCGTGGTAGAACAAACCGGTGTCAACATCAACCTGATAGGCGGCAGTTATCAAAATATCAAAATCACTTACCCTGAAGATATTGCGATAGCTGAGTTCCTACTAAAACAAAAAAGCCACTCCTTATAGGAATGGCACAAAATCCGCATTCAGATTACTTTTCAAGCTCGCCTGATCACACCTAAAACCAAAGCAATATAGGCTATTACTATTAAAATGTAATTTACGTAACCCCGTTAATAACGTAACA
>JACXTT010003431.1_pt1 | contig 24363 bp, 28 predicted proteins | sample 9270951 | NCBI WGS metagenome assembly JACXTT01 (sample SAMN15532306, study PRJNA645909) | rock metagenome | isolation source: weathered quartz diorite | place: Puerto Rico | collected 2017-06-21
GCGGGTTTCGATCTCGGCCGGGTCTTTCTCGCCGTATTCGGCATGCAGCTCCCCGGCGACCACGTTGCGGCGGAAATCGTTGGGGAAAGGATTGCCCTGCTGGCGCAACTCTGCGAGCTTCTGGCGGCGCAAGGCAATCTGTTCGTTCTCGTCCTTTTCTTCTGTCATTTTATTTACATGTCAGATATTTGTATTACTTGCATCATGTAATGTATTAGCTCTTGACGAGGCCGCTCTTGAGACTCGCATCGATGAACTTGTCCAAGTCTCCATCCAGCACCGCCTGCGGGTTGCCGGTTTCGACGCCGGTCCGGAGGTCCTTGATCCGTGACTGATCCAGCACGTAGGAACGGATCTGATGGCCCCATTCGATGTCCGATTTGCTGTCTTCCAGCTTCTGTTTTTCCTTGTTGCGCGCCTGCAGCTCGCGCTCGAAAAGCCTGGATTTCAGCATCGCCATGGCCGAGGCGCGGTTGCGGTGCTGGGACCGGTCAGACTGGCATTGAACCACAATCCCGGTTGGAATGTGCGTGATGCGTATCGCCGAATCGGTCCGGTTCACGTGCTGGCCGCCGGCGCCGCTGGCGCGGTAGGTGTCGATGCGCAGATCCGCCGGATTGACCTCGATCTCGATGTTCTCGTCCACCTCGGGGTAGGCAAAGACCGAGGCAAATGACGTATGGCGGCGGTTCCCCGAGTCGAAGGGGGATTTTCTGACCAGCCGGTGCACGCCGGATTCAGTCCGCAGGTAGCCGTAGGCATAAGGGCCGGTGAACTTGACCGTGGCGCTCTTGATCCCGGCCACCTCGCCCTCGGATATCTCCAGTATCTCGGTTTTGAAGCCGTGCTTGTCACCCCACATGAGATACATGCGCAGCAGCATGTTGGCCCAGTCCTGCGCCTCGGTGCCGCCGGAGCCGGACTGGATGTCCACGAACGCGTTGTTGGCGTCCATTTCGCCCGAGAACATCCGCTGAAATTCCAGTTCCCCCAGTTGCTTTTCCAGGCGCCCGAGATCACCGGACACCGACTTCACGACATCGGCGTCATTTTCCTCCCTGGCGAGTTCGAGCAGTTCGCGCGCCTCGGCCAGTTCGGTGGCCAGCCGGGTCAGGGTGCCGACTTCGGTTTCCAGGCGCGCACGCTCACGCCCCAGCTCCTGGGCCCGCTGGGGATTGCTCCAGACGTCGGGTTGTTCCAGTTCACGCTGAACTTCGGTCAGGCGATGCTGCTTGGAGTCGAAGTCAAAGGTACCCCCGTAAGACCTGGGAACGATCCTGGAGGTCACGCAGTTTGCTGAAAAGAGGATTGAGGTCTTCCATTGCCGGGCGCTGGCTGCCAAAAAAATAAGGAAACTTTAATTACAAGAATCAGGTCGTTACAAATTTTTATTAAGATACTGGTTGATGCTCGAAATGTCTAGGAAACCTTCACGCCCAACACTTCTCCGGTGACTTTCTTTATTGCTTTGACGAGCCCCGGCGTTTCGACATCCACTACCTGCTCCAGCACCCACTTGTTGTCCGTGGCCTCCATGGCCCGGGAGACTTTCTCCCCCAGGTAACGCAACACGCTGTAGCTCGGGTCATGGCCGTTGAATTCGAGTTCCGAATAATCGGCGAACCGGGCGTTCAAGGTGCTGATGAAATCAGCGGCGTAAGCGCCGGGCCCGACAAATTCCTCGAGATTAACGGATGTGATGCGGGCCAGATGTTTGCCCAGGGCGTTGATGAAACGGCCACGCTCCTCGTCGCTCAGCTGGCCGTACACGATCCGGTCGGTGCATTGGACCAGAAACGCGATGATCTCGGTGATCACGGCTGTGACCTGGCGATCGCCGCCCAGTGGATAGCCCTCCTTTTCCATATGTCGCACGGCTTCCTGCGCGATGCGCCAGATGTTCGTGGCCACTACGCTGGCGCGATCTTCCAGCGTCTTCGGACCCTTCTTGCGAAATTTGGTTTTCAGCGGCAATGCCATGGCCGGCATTATAGGAGAGTTTTGGTTTCCTGCGGAGTCACGACGCGAGCATCCTTCGACACTTCAGCGTATTGCATCGCCCCCGACCCGGGTATCTGGCAAAATGCGGTCCTGCAAGTTAGAGGGAGTCACCCATGTCTGAACCCGATATGAACCTGACGAGCGGGATTGCCGCTTTCGAGGCCAAGGAATTCGCCAAGGCATTCAAATTTCTTTCACCGCTGGCGGAAACCGGCAACGACCAGGCGCAATACCGCCTCGCGGTGATGTACCAGAACGGCCTGGGACACGTGCGTAACGAGATGCTGGCATACAAATGGATGCGCGCCGCCGCCGAGCAGGGAAACTCCTTGGCCCAGCACGGCCTCGGATTCATGTACATGCAGGGCGAATGCGTTCCGAAAAACGAGAAGCTGGCGGTGGAATGGTTCCGCCGCGCCGCCGAGCAGGGACTGGCCGGCTCACAAATGACGCTGGGGATGCTTTACGAGCAGGGTGTCGGCGTGGAAAAGAACGAAGCCGAGGCCCGGAAATGGTACGAGATGGCCCAGAAAAATTCGTGACCGCGCGGACCGCGCCGGACGCGGTCCGCTGTCGCGACAAGAATTACTTCTTGGCCCAGGAAGCGAAGCCGTCGGTCTTGCCGGCGTGACCGTCATCGTAACCGGCGTTGTAGGCGTCGTTCAGACGCTGCTCCTCGCGCTTGGGATTGTGCAGAAAACCGCACGCCCATCCGTTGATGTATTCCTTATCGACGCCCTTCTTTTCCATCGTGCTGATGGTTTCGTAATACGCTTTGTTCATGAACGCACTCCTGAATGAATTCTTGGCATTGGAACCGCGGTAAAACGGCGCCTATATTACCCATTGAAACCCGGTTTTCAAGAATAAAATCGCCGGATTCCCTATTACCTTATATATATTCACATGTTTATTCGGGATATTCCGAGGATGGCAGGGCGTCCGTCCAGTTGAAACGCGGGCAACAAGACCCTACAGAATTTCCACTGGTTTCCGGACACCCCCCGGACCTATACTTCAGAATATCCTGTGACACAGCCCGCCATGCTCAACCTCGGACAACTGGTCAATGCGGTACAGAAAAACTGCCACATCTCCGACGCGCGGCATGCCGGCGACTTCACGCTCTGCATCTTTCTTCTCAAGATGCGCGAGTTCTATCGCTGGGAACACGACATTCCGTTCGCCAGCGACTTGCCGAAGAGCGAGGTCGGGGCTTGGCTGCAGGAACGTGAAGGACTGTGGTCCGACCTGGAGTCGAGCGCCTTCGAGCCGCTCCCGCTCGAAACCGGTCACCTCGATCCGTTCGATGCGGAAACCGTCAATCGCGAGTTGATCCCCCGCGGCTACGTCTACAGCGGCGGCTACGGCCGCTTCAGCAAGCCGCATTTCTTCCTTGGCACGCTGCTCAAGAAGGAACAGCGCGACGGGCACACGATTTACATCTCCTCCTGCGAATATGCGCGCGACCTGGAAGCGCCGCCGGCCATGCTGCAGGGGAAAACCATCTACGTCCGCCAGGAGTCGGTGCGCCGGTTCGTGTGGGAGAAAATCGAGGAATGGCGCTGGAACCGCAAAAACGAGGCCATGGAACGGGCACTGGCCTGCTACGCGTTCGAAATCGACATGAATTCGGCGCTGGAACGCATGACCGAGAACGAAACCGAGGCGATGATCCTGCACGAACTGGGCGAAGGCCTGGTTGGCGAAAAGCTCGGACCGGAATGGCAGAAGATGCTCGCCACGTTCTCGCGCTCGAAGGCCGAGATCATGGTGCGCGCCGTGCGCGACATCCTGGCCGACTGTCTCTCCACCCTCCCGGGCCTGCTGTCATCGAAAAACTTCGCCTCGCTGCATTTCTATTTCGCCAATTTCACCGGCATGCGCAAACACCTTTTTCCCGAGGCGATCGAGGCGTATCGCCGCTGGGTGGCGACCGACGATCTCCGGCCGCTGCAAACGCTGGTCGAATCCGGACAAGACCGTTGGCTCGAAACCGCGCGCACGATCATGGGACTGTACCGGGAACACGGCGATCAGGCCGCGGCGGCGATCGAAAAGCTGCTCGAACCGATGGCGGATTCGGAACCGCCGCTTTGCGTGCCGCCGAAGGCCGCCTCGAAATCATGAAACTCAACGTCATCGTGGATGAACGGGTTTACGCCGTGGACGTACCGCCGCCGATGCTGCGCGACGCGGAGGATTTTTTCCGCAAAATGGACGCCGACATGGATCGTGGCTGGCAGATGGGCCCCGAATTCATCGAGAATCCCGATCGGCTGCAGCGCTGCCAGATTGCCGCCAACAAATTGCTGGTTTCACTCAGCGGCGCCAACGAAACCATGGTCACGCTGATGGCGGGTTATATTCTCAAGCGACTGCCGGGCGTTACCGGCGTGCGCATCGACACCGGCGGCGAGATGCTGCACACCGAAATGCTTTATGAAAAACCCGACAGCCGCCCTGCCCCGTCGCTGTCCGTGGCTTCCGCTTCGCCGGCGCGCAAGCTTGGCAAGCTCGATGCCATGGAGCAGGCCGGCAAGGATGTCACCAAGGTGTACCAGGTCGGCAAAAGTTACCGCTTCGCGGTGCGCGACCTGCGCACCGGCGAATGGCTCGAGTCAGGACCCAGCGATACGGAACAGGAGGCGTACGAAAAAAGAATGCAGGCATACAAGCGCCGCCTCGATGAATTGACCGGGGAGCATAATTGACAGGCCTCTCGTAGGTTGGGTTGAGTGATAGCGAAGCCCAACCTACATGCAATTTAAGGCATCGCCGCCCAGTAACGGTACATCGCCACCGTCAGGTCCGTCTGCGTCACCATGCCCACCAGACGCCGGTCGTGATCCACGATCGGGACGTGGTGGATGTTGTGCTCGGAAAACAGCGGAATCAGCGACACGATGTGCATGTCGTCCGTGGCGGTGATCGCCGGCGAAGCCATGATATGGCCAACGACCTCTGGCTTGTCCGTCGTCATCCCCGGCGTGCGCCGCAGAAAGCTGCGCAGACGGTCGAAAAAGCGCGGATGCGCGCGGTGTGCGTCGGCGCGTTTGAGAAAATCCACGATCGTGACGACGCCGATGACGCGGCGCGCACGGTCGATCACCGGCACGCCCTTGAGTTTGCGCCGGCGCATGGTCTCCCACACCGCTTCTATCTCGTCGCCATATTCGGCGGTGACGACGTCACGCACCATGATATCGCGGCAGTACACATCGCCCATCTGCTTGCGCATGTGTTGCAGCGAGGCGCGGGTATAGATCTGTTCGAGATCCTCTTCCGTGACGTCGATGTAGGCGTTCATCTCCTTCAGCGCCGACTCGATGTCATCCTTGTTCAAGGCCATGCGTCCGAAGGTCAGTGCCGGCGGCGGAGAAGGTTTTTCGCCGATCGCCGGGGGCGGCAACATCGGATACCGGCGGCCGGGAAACATGTTGTTGATATAGAGCGCCAGCACGAACAACGTGAGGACATTAAGACCCACGGGGGACAGCATCGCGCCGTAGCCGAGCGCATGCATCTCCTGACCGCTGATCACCATCGCCAGTGACGTCGCCCCGCCGGGCGGATGTAAGCAATTCAGCAGATGCATGGCGAAAATGGCGAGTGCGACTGCCATTGCCGCGGACAGATAGACGCCGGGGATCAGCTTGTAGCAAGTGATGCCGATCAGCGCGGAGACCAGATGCCCGCCGACGAAAGGCCAAGGCTGGGCCATGGGACTGTGCAAAGCCGCGAACAGCAGCACCGACGACGCGCCCATGGAAGCGATCATGAGCGGCACGGCGCTGTGCCCGAGGCTGGAACACAAGATGCCGGTCAGAAGAATGGCGACGAACGACGCCAGCGCGGAAACGACCTTTTCGGTCAGTCTGACCGGCGCGGACGGATGGGCCAGCGAGGTGATGAGTTTCCTGAGGGGCATATGTCAGTCAGACCGGTTTGACGCGTGCAAAGGGCGCATAAGATAATCAAAAACGTCCAACATTGCACACCGCCCTCCCGGAATCCCCATGCACGAGGTCAAGCCGTTCTCCTTTATATACGAGATCAAAAGCGCCCTGTCGGGCGAGCTGTGCCGTGACATGATCCGCCGTTTCGAGACCAATACCGACCAGCAATACGCCGGCCGCATCGGCCAGAACCAGTCCGAGGAGAGCAGCATCAAGAAAACCACCGACCTGCGCATCAGCGGACGCGTTGACTGGAAAGACGTGGACACGGCGCTGATGCAGTCGCTGGCCGGTGCGTTCAACGAAGTCGGCCAGACGTTCCCGTTCTTTGCCGCCAACTCGTTCAAGGACATCGGCTACAACATGCAGCGTTACCTGCCGGGCGAATATTATCACTGGCATGTCGATGGCGGTCCCGGACCTTTCAGTCAGCGCCAGCTGGTCGCGCTCTGGTATCTCAATGACGTTGCCGGTCCCGGCGGCGAAACCGAGTTTCCGCTGCAAGACGTCCTGGTCAGGCCTGAAGAGGGCAAGCTTGTTCTGTTCCCGCCCTTCTGGACTCACGTACACCGCGCCGTCACCCTCGAAAAAGGCGTCAAATACATTGCCACGACCTGGATTTGCTTTGCCTAATGCCTTGTCACTACAGCATTAATTATCAATCTAGCCCCTGGCCCTTAAAACCCTTTAAAATTGGCCCGCAGCAACAGTAATCATTAAATAAAGAAAGTCGCTCCTTGGCGACGAGGGGTGGAGGAGAGATGACCGGCTTTTATCCCGCCGCCGCGTACGGGCTGCGAATGCATGGCGAGCCCATTGCACTCGGGGAGTGCTGTGCGTCTCCGCCTTCAAGACCTTTCGCCGCAAAACCCCTCGCGGATGCATTGCTGCATGCCAAGCGGAGAAAGCGCGCTTGCCATGACCCTCACTGAGCAAACCACAGCCAAGGAAGGCAAATCAGATATCTGGCCAGGGAAGGTGGAAGAGGCGCTGGCACGCGGCGAGTGCGTCGCGCTGGATTCATGCCTGACCGGGACGGAATCGGTCTTCAGCGAGCCCGCGGAAACCTCCCCTGCCGATCCTCACGTGACGGCATGCATATTCACCGCGCTGTTTTTTCGAAAACCCGATCATCCTCAGCTGTCGCGCTGGGCTGAGCGCGCGCGTGCCAGCCTTGAATTCCTGCCGCCTCCCGCCCGGCTCACCTTGGCGCGGCGTTTATTGCGCCACGATATTTTCTTCGGTCGCCCGGCGCGCGGTGAATTGCTCATGCACGGCATGCGCGCACAGCGCATTCCCCAATTGCGTTCGCCCGAGGTACAGGTTCAGTGGGGGCTGTTGCAGGCACTTTATCAGGATGCGCAGGGCGCTCACGGTGAATGTCTCGAATCCGTACACAGGGCGCTTTCGCTCGTGGACCAACAATCTGAACGGCAGTGGACTGCCACGCTGCGAGCCCTGGAAATCAGCGCCCATCTCGGGCTGGGCGACACGGAAGCCGCGCACCGGGCTTGGGAAACATCACTCATCGACCATTCTCGTCACGGACTGCTCGGAGCCGCCTACCTGCATCAGCTGGGCGCGCAGATGGCACTCACGGAACGCAACACCGCGCTGGCACTGGAACATGCCCAGGCCGCGCTTCATCTGAGCACGCGCACGGGTGCACCGCTGTTCCGCGCGTTGGCATGCCTGGCGGCCGCGGAAGTGCATCTCGAACGCAATACCCCGGACGCGGCGGAAGCATCGCTGTGCCAGGCGGAACAGGTTGCGCAGGAAACCGGCAGCGCCCAGCTGGCCTGCCTGGGAACGTTCATGCGGATGCATCAAACCTTGCTGTCGAATCCGCATGCCGACATCGGGAGCGATTTACACCTTGCCTTCGGCCTCGCTCGCCGCCACGGTTACCGGAATTTCATGTGGTGGTCGCCACGCATGATGACGACACTCTCCGTCAAGGCGCTCGAGCATAATGTTGAAACAATTTACGTCCAGGAACTGGTTCAATCGCATCGGTTGCTGCCTGCCGTCACACCGGTCCACGTCGAGGACTGGCCCTGGCCGGTCAGAATTTACACCCTGGGACGGTTCACGGTGCTCGTCAACAATCAGCCGGCGCGCGCCAGCCGCAAGGCTCAGCACAAACCGCTCGAACTCCTCAAAACCCTCATTGCCCAGGGCGGACGTGCCGTCAGCGAGGACACGCTGACCGCCATGCTGTGGCCCGACGCCGAAGGTGATTCAGCGCGCCGCGCTTTCGATACCACGTTGCACCGCCTGCGCAAAATGCTGAAAAACGATCGGGCCCTGTCGCTGCGCGACCGCAAGCTGAGTCTCGACCACCGCTTTTGCTGGGTGGACAGCTGGGCTTTCGAGCGTCTCCTGTCCGAAATTGAAACGCTGCTCGCCAATCCGGCGTCCGATCCGGATGGCACCTCGCTGGCGCAGCTCGTCAGCCGCGTATACGCGCTCTATCATGGGCCTTTCCTCGGCAAGGAATTCAATGCCTTCTGGTCCGTGTCGCTGCGCGAGCGTTTGCGCAGCCGTTACCTGCGCTGCATCGTGAACGTCGGCAACCGCTGGCAGCAGCTGGGTCACTGGGACCGCGCCGTCGAGTGTTATCGCAAGGGGCTGGAAGTTGATGATCTGGCCGAACAGCTTTATCAGAGCCTGATGCTGTGTCATCAGCAGCTTGGCCAGCGCGGCGAGGCGTTGTCCGTCTACCGTCGCTGTCGTTTCATCCTTTCGGTCGTGCTTGGCATCAATCCCAATCCCGCCACTGAAGTTCTGTATCAGCGCCTCCGGGCGATCAATTAATTTCGCGGTACTTCCTCGGCTGAGCTTCAGCCGTTACTTCCGGTAACCCGCGCCCTCTTCCCGGCACAGGGGGATTCGTCCTGCGCATTTATCGGTCACGGTTCAGGCCGGGCATTTATGCGAATCCGTAAGCAATCTGTAAGTGTCTCAACCTCATGCTCCGCTCATACATAACAATTAAAGGTAAATCCCCATGGAAAGCTACGTTATCCGTATCTATCGCCGCCATGAATCGGAACCGGAACGGGTGGTCGGATTGGTGGAGCACCCTGAAAACGGAGCCGTAGAGCGGTTCAACGGCCTGTCCGAACTGATCAACATCCTGCTCACGCCGCCGTTGAATGGCACCGCGAAGCTGGGAGGAAAGATCCGTCGCGATGCCGATCGCGCGGGCAATAAAAATTCTCTGGAGAAACCGGTAGGCACGCTGTACCGGTTCCGCAACCAATGAGAGCAATGTAATCCGAGAAAAATTTCGATCGCCGCGTCCAGAAGGAATGCATGGATATCCGCAAGAAAATGCGCCGCGGCAAATCATAAAAAACGAGAAACGCCATTTACCACGAGGACACAATAATGCCGATGCACGCTGGCCACTTTCAGTGGAAGAACATCCAATCGATCCTGCCGGTCGCGCGGCTTGCCCGCGCCGCCTGCATGACCGTCCTGATCTCCGCCGCCCCGGCGCAGGCAGCCACGGTTTCATTCTTCCTCGATCAATCCAACAAGCTCCCGGACGGTACTGATTATCTTTCCGTCACGCTCACCGACATCGAGAGCGGAGTGAACGTCCTGGTGAAGACGCTGGATCCGCTCAACAACATCGCCGGTGGCCACTTTGGCATCCAGTCGTTCGGCTTCAATTTCACGAGCCGCACCCCCTACGAGATTTCCGGCCTGCCGGACTACTGGAAGGTCCAGAAAGACAGGCAGATGAGCGAATTCGGTCGCTACGACATCCGCCTGCAGGGCAAGGGCAAGGCACGCACCGACACGCTCGCCTTCACGGTCGACGGTGTCACGCTCGCCGACTTCGATAGTTTCTTCGCCGCCCATGTTGCCGGTTTCGAATGGTGCAAATTCGACGACGAAGCGCGCAGCGAAAAATTTCGTGAACACCGCTGGTGCGACGACGGGAACTGCGTGAGCAGCGCCTACTTCGGCGGTGGCACGCTCACGGCGGTACCGTTGCCTGCGACGGTATGGCTGTTCGGCTCCGGGCTGCTGGGGCTGATCGGCGTGGCACGACGTCGCCGTGTTTCATGAATGCGCAGACTGATCGGATATTCCGCGGCAGCGATAAATAACAAATCAACAATCAACAAAGGAAGCGGCATGAAGAAGAACGCTATGACTAAAAAAATAATCCTTGCATTGACATTGTTAGCCGCGTCCACGGTGGTGAGCGCAAACCTTGTGCCGGGTATCGGCGCCCAAGCAATAGCATCAGACAATTTCGCAGTAACAGGCAGCTCATGCGTCACGGATTTTTTGATACCCATGGCGTCTTGCAGCTATGGTGGAGCGAGCGCCAGCGCTACGGTGAGCAACGGCACTACGGCGAACCTCGGCGATATCACGGTTCAAGCCACGGGGAACAACACAGGTATATCGGGAGTCATGGCTGGCGGAATAATACAAGACACGCTCTCTTTCCAAGGAAACATCCCGGCCAATGGGCGAGGCAAGATCGAAATGACCGCCACGGGCACCTTGTCAGGCTCGGCTTATGCATCGGAAGACCTCTGGGTTGGGGGATTTAATGTGTCCGGACTCTTGACTCCCGGCAACATGATCCAAGGCGCCGTGGTAACGGGTAACATTCAAAATACCTGTTACGATCCTGGAATCAGCTCCAGCGGTTCTCCTTACGGTATCACCCTCTGCGTGTTCTCGGACGGACACAATCTCGGTATCAGCTGGGATTTTCCGTTGTCATCCGTAGCCAGCACTGGTTTAGAGTTCCGCGCCCTGCTGGAATGTATCGCCGCTGGCGCCGGTCAGACATGTAATTATCAGGATCCGTTTACCATCACTCTGCCCGCGGGTGTGACCTTCACTTCGGCCGCGAACCAATTGGCGCCGGTCCCCGTGCCCACCGCCGCGTGGCTGTTCGGCTCGGGGCTGCTGGGGTTGATCGGTGTGGCTCGACGTAAACAGTAAATTGTTATGTCAAAAAATTCCTGGGGCGATGAAAAGGAAAAACAAATGAATACTCGGCTCACATGCATGTATCCACGACTATTTATTCTGAGTTGTTCCTTTGGTTTGGGACTAATATTTCCCGCGGCATCGCAGGCCGCCGGTGTCTACGGAGGGCCGAATTATTACGGTGCCTATGCGACAGCGTCCGCCAACGGCATGATCAACACTTCCGGGCCCGCAAACGTTACCGAAGCCAATGGCACAGTGGACGTCAATGGCCTGTTGTCGGCCAGCGCGAGCGCCAGTGACTCGAATGTGTCCGGCGCCGTGTCAGCAACCGGCAATGCGAACGTAGGTCACCTGGGCGGTATTGCCAACGCGGCGGGTGTGAACGGCTGTGCCGGTCTTTTTCAGCAACCCTGCATCAACTCGGGCAACTACACGGAATTCTACGACCAGTTCCATCTGACCGGCGCGCCCGACGGTACGCCGGTAACGATTCAATTCACCCTGACCACGAGTGGAACCGTCCAAGGGACTGGATATTGGGGGTATCAGACAAGGCTCAGTGATGGGTGGTATACGGTAGAAAACAGCGACGGAAGCGGCGGCACGACCCCCACTGTTGACATGGGCATCCTCAAGACAGCTTCCTGGACCGGGACCTATCTCGTTGGCAGCAATTACCCACTCATTGCCTGGATGAACATGAGCGTCGGTGAGCGCACCTGTCTGCCGACCTGTTCCAGTAACACCGCCATCACACTCGATCTCAGCCACACTTCGCTCGCTTCCGCAACGATACTGGCGCCCGGGAATATTCAGATTGTGTCGGCAAGCGGCTATGACTACCTCAATCCCGTCCCGATCCCCGCCGCCGGATGGCTGTTCGGCTCGGGATTGTTGGGACTAGTCGGCGTGGCGCGGCATAAGAAAACGACGGTGTGAACGTTTTCCACAAAAGTGCATAGAAGAATCACTAATCAAAACATGTGAGGAGAATAAAATGAAACATCTTTTGATTATAACGTTAAAAAAAATGCGCCGTTTGTCCGTTGCATTGATCAGGAATATCGCGCTCACGATGTTCATTGCCGCGCCTGCGACGGTGAGTGCAGCCTATATCGGCGCAACGGTTGAAGAACATGTCTTTGGAGTAGACTCAAACGGTAATTCGTATCTGGCCGATTCCTGCAACGTGGACTTGCAAATACCTTCGGCATTTTGCGCCGGTAGCGGCTATGGCTCGGCTTACGCGAATATGAATACGGGAACCATGACTGCTCACTACTCGGTTCCCCCAGACTCACTTATGGGTATCGGCGGCGGTGGTGCCTCGGCGTTCATATACGATTTTTTGAAATTCAGCGGTTATTCATCCGGTCAGCACGTGACGATCGCGGCGACCGGAGGCGCAACCGTGACTCTTCCTAACGGGTTCGCGACGCTGGGTCTGGACCTGTCCTTTTCCCAGGACCCTTCTGCTCCGACCGGTAGTAGTTTCGATATCGACACATTCAACGTCCAGACTCCCGGTTGTATGAACCCGAGTTCGTTTCCCGATGTCACGGTGTGCAGGTACAACAATGGCGGTTCTCTCGGCGCCAGCATCGATTTCCCGATCGATTACGTAAACCCCGCTAACGGCGTTTACCTGCGTGCCTATCTCCAGTGTGTCGACCACAGCGCCACTGGCGGCGGCGCCTGTGACGCCACGGATCCGATCACCATCACATTGCCTTCGGGAGTAACGTTCACCTCCGCATCGGGTCAGTTTCTCACGGCGCCCGCTGCTGTTCCCATTCCCGCCGCCGGTTGGCTTTTCGGCTCGGGGCTGCTGGGGCTGATCGGCGTGGCGCGGCGCAAGAAAGCCGTGTAACAATTCAGCCAACCCTCCGCCGCGCCGCGGCGGACGGTTTGTGGCATAGTAGCGCCGCTCATGCTTCCGCGCGGCCCTGAATGATTTCCCTCGCTATCCTGACGCTCGTCTGCGTTCTGACCTACACCTTTGAAATTGTGTTCGGCCTGGCCGGCACGATCCTGATGCTGCCGCTGCTGAGCCATCTTTATCCACCCAAGACGCTGGTGATCTACTCGGTGCTGCCGCAGATTCTGGTCGCGTTCATTGGACTGGTGCGCTCGCCCATAAAAATCGAGCGGAAGTTCATGGCCGGCATGCTGCTGTTCGCGGGACTCGGCGCCATCGCGGGTTTCGGCCTCTTCTATTATTTTTCGGCGTCGGTGTTCCAGGTATTGCTCGCTTCGGCCATCACCGCCGCCGGGCTGTTCCTGGTGATCGCGCCGCACCGGGCGAAGTTCAACCCGGCCGGCATGCGGGTCATGGATACGCTGGCCGGCACCTCGCAGGCGCTGTTCGGGATCAGCGGGCCGATCGCCATGACGCGCCTGCTCGCGACCTTCCGCGAGAAGAACACCGTGCGTCACTATGCATTCGCGTTCTTCCTCGCCATGAACGGCCTGCGCGCGACCGAATACGTATTCCACGGCACCTACACCGGCGAAATCCTGGAGATGATGATCGTCAGCGCGCCATTTCTCGCCGTCACGCTCTGGTTCGGCAACCAGCTGCACCTGCACGTCAACGAGCGCGTGTTCCGGCGCGTGGTGGCATGGATGATTCTGCTCGGCGGGCTGTCGCTTTTTTACCGCTAGCGACTCCCCTATACTTCCGCCAAACAATCCGGGAACACTTATGTTGCTGCGCATTCCATCGGTACTGAACCGCAATCAGCTGGACACCGTCCGCCTACTGCTGGCTGACGCCGCTTTTGTCGACGGGAAACTTTCCGCCGGCATGGCGGCCCAACGCGTGAAGCACAATGAAGAGCTCGACAAGCGCGCGCAACAGATGGAGATTCTGAACAATATCGTCATGAACAGCCTGGTGAAGCACCCGGTGTATCGCGGCGGCGCCCTGCCCCTGCGCGTCGCCAGCCCGCTGTACGCGCGTTACACGCCGGGCATGTCCTACGGCGACCATCTCGACGACGCGATCATGGGCGGCGACGGCGGGCTGTACCGCTCGGACGTTTCGATCACGGTTTTTCTGAACGAGCCGGAAAATTACGATGGCGGCGAGCTGGTGATTCGCGGTTCCTTCGGCGCCAATTCGTTCAAGCTGCCCGCCGGCGACGCGGTCATGTACCCGTCGTCGAGCCTGCACCACGTCAGCGAGGTCACGCGTGGCGAGCGGCTCGTCGCCGTCACCTGGGTGCAGAGCCTGGTGCGCGATCCGGCACGGCGTGAACTGCTCTATCAGCTCAACACGGCGCGCGAGAAATTGCTGCAAACGGCACCCGACGCCGAGGAAACCGCGCAGGTCAACACCGCGTACATGAACCTGATCCGCATGTGGGGCGACATCTAGCCAGAGGAGAACCGGTCATGAAATACAAGATCTACAAGAACGACGAGGAATGGAAAAAAATCCTGACGCCGGAACAGTATAAGGTGACGCGTGAGAAAGGCACCGAGCGCGCCTTCACCGGCGCATACCATGATTGCCACGACAAGGGTGTTTACAAGTGCGTCTGCTGCGGAGCGGAACTGTTCGATTCGGAAACCAAGTTCGACTCCGGCACCGGCTGGCCGAGCTTCTATGCACCGATGCAACCCGACAACGTCGCCGCAGAGGATGACCGCAGCCTGTTCATGCGTCGCACCGAAGTGCACTGCAACCAGTGCGGTGCGCACCTGGGGCACGTGTTTCCGGACGGACCCAAACCGACCGGCATGCGTTATTGCATCAACTCCGCTTCGCTGAAACTGGAAAAGAAATAGTCAGGACCGAAAGGCCGCGGCGGGGCTTGATTGTTCCCGCAATCCTTACATAATGCCCTGCAGCCAACCCCTGTGCATTGATTGACCCGTCTTGCTGACATGAAAAGAACTGAACACGCCCTGGAAGTCATCATCTTCAACAGCCGCTGGCTGCTGGCGCCATTTTATCTGGGCCTGGTGGTTTCCATCGCCCTGCTGCTGGTCAAATTCGGCCAGGAATTCTTTCACATGTTGCCGGCCATCTTCACCACGAGCGAAAGCGAGGTCATCCTCGCCATCCTGACGCTGGTGGACATGTCGCTGGTCGCCAATCTGCTGCTCATCATCATCTTCAGCGGTTACGAAAACTTCGTTTCCAAGATCGACACCGCCGGCCACGAGGACCGGCCCAGCTGGATGGGCAAGGTGGATTTCTCCGGGCTCAAGATCAAGCTCATTGCCTCGATCGTGGCGATCTCCGCCATCGAGCTCCTGAAGGCGTTCGTGAATATTTCCAACATCGGCGTTGCCAGCGACGTGGCGACCTGGACGGTGGCCGACAAGCAGTTGGCGTGGAAGGTCGGCATCCATATCGTACTGATCGTATCCGGGGTGTTGTTCGCGCTCATGGACCGCGTCGCCGAAGGCACCATCAAACACCACGACAGCAAGAAGCATTCATAAGTAATTTCTGCACGCGCCGACTGACGCCGCGCCGGAAAAACACCGTCCAGGCCCATTGGCCTGATTCCCGCCCGGGAGAGGAGGTGCTGTGTCTGATATCTATCATGAGGGCAGCCGGGAGCTGCAGGACCGGTTCGACACCCGCCGGCTTGCCGACCGCATGGAAGAAACCCTGGTCCACGACACCGTCCTGCCGGGCGAGAAGGATTTCATCGAACGCCTGGACATGTTCTTCATCGCCACCGTGGACGAACGCGGGCACGCCAGCTGCTCCTACCGCGGCGGCGATCCCGGCTTCGTGCGCGTGGTCGACGAGCGCACGATCGCCTTCCCCAACTACGACGGCAACGGCATGTACCTCTCCATGGGCAACGTCCTGCAGACGCGTCAGGTCGGCCTGCTGTTCATCGATTTCGAGAATCAGAAACGCATGCGCTTCAACGGCGAGGCCACGATCAGCGGCGACGACCCGCTCATGCAGGAATATCCCGAGGCGCAATTCATCGTTCGCGTCCGGGCGCGTGAAATATTCACCAATTGCCCGCGCTACATCCACAAGATGAAACTGGTGCAACGTTCGCGTTTCGTGCCCAAAAAGGAATGTCAGACACCCGTACCCGGCTGGAAAAAAGGCGAGTGGGTCGCCGACACCCTGCCTGAAAACGATCCGGCCAACGATCCGTCACGCGAGGTGGTCGACCGCTGAGGCCGCGAATCCGGTCTCAGTCCCGCGTTTCACGCTGCGGGAACGGAATTTGATCCGGATCAATCCATCCTGTCCCGGCATCATTAATATGGACATGTGCCACCTGAAATTCCGATGCCCGCATGAGTGACAAATCGCATTGGGAAAAGATCTACGCCAGCAAGCACCCGAACGAGGTCAGCTGGTACCAGACCCATCTCGAAAAATCGCTGGAACTGATCCGCGCCACCGGCGTCAGCCGTGACGCCGAGATTCTCGACGTCGGCGGCGGCGCCTCGACCCTGGTCGACGACTTGCTCGCCGCCGGCTACCGGCACGTCACCGTCATGGACATCTCCTCCGCCGCCATTCAGTCCGCGCAGGCGCGGCTGGGGACGCGCGCCGCGGACGTCGTCTGGCTCGAATCGGATGCCACGCGACAATCCCTGCCGGCGCATCATTACGACGTGTGGCACGACCGTGCCGTGTTCCATTTCCTGACGAACGCAGCGGACCGGCGCCATTATCTCGACAACGTCGGCCATGCGCTCAAGCCGGGCGGGCATGTGATCGTGGCGACATTCGGTCCCCATGGGCCGCTTCAATGCAGCGGGCTGGACATCGTCCGCTACACTTCGGAACAACTGCACGAGGTGTTCGGTGAAAACTACCGATTGCTCCGCAGCGTCGTCGAGGATCACCTGACGCCTGCCGGAAAACACCAGGAATTCGTCTACTGCTATTGCCGGAAACGCTGAGTTGGAATAGAAGCGGACACGCTACGCAACGGGCAGCGCGATCTGGTGCTCGGTGCTGTACAGGTAATCCCTGAAAACATGTTCGGCGGTGAGCAGCTGATAGCTTCCGTCGGGGAGGCGGCGTGAAGTGTCCTTGAGTCGGTAGGTGTAGTGCCCGCAGGTCCAGCAGTCGAAATTGCGCATGTGCGTGCAGAGGCAGGTCTTGTCCAGGACCGAAATATTTTCCTCGTCCGGATGTTTGTCCAGTTCCCGATTGTAGGCCTCGATGTAAGCGCAGTTGCCGTTCCCGTCGAGCAGATAGCCATAGGCCTCGCAGTTGGGACGGATGCCAGCGCCGATCGCGGGGCTGTTCTTCAGCATGCGCATCGGATAGCCGGTGGGCGATATGAGATTGACCTCGATGTCTTCCTCGTTGGCCTTGAAATATTCCTGCTTCACCTTGTCTGGCAGGCCGCATTCCTTCGTGACCGTGAAACGCGTCGCCACCTGCACCGCCGCCGCGCCCTCCTCCAAGAATTCCACCGCGTCGGAGCCGGTGAAAATGCCGCCGGCGGGAATCACCGGAATATTCAGATTCTCCTGCTTCAGATACCGGTGAATCTCGTTGACGATCGTTTTGAGATCGTACTGGAGCCAGTCCATGCCGAAGCCGAGATGCCCGCCGGCGAGCGGGCCTTCGACGATGATATAGTCCGGCAGGCGGTTCAGGCGGGCGCTCTTGCGCAGAAACAGCGTCAGGGCGCGAAGCGAAGAAACGATAATACCGAATTTCACGTCGCGAAAGCGCGGATGGTCCTCGACCAGGGCGAGCGACCCCAGATGCAAACCGGCGCTCAGCGTGATGCCATCGATACCACCGTCCATCGCGGCGGACAAACGCACCCGCAGCGTGTCGCGCGGGCTGCCCATCGTGAGCTTTTCCATGGTGTTGATGAAAATCAGGCCCTCGCCTTTTTTCGCTTCCATGGTCCGGCCCACGTGCAGCTTGGTCGCCTCGGCCAGCCGCACGAGATCGAACTGCACCACCGACTTGTCGCGGTTGGCGACGTTGTATTTGTACTTCTTCTGTTTTTCCTTCACGAAACCGGTCTTGAAACGCCGGTCGGAGACGGTGGGCACCATCGCGTCGGAGATGTGCCCGATGCCGCCGAGACGCGCCGCGACCAGCGACAGTTCCGCGGTGGAAATGTCGACGCCCATGCCGCCGGTCATGATCGGCACCAGTTCCTTCTTGCCGAGTCTCAGCCGGAAATCGTCAATTCGTTTCATCGATCGATAAGATTTCAATAGACGGGATTAACAGGATCAGAACCAGAGAATCAGAGAATTTTTGATTTAATCCTGTAAATCCCGAAAAATCCTGTTCATCCTGTGAAATTTTTACTCGCCTTTCGCCACCGGACGGTTCGGGTCGGCGATCCACTCGCTCCAGCTGCCGGCGTACAGTTTCGCGCCCGACAGTCCGGCATGTTCCATCGCCAGGAGATTGTGGCAGGCGGTCACGCCCGATCCGCACATCTGCACCACCCTTTCCGGCGTCACGCCGTTCAACGCAGCCAAGTAGTGCTCGCGCAAGGCCTCATCTGACATGAATTCGCCGCTGAAGTCGAGATTGTCTTCATAGGGCATGTTGATCGCGCCGGGTATATGGCCGGCGACCTTGTCGAGCGGCTCGATGTCGCCGCGGAAACGCTCTTCGGCGCGCGCGTCGGCCAGCAGGCCTTGCCTGGCGCGCAGCATCTCCTCCACCTGGCCGGCGTCCACCCACAGGGCGTTGTTGATCGTCGGATGAAACTGGGTGGCTTGAATCACGGGCCGTTCCGGCGTCACCGGCCGTCCTTCACGCAACCACTTGGGATAACCGCCGTCGAGCAGCGCGACGGCGTCGTGTCCCAGCCAGCGCAGCAACCACCAGAGACGCGCCGCCATGGCCCCGAAGCTGTCGTCGTACACCACGACCTGGCTGGTCTTGCCGATGCCCCAGCGTCCGAGTTTTTCCGCCAGGACGTTGGGAAACGGCAGCGGATGCCGCCCGCTCACGGGCGTCAGCGGAGAAGAAAGATCCTCATCGAGATGCGCGTAGCGCGCGCCGGGAACATGTCCGGCGGCATAGGCGCGCCGGCCGGCTCCCGGATCGCTCAGGACGAAACGGCAGTCGACGATGATCCAGCGCGGGTCGCCGACATGCCGGGACAGCGTTTCGGTGTCGACGAGGGTGGTGAGTGTCATGAATACAAGATACAGGATTCAGGGCGTCGATTGAAAAAAGCCGCGACGCGGCGCCGCCCCAACCCTGCAACTTGTATCGTTACTTGCCGGCGTCTTAATAGCCGCCCTTGCGGCGCGATTCCGGCAGGCCGGCGATGCGCCCGCCCTGCTTGCTCGGATCCTTCGGGAACAGGTCGTAAACGTCTTTCTGGCTGACGTTCGTGCCCCACTTGTCCGACATCGCCTTCACGATGTGCCGGGTATTGGGCTGCTCGCCGTTGTTATTGAAGTAGGCGTCGCGCAAGTAGTCGATGATGTCCCAGTGCTTCTGAGTAAGCGTGACGCCCTCGTTCGTGGCGATAAACGTCGCAAGTTCCTTGCTCCAATCCTCGGCGTTCTTCAGAAACCCGTTGGCATCGGTATCAATGGTCTTGCCGTTGAACTCGTAACTCATGGTCCCCCCCGTTTTCAGCAAAAATGACAATATTCAGGTCGCTGGTTGCGATTCGAAAAATGCGAATGATACAAAGCGCGGCGCCTTAATCCAAGACGGGCTTGATCTCCCGGATATCCTTGTGCGGAATGAACAGCCCGCAGCCCAGTTTTCGCTCCGGTCCCAGGCCCTGCTGCTGGAGTTTCACCGATTCCTCGACGGTCAGGTCCGCGAGCATGAGGCTGCGTGCGCGGATTAGCCGGTCCGGCGTGGCGATGACGTGTTCCATGCCGCAAAGCATTTTCTTCGGTTGCACGCCCATTTCCCGGAACAACGCCATGGCGTCTCGCAAAAAACCGTCCTCGTCCGCGCCTTCGCGGGTCACGATATAGCGCGAGAAAACCGTGGTGATCGGGCTGAGCGGCCGGACGACCGACTTCTCCACCTGCAGGCGGTTGCCGCCGACATCGAGCGTCCGGCCCGTCAGCTTGCCGGCGTCGTCGAGCCGGTGCTTCGGCAACCGCAGCGTCAGCTTGGTGCGGCGCGACAGATACAGCAGCGCGTCGGCCCGGTCGGGACGCATCCAGCCGTTACCGGATTCGGCCACGTGGATGGTATGCAGACCGGCGTGCTTTTCTTCCGCGAACCACGGCAGCGCCTGCTGGATCGCCAGCGACAGCGCGTACGCGTGATCCACCGGCAGCGCGCGGCAGTCGATGCTGTAGACGACGTCGACGATGTCGTCGGGGACGACATAGCGTTCATTCTCTTTGGCTTCTTGCCAATACATTTGCAATCCAAAATTCTGTTAGTCCTGCCTATTGAACCGGCAACTTCGCCCGGATCGCGTCGCGGTCGATCCACCATTCATCCTGCACCAGCACGTCCACGACGTTGCGCAGACGCGGCAGAAATTTCGCCGGATCATCGAGCTCGAGCTTCTTGAACCAGCGGCTGAACGCCTCCTGATCCTTTACGTCGCTGTGGCGCCGCGACACCGTGGCCAGGAGCTGGTTGGTATAGAACATCAGGTCTTCGCGGACGCGTCCTTCGGCGCGCAGGTCGACGACGTAATGCGCCACCGTCGCCGCCACCGCCGCACCGTCCGAATCCGGCGGAGTCTCGTCAACCACGTGCTGCAGCATTGCCACCGTCAGCTCCGGATCCACCGGGAAAGTCACCGCCAGCCAGATGCCCTGTCCCAGCGCCGCCAGCGATTCCGGCTGCTCGGACAGGAACATGACGTCGCAAGCCTGCACCGTGCCTTCCCAGGATTCGCGCGCGACAAAGATGTCGAACGCTTCGCGCCCGGCGTCCCAGGCGTCCTGCTTGTTCTCCAGGCGGATGAGGGTGCGGCCGATCTGGAGCAGCAGATCGGCGCGCGCGATCGGGTCGTAGTTGGGGGGCAACTCCAGCATCTGACGCTGGAATTCCTGTAGCTGCGCTTCCAGCAACACCGTGGATTCGGCGGCGTCCTCGCCGCTGTCCGCGTCACCGAGGGATTTATCGTCTTTGAGATATTTCATAAATTCATGAGTTCCTGGCGCAGAGATCGCGGAGGCAGGAGACGGAAACGGTTCAAAACTGAATTTCCCCTGAGTCCTCCGCGATGAAGATTATTTTGTGACGGAATGAATGCCGACGAAAGCGCCTTCCAGCCGGTCTTCCCAGTTGGCCGGCGTGTCCGGATACGGCGGCTTGACGTCGATTTTGAAAAACATCTCCGATTGCGCGCGGCTCCGCACCACCTCGAGCAACTGCTCGAAGTTCTCGATGTCGTGATGCTGCAAAAGCACTTCGCTCAGATAAAGCATGCAAGTCTTTCTGCTGGTAGATGTTTACCGACTCCCCCTCCCCCGTTCACGGGGGAGGGATGGGGAGAGGGGTAAGGCTCGTTCCTGCAATGCGATCATAATAACGCGCCCGATATACCAGTCTAGCGATGCCTTTGTCCACATCGTCCGTAAACGCCGTGCGGTTGTGCAACACGTTGTTGCAGATCAGGCCCTGGCCCGGCGCCAGACGGAGCTGAAACATGTAGGGCGAGCCGCCGGCGAGCAGGGTTTCGAGGAAACGCACCGCTTCCTGCGTCATGGAGTCCTGCTTCCACAGGATGGAACGCGTGCGCGCGGTGTAGCGCATGTGCAGGTTTCCCGCGGCATCCACGGAAAACACGGGGCCGATCGAGGCGGCACGCGTTTCCTCGCCGGATTCGGTATTGGCCGGGATGGTCATCGCGTCCGGCGCCATCAGCGCGCGCACGTATTCCGGATTGGCGTCGCGCATCAGGGCATAAACGATCTCGTGATCCAGCAGGCTGTTCTCGCCGCCTTCGGTCGCGGGCGACACGCAGTGCAGCACGAACGCGCGAATGAACGATTCGGGGCTGTTGTAGTAACCGTCGGTGTGCCACAGCAGGCGCCGGTTCGAATACGGGATATAACCGCGTTGCGATTTGCCGGGAACCACCTGCAACGACGTGACGCCGTCGTCATCGGCAAGCATGTTGTTGTCCAGGCGCTGCAATCCGAACCGCTCGCCCAGCCGGCGCGGGATCGCCTTGTCCTCGATCCCGCCCAGGCGGCTCGCGTAAACGGCCATGTTGGTTTTGCGGCAGCGCCGCCGGATTGCCTCCGCTTCGGCGTCCGTCAGCGCGCGCGGATCGTTGACCTCCACGATCAACCATTCCGCTTTTTCGGGATAGGAATGCAGCTTTTTTTCGCGCCAGCGGCGATAGGCCGCCTCATCCTGCAACGAAAACGGGCCGGATCCTGAACCGATCTGCATGGCGGAGACCGAGTGATTCAATGGGCTTTTCTCATGTAATCGCGCCAGTCTGTAATACGGGCATCCGGCGTGGTTTTCCAGTGGCGCGCCGGCGAACGACGCTGGCCGGAAAACACGCCTCGAACCCCCGGGAGAGACGGGGGTTCTTGAGGTTGGCTACGGATGATATTTGTATTTTCAATCATGGGGTTGATAAAATGCCGCCCGCGACAGCATCTTGCGCATCATTTATATATCCCCTTCGGGGAGGGATATCCCGGTTTCGACTCTCTCTTATGTGTGATTTTTTTATCGCGGCCCCCGTTTAGACTCTCTGACCGCAAAGCTTTTTGGACTGTCTGTGCGCGAGCCTTGCGTCTTCGAGCAAGGGATCGAGCCCAGCGCAGAAAAACAGGGTCTTTAACACGGTGACAAAACGTTACCGGAAGACCGAATATACATCCTTCCTACGTGCAGGAGGTAGTTGAAATGGCCCAGAATCAACCGAAGAACCCGGAAAAACATTCCACGTTTATTCCGAAAGAAAAGAAATCCACCAAGCCGTTCCACAAGACTCCCATGCTGGATCAGCTGGAGAGCGGCCCGTGGCCCAGTTTCGTCACCGGACTGAAGCGTCTGGCGCACGACAACAACATGATGGTCGATCTGCTCGGGCAGCTGGAACACTCCTACACCACCCGCAAGGGCTACTGGAAAGGCGGCACGGTCTCCGTATTCGGTTACGGCGGCGGCATCATCCCCCGCTTCACCGAGCTCATGGGCAGCGATGGCAAGGCGATGTTCCCTGAAGCCAAAGAATTCCACACCCTCCGCGTTCAGCCGCCCGCCGGCAACCACTACACCACCAAGATGCTGCGTCAGTTGTCCGACTCCTGGAAGAAATGGGGCTCGGGCCTGATCGCGTTCCACGGCCAGACCGGCAACATCATGTTCATCGGCACCACGTCCGAGAACACGCAGCACTTCTTCGATGAAATCAACGAGTACGGCTGGGACCTCGGCGGCGCCGGCCCGTGCGTGCGCACCGCCATGTCCTGCGTCGGCGCGGCGCGTTGCGAACAGTCCTGTGCCAACGAGCAGAAAATTCACCGCACGCTGGTGAACAATTTCATCGACGACATGCACCGCCCGGCGCTTCCTTACAAGTTCAAGTTCAAGGTCTCGGGCTGCCCGAACGACTGCATGAATTCGATCCAGCGCGCCGACTTCTCCGTGATCGGCACTTGGCGCGACGACATGAAGGTTGACCAGGCCGAAGTGAAAAACTTCGTCAAGGCCAAGGGCCGCAAGTACGTCATCGACAACGTCGTCACGCGTTGCCCGACCAAGGCGTTGTCGCTGAACGACGACGACACGCTCGCCGTGGACAACCGCAACTGCGTGCGCTGCATGCACTGCATCAACGTCATGACCAAGGCGCTCAAGCCCGGCGACGACAAGGGCATCACCCTGCTCATCGGCGGCAAGCGTACGCTCAAGATCGGCGACACCTTCGGCACCGTGATCGTTCCGTTCATGAAGCTGGAAACCGACGAGGACTATGAGCGCATCCGCGAGATCGCCGCCAACACGATCGACTTCTGGGCCGAGAACGGCCTGGAACACGAGCGCTGCGGCGAGATGATCGAGCGCATCGGCCTCGTGAACTTCCTCGAAGGCATCGGCCTCGAGGTGGATCCGAACATGATCACGCAGCCGCGCACCAGTTCGTACGTGCGCATGGACGAGTGGGATCAGGAAGCCGAGAAGTGGAAGAACCGCAAGCAGCAGGCGGCGGGCTGATCCGCATCCGGCAAGATATCGAAGACACGTCGAACGAACGTTTTGGAGAACTGACCAATGGCAGAAGCACCAAAAATGCGCCCACCGATTGAAAGCGGGTGCCCGGACGGGTTTCAGTACATGCATCCGTTGATGATCAAGAATTACGGCAACTGGAAATACCACGACCGTCCACGCCCGGGCGTATTGCACCACGTCGCCTATTCCGGCGATGAAATCTGGACCGTGCGCGTCGGCACCCAGCGTCAGCTTGGCCCGTACGAAATCAACCTGCTGTGCGACATCATCGACAAGTACGGCGAGGGTTATGTCCGTTTCACGATC
>JACXTT010003432.1_pt1 | contig 24359 bp, 18 predicted proteins | sample 9270951 | NCBI WGS metagenome assembly JACXTT01 (sample SAMN15532306, study PRJNA645909) | rock metagenome | isolation source: weathered quartz diorite | place: Puerto Rico | collected 2017-06-21
TCGAAACCGCCGCGCTTGGCGGTCGCCATGTGTTCTCCGGTGTTCCCGTTGATCCACTGTCCCGTGGTCAGGTCCATCCGCTCGATCGTGTTTCCCCAGGCCGGCAGTCCGCCACCGCCATAATACTTTCCATCGGCGGAGATCAGGTTGTCGTAGCTAAAACCAACTTGCAGAGGGAAGCGCTGAATCACCTTACCCGTTTCCGGGTCAATCTTTCGAACATTGTTGTCGCGGCTGTCCCAGACATAGCCATCGGGAGTCATCGAAAAGTTGCCGAAGCCGGGCGCGTTCACCGGGACAGCGTCCTCGATGTGCACCTGAGTAACTTTTCCGGTTGCGGGATCTAGGCGGTCCAGATTGTGTCCCCAGTTTTCCGAAAACCAGGGGATATCGTTCTTATCGATCCTCACGGCATGCGTGCCGGGCATGGCTTTTGGCGTGAGCGGAATGGTGTATTCCGTCACAATGCCAGTTTTAGGATCGAGCTTGCCGACGATGTCTGTCTTGTGGCTCGTGATCCAGATATTCCCTTTCGAGTCGCCTTGCGCGTCATGAAGGGCCAGCAGCGATTGCGGCAATTCGTACTCGGTCACGACCACCTTCGTGGACGCGCCTCGCGGCCGCGGGAACGCCCGCAACGGCTCATCCTGCGCATTCGGGCCGCGCACCCTCGTCAGGAAGTTCACCAGAGTCTTCACTTCTTCGGGAGAAGTCCCGTCGCGGCGCGTCACGGAGTTGTTCCCGCCGCCTGTAGAATTTGTTCCTTTGATGCGAATCACCAGCGACGTGCCGGAATATTGCGTCATCCGGTCGACGATCAAGCCCCAGCTGTGTTCGTCATAGCGATTTCGGAAAATCTGCTGCCAGGAATGGCAAGCCGAGCAATTCTTTTGCAGCGTCGCCTTTTCCTGGGCCGTGCCCGGCAGATTCCACATGATTTCCGCACCGCTTAATTGCGATTCGATTTCGGGAGTCGCAGGCAGGGCATCGGTATCGGAAACCCTCTCGAGGACGATGTCATCCAGCTTCAACGCGCCGTCAATGTGCAGCGAGTCAATAACGTAAGGCTTGAACAGTACGGGGCTCGGAATTCTCAGCGTGTAATCCCCTGCCTGCATTTTCGGGAATTCGAAGTGCCCGTTTTCGTCGGTATAAACCGTCGTGCGCACGCCATTCGGCGCGATGAGCTGCACTCCAACACCTTCCGGCGAATCGCCGCTCGTTACTTTGACCGTTCCCGTCGCGCCTCCGGACAGGCCGCTCTGCACGGACCACTTATTGGTCCCAGCACGATACCACGGATTCGCGGCAGGATTCTCTCCCTCGACGCAGCACTTCCCTTCCTTAATGTAGGTGATCAGGTCCGCGATGTCGGCATCCTTCAGGGTAGTCTTGAAGGCCGGCATCCCCGGCCCGCCTTCCTTGATTTTCACGGCGACGTTTTCTTCCGTCACCGGATCGCCCGACATCAACGACTCGTGCTTGAAAAGCTCCTTAAGATAGGGACCGGTCTTCGCATATTGGTTGTGGCACATCCAACATTTATAGAAATAAATGTTCTCGCCGCGCCCCGCGCCACTGTCCGCGATCACCCGGTAGTGATCGTGCCTCCACGAGCGCTGGTAGTCGTCCGTGTGCGACACCATGGGCGCGGCCGAGTTCGCGTCCTTGGGCGACGCATTTATACTGCTCGTCGTCCCCACGGCCACAAGACCGATCCCAACTAAAACCGTGGCCAGAAATGTCATGCGTGCGGAACTTTGGTTTGGGCGTGTCATAAGCTCACCTGTAGTGGTTATCTCTTGTCCGGGCGGACAGATCCGCCGCTGCGAGGATTCTCAATAGCTATAGTGCAGAAACCCAGAACTGTCAAAATGTTTTCGGTTGCGGTGTGGTTTTCAGGAGACGTCGAGACACTCTCCAACCTTCAATCAATATCTTCGGTTCTCGGTGTCGGGTGCCGCATCCTTGAGGTTTTTTCAAGGGTGCGGGTTTGGGTTCCACCATCCTCCATCTGGCTGTAGTAGCGCCCGGAAAAACTCAGCGCGTCGTTTCGGTGGCTCCCGAAGACAAGGGGCCGCCTGATTGTTTGCACTCCGCCCAATCCTCCGCAGCCTTGAGCTAGTTTGACAACTCGGATTGGTTGAGTAAAAACGCTTGACAATTAATTCGCCAACACATACTGTCCCGGCGTCCCCCACAATCCAAACCCGCTGTAAACACATCGGCTCAGCAGACTTTACAAGAAAAAGAGGAGGAACTATGTCCGTGTGCCGAAAACTCCAGCCCTTTGGCAATTCCCGAACTGTGCTGCTTCTTGCTCTCGGGGCTTGCCTGACCACGCTTGCTCTCCCTGCACATGCGGCGGACGCCACCGTGGTCTGTCCCGGTGGCGTTGGGGTTGGATTCCCTAGCATCAATGCGGCGCTGGGTGCGATTGGCCAGACCGGCCCCAGCACGATCACCGTGACCGGTACGTGTCCAGAAAACGTGTCGCTTTTTCAGGCACAGCTAATAACGATCGTTGCGGGGCCCGGCGGGGCTAAAATCATCGGGCCACTGGACAGCGATACGATCGATATTTCCAACTCCCAGAACATCAACCTCATAAACCTGGACATCAGCGGCACCTTTAGTAACACAGGCAACGGCGGCGGAGGCGGGGTGTCCGTTTCCGAATCGACCGGCGTGGAGATCATCAGATGCACCATTCACGACAACCAAGCCGTCGGAGTCAATGTGGACACGGGCTCGGTCGTCGGGATCCGCCACACAACGATTCAGAACAACAATCCCCGCGACGGTGTGGATGTTTTCGATGGTTCGACCGTCCGCATCAACAACTCCACGATCCAGAACAACGGCGACCCTAATATGGGTGCCGTCGGCGTCTTTGTGTCCCGCGAGTCGGACGTTATCTTTGGCGGGACGAACCTGGTCCAAAACAATGCAACCTTTGGAATTCAGGTGCGGCTCCTAAGTACGGTGGTTTTGGGAGGAGTCGTCGTCACTATCCAAGGACACCAGACCAACGGCATCATCGTCCAGGGAGGAGCCCACTTACAGGTCAACAGTCCGGCCGTCATCCAGGGGAATGGAGCTGGATGTCCAGAGGATCCTAACTGCGGTGGAATAGCTGCCACTCAGAACTCGACCGTGGAAATGAACAGCGGAGCCACCGTCACCGATAATCAAGGGTCCGGCATCTCTATCCAGCAAGGCGCTAACCTCCACCTGAACGGTGTTACGGTTTCGAACAACTCCGGGGATGGAGTCCGTATCCGGCGGATTTCCATTGGGGACTTCAGCCCTGGCAACGCCATTACGGGTAACGGGGGAGCCTCGATCTCTTGTGACGAACGGTCATTGGCGATTGGCAACCTGAGCGCCTTCTCAAAGGTGAGGTGCGGAGACTGAGCCCGCGATCCCTGCGTTACTGGGGAGATGAACCGTAAGGCGAGGTTAATCCGCGTTCCGCGGGGAGCCCGGTGTGCTAGCTGCGGTAACACCGGGCTCTGGTGAATCCGTTCGCGACAGCGTCACTTGAAGCTGCCTGGCGGGAGCGCGCCATTCTTCAACTCCCGTCCATCGCCCAGCATGACGCTGCGAATAACCATGAACGTCCTGCCATCCTTGGCGCGATGGCCGTGAACCGTAATCTGGTCCCCTGGCTTGACCGAATCTCTGCTCCATCCTGCCCTGACTAGCATCGCTAAACCGGTAAGTTCGGCCGCCCACTTTTCCACGCCTTTATCCCCTTTCACGTCGACATGGATATAGGCGTGGGGATTCGTCCACTCAAATTGAGTTACGGTTCCGGATATGTGGACTACGTGTTCCGTGTCGAAGGGCGCAAACGAATGATGCGCGACCGTCGGAAGCGAGGCGAGCAGACCGATCCAGAGTGCGAAGACCGCCAGAAAATTCCTCTTCATTCGCTTCCCCTCTCCCACTAGGATCGCTGCCGTACGGTTAACTGGATCTCCGTGAAGCCTTACTTTACATTGCCACGAAGCGGCGCTGTCGGTACCCGGGCTCGGTACTTGTTGTTTTCCTCGCAAACATTTTCCACGACCTGCCAGTCCGCCTTCAGGTCATAGACTTGCTGCGCCGTCCAGGTTTTCGTGTACGCCTTCGGGTCGTCAATCGTGAAGTCGTCCTGCAACGTATTGTGGTCGACGCGCCGGATGCGTTCCACAACGTGGAGAGCGTCGCTGTGGGGATGGCCCACGTGATCGAGCCAAGTCGTGGCCTTCAGCCCGACCGTGTCGACAACCAAAGTGTCCCCTTCCCACTTGCCGATCGAGTGGCCGTTGTAGGTGAGGTCGGGACTCTTCGGGTGTTGCTGCCCGTCGACGTAAATCTCGCGCAACAGGCTGTCGTCCTCCAGGTGCATGATCACGCGGCCAGGAATTTGAATCACTTCGATGGGCATCACGGAATACATGAACACCGGTACCCCGTGCGGCAAACAATTCAGTCTGGGATCGTTCGTTTCAGGGTTGGCGGTCTTGAACTTTGCCTCCGCCCACGGCTGCATCGGAGGCTTTGCCTTCGGGGACATGTCAGGTTGGAATTCGTGTACCAGCCAAACTCCGGATAAGTCCGGCGTGGAAGCCGCGGTTTGCGCCTTCGCGGTCGGCGCCTGCGCAGAGGAGCGCGCGAGAATCACATGCGCCACGCCGAGCAGCGCCACCACGCCTAAATAGATCAAAATAAGGAAACGATGTCGCATCCCGAATTCCTTCGTATTCAGTTTCCAACCTTCATTTGAGGCAAGAATCCCAAGTCGCGGCAACTGCGCGGGAAGCTATCACTGGCATCCGGTAGTGTCAATCAAAAGGGGGTGCACAGGCTTGAGGACTTTGATTGCGGCACCGCTGTTCTTGAAGTCGCCTCCGAACCCTTCAAAAACGGCGCGCACGGCTGAGATCGGATTTTCCTTGACAGTAACGTACGAAATTCAGTATAGCTCCCATCAATTTCCATTCCCGTATTGGGCGTCATCGCTGAATTCCTAACTCAATGAGCTGGGCGCGAAGCCCGCAAAGGAGGCCACATGCCAGACACCGCCAACATCGAGCTGTACTCGGGCTGGGCCACGACCCAGAAGGGCGGAGTACTTTACGGCCGAGTGCACAAAGGCGATCCGCTGCCTCTGCCCAAAGAAGGCGAAGGCCTTGCGCAAAGACTCCATCAGTCATTCTTGGATTTGGAGCCGCGCGCGCTCCCCAACGCGCAGGTGCGACTATCTGGCTTTCCCGGGGCGGGGCTTTCCGCTGCGGACGGCAACGGTTTTCTCAACGTGCAGCTGCCACCGGGTTTCCCGCCAGGCACCGTCCGCGTGACGGCTCAGCTGGAGACGCCGAACTACGCCGCGCCACCTGCAACCACGACGGTGCAGGTATGGGGCGTGACAGACCCGCCGCTCGGCATTATCTCGGATATCGACGACACCCTAACTGACACCAACGTCACCAATAAGCTGGACGCGCTGAAGAACACGTTCTTCGAGGACTCCTACGACGTAAAAGTCTTCCCCAACGCTCCCGAAGCGTTTGTCTCGATTGCAGGCAAAGGCAGGGACCTTCTCCCGACACTCCCAGTCTTCTACCTCTCGGGGAGCCCGTGGGGCCTGCACGAGCGCATCTCGACGGCATTCGACATGAAAGGCTTCCCGCGCGGCTCGATGATCCTGCGCCGCTATAGCCAGGAGTCGCTCAATCCCTTTGAGTTTAAGCACCCGCACCTACTCGAGATTGTCGACGCGAATCCCGGGCGCAAGTGGATCCTCTTTGGTGATACAGGCGAGAAGGATCCCGAGGTTTACCACCAGCTGAAGGAGAACCGTCCGAGCGTGGTGGATTCAGTCTTCATTCACAATGTGACCAACGCCGATCCGCAGGACAAACGCTTCGACGGCTTCACCGTGTTCCGCGAATGGAATGAGGTGGTGTCGGCGATCCGCGACCGCAAGCTCGGATCCGCCGCCGCAGCAAGCGGCTCCTAAAACCAAACGCGCCCCACCGAAACGCAGTTACTGGCGCCTGGAGAACCCAGTCTTAAGGTTGCCTTAAGGCTTGTGGAAATAGGCTCTGCCGCGCAAAAATACGGGTGTGCCCTCGCGAAGCGACTGGGGACGCGCTGAGAAAACTACTCACGTGCGACGCTTTGTGAGGCAAGAGGTAACCGTCATATAGAAATACCGCAGACCGTTCAAACACATCGTGTGCCGGCACTCCCCTGCGGGTGGGCGGGGCTTGGAGCCCGCATAGAAGTGAAGTATCGTGATTCAGATAATTTTCATGTGCTGCTGGTATGCTCCAAGCGTCTGGTGAGGTTCACCTTTCCGGGGGGAACAGGTTGGGAAGTCGCTTTGGAGCGGCAACCGGCCAGTCACGGCGTGAAGCAGGAGGAGACAGACTTCATGATTGATTCATACAGGCTTAGTACGTGGGTGTGGGCCGACCGGCGCCTGACAATACGTCGTCTTGACGGCGAGTACAGACTAGTCCAGCGCTTCTCAATTGTCGCCCTGGTTGTGGCCGTGGCGCTAACCCTCCCGTTATCAAGGGCGCGCGCGCAAGAAGCGGCTCCTTCGCGCTCTGGAGAAACCTCCGAAGTGCAACTCATACGTCCAAACCAAGCGGGGCCGCCCGCTACCGTGACGCTTCAGGATGCGCTCGAGCGAGCGAGGAAGCTGGATCTCACTTTCCTGGGCGCTGTATCGGACGCCAGGAGCGCAAAAGAGGACCGGGTGCAGGCGCGCAATGCGATGCTGCCCACGATTTCGCAGTCGACCCAGTACCTGGGCACGCAAGGAAATGGCGGCAAAATCTCCGACGGACGATTTGTAACCAACGACGGAATTCATGTCTACCGCTTCTGGGGCGTGCTTCACGATGACCTTTCGCCAGCCCTCCTCATGGGAACGGGCTACCGACGCGCGAAGGCTGCGGAGGCGTTGGCGAACGCCAAGTCCGAGATCGCGCGCCGCGGGCTGGTGGTGACGGTCACGAAAAACTACTACGCCTTGGTCGTCGCGCAGCGGAAATATGCGACGGCCCAAGCGGGACTGGACCAAGCCAAGCGTTTTCTGGATATTACAAGCAATTTGGAGAAGCAAGGACAAGCGCCGCACAGCGACGCCGTGAAGGCGGAAATTGCGTATCGCATCCAAAAACAAGCGTTCGATGAGGCAGCGTTCGCGATGGAAGACACGCGCTTGTCGCTGGCCGTCACGATCTTCCCTGACTTCAACGAGAATTTCAGCGTGGTGGACGATCTTGACTCCGCGCCTGCACTACCGCCGTTTTCAGAAATCCAGGCCATGGCCGAAAAAGGAAATCCCGACTTGCGCGTCGCCCTGGAAACGTCCCGAGAGGCAGATCTGGACGTGAAGACCGCCAAGACCGCCTTCTTGCCAACGCTGACCCTGGACACTGACTACGGCATGGAAGCGAACTGTTTTGCCGTGCGGTGCGCGCGTGCTTCGTTCCCCGAAATCGGAGTTGTACCCAACGTGGGATATTTCCTAACCGCTGTGCTGAACATACCGGTATGGGATTGGGGCACATTGCGTAGTAAGCTTCACCAAGCGCAATACAAGCAGGAGACCGCAAAGGCACAACTGAGCCTGGCACAGCGGACCGCGATCAGCGAGCTTTACGCCAACTACGACGAGGCCATGGTGGCGCGTTCGGCGCTCGATGAATCGCGGCGAACGGCGGAACTTGCGGCAGAGAGCCTGCGTCTAGTTAATTTGCGGTACCAGGGGGGCGCCTCGCCGGCCACGGAAGTGGTGGACGCTGCAACAACCTTGGTGACTGCCCGGAACGCCTATGCTGATGCGCAAGTGCGCTACCGGACAGTGCTGGCAACGCTGCAAACTCTCACGGGACCCTTCTGAGGGATGGGTTACTAATTTCTGGCGGGCTGCATGCCCCGGTCGGACCGGGGCGCTCAGCGTAGAGACGCAGCCCTAAATAAATGGGAGCGAACCAATGGACGTTTCTTCGATGAACCGACTCGGAACCGGCAAAAAAACTGAAGCCGGCCGTCTGGCTTGGTCTTTGGTGGTTTTTGTGGCCGCGAGTCTGTTGATATCAGGCTGCGGCACAAAAGCGAGCGAGGACGAACCCGCGCCCACGGTCACCGTGCAGGTGGACGCAGCGGAAAAAGGACCCATCTCGCAACGGGTCGTTACGGATGCGGTTCTGTACCCGCGCGATCAAGCGGCGATCGTGCCCAAGGTTGTGTCGCCGGTGAAGAAATGGTTCGTGCAAAAGGGTGCCCACGTGAAAGCGGGGGAGCTGCTGGTCGAGCTTGAGAACCAGGATCTGGCCGCGGCTCAACAAAAGAGCGAGGGCGGGCGCGACCAGGCCCAGGCCGCCTACGACATGCAAGTGCAGAAGAGCGCACAGGACTTGAAGTTCGCCAAGCAGTCCCTGGATTCGGCTCAGAAACTCTACGACAGCCGCGTGGCCCTATTCAAAGAAGGGGCGGTTTCGGCCAAGGACCTCGACGACGCTACCATCGCGCTGGCATCGGCGAAAAATACATACGAGCTGACGCAAAAGCAATTTGATTTAAAGGTCGCCGAGGCACAATTGAACGCCGCGAAAGGCGACACCGCGGCCACCAGGACGCAATTTGGCTATTCGAGAATTGCCAGCCCGATCAACGGCGTTGTCACGGACCGGCCCTTCTACCCGGGGGAAACCCCTCCGACCGGCGCTCCGGTGGTCACGGTCATGGACCTTTCTCAGATTGTGGCCCGTTCCCACATTGCGCAGACCGAAGCGGCTCGCCTGAAGGTCGGGAATCCGGCGACGATTACGGTGCCGGGACAGCCCGGCCAAGTGAAGGGCAAAATCACTCTGGTCAGTCCCGCGGTGGACGCGAATAGCACGACTGTCGAAGTTTGGGTGGAGGCGCCGAATCCGGGCGACAAGCTGCGCCCCGGGAGCAGCGTGCAAGTAGCGATGGTCGGCGAAACAGTGCCGCAGGCGGTTGTGATCCCCGCCGCAGCGCTGCTGACGGCGCCCGATGGCGTCAACTCCGTCATCATGCTCGACACCGACAACACGCCTCACAAGAAAACGGTGAAGGTCGGCATCCGGGACGGTCAAAATGTTCAAGTGACTAGCGGCCTTCAAGGCGGGGAGCGCCTGGTCACCGTGGGAGCGTTCGAACTTTTCAATGAGGACGACCCCATCCTGGCGAAAACCAAGATTCAGGTCCAAACGCCGAAGCTGCCCGACGAGGACGAAGAGAATTGATGACTTTGCGACAGGTAAAACGCCATGCCAGATAAAACACCAAACGGTTCTGCAGCGAATTCACATCCAGAGCACAAGTATTGGTTTGCCCGGCACTCCAAGTCGATCATCTTTTTGATCCTGACCCTCGCAGTAGTCGGAATCTACGAGGCGCTCTCGCTTCCCATCGCGGTGTTCCCGGCCACGAACTTCCCCCGCATCATCGTCGGAGTGGACAACGGAGTGATGCCAATCGACCAGATGGAAGTCACGATCACCCGGCCGCTAGAGAACGCCGTCAACAGCGTGCCCGGGCTGGAGGATGTACGCTCGATCACCAGCCGCGGATCGGCGGAAATCGATTTGTCGTTCAATTGGAACGTGGACATGGTGACCACGCTGCAGTTGGTGGACTCGGCGATCGGTCGCGTTCAAAGCTCACTGCCATCCACGGCGCAAATTGAATCACACCGGCTCGACTTCGCCAGCTTCCCGATCCTCGGCTATAGCCTCACTTCCGACAAAGTCCCGCAGACGCAGCTGTGGGAAGTTGCGACCTATGATATGAAGCCGCGGCTAAACCGGCTCGCCGGGGTAGCGACCGTCCTGATTCAGGGAGGGCAGCAGCCGGAATTCCAGGTGACGCCGGACCCATCGAAGATGCTCCGCGCCCACGTGGCCTTGCAGGACATCCTGGACGCGGCCAACAAAACGAACATCGTGGACTCGCCCGGCCTTCTGAGCCGCAATCACCAGCTTTTCCTCGGACTCGTGGATTCCCAGGTTCACAACGCGGAAGACATCGGCAACATGGTCATCAAGAATGTCGGAGATGCGCCGGTTCGAGTCCGTGACATTGGCACAGTGTCGGGGTCTTCCGCGCCCAATTACACGGTAGTGACCGCAAACGGGAAACCAGCTGTGCTGGTCAGCATCAGTCGACAGCCGGACAGCAACACAGTGGACGTAGCTAACCTGGTCCACCAGGAAATCGAAGCGATCCGGCCGAAACTGCCCGCGGGCGTCGAGTTGAACGTCTTTTACGACCAGTCCAATATCGTACGCGAGTCGATCGGAAGCGTGCGCGACGCGATCATTATCGGACTGCTGCTAGCCGGGTTCATGATCTGGCTGTTCCTGCGCGATGTTGGCACGGCCCTGATGACAGGCCTGGTGATCCCGGTTGCCATCTTCGTCACCTTCATTGCCATGAAAATGTTGGGACAGAGCTTCAACATGATGACCCTCGGTGGCCTCGCGGCTGCGGGCGGATTGGTCATCGACGACGCGATTGTAGTCGTGGAAAACATTGTGCTGCACCGCGACGGCGGTGAAGGCCGGCTGGAGGCGGTCAGCGCGGCACTCAAGGAACTAACCATTCCATTGATTGGTTCAACGCTGACTCCCATCGTGGTGTTTTTGCCCCTGATCTCGATCACCGGCGTCACGGGAACGTTTTTCCGCGCGCTGGCAATTGCCATGAGCGTATCGCTGCTGACCTCGTTGGCCCTGGCGCTGACCTGGTCGACGAACCTTGGCGTCTATCTGATCCGGCGCGGCAAGGGCGAGGGCAAATCGGCTAGCGCGTCAGTGGAGCATGAATCCGAAGATCCCGAAGCCGCGGAATTCGAACGGATGAAACGCATGATGGCGGCGGAAGAGGCGTCGCTGAAGGGAGGCTGGTTCGAGCACATCATCACGTTCTACGAGAAGTGGTTGCGCCGCGCCTTAGAGCATCCCGTCTGGCTCGGCGGCATGTGCGCAATCCTGATCGCGGTTTCCTATCTGTGTTTTAACCAGTTGGGGACGGACTTGCTTCCACACATGGATGAGGGCGGATTCATTCTCGATTACGTGATGCCGCCCGGCAGCTCGCTGCAGGAAACCAACCGGGTCATCAATCACGTGGAGAACATCGTCAAGCAGGTCCCCGAGGTGGAAAATACATCCCGACGCACCGGATTGCAGCTGGGGCTGGCCGCCGTCACCGAGCCCAACACGGGGGACATCGCGGTCAAGTTGAAGGATAAGCGTAGCCGGAATATCGATGACATCATCAGCGAAGTTCGCGGCAAAGTGAAAGCCGCCGAACCTTCCCTCGACGTTGATTTCACGCAGGTCCTTCAGGACATGATTTCGGACTTGACCGGCGCGCCGCAACCGATTGTCGTAAAGCTGTTCTCCCCGGATAGGGACCAGATTTTGACTTGGGCTCCGCGCGTGGCCGATGCCCTCGGACGGGTGCAGATCAACTACAAGAAACCTGTGGTGGATATCGAGGACGGCATCGACAACACGACTAGCGGACCCGCCGTGGTCTTCAACGTAAATCCTGCGGCGGCGGCCAAAGCGGGCTTCACAACCGACCAGCTCACGGCCGTCGCATCCGCGATCGTGGACGGCGAGCCTTCGACGGCGCCCGTGATTATCAACGACAAGCCCTACACCCTGCGCGTCCGTTATGCGGCGGCGAACCGGGCTTCGCTGGACGCCATGAACAATACGATGATCGTCAATTCGAATGGCGGAAGCGCGACGCTTGGCTCTGTTGCCACCATCACCGAAAAGCCCGGCCAAACGGAAATTCTTCGCGACAATTTGCAGCAGGAGAAGGAAGTGCACGCGCGGCTGGAAGGCGTGGACCTGGGGCGAGGGGTGGCCGCCGTGCAAAAGATGGTGGACGATCTGCACCTCCCCTCTTCGATTCGCGTTGAGTATGGAGGCACTTACAAGGAGGAGCGCAAGTCGGCCGCCGATCTCGACAGAGTTCTGGTGCTGGCCGTTGTCCTGATTTTCATCGTGCTGCTGTTTGAGTTTCGCAGCTTTTCGGCGCCCATCGCGATCCTTTCATCCGCGCTCCTATCCACCTCCGGCGTGTTTTTCGCGCTGTACATCACGCAGACCACATTCAATATATCTTCCCGAATGGGGCTGATCATGGTGGTCGGCATCGTGGCCAAGAACGGAATCCTGCTGCTCGACGCCAATCAGAAGTTCCGCTCCGTCGGATTTTCTGCGGAAGAGGCCATGATCCAAGCGGGACGTCGCAGGCTGCGTCCCATCGTCATGACGGCTATGGCGGCAATGGCCGGTATGCTACCGCTGTCCCTCGCTTTGGGCGCGGGCTCGCAGATGCTGCAGCCACTGGCGATCGCAGTCATCGGAGGCATCCTGATCTCGATGGTGTTGTCGCTCATTATCACGCCGGCTATGCAGTTCTACCTGACGCGTGATAAGGAGGCCTTGGTAAAGGCCCGCATGCCGCTGGCAATGCAGGAAAGCGACTAGTTGCGGCAAATGAATTGTTGAAATAGGGCTAGGAACGTTCTGTCTGTTCAAACGAAACCATAAGGAGACGCACCGAATGATAGGAAAACATTTAGCAGGGTGGTTGCGGCGGACATGGCCTTTGGCTGTCCTGGCATTGGTAGCGGGAGCGATCGTGTATGCCGCTCCGCAGGCCTCGGGCTATCACGTCATTAAGCGCATGCCCGTCGGAGGCGAGGGCGGTTGGGACTACCTCTTGATGGACCCCGAAACCCATCACCTGTTTATCGCACGCGGGTCGCATTTTCAAGTTGTGGATACGACCGCGGGGAAGGTGGTGAGCGACATTGAAATCGCGAATTCGAAGAACTCGCATGGCATCGCGCTCGCCAAGGATTTGGGCAAGGCGTTTACGAGCAACGGCGACGCGAACACCGTGTCAGTGGTCGACCTAAAGACGCTCAAGGCCACTTCGGTGATCGACATTCCCGGGAAGGACCCCGACTCGATTCGTTACGACGATGCCACAAAGAAGGTCTTCACGTTCAACGGCAAGAGCCATGACTCGACGGTGTTGGACGCAACGTCCGGGAAAGTCATCGGAACCGTCAAGCTGAGCGGCAAGCCGGAAGAGGCCATCCTCGACGGCAAGGGAAACATGTGGGTCAACATCGAAGACAAGAGTGAGATCACGGAATTTGATACCAAGACTTACGCGATCAAGGGCAGCTGGCCGTTGGCGCCGTGTGAAGGCCCTTCCGCAATGGCGTTCGACAGCAAGAATCGGCGCATTTTTGTGGCCTGCGACAAGGTCATGGTCGTTGTTAGCGCGGATAACGGCAAGGTGGTTGCTTCCCCGCCGATCGGCGGCGATCCTGACGGCAACGGCTACGATCCGGCTACGGGACTTGCCTTCGCCTCATGCCGCGATGGCTTTGTTTCCGTCATTCACCAGGATTCGCCGGACAAATATAGCGTGGTCGGGAACATCACCACGCAGGCCGGCACGCGCACCATGGGACTGGACCTGACGACACATAGAGTCTACACGGTGACGGCGGACTTCAAGCCCGCCGCGGCGCCAACACCAGATAACCCGAGGCCGCGTCCCACTCAGATTGCAGGGTCGTTTGTAATCCTCGAAATCGGCCAATAACTGCAGTCGAAACTGCGAAGCGCCCCAGGATCTTCAGATCCTGGGGCGCTTTTTTTTGTGTAGGACAGGCTTCACAGGATGCTGAAAAAGTCTCTAAGGTTGTCATTCTGAGCGAAGCGAAGAATCTCTCTGCGCTGACCCGCTGAGAAACAGAGAGATTCTTCGTCGCTTCGCTCCTCAGAATGACACACGTAAGGAGTTTTTCAGCAGCCACTTCAGCCTGTCAGCCTTGTGGATCGCGGCCGCAAACCAAAGACGACAGGCTGAAGGCTGTCCTACTGAGGGCCTAACTCACTTCTTCGATTTTGTAACCAGTTTCTGCACGCGCCAGTTGTTCATATCGGCGATGTAGAGCAGGTCCTCCGAGGGGCAGGCGATGCCGTGCGCCCAGCTGAGCTCGCCCAGCTCATGGCCCGATTCGCCCCACACGCCTAGAATCTTTCCTTCCGGCAATTGAAGCTTGTAGAGGCGGCCCGGCTCGGCGTCCGTCGTGTACAAATATTGCGGTGTCGTGTTGGTGATGCAGATGGTCCACGGAGCGGTTTCGTCCGGGCGGGTTTCGGGCATGTTGCCCAGGACGGGGTGGCGTATCTTGTCGTAGGGCACGTTCAGAAAGATGAATTTTTTGAAATTGCCGTCTACGTCGAAGACTTGGATGCGGCGATTGCCGCGGTCGGCGGCGTAGACATTTCCGTCGCGATCGATCCCAATATTGTGGGGATTGCGGAAGTGGCTGGGATTCTCGTTCGCGTGGACGCCGCCCGTCCCCGGCGCGCCCCATTGCTTGATCCAGTTGCCATGCTTGTCGAATTTGGCTATGCGCGAATTGAAATAGCCGTCGCTGACGTAAATGTTGTCCTCCGCGTCCCAGGCCACGTCGGTTGATCCGTTGAATAGGCCGTCCACAGGAGTGGGAGGAGGATCGGCGTGGCGGTAGCGCGGCTCGTCCGGTCCTTCATCGCGGCGCCCGAGGTTCATGACGACATAGCCGGCAGGATTGAACTTGACGACAGACATTGCGGCTTTGTCCACGACCCAGAGGTTGTCGTACTTGTCGAACCGAACCGAGTGCGCGTAGGCCAATCCGTACACGCCCCGGCCCAGCTCACGAACATACTTACCGTCGGCGTCGAATTCGAAAAGCTGCGTCGTCGCGTTCCCATAGACCGGCCCCGCGGTCGCCGTGCCGGGATGGTTGAGAACAATGATGTGGCCTTTGGAGTTCACGGCGACGCTCAGCACTTCTCCCAAATTTTGGTCGATCGAATACTTCAGCGGGTTCGGCACTGATTCGTAGGGAAGCGTCGGGACGGTGGACCCTTGCTGCGCGAACGCGGGCGAGGCAACTAGACCGAGCAAAATAATCATGGACAAACGTGGCATAGAACCTCCGGTGCCGTGGGATGGGGCAAGTCTATATAGGTTGCGGAAAAAGTCGAGTAGTACGGCGTGCCTGTCCTCGAAAACCTCAAGCTCTTGGCATGCACCAGGTTTGGTATATACTCTCGACCGGTAACCCAATCCCGAAAAATGCAGCTTCTATCAGGAGCATAAATCCATGAAACGATCATCGATTCAACACGCCTTGGCTGTGGTGGCGGGCTTGATGATTTTGTCGCTCTTCGCGGCGGCTTCGGCGCGCGCTCAGGCTCCGGATTTCAGCAAGGTTCAGATCAAAACGACCAAGATCACCGACAATTTCTCGACGCTCGAAGGTCAGGGCGGCACAATTGGCGTGCTCTCAGGGCCCGACGGGGTGCTTCTCGTCGACACGCAATTCGCGCCGTTGACCGAGAAAATCGTGGCGGCGGTGAAGGACATTTCGCCTTTGCCGATTCGCTTCGTGATCAACACCCACGTGCACGGTGACCACACGGGCGGTAACGAAAATCTCGGGAAACTCGGCGCAACGATTTTCGCGCGCGCGGAGTTGCGGGACCGCTTGATTAAGCCTTCTCCTTTGGCGAATGGCCAGCCAGGCGTACCCACTGCCCCGGTGGGGCTCCCCGTGGTGACCTACGAGAACCCGATTACGTTTCACATGAACGGCGAGACCGTGGACGCGATTCCGATTCCCAAGGCGCACACCGATGGCGACACGATGGTGTACTTCCACAACGCGAATGTGATTATGACTGGAGATTTCTATCGCTCGATCGGCTACCCCAACATCGATCGCGTGAACGGCGGATCGCTCAACGGAATGATTGAGGGCCTCTCCGCCATCATCGCGCTGGCCGGGCCGAACACGAAGATTATTCCGGGCCATGGTCCGACAGTGGACAAGACGGCGGTAGCCGCGCACCGCGACATCATTATCGGAGTGCGCGACCGCGTGGCGAAGCTCATGCAACAGGGGAAGACGACGGAAGAGGTGGTCGCTGCGCACCCGACGGCCGATTTTGACGCGAAGGTCGCCCCAGCTGCCGCGAATGGCGAGAAAAACGGAGATCGCTTCGTCGGGCAGTTGTACGCGGAGCTGAAACAGAACAAGTAGCGCCTCTCGCATCAAGTTGGCGGTACGTGAGCTCCAAGTGGCGCGGGCCTCAGCCTGGGGGTTTCGGAGCTTGTGAGGACGAGCCTCTGAAGGTTGCCCTTCGCCGGACTCAGGGTAAGAAGCCTGCGCAACTTAATCGCGAATCGTCCATCGTGAACTTCAAGAGCGTTTCCCACTGACAATGCTGTTTGAACCCAGCGAAAAAACAAAAGAGTTACAACGGCGGCTCAGCTCCTTCATGGACGAGCACGTCTATCGGAACGAGCAGCACGTCCGTGACGAAATCGGGAAGGATCGCTGGACCCCCTCTCGCCTCGTCGAACAACTCAAGGCGAAAGCGCGCGCAGCGCGGCTCTGGAATCTTTTTCTGCCGGCCAGCGAGCAAGGGGCGGGGCTGACGAATCTGGAATACGCGCCGCTATGTGAAATCATGGGGCGCAGTGCGATTGCGCCGGAGATTTTCAATTGCTCCGCGCCGGACACCGGCAACATGGAGGTGCTCGAGCGCTTCGGCACGCCGGAACACAAAGAGCGGTGGCTAAAACCTCTCCTCGCCGGGGAAATTCGTTCGTGCTTCGCAATGACCGAGCCGGACGTCGCTTCGTCGGACGCAACGAATATTCGCGCCAGCATCGTTCGCGATGGCGGCGAATACGTGATCAATGGCCGGAAATGGTGGACTTCGGGCGCCGGGCATCCGCGGTGCAAAATCGCGATTTTCATGGGCAAGACCGACCCGGCCGCGCCTTCGCACAAACAGCAGTCGATGATACTTGTGCCGATGGACGCGCGGGGCGTTCGAATCGTCCGCTTGCTAACCGTTTTTGGATATGACGATGCGCCGCACGGACACGCCGAAGTTGCATTCGAAAATGTTCGTGTGCCGGCTTCGAGCTTGTTGCTTGGTGAGGGGCGGGGATTCGAAATCGCCCAGGCGCGCCTCGGACCAGGGCGCATCCACCACTGCATGCGCTGCATCGGAGTGGCCGAGCGCGCCTTGGAAATCATGTGCAATCGCGTGCAATCGCGCGTGGCGTTTGGAAAGACGCTCGCCGAGCAAGGTACGGTGCGCGCCAGCATTGCCGAGTCGCGCATGGAGATCGACCAGGCTCGGCTGCTTACACTGGCTGCGGCCCACAAGATGGACACAGTCGGAAACAAAGCGGCGCGTGCCGAAATCTCCATGATCAAAGTGGTTGCGCCAAACGTCGCGCTGCGCGTGCTGGATCGCGCCATTCAGGCGCACGGCGGCACAGGCGTTTCTGCGGACACATTTCTGGCTGAGGCTTGGGCGCTTGTACGCACGCTGCGGCTTGCTGATGGCCCGGACGAAGTTCATGCGGAAAGCATCGCGAAACTTGAGCTGGCGAAATACTCGAAGCCTTCCCCCTCACTCTGAACGCCATGCCGCCGCTTGTCCTCAAATCCCTGAAATCGCTGGAAGAATTCGTCGGTCGAGAAGTCGCTGTGACCGGCTGGCTGACCGTGACGCAGGAACGCATTCAGCAATTCGCGGAGGCGACCGAAGATCGCCAATGGATTCACGTCAACGCCGACCGGGCGCGGCGCGAATCGCCCTATCGCGCTACAGTTGCCCACGGCTTCCTAACGCTGTCTCTGCTGAGCTATTTTGTGAGGCAGGCGATTCAACTGCCGAGCGAAGTGCAGCGAACCATCAATTATGGGCTGAACTGCGTTCGCTTCCCTGCCCCCGTTCGTGCTGGCGAGAGAATTCGCGCACGCATTCACTTGAAGGCGTATCGAGAGCTATCCGACAGCGTCGAGGCAATATTTGAGATCACGGTAGAAACGGAAGGGGCCGAAAAACCGTGTTGCGTCGCCGAGTGGATTCTTCGGTACTTCCAGCGGTAGGTCAGATCGTTCCCTTTTCTGCAGCTCGCAACGAGGCGCGCAGCATCGTGGCGACCTTTTCCGGTATGTTCGCGAATCTCGTGTCCTTCGTCAGGCCCTGCGCGTAGCGGTAGTAGATTTGCTGCAGGATGACCGCGACCTTAAATCGGCCGAAGGCCAAGTAGTAAGGCATGGACGAAACGTCGCGGCCTGTCTTCTGCGCGTAGCGCTCCACGATTTGCGCGCGTGTGAAGCTGCCGGGATAGTTTGAAGGACTCCAGCGCACGGCTTGCAGGTCGTCGGGGTCGTCGGCGTCTACCCAGTACGCTAGCGACGTTCCTAGATCCGAGAGCGGATCGCCGATCGTGCACATCTCCCAATCCAAAACGCCGATGACCTGCGTGACCGCGGCGGGATCGAGGACGAGGTTGTCGTACTTGTAGTCGTTGTGGATGAGCGCAGCTCCGGCCGAAACGGGAACGTGGTCTAGCAGCCATGCGACAATTCGGTTCGCCTCGCCGTAGTCGTGTGTCTTCGAGGCGTAGTAACGGTCGGTCCAGCCTCGCACTTGCCGCTCGAGGTAGCCTTGCGGCTTACCGAGATCACCTAGGCCGATGGCGTCGCAATCGAGGGCATGCAGCGTCGCGAGGGTGTCGACGAATGTCTCACTCAGGCCTCGCGCAGTCTCTGGCGTGAAGTTCATTCCCGGCGGCGGGTCCTTGCGCAGAATGATTCCATGAATCGGCTCCATGAGATAGAACGGAGCGCCCAGGATGGATGCGTCTTCGCAGTAGAGCAGTACGCGCGGCGCTGCGGGAAAAGCGGAATTCAATTTCGAGAGTACGCGGTACTCGCGGGACATATCGTGAGCTGATTTCACTTTGCTGCCGAAGGGTGGCCGGCGCAGGACCATTCCTCGGGCGCCGAGACGGATACGATACGTCAGATTGGAATGGCCGCAAGGGAATTGCTCGACCGCGAGCGTGCCTGCGTCGCTCGGGAAATTACATCGCAGGAAGGATTCGAGCTGCGCGAGGGGAAGTTCTTCCCCGGACCGGACCGCCGTAGATCGATCGAGAAAAACTTTTAACACAGAGAATACCGAGAGCAACGCGAATTGGGCGGCTATGCAATCGCCTGAATCGCACTCGCAACAGGTGCGAAGCTAACGCTACGCCATTTGCCCGCCATCGACCACCAGCACGTGGCCTGTCACGTAGTCGGAAGCGCTCGAAGCAAGAAACACGGCGGCGCCTTTCAGGTCGCGCTCGCCTCCAAAACGGCCTAGCGGAATATCCTGCAAAAGCTTTTTTCCGTGCTTCTCGAGGACACCAGCAGACATGTGCGTCGGGAACCAGCCGGGCGCAATGGCGTTCACGTGGATTCCGTGCCGCGCCCATTTGCGCGCCAATTCTCGCGTGAGCGTGATGATTCCTCCCTTGCTGGCGCCATAGCCGATCGCTTGGAGCTCGTCCGGAGAGCCTGCCATGCCCGCAATGGATGCGATATTGATAATTTTTCCGCGCCGGCGCTCGATCATCATTTTTCCGGCCGCTTGCGAAAAAAGAAACGTGCCAGTCAAATTCGTTTCGATGACTTTGTGCCAGTCTTCGAGGCGCATTTCCTCCGCGGGCGCGCCCCAGGATGTGCCGGCGTTGTTGATCAGAATGTCGATTCCTTTGAATCGTGAGACGGCGGCATCGACGACTGCCCGGATGCTGGCGGGATTGGTCACGTCACAGCCCATGCCGAACGCAGAAACTCCCAGCGCCTGCAATTCCTCGGCGGCCTTCTCACAGCGCTCCTTCTTCCGCCCGCAGAGAACGATGTTCGCGCCCATCTCGGCGAGGGCCTCGGCCATCTGGCGCCCGAGCCCGACGGCCCCGCCCGTGACAATGGCGACCCGTCCGCTGAGATCGAAGATCTGCTTCGTCGTCAGTTGCTGACTCATTGAGATATTCACTGTCAGAGCGCTCTCCCGAATGTGCCAATCGAGTAAAGATGGAGGGAACCGATAAGTCCGTCAAGAGAAGATTTGTCGGTTACAATTTTGGATTCTTTCTGGGGGTGATCGTGAGCAGCAGCGCCATCCTGCGCGTGCAGTGCCCGGACCGCAAGGGCATCGACGCCGCGCTCGCGGAATTTATCTACAACGCGAACGGCAACATTCTCCATTTCGAGCAGCACCAGGTCGCCGAGATGGGGCTGTATCTTGCGCGCATCGAGTGGGACCTCACCGGCTTTCAGATCGAGATGAAAGATTTCGCGCGGCATTTCTCGCCGATCGCCGATCGCATCGATATGACCTGGCAAATCGCGCTATCGAGCGAGCGCCTGCGCGCCGCGGTTCTCGTATCCAAGTACGATCACTGCCTGGTGGACCTGCTCTACCGCTGGCATACGGGCGAACTCGCGTGCGAGATTCCGCTGATCATCAGCAATCACCCCGATGCGAAGCGCCACGCGGATTTTTACGGCATTCCCTTTCATGAAATTCACGTCACCAAGGAAAACAAGCACGAAGCTGAGCAACGCCAACGCCAATTGCTTGCAGATCACCACGTTGATCTAATCGTTCTGGCGCGCTATATGCAGATTCTTTCCCCTGAGTTCATCGCGCGTTATCCTCAGCGCATCATCAACATTCACCATTCGTTCCTACCCGCATTCGTCGGCGCCAAGCCACATCATCAGGCGTTCGACCGCGGCGTCAAGCTGCTAGGAGCGACGGCCCACTACGTGACGGCGGTGCTCGACGACGGCCCCATCATTGAACAAGACGTCATCCGGATTTCCCACCGCGATTCGCTTCGCGACCTGGTTCAAAAAGGACGAGACCTGGAAAAAATCGTCCTCTCCCGGGCAGTCGGGTGGCACCTGGAGCACCGTGTGCTCTTGTACGGGAACAAGACTGTAGTTTTTGACTAAAATTGCTGTATTCGATTGAACGATCGATCAAGTCCGTTACTGTTCTGGTATCCTCATGGCCGTGCCCAGCAAAATGATTTGCTTGTTCGTTGTGCTCGCCGCTACATTTGCCCCGCTGTCTCGGGCACAGGACCAGCCGGCGCAGGCTCCACCTCCGGGCCAGCCCGCGCCACAGAATCCGTCACCGGCGCCAGCACAGCCGCCGCTGCAAATACCCGCGCCGCCTGCTCCACCAGTTACGCCGCCGCAGCCACCGGCTCCGCCACCGAAAACACTGGCTGTTGTTATTCTTGATCCCGCGCATGGCGGCACCGACCAGGGCGCGCGCGGCTCTGCCGGCATTTCCGAGAGCGACGTTGTCCTGAGCTACGCGCGGCTGATGCGCATTTCGCTCGAAGCACAGGGATTTCGCGTCCTCCTGACGCGCCAGGCCAACGAAGACCCTTCCTTCGACGACCGTTCGAAACAAGTGAATGCCCAGCGTGGGGCAGTGCTCCTCTCGCTGCATGTGTCGTCGACGGGCCTGCCAGGTACCGTGCGGGTGTACTGCTTGCAACAGACAGACGCGCCCGCAGCCGCAGGCAAGCGTTCGGGGCTCGCGTCCTGGGATCGCGCTCAGTCCACTTTTCTAGGCCAAAGCCGGAGGCTGGCAGAACTAATCCAGATCCAGATGGCGCAGCGGTTCCACGGCTCTCCCGAGATGCCTATCGAAGCGCCAGTGAGGCAACTGCGTACCGTTAGTGCTCCGGCTGTGGCGATTGAAGTGTCGAGCGTGAGCCTGCCGAATCGCTCGCTGCTCGATCAGATGGGCCCCGGGATAGCCGACGGCGTGGCGCGCGCAGTGGCCGCGTTTCGAACGGTGTACGAATCAGGGGGCAACTAGGCCTTGTCGAAGGGACTCAAGACGACAATCGTGGTGCTGGCCGTAATGGTTGTGTTCGGCCTGATCGCCCTGCCGGGACTGCGCCGCGCGCTTCAGGGGCTCGAGCGCGCCCCGAGGACCGAAGAACAGGCGCGCCGCGAAGTGATGCAGCAGCCGATCTCGACGCCGACCGACGTTAATGTGCAGGCTCAAATGTATTGGCTGGCGGCGGCTCCGTCTGTTTCGCTGGAGCCTTCGACGATTGAGCTTCCGCTGTCGGCAGATCCCGTTGAACGTTCGAAACAGCTGCTCAACGCGCTGATCGCGCGCGCGCCGGCTCCGGAGCGGCGGACGCTTCCGGCGGAAGCGACATTGCTCGCTCTTTACATTCAGCCGGACGGCACAGCCATCGCGGATTTCTCGGACGACGTTACATCCGGAATGCCGTCTGGAATTTTGAGCGAACAGCTGGCGGTCAGCTCCATGGCGCAGACGCTCGGCGCAAACGTGACCGGCATACGGCAACTGAAAATTCTCGTCCACGGACAGGAGGCGGAGACGCTCGCAGGGCATCTGGATCTGTACGGCGTGTTTCCCGTTAGCTCGCCGGCGGCTCCCGCGGCGCCTGGAACTACGGTCATTGTGCCCTCATCGCCCGCGCCTGCCGTGGCGCCGCCTTCGAAGGCTGCTACCGGTGCAGGAGCGGGAAAGTCCAAAGCGCCCGCACCCGCTCCCACGGCTCCGGCGACTGGAAAACAGCCGGGGCACTAGTGCACGATTCCCCATGGCGACCAACAGAAAGACTCCAAATAGCATTGCCGACTATCTGGATCGCTTTCCCAAAGACATGCAGGCCCTTTTGAGGCGGATGCGCGCGACGATAAAAAAGGCGGCGCCAAATGCTGAGGAAGCGATCAGCTATGGCATTCCTGGTTTCAAGTTAAACGGCAGTTTGGTGTGGTTTGCAGGCTACAAACGACACATCGGCTTTTACCCTGGCTCTTCGGCGATCGCAGCGTTCAAGAACCAGTTATCGGCATACAAGAGCGCGAAAGGATCGGTCCAATTTCCGGTGGACGAGCCCCTGCCGCTTGCTCTGGTGAGCCGGATTGTGAAGTTTCGAGTGAAACAGAACGTAAGTAAGGCGCAGGGAGAGTAAATATGCTCTGCCCGGCGACAATGAGGCAACTGCTGTAGCCCGCCTCTTTAGAGGCGGGGTTCTGCGACCTCCTACAAGAAATCCCCGGGTCTGAAGACCCGGGCTACAACAGAACTCGGTAGTTTCTGACGTGCGCTGTCCGACTAGACGAGCGGGCCGGGCTTGGACTTGTAGCGAGTGGCTATGGCCTCGGCGCTCATGTAGGCGAGCGCTTGGATGGTCAGCGTCGGATTGAAGCCGCTCATCGACGGGAATGTGGAACTGCCGATCAGGAACAAATTCGGGATGTCCCAAGTCTGGCCGTAGCGGTTCACCACGGAAGTTTTTGGATCGTTGCCCATGCGCGTGCCGCCCTCGTGGTGCGCGCCAGGAACGCCTGGGCTGAGCACTCCGCGCCACACCTTCGAAGCGCCCATCGCTCGGCCGACGCCTTCCATCTTCTGCATCAGAAACTCGACGCGCGCCGTCTCGTTCGGGCGGTGCCAATCGTACGTGATGCGTGGAGCGGGCATGCCCCAGGCGTCGTGGACGTTTGGATCGAGATCGATGGTCTGATCGGGATACGCGAGGTTTTCGGTTTGCGCGTTGATCGCTCCGTAGCGCGAAAAATACTTGGCGAAGAAGTCGCGATACGCGGCGCCCCAGCGAGGGACGCCCGGCGGCGGGTCCATGCTCATGGCGGTGCCAATTGGGCCGGCTTCCAAATCGGCGGGGCCAATCGAAATTTGCGCGCCACGAATGAAGTTCATGCCGCTGTGGTCGAAATTGTCCGCGTTGAAATCGTCGAACGTGTGCTTCTGCGCGCTCGGGCCCATGTAGATGTTGACGTAGCGGTCGTCGAACGCAACGAAGACCTTTGCCATGATGTGCGCCATGATGTGCTTGCCGAGTAGCCCGCTCGAATTGGCGAGGCCGTTGGGAAATTTCCCCGTCTTGGAAAGCAGCAGCAAGCGCGTGTTGTCATAAATGAACGGAGCGAGAATGACGAGCTCGGCCTCGATCGTATTGTCCGACCCGTCGGGGCCGTAGTAGGACACGCCGGTCGCGCGGCCGCTGTTGTCCGTGTTCACGTGATAGCAAGTGGCGCCGGTGATGAGCTTGAAGTTGCCGGTCGCATCGGCTTCCGGCAGCTTCGTGACGAGGATGCTGGACTTCGCGCCGACGTGGCAGCCGAACGACTGGCAAAAGCCGCAGTACGTGCAACTCGCGCGGTCGTGATACGGCTGCGAGATAATCGCGCGCGGCGAAGAGAACGGGTGATAGCCGAGCTTGGTCGCGCCCTCCGCGAACAAGACTCCCGACTGATCAGCAAGTAGAGGCGGCAGCGGGTATTCGCGCTTGCGCGGGGCTTCGAAGATGTTGCCCCCAGCGATTTTCTT
>JACXTT010003433.1_pt1 | contig 24354 bp, 17 predicted proteins | sample 9270951 | NCBI WGS metagenome assembly JACXTT01 (sample SAMN15532306, study PRJNA645909) | rock metagenome | isolation source: weathered quartz diorite | place: Puerto Rico | collected 2017-06-21
AACTAACACTCTTCGTATCACACAATCTTCTGCTGTGCAAAGCCACACCCTCTCCGTAAATCCGCATAATTCAGCAAAGCCAAAACGAGTGATAGAACAGGAATTTGAGCTGGAGCTTTTAGCCAATAAACTGGATCGGCCTGATATAGAGCAAAACCATTCGATATTGGCTATAGTAGGCGAAAATATGAAGCAGACACCCGGTATATCCGGCAAGTTGTTTCACGCGCTTGGCCGAAATGGCGTGAATGTGAGAGCAATTGCGCAGGGATCATCCGAGTACAATATTTCTGTTATCATTTCGCGAAGCGATCTGGCTAAAGCCTTGAATGCTGTGCACGACGCTTTCTTTGTTCAACTGAATAAAACGCTGCATGCCTTTTGTTTGGGCACAGGCAATATTGGTACTACCCTGTTCCACCAGTTAAATGAGCACAGCGAGTTTTTGCAGCAAAATAATGGTATCCAGGTAAAGATTGTAGGGATCAGCAATACCCGGAAAATGGTTTTCAATTCGGATGGTTTTTCTCTCGACAATTGGCAGGATGAACTGGAAAAGTCACAAGAAAAAGCCGATCTGGGTGCCTTCGTGAAGAAAATGAAGGAAATGAACCTGCCGAACTGTGTATTTATCGATAATACTGCAAGTCCACAACCCATCGAGGTTTACGAACAGGTATTTAAGTCGAATATATCCGTAGTTACCTGTAATAAGATCGGCAATTCTGCTTCATATAAACAATACAAAACTTTTCGCGATACAGCACGTCAGCATGGGGTTGATTTCTTCTACGAAACCAATGTGGGTGCAGGGTTACCTATCATTCGCACATTAAAGGACCTGATGAGCAGCGGCGATAGGGTTAAACGCATCGAAGCGATTCTTTCGGGAACTATCTCTTTCATCTTTAATCATTTTAAAGGCGATGCCAACTTCCATGACGTGGTAAAACTGGCACAGGAAAAAGGCTACACCGAACCCGACCCGCGGGATGACTTGCGCGGAACCGATTTTATGCGAAAGATATTAATATTGGCCCGTGATGCAGGTTACCCAATGGAGGCTGCCGATATACAAATTGACAGCATCCTGCCAAAAAGCTGTATGGAAGCGCAAACAGTAGATGATTTCTACGCGGCCCTTAAACAAGAAAACGCCTATTTTACCAAACTAAAAGAACAGGCCGAAAAGGAAAAGAAAGTACTGCGCTACATAGGCAAACTGGAAGATGGAAAAGCGGCTATTACGCTGCAAATGGTGGATGAAAACCATCCTTTCTATATGCTTTCGGGCAGTGACAATATTATTTCTTTTACGACAGATCGTTATAAAGACCGCCCATTAGTAGTTAAGGGCCCGGGTGCTGGGGCTGAAGTTACCGCAGCTGGTGTATTTGCTGACTTAATAAACGTGGGGGCCAATTAATATGAAAAATTCTATCCAAGTTTTTGCCCCGGCAACTGTAGCCAATGTGGTTTGCGGGTTTGATGTTTTGGGCTTTGCCGTGAATGAGCCCGGCGATGAAGTAATTATGCGGGTAACCGATAAACCGGGAATTACCATCAGCAAAATAACCGGCGATAATGGTCGCCTTCCACTTGATCCGGCTAAGAATACGGTTAGTGTAAGCGTTCAGCATTATTTGAAGAGCATTGAACGGACCGATATTGGCCTGGATATCGAGCTGCACAAAAAAATGCCGATAGGCAGTGGACTGGGGTCGAGCTCGGCCAGTACGGTTGCTGGTTTGTTCGCTGCTAAAACATTATTGGGTGACGAAACCGATGTGGCAAAGCTGCTGCCATTTGCCATGAAAGGCGAGGAAATGGCTTGCGGTCACGGTCACGCCGATAACGTAGCACCTGCCTTGATGGGCGGTTTTGTGCTTATTCGCAGTTATGAGCCCTTGGATGTGATCAGATTACCTCATCCAAAAGGATTGTATTGTGCCATCGTATTCCCTGATGTTGATGTACCTACCCGCGAAGCCAGGCAGATCATCCGCGATAAGATATATATGAAAGATGCCGTTACCCAATGGGGCAACATAGCCGGACTGGTAAGCGGTTTGTTTATGAACGATATCGACCTGATCGGTCGCAGTATGAAGGATATTTTGGTAGAGCCGGTCCGCTCGATGCTGATCCCTGACTTCTATAAAATGCGGGAAATGGCCATGGAAATGGGTGCGGTTAGTTTTGGTATCTCCGGCTCCGGTCCATCAGTTTTTGCATTTACAAAAAGCGAAGAGGAAGCCAAACAGATAGCCCAAAAGCTGCAAAAGCACCTTGCTGCCGCGGGCATCGGGTCAAATACTTATGTATCGGATATTAATGATCGAGGACCGAAAGTGATAGGTTAAAGCTGAAAGGTAAAAGGCGAAAACATTAAAAAATAAATCCGACATCGAACATTCGAAATTCGAAATCAAAAAATGAAATTTTATAGTACCAATAACTCCTCCCACCAGGTCTCCTTTAAAGAGGCTGTTTTTAATAGCATGCCACAGGACAGGGGCTTGTACATGCCTGTGCAAATACCAAGACTTGACGACAAATTCCTGAATAACCTGGACGGTTACACCCTGCCTGAGATTGCTTTTCATGTGGCTAAGAACCTGCTGGGTGATGATATTCCTGACGGTGATTTAAAAACAATCATACAGGATGCGATCAACTTTTATGCGCCGATAGTTTCGCTGGAAGACAGTGTGAATGTGCTGGAGCTTTGGCACGGGCCATCGCTGGCCTTTAAGGATTTTGGCGCTCGGTTTATGAGTCGCGTGATGAGCTACTTTTTGCAGGAAGGCGAAAAAAAATTGGACGTGCTGGTGGCTACATCAGGCGATACCGGCGGAGCCGTTGCCCTTGGCTTTTTAGGCGTGCCGAATACAAGGGTTACCATCCTTTATCCGAAGGGAAAAGTAAGTGGCATACAGGAACTGCAATTAACCACTAATGGACAAAACATCCGTGCTATCGAGGTTGACGGTACTTTTGATGATTGCCAGGCATTGGTTAAACAAGCGTTTACCGATCAGGAGTTGAATGAAAAATTCAGGCTTACGTCAGCTAATTCCATCAATATCGCCCGGCTGATACCGCAAACATTTTATTACTTTAATGCTTATGCGCAATTGCTGAAACAGAACAAGGATAAAGTGGTATTCTCCGTTCCAAGTGGAAATTTCGGGAATATCGGGGCCGGTATTTTAGCCTGGAAAATGGGCTTGCCTGTGGAGCAATTTATTGCAGCTACCAATGCGAACGATACCGTTCCTGAGTTTTTAAAAACAGGCGTTTACCAGGCTAAGCCATCGGTTCAAACTATCTCTAATGCGATGGACGTGGGTAACCCGAGTAACTGGGTAAGGATTGCGGATATGTTTAAAGCAAACCCGGCTGAGCTCACCAAAAAGGTAGTTGGTTTTAGTTATACCGACGAGGAAACAACAATGGCGATTGAAAAGATTTACAGCAGCTACAATTATGTAGTTTGCCCGCACACTGCTATTGCATGGCAGGCATTAAAAGACTGGCAGCAGGATCAGCCGACCGGAAAGGCGACAGGAGTGTTTCTTTCAACTGCACATCCTTGTAAATTCCCGGATGTATTGCCTAATCATGTTTCAAAAGCTATTGTGATACCTGGAGAGGTAAAAGGGCTAGAAGGCAAAACCAAGCATGCGGACTCATTGGGAACCGATTTTGATGGATTTAAGAGATATTTGATGGAAAAAAGATAAATATTACTTAAAACCAGGATTATTTGAAAGTAACCGCTTATTGTGATGTACAGTAATCACATCTATTCTTTTTTCAGACAGTATTTTATAGATTATCCTGTAACTCCCGATTAGAATTTCTCTTATCAAGGCGTCCTGTTTTTCGGGCACAATTTTTCCTGACTTTGGCTGCTTTTCTAAAACTTTTGCAGCACTGAAAAATCTTTGCACTTGAATTTTCGCATAGTGATCTGAGTCTTTAGCAATAAATTCAGCAATTTTATCAATATCTTGAATAGCCTGCTTAGTCCAGTTTACTTCAACCATTTCGATAAACTTTCTTTTGCCTCATCGGTTGAAACTGTATTTCCGGCATTAGATTGTTCAAGCCCAATTTCTATCTTATCCAGCAGCAGTAGTCGGTCAAGAATTTCTTCAAAACTGAATTTATTTGGTAATTCATTGACGCTTTTGAGCACTTCTTCCCTTGTCAGCATAAAAAAGTATTTAATACTCCTAATTTACTAAAGTAATGCCATTTAATTAATTAAAAATTTAAATCCGATGTCAAATTAAAATATTGCCTCTGCAATTTTCCTGGTAGGGCCCGGATTACTCATTGTATAGAAATGTAAAACAGGTGCGCCAAATTCAACCAGCTCTTTGCACTGATTGATCGTCCATTCGATACCTACTTCGCGGGCGTCTTTATCAGTTTTACAATCATTTATGGCATCGGCAAGATCATCGGGCATGTCGATATGAAAGGTCTTTGAAAGGCTAACCAGCTGCCTGGAATTAACGATTGGCTTTAACCCGGGTATGATGGGGACAGTAATGCCGTTTGCCCGGCAGTTATTTACAAATTCAAAATACTTCTGGTTGTCAAAAAACATCTGGGTCACAATAAAGTTGGCGCCCATATCTACTTTTTGTTTCAGGTATTTAAAATCCGTTTTTAAGTTGGGCGCTTCAAAATGTTTTTCGGGATAGCCGGCCACGCCCGCGCAAAAATCCGTTTTCAGGTTCTCCGGGTTTTCGTCATGCAGGTATTTGCCGTTGTTCATGTTTACAACCTGCTGCAGCAAGTCAGTAGCGTAACAATGTCCATCCGGTGTGGGCACAAATGATGAATCGGCCAGACGCGCATCGCCCCTGAGCACCAGCACATTTTCAATACCCAAAAACTGGAGATCAATCAGAGCATACTCTGTCTCCACCTTTGTAAAACCACCGCACAGCAAGTGTGGAACAGTATCCACTTTATATTTATTCATGATCGCCGCGCAGATGGCTATGGTACCTGGCCTTTTACGGTAACTTACTTTTTCCAGCAAGCCGCTTTCATGCTGTTTGTAAATAAAATCCTCGCGCAGCGAGGTAACATCAATAAACGGCGGCTTAAACTCCATCAATGGGTCGATAGCATTATAAAGCCCTTCTATACTGTGGCCTTTTAATGGTGGTATCAATTCGAATGAAAAAAGTGTTTTGCCTTTAGCGTTTTGTATATGTTCGGTGATCTTCATTTTTTAGTGGCAGTTGCAGATTTTAGTGGCAGTTGCAGTGGCAGTTATGTCAGGCTGAATTCCACAGCTAAAATAATAACTGCTACTACCTCCTGCAACTGCCACCCTATTTAATAATTCAGGTTCGGTCCCATCCAGCGTTCAACATCTTCAACGGGCATGTTTTTGCGTTTGGCGTAATCCTCTATCTGGTCTTTGCTGATTCGGCCCAGACCGAAATACCTTGACTGCGGGTGCGCAAAATAGAAGCCGCTTACCGATGCCGCTGGTGTCATGGCCAGACTTTCGGTGAGGTGCATGCCAGTGCTTTCTTCAGCCTTTAGCAGGTCGAATAAAGTAATCTTCTCGGTATGGTCCGGGCATGCGGGGTATCCCGGCGCCGGACGGATGCCCTGGTATTGTTCTTTGATCAGCTCTTCGTTGCTTAACGCTTCATTCTTCGCGTAGCCCCAGTATTCACGACGAACCAGCTCATGCATTTTTTCAGCAAAAGCCTCAGCAAGGCGGTCGGCCAATGCTTTGGCCATGATGCTGTTATAATCGTCATGATCTTTTTCAAATTCGGCTACTAGTTCGTCACAGCCGATGCCGGCGGTTACGGCAAAGCCGCCCCAGTAATCCTGCACACCGCTGTCTTTTGGCGCAATGAAATCAGACAGAGCATAATATGGTTCGCCTTTTACTTTTTCTGCTTGTTGGCGCAGGGTATGGATAGTGGTTAAAACTTTTTTGCGGCTTTCATCGGTATATAGCTCGATGTCATCACCAACGCTATTCGCCGGCCAGAAACCGATTACGGCATTTGCCTTCAGCAGTTTTTCTTTGATGATCCTCTTCAATAACGCCTGTGCATCATCAAATAGCTTTTTAGCTTCAACGCCAACAAATTTGTCGTCGAATATTTTAGGGTACGATCCGCGCAGCTCCCAGGTATGGAAAAACGGCGTCCAGTCGATATAAGGAACCAGCTCTTCCAGCGGGAACGCCTCAATTACTTTTGTGCCTGTAAAAGTTGGTTTTGGCGGAATAGAACCATTCAGGTTAATCTGCATCCTCGAATTCCGTGCCTCATCGATACTTACAAAACGTTTGTCCGAACGTTTGTTCAGATGCGCTTCGCGGGCTTTGTCGTATTCCTCTTTTATCGTTTGGATATAGCTGCTGCGCGTCTCCTTATTCATCAGGTTACTACACACAGCCACGCTGCGCGACGCATCCAGCACATGAACAACCCCATGATGATAATTCGGTGCCACTTTTACAGCGGCGTGTATGCGCGATGTGGTTGCCCCGCCAATGATGAGCGGAATAGTTAATCCTTCGCGATCCATTTCTTTCGCGAAATGCACCATCTCATCCAGCGATGGCGTAATCAGGCCACTTAGACCTATAATATCTACATTGTGCTTTCTTGCTTCTTCTATGATCTTCTGCGGCGGAACCATCACGCCGAGGTCTATCACCTCAAAGTTATTACAGGCCAGCACCACGCCGACAATATTTTTGCCTATATCGTGGACGTCGCCTTTTACGGTCGCCATTAACACCTTTCCCGCATTGCTGCGTTGGTCGGCATTCGCGTTATTTGCTTTTTCAAGCTCGATAAATGGCAGCAGGTAAGCCACGGCCTTCTTCATCACACGGGCCGATTTCACCACCTGGGGCAAGAACATTTTCCCGGCGCCAAACAGATCGCCGACTACATTCATACCATCCATCAGCGGCCCTTCGATCACTTCCAGTGGCTTGGCGAATTTCTGACGAGCCTCTTCTACGTCATCGTCCAGATATTCGATAATGCCTTTTACCAAAGCATGCGATAGCCTCTCTTCAACCGGGCCTTTGCGCCATTCTTCATCTTTTACTACCTCTTTGCCTTTGCTTTTTACAGTTTCGGCAAATTCAACAAGGCGCTCGGTGGCATCCGGACGGCGATTGAGCAATACATCCTCTACTTTTTCAAGCAGGTCTTTTGGTATCTGCTCGTACACCTCCAGCATCCCGGCATTTACGATACCCATGTCCAAACCAGCTTTGATAGCATGGTACAAGAAAGCCGAGTGCATCGCCTCGCGCACTACATTGTTACCGCGGAACGAGAAGGAAATATTACTAACCCCACCGCTCACTTTAGCCAGCGGCAGGTTTTGTTTGATCCAACGTGTTGCCTCTATAAAATCGACCGCGTAATTATTGTGTTCTTCCAGACCGGTTGCAACGGTCAAAATGTTCGGGTCGAAAATGATATCCTGAGGTGGGAAGCCAACCTCATTTACCAAAATATCATAGCTGCGCTTACATATTTCAATACGGCGTGCTAATGAATCGGCCTGACCTTGTTCGTCAAAAGCCATCACCACTACCGCAGCGCCATAGCTCAATATCTTGCGTGCCTGGTCTTTAAATTTATCTTCACCCTCTTTCAGCGAGATGGAGTTAACGATACCTTTTCCTTGCAAACACTTCAAACCCGCTTCGATCACGGTCCATTTAGATGAATCGACCATGATGGGCAATTTGGCTATATCAGGCTCAGAAGCAATCAGGTTCAAAAACTTTACCATTGCCGCTTCCGAATCGATCATACCCTCGTCCATGTTCACGTCGATCACCTGCGCACCACCTTCTACCTGCTGACGGGCAACCGTCAAAGCGCCTTCATAATCCTCGGCCAAAATCAGCTTTGAGAATTTAGGCGAACCGGTGATATTGGTACGCTCACCGATATTGGCAAAATTGGTTTCAGGGGTGATATTTACTGCCTCCAAGCCGCTTAAACGGAGGTAAGGCGCTATTTCAGGGCGTCTTCTTGGTGTCGCCTTTGCCGCTTTTTCAGCAATGCAACGGATATGTTCAGGCGTCGTACCGCAGCACCCGCCGACGATATTTACCATGTTCGAATCCAGGAAATCTTCTATAAAATGTGCTGTTTCATGCGGCATTTCATCATAACCGCCAAACTCGTTTGGCAAGCCTGCATTCGGGTAGGCGGAAATAAATACATTAGCCTTTTCAGAAAGCTCCTGCAAGTGCGGGCGCATTTCTTTGGCACCCAAAGCGCAGTTCAAACCGACAGATAGCAGATCAGCATGGCGAACCGAGTTCCAGAAAGCCTCTACCGTCTGACCAGACAGAGTACGTCCTGATGCATCGGTAATAGTGCCCGATATCATGATGTTGGAAGTGCTGCGATAGCTGTTAGGATCTTTACCTGCTAAACGGCACTCATGCTCATAACGTTTGATCGCATAAATAGCAGCTTTGGCATTCAGTGTATCAAAAATGGTCTCAATCAGTAACAGATCAGAGCCGCCATCCACCAATCCGCGCACCTGCTCATAATAAGCTTCGGCCAGATCATCGAAAGTAACGGCACGGAAACCGGGGTCGTTCACATCAGGCGACATGGACGCCGTACGGTTCGTAGGACCGATAGCACCGGCGACAAAACGTGGTTTTTCAGAATGTTTTTCGTTGTATTCATCTACCACCTCGCGGGCAATGCGCGCACCTTCGTAGCTCAGCTCATAGCCCAGCTCTTCCATGTGGTAATCGGCCAGTGAAATGCGCTGTGTGCTGAAAGTGTTGGTCTCTATAATATCTGCCCCCGCATCAATATATTCCTGGTGGATGGCCCTGATCACATCCGGACGCGTGATATTCAGCAGGTCGTTATTCCCCTTCAGGTCTGAGGGGTGATTACGAAACCTTGCCCCACGAAAATCTTCCTCGGTCAATTGGTACCGCTGTATCATGGTACCCATTGCGCCGTCAATAACCAGTATGCGTTTCTCTAATTCTCTTCTTATGTCCATTCTCTTAGATTTAAGATGTGAGATATGAGACGTGAGACAGGAAAATAGTTGTTATCCAAATCACACACAAATACCTCAAATCTTAGAATAGAGAGTCTTGACGAGAGAGCGAGAAAGTTAAAATAACCATCTCAAATCTCATATCTCAAATCTCACATCTAAACCAAGCTTATTTCGAAAAGTCGGGTATAACGTTGACTTTCGCTTATCTGTCCTATCCATTTTTGAAGCGGATAAGTAGAACGTAGCACCTTGTAAGCACAGGTTGCTAAGACTTCGCAGGGTCTAATCCCTCCGTCTTTCTCTATAAGCAGTGCAAATTTGCACAATAATGTTGTAAAGTCAAAATGGGGAAGGGTTGTTAGTGTTGGGGAAGTGTCATTTTGGGGGGAATTGAAAAATTCGGCCAACTGAAGAGTCCTTAAATTAAATGTAACCAGTAAAGTGATGCTGTTATTACAACCGAAAGTCCAATTGTCAGCAATGATGTTTTCCTATTTATATGATATTCCAATTTGATATCGTTTCGGCAAATAGCCCATAGCATTCCAGAGAAAAAGAGAACGAGGAAGAATAGGGACGGTAAATAAGTCATTGGTGAGATCGCCCTTTTTAACAAAGGGCTTTCAGGGTAATCTCGAAATGTCCACACAAAAAACTCGATAATCGAATAACAGGCCTGGTACGTAATATATACAGATAAAACTATCCACCCGGCTTTTTTTCGAAACCAAAATAAAAGTAGACCTATAAGAATTGTTAACCAGGGAATAAATAAGAAAACGGTTGGTAAATCCCATCTTGCATCATTGTAAGTTAACATAAATTTGAGTAGGTCAACCCGACTGAAGGCCTGAAAAAGGAATGTCAGGCTAAGTATTATGCTAATAATTATTTTGATTTTGTGCTTCGGTGCCGGCCTTTTTATTATATCGGCCATCGAATTCGTAGTCTTTTTAACTATATTTTTTAAAGCAAGGTCCTTCTCTATTTTAGCATGTTCCGCATTCTGTCTAACCTTTACCTCATTTTCTGCAGTGGTCATTTCTTCCAATGTAAGTTGTCTTGAGGCGAGTTCAGTTTTCGCAGCATCAATAGCTAATAATTGATAATCGTCAGGATTATTAACAACCCAAAGTAATTCAGAATTGCTTAGCTTTTTGTATTGGTCTGTGAATGGGTTCATGTCTGGTTTAAGTAGTGATATAAAGATATCAAATATAAACAGAGCCCAAAATACCAACACGGGTCTGAGAATGAAGTCCCCAACGCCAAAGCAGGATTGCACAACCCACCCACCCCGTCCTGCTTGATTAACTATTAACTGACAGTGATCTAATCTGTTAGTTGGTTATGATTACGATAGTAGTACTCCGAATGCTACAGTATTGGAGAAAGTTTTATTTCCTCCGCCTTTGTTGGTGTTGTCGCCAACAAAACCACGTATTGTTTTATGTACCTCAATTATGCCTCGCGCCGCTTGTTGGCGACAACAACACAAGTGTTTGGAAGATTAACCATTACGAACATTAATTAACCTTTACGGGTGTTACATATTGTTTCAACCATTCCGCTTACCACTACTGTTTCATGTAACACCTCAAAAATACTTTTGCACACCACTTCTCTTTCTGCCTAAAGAGTGGCAAATTCGCAATCCTTATATTTTGAGATATGATCACTCACTATAAAAAAATTGCCGCTGAATTATCTGTTGCCGAAAAGCAGGTGAGCACCACCGTGAGCCTGCTGGATGAAGGCGCAACCGTTCCCTTTATTTCGCGCTACCGTAAAGAGATGACGGGCAGTCTGGATGAAGTACAGGTAGCCGCCATCCGCGACCGCATACAGCAACTGCGCGACCTGGACAAACGCCGCGAAGCCATCCTGAAATCGCTGACTGAAATGAGCAAGCTGACCCCGGAACTGGAGAAGCAGATCAATGAGGCTGAGACGATGGTGGCTCTGGAGGATATTTATCTGCCCTATCGCCCAAAACGCAAAACCCGTGCTACAGCGGCGCGTGAAAAAGGTTTGCAGCCCCTGGCCGATCTGATCCTTGAGCAAAAGAAAGCCGACCTGGAACTGGAAGCGGCGAAATATATAGATGAGGAGAAAGGTGTGAACTCGGTTGAAGAAGCATTGGCGGGAGCGAGGGATATTATTGCCGAGCATATCAGTGAAAATGCCGAGGTGCGTACCAAAATGCGTGCGCTGTTTTTGGAGAAAGGTACTTTCCAATCAAAAGTGATTACCGGCAAAGAAGAAGAAGGTATTAAATACAAAGATTATTTTGATTGGACAGAGCCGGTAAAATCTGCACCATCGCACCGGGTATTGGCTATGCGTCGTGGTGAGAAAGAAGAAATTCTTTGGCTCGATATTCAGCCGGAAGAAGACGGGGCTATACAATTATTAGTAGACCTTTTTGTAAACGGCAACAATGAATCGTCCCAGCAAATACAACTGGCGATAACCGACGGCTATAAACGCTTGCTGAAACCATCGATGGAAACGGAGATACGGTTGTTTACCAAAAAACAAGCAGACGAAGAAGCGATACGTGTATTTGCTGAGAATGCACGTCAACTGCTAATGGCGGCACCGCTTGGCCAGAAACGCACCATGGCCATCGACCCGGGTTTCCGCACAGGTTGTAAAGTGGTATGCCTGGATGAGCAGGGTAAGTTATTGGAATATACAGCAATCTTCCCCCATACAGGTGCGGGAGGTGTAGCGGAGGCTGAGAAAACAACAAAACACCTGGTAAGTAAATATTCAATAGAATCCATTGCAATCGGTAATGGTACCGCGGGACGGGAGACTGAGCTATTTGTCCGTAACCTGAACCTGCCGGAGATCAATATTGTGATGGTGAATGAGAGCGGAGCGTCGATCTATTCTGCATCAGAAGCTGCACGTGAAGAATTTCCGGATAAGGATGTAACCGTGAGGGGCGCTGTTTCCATAGGTCGCCGCTTAATGGATCCGCTGGCTGAACTGGTGAAGATCGACCCAAAATCCATCGGCGTTGGTCAGTACCAGCACGATGTGGATCAGAATAAACTCCAAAGCTCATTGGATGATACGGTGATCAGCTGCGTAAACGCTGTCGGCGTTGAGTTGAATACCGCATCTAAGCAAATACTAGCTTATGTGTCGGGCCTCGGTCCGCAGCTGGCGCAAAATATTGTGGACTACCGGAATGAGAATGGTGCCTTTAAACGCCGCGATCAGTTGAAAAAAGTAGCGCGTTTGGGTGATAAAGCTTATGAGCAGGCTGCGGGTTTCCTCCGTATCCATGATGCGGAAAATCCGCTGGATACCAGCGCCGTTCACCCGGAAAGATATAACGTTGTGGAGCAGATGGCAAAAGACCTGAAATGCTCAGTGAAAGACCTGATGAGCGATCAACAATTGCGCAAAAGCATTCCGTTGCAGAAATATGTGACGGAAACTGTCGGTCTGCCAACGCTGAACGATATTATGGACGAGCTGGCTAAACCGGGACGTGACCCACGTGAGCAGTTCGAGGCGTTCAGCTTTACAGAAGGTGTGAATGCTATAACCGATCTGAAAATAGGTATGAAGCTGCCTGGCATTGTGACGAACATTACCAATTTTGGCGCCTTTGTGGATATCGGCGTTCACCAGGATGGATTGGTGCACCTGAGCCAGATCACGCACCGCTATATTAAAGACCCTAACGAGGTATTAAAGGTACATCAGAAGGTAGAAGTGACCGTGACTGAAGTGGATGTGAACCGCAAGCGGATATCGCTCTCTATGAAAGCCCACGAGCCACGTGAACAACAACGGCCGCGCGAACAATCAAAATATCAGCATAAGCCGGCATCAGATAAAAAAGCTCAAAATCAACCTGAAACCGATATGGCCATTAAGCTGGCGGCGTTAAAAGGGAAGTTTAAATAAATTGAAGGGGTGTCTGCTCTACCCTTCGACAGGCTCAAGGTGACAACCCGCTATTAAGTTGTCACCTTGATTTTATATTATCCCAATAAAGCTTAGTAAAATTATTCCAAAGTAATCTGTCTTCTGATGCTTTCTTCCAACGAGATAAAGGTCTCCGTGCGCTGAATCCCTTTCACGCTCTGGATATGCTCATTCAGCACTTCGCGCAGGTGATTGGTATCGTGACAAACGATCTTGGCAAAGATACTGTAGCCGCCCGTGGTGTAGTGCAATTCCACAATTTCCTTGATGCTTTTCAGCTGTTTTACGGCTTCGTGATACTGTGATCCCTTTTCCAAATAAATACCCAGGAAAGCGGTAATATCATAGCCCAGTTTCTGCGGATCAACCTCCAGACTGGCGCCTTTAATAACGCCCATTTCCTCTAATTTTTTCATGCGGACGTGGATTGTTCCGCCGGAAACGATCAATTCCTTGGCGATTTCAGTGTAAGGAGTTGTCGCATTTTTCATCAAAATCGACAAAATCTGGATGTCGAGATTATCAATTTCTAAATTTTGAGCTTTTCTGTGGGACATAAATTTTAATTTCTCTATTTAAATACAAGTTTAATTAAAATAAAACTAAAAATAAAAATATTTTATTGAAATATTTGCAAGAAATTGATAGTCCTATTAAATTTGTAATAAGCATTTAGATATTATCTACCGTTCTTTAAATGTTCAAACAATGTTGGGTGGTGAAATTTTTGGCAGACACACCTCCTTGTCCCGGTGGCGGAGATCATGGGAAACCAGCTTGCTGGCTAACCACTCCTTGAAGGTTCGACCCCTTCCCCAACAGCTTTAAGTCGACAGTCTGAAGTCTTAAGCCGCGAGTCAATACTCCTACTTGCAGCTTACGACTACAGACCGAGGCTTAACATACTGTAGGATGGTGAAATTTTTGGCAGACACACCTCCTTGTCGCGGTGGCGAAGATTAATGGGAAACTTTCAGCAATGAGAATAACCACTTCGTGAAGGTTCGACTCCTTCTCCTACAGCCCTTCTCATAATTTAGGTTTATAATTGGTTAGTAAAGACCCCTGCCCATCAGGGGCTTTACTGTTTTTATACCCTTCGGTTCAGTGAGCAGTTTTTAGTTTGCAGTGAGCTTGATATCGAATTTTCGCTATTAATTGATTTTTTTAAGGAGCTCAAGAAGGCTGCGCCGTTTATAATTTCGAATTATTTGGCTTACATTTTGAAATGCGCAACAAGCTATTAATGTTGTCTAGCCTGCTTAAATTTTGCAAACTGCTACTGACAACTGCAAACTGATTATTTATGTTATCTTTATAAAAATCAGCCACGCATGATCCTCTTTTCAAGACGAAATTTATTTTACAGCGATTACAAGTGGACCTCCTATGTGCCGAATGATCCGCGTACAAACGGTAAACCGGATGATACGCACTTTACAAAGAGTGAAGGCAACGAGGTGGTTTATCTCATCAACAAATTGATGATGATTTGGGATTACCGTTTTTCGAACACAGGCAACAAAATGGAAAAACTGATCCATGATAAAATGCCCAACGAGATCGATACACAGGAAGCGGTACAGGAATGGGTTAAGTCCAATCTGAAATTCTAATTTTTTAAATATCGAATAATGCCGGATAGAGAAGCGTTCCTTTATTTCTATGCGCTGTAATTTGCACATCGATATATTTCTGCATCTACGCATACGCACATCCACACATCTGCACATTTTATAAGTGTTGCATCTCTCCCCAAAGTCGTGGAGTAATGCAACACTTATTTGCCTTACCTGACTCGGAGCCACTCGTAAAGTGTTTTTTTTCCGATTTGGCACGGTTATGAGGCCATGGTTAATAACATTAATTAAAAAATACAACTATGAAAAAATTAGCATTAATGCTGATGTTATCAGCTTTCACATTCTCTTCAATTGTAGCTTCAGCTTCAACTATGCAACAAGATACCACTAAGAAGAAAAAAGAGACAACTAAAAAAGACACAACTAAAAAGCCACAACGCTAATCATTCCTGACGGAGGTTTACCTTAATTAATTTAATCAAAACAATTGTTAAACTTCCTTTATTATTAATTCTTAAGAATTAGGAGAACGCCCCTTAATGGGGCGATTCTTTTTGTTGTATAATAAACTCCAATACCATGGCAAAAATTCTGCTTGTTGATGATGATTCTACATTCTCTCAATTGCTGGAGAATTTTTTGCAAAAGAAAGGGCACGAGCTTGTACTGAAGTCTTCGGTAAAGGCCGGAGTAAATATTTTAAAAGATACCCAGTTTGATCTTTTGTTATTAGATTATCGTCTACCCGACGGCACAGGACTGGATTTGCTTAATGAAACCCGCGCTGCCAATATTTTGTTGCCGACAATTATGATGACCAGCTTCAACGATGTGCGGACAGCAGTGCGGGCAATGCATATGGGCGTTTTCGATTACATTACCAAGCCCGTCAATCCGGACGAACTATTATTAGTGATCGATAATGCTTTGTCATTAAAGAAACCCAAATCGGATCAGATTCAGGGCGTTATCAAAGGAACCGATCAGCAATCAAAAAAGCTGGATGAACATATTGAACTGATCGCTCCAACCGACCTTTCGGTGCTGATACAGGGTGAAAGCGGAACAGGTAAAGAATATGTAGCCAGGCTGATCCATCAAAAAAGTAAACGCAGTTCAAAACCTTTTATAGCGATTGATTGCGGTGCACTTTCAAAAGACCTCGCTTCAAGTGAATTATTTGGGCATGTAAAAGGGGCCTTTACAGGTGCAATTGCGGATAAAAAGGGTGTTTTCGAGCAAGCTGACGGTGGTACGCTGTTTATGGATGAGATAGGTAACCTGGATTATGAAGTGCAAATAAAGCTATTGCGTGCCCTTCAGGAAAAGGTCATCATGCCTCTTGGCGGCCATAAGCATACTCCCGTTGATGTGCGGATAATAGCAGCAACTAATGACGAGTTAGTAACGAATGTAAATGCCCGCTTATTCAGGCTCGACTTGTATCACCGTATCAATGAATTTAAAATTCAGCTTCCGCCTTTGAGGCAAAGATTGGCAGATATTGATGCATTTATCACATTTTTTATAGCCGAGGCAAACCGCGATATTGGGCGCAGGGTGAGTAAAATAAGCGATGAGGCCCTGGAGATATTGCACCATTATGATTGGCCGGGTAATTTACGAGAACTTAAGAACGTGATCAGGCGGATGGTGCTGCTAACGCCTGGTGACGAAGCCGGAGCAGAGTCGTTGCCCGATGAAATGTTCCTTTTCGTATCACAGATACAGGAAACGCCGGATTCGGACCTTAAGTTTCAGAATGAGGTCAACGAAAGAAAACTTATTCAGAAAGTGCTCGCGGATGTGCACAATAATAAATCGCAGGCTGCAAAACTGCTGAACATTGACAGGAAAACCTTATACAGTAAATTGGAAAAGTACGGCCTGGATAGTCAAGTCTGACTAATTGACTGAAGCCATCTTCGCGCTATAATCGATAACCTCTCCGGCAAAGTCCTGTAAAGAGTTTAAAAGCATTAGGATCTCGCCGGCCTCATTTTGCGAAAATGAATTTTCATTCTGCAACCTGATTTCGACAACTCTGAATTTACCTGCAAGCCCTTTGTTTCCGATTTGAGCGGTGCGGCCGGCCATGCGATGCAGTAACAAAACGACAGACTTCATATCCCTGGAATCAAGGGCATTCCGCAAAAGGTGAATGTCGTGTGCACTATCTTTGGCAAAACGTTTCAAAATTCCGGTGCCCATGGCCGGGTCGCCAAACGTTAGTTTTTCGATTGCCTGTTGATTGATGGCGAACTCTTTGACCGGCTTATTTGGCCGTTGTTTCCTCAGTATATCCAGCAGCTCTTTTTCAGTGAATGGTTTCGTCAGGATACAATCGAACCCTCCTTTGAGCACTATTTGGTGTTCCTCAGGCATCACCTGCGCTGTCAGTGCACAAATGCGTGTGTGCGAAGATACTTTCGGCCGCATCAGGTGGCACAGTTCAATGCCGGTCATTTGTGGCATCCGGATGTCGATGAATAGTACTTCAACATCGTTATCCCATGGCGTATTTAGTATTTCAGACGGTGAGCCAAATCCTTTACATGAAATGCTGTGCCGCTCAGCCCATTGACTTACCAGGTCGACAATAAAAGGATCATCATCTACTACCCATATTTTGCCGGGATAGTCTGCCTCTGTCAACTCAGCCAAAGTGCTATTACTTACAGCAAGCTCAGAAGCAATCTCGAAAGGCAATTCAAATGTGAAACAGCTTCCCTCACCCGGCTTGCTTTTTACCCAGATGTTTCCGCCCTGTAGCTCAACCAGTTGTTTAGTTATAGCCAGGCCTAACCCCGTGCCATTTTTGTTATGCAGGCCGCCATCGGCCTGTTCAAATTCGCCAAAAATGCGGCTGCGATCAGTTGCCGAAAGTCCGATGCCAGTGTCGCTGATATCAAAACGGAGATTGGTTCTTTGACCGGCTCTAAAGGAGGTTACTGCTAATCTGACTTCACCTTCATTAGTAAATTTGATCGCATTGCCCATCAGGTTATACAATATCTGCCTTAACCGAAATTCATCGCCAAAAACGAAATGTTCCGTAGATAAATCAAAATATGTTTTAAGATCGATTTGTTTATTGCCAGCCTGGGGTCGCATAACGGACACCACTTCGCTCAATAATGCACGCATATCAAAAGCTTCGCGCGTAAATGTGAACTTTCCTGAGAGGATCCTGTTATAATCCAACACTTCATTAACGATATGGAGGAGATGATTGGATGAGTTGTAGATCGCTTCGATGTTTTCCGGTCTTGGATAATCCTCATTTTTAATCAATTCGGTGTATCCCAGTATCGATTGCAGCGGCGTCCTGATCTCGTGGCTCATATTGGAAAGAAACCGGTGTTTGGCTAATGCATGGTATTCGGCCTCTTCTTTGGCCAATTCTATTTGTTTCCGGTACCTGTTAATACGCGTCACATCCCGCAATATGAGGTATACCAGCAGGCAGATAAATAAAAAGAACAGGCCCATGATAAGCCCGATTCGTTCTACGCTGTTTTTTACCACCTGTTTTGCCGCTAAGCTGCTTGCATTGGACTGAGCCAGCGCTTCAGCTTCAATTTTTTTCAGGATAAGCTGTATCTGGCGGACAATTTTAGCGTTGGTCCGGTCGAGCATGCTTTCCTTATGAACAAACAAAGCGCTGCTTTTTTGCCGGGTGTGCTCCATGTTTCGGATGACTTTGCCAACACCCATTAACATACTGTCTCGCATAGCCAGTGCGATGGTGTCTTTTTTCTCTTTAAGCTCAGAATCTACCACACTATAAGGTTGCGTTGCTTGAGAGTCAGTAACTGCGGCGGGAGTTTTATGGCCAAAAAGCCTTTTAAAAAATCCCGGATGATTTGCTTCAGCTATTTTTTCCGGAACAGGAGGGTAATAGGTTGTTGTGGCTGTTTTTTTAACCGAAGTTGTCACCATGCTATCTGTTTGCGCCGCGCTTTGGTTAACCATATCATGCAACAATTCAACCTGCCGGGCAAATTGTTTGTAATTGATCAGACCCGACCGGATGTTCAGATAATCGACATATAATTTGTCGCGGTCATCGAGAAGCCTTTTTAATGTATTTAAACGTTTAAGCTGACTTGGTCTGTCCGGGTAAAGATCTTTTAGGGTATCTATCTTTTGGCCGAGTCTTTTGGTTTCATTCAGGAAATTATTGTTGCCGTTGTTCTTTTTATCTACAAAAGCTTGCACTTGCTCCATGCGATTCATCTTCATAGATATTTCATGGATCAGGCGCAGCTTATCGTTTGGAGCAGAGATTGTGTCAAAAGACTCCAGCAAAGTTGCGAATGCCTGTTCCGTTGTTTTCCAGGCAAGGACCGCCAACAAACAAGCCAACAAAGATGCCAGCATGATCTTGCCCTTAACGGAACTAACAAAACCAAATGGAGATACATCGTTTGGCATTAAACTAATCGGAGATCATTCAAAAATCCTCCCCCGAAGACTTTGAACAATTTTAGCCGATTGTTGTTTGAAGCCGGTTGCTGGTTTTTTCTTACCGGTTTCAGTTTTAAGCTACCAAAGAGGTGTTTGAACTTTCAGTAGGTCGACGGTACATTTTTAACAGGGCGGTTAATGTGTCATAATCCGTATCGAGGAATGACAATGGATGCTTCGCTTGACCGGAAGGGAGGTCATAAATCAAATAATACCCTGTTGTTCTTCTCTCACTTATTTGTACGACATCTTCTCCCTTAATATCTTTCCAAGGGAAAAAAGGAATTATGGAAGTTTGAATGCCTTCGGTGCTTATTATGATTTGAGGCTGCTTATTGGAGTAATATTTGTATACGTTCAATCCAATGAGAATGGAGGCAATCACAATCAATATTCCAAAATAATAAGCCCAACCATAATTGGAAAAAAGGATTGGCAGCAAAATCCCTACGGTACAAAAAATAGCCGCAACGCGCATCCCCCGCACTGTCTTGTGTTTCGAATAATAAATTATACTTTCTTCTGTGGTTTGCATTTGTCTATCCCGAAAGGTTTGAAAAATAAAATATTACTCAATTAACAACAATTGTCTGTTTTATTTTCATCGCCGGTTCAAGCGCCGGCGCCAAACTGCCGACCGATCACTCCTTCTCAAACCTTGCCGCCCATCCACCACCAGAAGCCATTGAGATTTCGAGGTGATCTTTTGCTGTTACCGTGATCTCTTTGTGTATGTAATCTGTTGCGTCGCGATCAGCATTTACGCCGTCTTCAAATAGGATAGCTTTATATTTGCCGTCGCCGAGGAAAGAGAGATCGATGTTAATCTTGCGGTCGCTCCAGTTGGTCATAGAGCCTGCGTACCAGGTTGAACCTTTGCGGCGTGCGATGGTCACATACTCACCCACTTTGCCATCTACAGCCACGGTTTCATCAAAAGTGGTTGGTATGGCAGCAATAAAATCGGTGCTTTCTTTTTCCTTCATGTAAGCCGTCGGGTTATCTGAAAGCATTTGCAGCGGTGCTTCGAAAATAGTATACATCGCCAGCTGGTGACTGCGCGTGCCCTGGCTCATTGGGTTGCTGTTTACCGGGCGAAACGCGGACTTGGATGCGTTGCGCATAGCTCCCGGTGTATAATCCATCGGGCCGGCCAGCATTCGGATAAACGGAATGCTTACATCATAGATAGGCTGATTATCTGTTCCCCACTTCATATTTTCCAATCCTTTTACGCCCTCGCAGTTAATCACATTTGGAAAGGTGCGCTGCATGCCGCTTGGCTTGTACATGCCGTGATAATCGATCATTAGATGATTGACCGCCGCTTTTTGTGCCAGGTCGTAAAGAGAGCTAATCATCTTTTGGTCGTCGCGATCAATAAAGTCGATCTTAAAACCTTTTACACCCATTTTGGCGTATTTAGCAAATAAACCATCTGCATCGCGGGTGATGCCATACCAGGTTGACCATAAGATCACGCCCACTTTTTTCTGCTTCCCGTAGTCGACGATTTGCTGAATATCCAGCTTGGTTTTGGTCAAGTCGTAATCGTCAGACCAGCCCTCGTCGATAATAATGTATTCCAGTTTGTTTGCTGCCGCGAAGTCAATGTAATACTTATAGGTCGGCACATTGATGCCTGCCTTGAAATCCACATGGGTAACATTCCAATCATTCCACCAATCCCAGGCTACTTTGCCTGGTTTGATCCAGGATTCATCCACAATTCTTGAAGGCTCTGCCAAACGCTGTACCATATCATTATTGGCCAACTGCCGATCTTCAGTGCTGATGATCACCACTCTCCATGGAAAGCTGCGCACACCGGTTGATTTGGCAATATAGTTCGCACGATCGTCAACGACATAGTTGATTCTTTTTACTGATTCTTTCGTCGGATAAGGCGCAAAAGCACTGTTCAAGCCATTTTTACCATGCCCGGTCACATACATCCCCGGGTAGTTCTGCAGGTCGGCTTCCAGTATGGCCGCTTTTTTACCGCTGCCTAAATCGACTAAAACAGGCAGGAAGGCCAACGAATCCCTTTTTATGTTCGACAGATTGATATTATCATAATGCGATTCAAAAGAGGTATTGAATTTATCGTGATTGCGATAGTCGTTCACAAAGGGAAGAAAAGCTTTGTCATCATCTTTGAAATTAAAGTTAGCTTCTTCGTTTTTAACGATGATATCGCCCTTTCGGGTCGAAACAAAGCGGTAAGCCACACCGTCATCATAAGCTCTGAACGCGAGCCCATAGTCCCCTTTAAAAGTTAAAACCAACTGGTTAAAATGATCATGCACCTTATCCTTTTTATAGATCGGTGTGTGTATCTCCTGGTTAACCGATGTGTTTTTAGCCGATTTGACTACTGCATTTTTGCCAAAGTCTCCGCCCTTCTCTATTGTCATGGAAATTTCCGAAGGCGTTATTACTTCAGTCTGCTCATGATTTACCGACCATCTGATATTCTTATCAACAGACACGGTCAGGTCGATCTTTCCATCGGGCGATTTCACATGGTATACTTTTTCGGTTTGTGCGAAGGCTGCTGTAAAAGACAGCATGAAACACAAGAAAAACAGAACAAAAGATTTCATCGGAGTGGTTTATAAATGAGAAATGGTTTAAACTATGCCGAAGCTAAATAAAAACCGTCTAAATGACAATTTTGTTTTTATAAGTCCGTAAGTGAGAAATCCGCTTAACTCTTCGGACTTATGCGGAACTACGGTCTTTCCGACTAATTCAATTCGTTTGCTTATATACCCTCACATAATCCACATACATAGTTGCAGGTAACAGACTTTGATTAACAGGTGTGTTCGGGAAATTTCCCTCCATAGCGAAATTTAAAATGATGAAGAAAGGCAGATGGAAAGCCCCTGTATTATTGACGTTATTCTGGATATTACCGGTCTGATACAGCGTGCTGTCCACGTACCACCTGATCTCATTTTGATCCCATTCTATGGCATACAAATGATAATCGGCCGCGGTAGGCACATTGATTGTGCTGCCATATTGCGAGTGCTGACCGTTTACCGCCCAGTGCATAGTGCCGTAAATAGTGCCGGTGTCATTAATATGCTCCATAATGTCCATTTCGCCGCAGCCCGGCCATGGAACAGTTTGAATATTGGAGCCCAGCATCCAGAATGCAGGCCAGAAGCCCGGCCCCATCGGCACTTTAATGCGCGCTTCGATACGGCCATAAGTTGGCGCTTCTTTCCCCAGGGTGGTCATTCGGGCGGATGTATATGGTTCGCTGCCTACGCTCTCCTGTTTGGCAGTGATCATTAGGTTACCGTTGCCAACAGTTGCGTTGGCCGCCTGGTAATATTCCTGTTCATTATTACCCCATCCGCCACCGCCTGTTTCAAAATTCCATTTGGAAGTATCAACCGAGGTGCCATCAAACTCATCCGACCACACCAATGAATATGTTGGCTTTGTTGTGGTTTTTGTTGTATCAACCGGTTTGGTAGGAGTCGGATTATTTGGCGTCGCGTTATCTTTTTTACTACAGGATACCAGCGCAAAAGGCAGCATGATAGCTGTCAGTGCGATGATTCTGAGTTTAAGGGGTAAAGTCATGTTGTTCAAATACTTAAATATACTATGTATAAATAATTGAATTCCTGTTTATTTTTTGCCTAAGCCCAAAGCCTCGATATAGCCTTTATTAGGCCTGCAATTCTCGAAGCGGCTGTTATTGATAAAATCATACAACGCCTTTTTGATCAGCTCGCGATCTGCTGGTGTGGCTTTACGGATATCTTCAAAGCTTGCGCGTGGTTTTTCTGTGTACTCTATAATCTTATCATATCCTGCCGGGACATCAAAAGTGACGAAGCCCGCTGTGTTATCCATCTTTTTATATGGCCAGTAATGCCAGCCGATATTATTTTCTTCCAGTACATTTTTAAAAGCACTTACCCATGGATCCTTGTTCTCACCGGTTTCGCCGCAATAGATGGGCACATTGTATTTGTCGCGGAAGTCAATATAATCCTGTATTACCTGCTTGGTTGGCTCCGTCCAGTATTTATGGAAGGTATATACTGCTTTCGAATCAAACGGAGCGCCGAATGCCTTAAAGTTGCTGTCCCACTGCGCACCGCCCAGTATCATCAAGTGGTTTTTGTCGACAGTTCTAATTGCTGCGGTGACCTTTTTATAAACCGGCTCAAGGAATGGGTTGAGTTCGGCAGCATTAAAGTAGGTAGCAATAGGTTCATTCAGCAGGTCGTAACCCATTACTATAGTTTCATTCTTATAGTGATCGGCTATGCGTTTCCAGATATCGGCGGTAAGTTGCTGACTGGCTTCGTTTTTAAAAAGGAACGGGTAGCCATAACCATCGTCAATATTATCGCCGGTTTGACCAGCCGGTGCGCTGTGCATATCCAATATCACATAAATGCCTTCATGTTTGCACCAGCCAATTACACGGTCAAGCAATTCAAAACCTCTGTCGGGATTATTTTGACCGAGGTAATCCTCCTTAGTAAAAAGGCGATAACTGAATGGTATACGGATTGAGTTGACTCCTAAAGTTTTGAGATAGTGAATATCCCCTTCTTCTATATAGGTATGCAGGTATTTTTCCCAGAATGCCTTAGCTTCATCAGGGCCGATCAGCTCGGTTATGGCCTTATTGATCAGTCGTGGCGAATTGACGCTTTTAAACTTGAACATGTACCCTTCGGGGATAAGCCAGTTGCCCAGGTTGGTGCCGCGCATCAGGAAGTTTTTTCCGTCGGGAGTAACGATATTTTTACCTTTTACATTGATAAAACCATTGGTTTGGGCATGCGAAAAGAATGGAAAACAAAGCAACGCCAATGCGATAAGGCGCACGATATGTTTCTTCATGGTTAGTTTTTAAAATCAATATGCCCGCTTTTACGCAGGCATATCTCAGGTTTGCAATTGGTTGATTAGTTGTTTGCAGATGCAATATAGGATTAATTTTACTTAGTGTACAAAATACATAGTAAAAAATATTTCTTTTTTGCCGAAATGTTAATATAGGCTCGTATTTTTAACAAGAATTAAAAAAATAATATCATTTATAAGTACCTATGAAAATAAAAACCCCCTTTATAATAGTCGTATTTTTTCTTTTCGCGTCGATAAAATCACTCGCACAGGAGCTGAAAGTAGCTGTAGCTGCCAATTTGCAGGGAGTGATCAGAGTATTAGCGAAAGATTTTAAGCAAAAGGCAGGGATTGATGTAAAGCCAATTGTTGGGTCGTCGGGTAATTT
>JACXTT010003434.1_pt1 | contig 24353 bp, 20 predicted proteins | sample 9270951 | NCBI WGS metagenome assembly JACXTT01 (sample SAMN15532306, study PRJNA645909) | rock metagenome | isolation source: weathered quartz diorite | place: Puerto Rico | collected 2017-06-21
TCTCGTGTACCAATGGCCCACGGTAAACGCGCTCAGCGCGACCATTGAGGTCTTTCCCGGGCCGGGCGCAGGCGGTTGAACGGTGTTGGTTAACTGGTCGGTCTTGGTATAGGCGAACCCATCCCATCCACTGAGCACTTGAATGCGCGTGGGGAGGTTGGGCGTGTAGGTGGTGGTGCGAAGCGAACGAGCATTGAGAGGCAGCCCGGTACCCGGGGCCACGGAACCCGTGGGATTCGCCCAACACTTGAAATCCCACCCTTCCGAGATGGACGTTTGATCCACCGTATAGCCACTGATCTGGTATCCCGAAGTCTGCTGACTGACCGTCGATCCTTGCAACCCCAGCACAGGAGTGGGAAGGCCCGTGCCATGCAGCGATTCTGCCTTCAGAATCACCGAGGTCGAGAAGAGGAAGGCGTCCGCACTTTGCGGATCCGTCCAAGTCTTGCTCGGGTGTGTGAAGAGCACGCCTCGATAGGCCGTGCTGGCTCCAGGCGTGGAGGTGGGGTAGTAGAGCACCGCGGTGGTGTGATCCGGCTGAAGCCAGAGCAATCCCCCGGGTGAGTTCTGGCACACCGGCATATTGGCCGCGATTTGAACCATCTGATCGATGCCTGTCGCCGCATGGGTGCGAGTGATGCTGGTGATGGCAGGATTACCGAGGCTGTAATCCATCCATGTGCCGTCATTGGATAGAGCGATGCCACCCGGCACGACCAAATAGGAGGAGGAAGGGTGGTAACCGATCCAGTTCCCCGTAGTGATATCGAAGCTACCATCGGAAAGAACACGGTTCTTACCGTAAGCAAAGGTCTCCTTGAGCCCCTCCGGATACGTGATCCCGAGCAGGGGATAATCGGAAACCATTGGAGAGCCATCCCTGAGCAGTTTTTGAGTCCAACTGAACTGCAGGCTTTGAGAGGTGCCATCGGTGGCGAGGCTGGTGATGCTGTCTGGAAGGAAGCCGCAGTCATATACCCCGAGGTAGACCAGAGTCGCGATCCCGGGCGTGGAAGTAGGCACAAACGTGGAGCGCTGTTGTGCGCGCCATGCGCCCTTCATCGTGACTTGTGGAAGGCCCATGCTATTGGTGATGGCCACAGTGCTCTGCCCATACCAAGTCGAAGCCAGCGTTACATTCATATCGATCGAGTGCTGCTGCGCCAAATCATTTTGGATATGGACCACGAGCGGGGCGCCGACGAGCGGCGTACCACGCGGAGGATCCGAGGGCTCGATGGATGGCCCTTGAGTCGCAAAGGTCTCGGTCACAGAGACGCGATCCCCCCACCGGTTGGTGCAATGGCTCACCCGATCGTTGGCAATTCTCCACACCGCTTCATCCCCATGGAGAATGGCGTAGGAATGAAAGCCAGGGTTGTTGATCACCACAAAGAACGCCGTGCCATCCGCGGAGGGATACACCGCGCTGAAGGTATAGCTCGCGATGTTATCGACGCCACGCTGGGATAACCACGTTTGAAGCTGGGCTCGGGTGGGCAAGCCTCCTGCCGGCTTAGACGCCTTGAGGAAGGTCATCGCCCGGCCGTTCACCCAGGCCGTAACCTGGGGACGGATCATTTCGGGGCTCGGCCAAACAATCGGGCTGATGGCGCCGCCGATATAGATTGGGAGGCCTGCCCATCGAGGGCTCGATTGATTGTTAAACGTCCATGAGAACCCGAGCGGGATGCGGCCAGGCAGGCGCGGCCCTAAGGGCACAGATAGATTCATCGCACCTGAGATCGCTTCGACCTCGCCAAAGCGCATCGGAATGATATTGCTCGCGGTCGGCGTTCCCAGAATGCCCGCCGCGGTCGGGACCGGTCCACCGGCGGGGTCCGTCGTGTCTGGCCGCGGGAGATCCATCGTGGTCTGAGCGATCAACGGGAGTGCGCCCAACACGGAAACTGCAAAGAAACGTCGAAGCGCAGACAGCACGAGCACAAAGACCTCTACCGATACAAAGCAAGTTCCCAAAGGTCTACATGACCTTAATCAACACCAATAAGCATACAGACAGCACCACGTCCTCCATAGCTTTTCCTGAGAAGTCGAGGCTGCATCAAATGCCTTGAAGCCGAAGCTATGAGGGATATCCAAAACTTCGTCATTCAGGAGAAAAATCCTCGCTGCAAGTAGTAGAGCCAAGTACGCCGGTAAAGCGCTCACCAACTCGGCTCTATCCCTCGCAGCCCCCGAGAGTTCGAAGACCCGCGCCACAGCTTCATTTGGGGCTATACAATCCGGCCGACACCTGGGCCACCGGCGTCAGCCCTCTTGAGTAAATTGGCCCCACCAGGCTTTAGGAAATGCACGAGTTCTGAGATGACCAAGCCACGAACCGCACACATTTAGGAGTCGGTCCCGAGTCGCCTAGACGCCTAGATTAGGTCCCTCTCATTATGATATAATTATTGATATTACAAGTTTTGTAATTATTCTTATGAGGCCTTATGTATTTTGAACATGAACAACAGGAGCTTGCTGAAGCCTTCTCCGAAGACATCAAAAACAAAATAAAACACTACGAAACCGAAGCAGACATACGACTCAATTGGTTCTCTGAACAGGGGTATTGCGAAGTACTCAATCGGCTCACACCGGAGCTAACTGAAGCGCTTGGGTTTCGCACCATTTCTCCGTACGGATTTCTGCCATTTGAGATTGATGGCATCCCCTATGCGCTGACTTGGAGCCCATCCAACGCGACAGCATGGGCAGCTAAGAATCTAAGATCTGGGCGCGTTGAGAAAATGTCCGACCAATGGGAAGTGGAAGAGTTCAAACACACCGTTGCCAAACTCCACTGCAGCGAGTTGCTGGCATCACTCGTGGACATCGTAATGCCCGAGAGCTACCTCGGGAATAAGAAACCTTTGGGTGTTTGATTAGACAAAAGATTCGAATACGCAATCGTCGATTGCGTCGCCCCACTTTGGTGGGGCATTTTTCATTCAGAAAACAATAGGCAACGACATCACCCTAGCTATACCCACCGCTCAACCCGGAATACCTCCCGCTAATTCTTGACCCCCATCGCGGCGGCGACCTCGGGCTCTAATCGTTGCAGCAATTCCATAAGGTGTTTCTCCGATGGAGGATTATCTCTGCGCCTCCGAATCGGCCTCGTCGCCAGCATCAGCTCCATCATTTCAATGGAGACATTTCGAGAGAGCGCTACCTCTAGAAAGTCCGGATCCATGTATGCACACCAGGCGGTATCTCCTCCCCTACGGAAAAATGCTCGCGTCCGAAGTGGACTTGAGATTTCAAGGAAGGCTTGATCGTGAGTGAAGATGTAGGGGATATGGAATTCTTCGTCGCGAAGATGCGTCTTAAAAATCATTTCTCCGAACCGTGGGAGAAATAGGTCCCGAGCAGAATTTCGGAGCTTGCTCCTTAGCCCCATCCCCTTCAATCCCTGCCTGATGAAGTCGCGCGCAGGTTGTGAGCGGCCACTCAAATACAGAAGTGCAAAAACCCTTTCTCGGAGAAAGCTGATCCCGAAGCATTCCTCTTCAAAGGAAAGGTACCGCTGAATCATTTCCTCTAAACCAGATGGGGCACATTCTTTCAGATGAACTGCCTTCATGAGGAGCAGCCCGCTCGCCAGTTGAGTTCGGGAAAACACATCCTTCAGTCCGTTCTCCCATCGTTCCTGGAGCATTTTGATATGCACCTTTGCGAGGCCGTCGAAGGAATCGACGCCCTCCTTGCCCAAGGCCTTCTCCTTCGCCTCCGGGTGGCTAATGAGTTGGTGGTGAGAAAGAAATTGGTCGCGATCGCAGTTGCTAATCTCAAATACCTTTGAGACTGGCCCTCGAAGATTGGAAACCACTTCTTCAGAAGCTCCGTTCGAGGCGAAGGTCTCATAACAATAAAAATCGACGGAGAGCTCAAAGCGTGCAGCAACTACGCGGTCCACGGTTTCGAGCAGATTCGCATTAAGAGCGCGCCCAGAAGAAAACGCATCGTAGACCTTAGACATAGAGGATACGGCGTTCGAGTCGAGCAAGATGGTCGGGCAAAGACGAAACTTCCGTTCGCAGGAAAGGGTCTCTTGATTCAAGAGAATTGGTCCATCACTTCCAAATGAATTGATGAGCTGGGGGTGTTCATCCAAACCATTCAGAATGCCTCTGTCATCCGAGGTCCAAGTTGGAGTTCGGAACAAGACCATCTCCATCGCTCCGTTTTCATTTCCAGGGAAGTCCTCCCAGAATTGGATCTCAGCTCCAGAAAATGCAGAGACAACATGCCGATCAATCACAAGGACCTCATTCGGATGGGGTAGCGAAGGTTCGGCTCGAACCTTATCAGGCATTTTCGTGAGCCCCTGGGGGCTTTTGTGGGAGAACCCTGACCGGTGCCCCATCACGCAGGCCAGAGATTGCGATCCCAACCCCATCCAAGTTGCACCGCCCTGCCCCTCGGCCGTGACTAGAAAAGCCGTAAGCGCACTCCTCTTTCACCTCGGAGTGACGATGGTGACGGTCATGACGGTCCTCTAAGGAGGTCCCTGGGTCGCCCCCATACTCACCTAAAGGTACCTTCTCTCATGTTGCCTCATAGCCTGTGAGGCTGCTGGGGAGACCGTCACGACCGACACCATCGTCACCGCCGTCAGCGGCGGCCGCGAGGAGCCTCTGCCCTTAGGAAGCCGCCTCGAACCCCGCAGGGGGATTCTCAGCTATTTCCCGATGCCGAATCTTTTCGCCAGCAGCGTGTTCGAGGGCCCACAACATGCCCTTGTTCGTCTTTCCCTCAAGACGCCGGAAGACTCGCCCCTCCACGACGCGGCCCTTGCATTTCCGCAGCGCCATTCCGAGGTCGCTGGCAGTCAACTTACCGGGGGATCGCGTGGACTCCAGGGCTTGCAGCACCCCGTTCGCGGGGAGCCCATAGCCACCCTGGGTTCTCTGCAGGCGCTCGAAGGCCTCGTTGCAGGTGTGGGCCCCGCCGTCAGGAAATAACTCGTCCCAACCGCTCATGAGGGAGCGGAGACGCTCAACTTCAACATCGGATTGCTCGCGGATTACCACCTGCGAGGATACCGGATCGTGGCCGTAGGCCCACACAACGGCAGCCTGCACGAGGGACGACCAGCCGGAGAATGAGCCAAGAGGGCGCATCTTGACCTTCGGCCTCTTGGCCACGAGGTAGGCCTGGAGAACCGTCAGGGCGCTAGAGAAAAGGTCACCGTGATGGACCTGGGCCCATTCCTCCAAGTCGAGGTGCTGAAAATCGCTCCTCGTCTCGGGGTGTTCGCAGGTCGACTCCAGCCGCATGAGGAGGCACCGGCGGCCTGTGTCGGCCTTCAACTGGATGTTGTTGCCCGTGATGTAGAGCAGCAGGGTGTTCGGTAACTTGACCTGAGTATTGCTGCCGAGGCGCCGGTCTTCCCACTCCTCACTCGTGAGAAGCGCATCAAGGGCCCCGCCACCAAAGGGGCCGGTGAGGTTGTCGATGATCGTGAAGCTCTTGCCAGCAATAAGCATGCTTGTGATGCGCTTGCGCTCCTCCTCTTCATTGAAGAGCTGAACTATGGGCGCCGTGGGCCTTCCGGTCGCGATGATGCTGATCAGATTTGCCAGGAGCGTCTTCCCAGTGCCCGGGACGTTGGCGTCGATCAGAAAAGCGGGAGCAGGCCCAACGAAGGTCGGCCTTGCAACTGGGGTGAGTACCCCTGCCAGGTAGACCGCCTTGCTCACCTCGTCCACGAAAGGGAAATCTCGGGCTACATCGAGGAGGCGGGCGACAGCGGCCTCCGCATCAGCCTTAGTTGGGTGAGAACTCCCAAGGGGATAGATCTTCTTGAGGTCCAAGTAGAGCTGGCTCTTGGGATCGTACCCAGCCGAGGAGCCAACCGTCCCATCCGAGTGGAGCACAGGAACACCACGCACGCTGCGCAACCACCGGAAACGGGGAAGCTCGTGTCGGCATTGAGCAGCCTTCACCACATCCTCGGGTGGAAAGACTCGTCGAGGAGGGCCGCTACCCTCCATAGAGAGGAAGTTCATCTGATGAGACATCCGTTCCTTCAGAGTGGCCCGTCCTAAGGGCCTAATCACCATCGAGGTCGAGGACGATCCAAGCTTTGTGTCGGGTTCAGCTTGGGAAAGCTGCACCAGGCCAGTATCGGATGCGTACAGGTCCGCATCCATGGCGAGCACCTCAAGCGCTTTATCCGTCATCTCCTGGATATCCGCATCTACATAAATGATTGGCCCCTTCCCTGTCTTCAGGACCCCAAGGACGATAGGACTCTTAATGCGCCCGCGGTGAGGGCAGGACTTGCAAAACCGCTCATCCGTTAGCCTAGAAATGTGCTCGCAGGTTGCAGGCCCCGCGGCCTCCCGAGCGTGGGCGAGCTTCGCATCGGCTTCTTCTTTTGTGTAGGCCGGATGTCGCGACGAGGACTCGTGGAAGCGCATGCGACCTGCTTCCCCACAGCACGCAAGGACGCTTGCCGCCGCGTAGCACTCGGGCTCCGGTAGCTGGGTTGCGTGTTTTTCGACGTGCCACATGAAAGGGCACCGATTGATGATCCGTTCTGGATCCTGTGGGAGGCTTCCACCCTCGGTCTTCTTCGCTGATTCCTTCGATTTCTTGCTCTTTCCACCTCTCACCTCTAGGGGCGCCGCGTGGGCCTCGAAGGCCGCAAAACTGTGGCGGGGGCCATAGAAAGCCGGTTCATAGGTCACCTCCACAGGCATGGAGTCGATCTTCCGATTCCAGGTCCCTGGAATGCGAATGAGCCGAGACAAGTCACTCGTAGAATCCAGCTTGAGGCCCATCGAATCCAAGCGCGACCGTACATGGGCCTGCCAGCCTTTGGACATGGCTGAGGCGAGTGACCTTGCCTCATCATCCGGCAGGAACATCGGCTCGTCAAAAAGCCAGAGCCCCAGGAATCCATGGCCTGTATGGAGTACGCGCGTCGGTGGAAGCGGAAGCCCGGTGAGTACCTCCAGCGCTTGCTCGCGCGAAGGGAGCTGACCGGAAGCGTGAGCCTCATGCTTGTAGTCCAAGTCAACGGTGAAGCCAGGCATCGCGGCTGATGCGAGTTCTGATCGGGTCTTGCCCATCTTCGCGAGGATCTCCTGATCCTGCAGAGAGGTGCTGAGGTAGATGTCGTCTGAGCTTGCCACCTTACGCGCCTCAGCGATCAGCGCCTTGCCTTCGTTGAGTTGAAATGCCTTAGTGCTTTTCGTCTTCTTGGCGAAGAGCACGAGCCGGAGGCTCGGGTGTTTCTCGTGGATCTCGCTATGGTTCGGCCAGAGTAGGGAGAGGTACTCCTGGATGGGGCACGGTTGTTGGTTCATGGGGAATAGTCCTGATGAGTTTGGGTACTGAGATGGTGTGGTGCTTGCGACCCATCAGGGCCTCCTCTTTAGAGCGGTTCAAATTGTCGTCGATCGCGCTGGAGACCAAGACACACGGCGGTCCTCGTGGGTCGCGGGTTTTCTGCTTTTCTCGCTTTGTCATATGACTTATCCTATTGACCCACGGAAGGGCTTGCTGGGGAGGCACGTTCCTTTGTTCTGCTTCACCTTGGATGGCATTGGCCGATGGGTGAGAGACCATTAGGTCGTGCCGGGACGGATCCCAGCCTTTCCAGTTTATCGAGGAGACGAACGATGATCCAGCAGGCATCACGGCCACCGAAGAAAAATTCTAAACCGGGGCATGATTCTCTGGATCCATGGGCCAAGATACGCCTGGCTCTGGGGGTTGCCCACGAAGCCTACCTTGAGCAACTTGATCAGGCCTATGGATACAAGGGGGCACGCCTCCAACGAGAGGCTGACCTCAGGCAGGTAGGCGTGAGCATGGCCTCGCTTTCCCAGATCTTGTTCGGAAAGCGCGCGCCTTCCATACGTGTTCTTCTTCGCATCGCGCCATTGCTTAACCTCGATCTCGAAAAACTGCTTCGCGGACCTCAGTACGAGGAGATGAGAAAGAAACTCCGTCGACTTCGTTCAACAACCGAGAATTCAATCCAAACAGAAGAGCACAAGACAGCTTCTCACCCAGTTCCAGTGTTCGTTCGAACTCGCTATCCAGGGGCACTACACCACCTTTCGCGAGAGCTTGAACTTGTGTCGTCAGAAGACCTCCCAAAGCTCCTCACAGAGCTAGGGAAACTCATCAAGAGGTTCAAGACGAGCGAGTGAAGACGGGCGCAGTTAAATTATAGAATGTCAGTTGACAAAATTAATGCCTCTGCGAGAAAATAATGCATGGGCTAACGCTCGACTCCCCCTGGGCCACGACGTGGACGACCAGGGGTCGGATGACGAGGTGCTCCATGAACTCCAAGCAAGACACAGTCCCTGCTTCGGGTTCTTCGCTCATCACTCCCCCCGGAGCATCGAACGTGTCCATTAGCGACACACGCGATGAAGGGATTGGGCACCTCTTAGCAGCGCTCGAAGTTCTCTTCGGCGCAGCTTCAAAATGAGCAGATCTCCAAAGAGAAAAGAGCGCTAAGGCGCTGCTGTTCTTTACTCCGACGCGAACGCATCCATTGGCTTCCTGCGTGGAATCGCGCGTAAGACATTCACAACTCTGCGGCCTAAGGCGCTGCTCTTTCTTAGCCCATAGAGCCGCCATGAACTTTGAACCCTACCTCAACCTCACGCAACTTCAGGACGCTTTAGCGGACGTGCTTCCTTTCCGCCCCGCCCGACGCACCCTCTACCTATGGATGAACCATGGGATGCCATGGGTGAAGCCCTCGGGCTCTAGTCGAAGGCTGTTCCGCATTTCCGAAGTCATGGCCTGGATTGAAGCGGGTCGATGCAACCGCGAGCCAAAGCAACGCGGTCACTAAGAAAGCTCAATTCATCAAGCAGTTCAAAACGGGGATGCGTATCCCTTGGAGTTCCTATGCCCTCATACAAAAACGGACTCGCGAAAGTGGGCCGCGTCTACTACATGAAGTTCAAATATAAAAACCAAACCATCCACGAGAGCACTGGCTGTGAACACAAGGCCACCGCTGAGCAGGTACTTAAGCGCAAGCGAGAGGATCTTGCACTTCAGGCAGCGGGGCTCATTTCCGCTATCGACACGCCTACGTTGGGCGATGCCCTCAATTCCTGGTGTACGGCGCAGGAGAACGTCATGGTTCCGGCGCACATTGGCAATGTTCGAGCTGCGCTCCAGTTGCATTTCAAAAATCTACTTCCGCTTCGGCTGAACGAGATCACTACATCCGTTGTCGAATCCGCACGTGCCGAATACATGCGAAGCAAGGGGCGAGGCCGCCGACCAGGTCAAGGAGAATGGGAGTTGTCTCACACAGCAGGCGGGGCCAATAAAATCGTCCAGCACTTATCCAGCATCATCGGGTGGGCGATTTCCCAAGGCTGGATCGAGAAGCGTCCCTTTGATCTCAAGCCCCTTAAAGCTCAGGAGCGCACGAAGGCCGTGGTTTGGCCGGAACAAGTCGGCCCCTTCTTAAACGCAGCCGACGAAGGACGCCACGAGCACAGCGCCACCGTCATTCGCATGATGATTGGCTTGGGCCTCCGTGAAGAAGAAGCGCTTGGGGCCAGATGGGAGTGGCTGGATCAGCGCCGAAAGGTGTACATCGTCGGTGCATCCAAGAACAGAAAGATCCGAGAGATCCCCCTGCCCGACTGGCTGTTCGAACATCTCACGGCATTTCGCAAGGAAGGTGGAAATCCCACTGATGGGTTCATCCTGCTGGCCAAAGATGGAAAGCCCCATCGCAAGGGATACACCGAAAAGCCCGTGGATCGATGTGCAGCTTCGCTCGGGATCATCGGCCTACATCCACACCGACTCCGAGCTACCTTTGCAACAGCGCACTACGAAGCCGGAACTCCTCTCTCTCAGATTCAGCAAATGCTTGGGCATCGAGATCCGGAAACCACGCTGCGCTACATCGTCCAGAGGCCGCATGATCAAGCGGAGGCTCAGCGGAAAGTTGCTGCGGCTATGGGTCTATGATGTGAATGCACACTGCATTTCTACCTCAGCAAGCCCGCTTTCATCTGGGCCCCGTGTTCTATTAAGAGAAACGGTATAAGAAATTTGGGCAAAGTCCGTTATCTGGGAGATCGTCAATGAACTTCAACTTTGAGACGGAGGCGTCGGGCTATCACAAACAAGAACATGGTGTACGGTACCCGCGATATCAGGCGTGGGAGTTTCTCTGGGAACACCTTCACAGATGTGGGTCATTCAACGATGCCGGATCTGGAAAAAATATTGAGACGACTGCACTCCATCTTGGTTTCTATCTCGCAAATTGGGGGATGTTTCGTGGGTCATCAAAATTGCTAAACGTGAATCTCTCCTTCTTCACTGATTTCATTGAGTATCTCAACGCAAATGTGGAGAGCGAATTTTGGGATCTAAAGCTAGAAGATTTCCGAATGAGATCAGAGATGGCCACTCACAAATTCGACAACACAGTCTCAGCGATTAAAGGGTTTGAAGGTGGCTCTAAAGCCAGAATCTCTTGGACACCAACCTTGATTACAAAAATCCTGCTGGGACTTTGGGGGCAATGCCCCGCGCTCGATCAGTTCTACATCCTTGGTTTCAGGAGTTTTTCCAAACAGCAACGCCTTCGGATTGGGCCTGACTGTTCAGGGCGCCATCTCAATACATTGGCGAAATTGGCGCATGAGGAGCGGTGGCCCCTAGATGGATTCCGAACTCAGAAGTTGAACCTGCATTACCCACCTGGGAAGGTCTTGGACATGGCTTTCTTCAACTACGGACTGAGACAATAGCCCAGCGCGCCAGGCTAGGGCTTTTGATAATGCGGACGCCTTGCCTTGGGCATCTCGTCCCAATACCGACCCCGAAATAGCCTACCGGTGCGTTTCTTATTCGGCCCGCCCCATTGTTTGAAGAAGAAGGGTACTTTGCTTAACCTCGTGGCTTTGTATATGGAAGCGACCCATTCCTCCTCCATGGGCCGTGCACCTGGACCGGACTCTCCTCCGACGATCACCCAATCGATGCCCTGAAGGTTGATACCTGGGATTGGCCCGATCAACGGTTCGAGGGAAAGAAATCGAACTGCAGCTGGGACTTTCCTCAAATCGTCGATGCGGTACATGACGCGGTGGTCCTCCACGCTAACGCCCATCCAGATGTTCTTGGACCATTCGAGCTGCCCACAAATCTCCACAAGCCGCTTGGTCCGCTTGGTCAGGACTTGGAAGCGGTGCCAATGGGCCTTTGCCATGATGGCGAAGACTTCCTGGATGTACTCAAGCGGGACCTTCTCATGAAAGAGGTCGCTCATGGAGTTGACGAAGATGTTTCTCGGCCGCTTCCAATGGAGAGGCACTTCCAGCATATGGGGCTGGAGGGTCACTTCAAATCCATTGGCGTAGTTCTTTGACCCCATAGCCTTGAGGCGCCTCGCCATAGTCTCAGCATAGCAGTGGCGGCACCCTTCGCTGACCTTGGAGCAACCCGTCACGGGATTCCAGGTGGCTTCCGTCCACTCGATGCTAGAGCCAACCGACATCAGACTCCTCGGGCCGGGAATTGGACCCGGAGGTCGTCAGCAAAGCCCCGCTTGCTCTTCCGGTTAGCCACGGAGATCGCTCCGTCTGCTTCCATGGCGGCAAGCACCGTCTTGTAGTTCGCGCGGATGAAGGGGCGATCAACCGAATGGGTTTTGTAGAGTTCGTCCATGACGATCTCTTTCCCTTGGAAGTCGGCGAGAAGGAGATCTCGCAAATCGTCCAGAGGGCGGTTCAGCTCAAACAGCAAGGGATGGGCGTTCTTGTCCGCAGGGTTGTAGGTGAACGATGCAACCCCTTGCTCTTCCGAAGACGAGGCTTTTGCCATGATCTCCTTCATGACTTCGTAGCCTTTGAAGTGCTTGGTCACGAGGATCAGGTGGTGACTCGTCCTACGCCCGGAGGCGTTCTTGAAGCAGAACGGCAGGACGTATCTGTGGCCGAACTGCCGCAAAGCCTGGGCGAGTGCCTCTACAATCGTCGATTCACGATCAGCGGGGCTCTGGCCTTCGAGGGTGGTAGCAAGTTGCTCAGCGCGCTCTTTCCCGAAAAGAGCCTCCATGTGCTCTTTGACCACTGGGTTGCTCAGACCCGCGTTGATGCGCGAGTAGTTGAAGAAGAAGATGCAGTCGCATCCCCAATCTTTGAGGAACGAATCCACGAGGCGCAGGCTGAGCCCCTTGTAGCCCCATGGATCAATGAACGCTAGGATCGGGACGTTCTTCCTGGATTCGAAGATTTTGGCAATTTCGTCGCCCACTTCCATGTTTTGGACGATGGGGGAATATTTCAGCTTCTCCTTCCCCTCTAACTTATCGATGCAGCTTTGTAGGTTGCTGGCATTCCCCTGATCCCGGTCGTTAAACAGCGTGACGGTTTTCCCGACGAGGCTAGGGTCTTGAATGATCTTTTGGAGCACCCTGATTGGAGTTGAAATCGTTCCGTCTTCGTAGCGACCTGGCCCAGCAAAGAGGTCAATGTATGCGATCCGGTTGTCTCCTTTTGCATGCTTCTGCTGGGTGGAATCGATGATCTTCGCCCACGTGTAGAAGTACTTCTCCACGATGCTTGCTTTGACCTCAGACTGCTCCATGCATTCCGCAAAGAACTTCTGATTGTTCGTGCCAGCCATGTGGGGTCCTCGTGATGGTGGGTTACCAAAGGGGCGTTGTTTGTGTGCCTTTCCTGAGATTAGACATCTAACCCCGATACAACGACCTCGCAGGGCACACCCAGTTCCTCGAAGTGTTTGATACCGCATCGCACCTTGTCCGCTTCGGAGTTGCGGAGCTTCAGGAAGTCCTTGGTGCTCTTGGTCTCCTTGACCAAGTAAAGGGTCGAATCCTGTTGTTTCACGATGGCCCAGTCTGGATTGTATTTACCGACCGGCGTGTCGATCTCAAACCATCCGGGCAGCTTCACGAAAAGCCGGATGTCCTCCCGGCCATCCAGGGTCTTGGCGAACTCCCGCTCGATTTCCGAGTCATAGACCACGTAATCGTAGAGAGAATGCTCGACCTTTTCTGCCGTGAGGTAGTTGATCAGCTCCTCGTTCTTGAAGAGCAGCATCTCCCATTCGGAATCAGGTTCGCTGCCGGGAATACGTTCATATTTGATTCCGTCGACCAGCACGCGATGCAGTACCGTCTTCAGAATGCGGGCGATCTCGTCCATAAAGCGCTGCGGGTTCGTGAAGAACTCCCCGAGGCGGCCGGATGCCTTCAGGATGCGGACCAGGGTAGACCGGGTGAGTTCGGTTTCGTTCTGGAGGTAGGCCAGCAGGTCCGGAAGCGGCCGGGTGCCGTAGGAGATCACCTCCTCGCTCACCCCCAGCGCGGTTCCCCTCACACCCCCCTTTGCGACGCGGATCTGCCCGGCAACAGTCAGGATCTTAGGAGCCTCGATGGCGGACATGCGTCCGATCTCCTCCAGGGCCTTAGCCACCAGCTTGTCTGTCCCGAACTCCACGCGATAGGTCGTGCGTGGCTTGATTCGGTCCCACAGTTCCTTGAACTCTGGAGTGAGGAGTACTTCCTTCTTGAGGCGGTTCTGGGCCTCCTGGGTATCGCGCCGGATGTGGCGCTCGATCTGGTACTCAGCCAGAAGATCAATGACGGCGGCGGCTATGCCCTCAAAAGCTGGAGGCAGGTCGAGCGCGAATCCGGGTCTCTTCGGATCGAACGCAGGTAGCAGTCGGTTCTGGGGGTCCAGCATGCCTGCGCCGACCAGCGCCTGCCGGAGCGATTCGGCAGCCTCGTTGCCTAGAGGCTTCTCCTCACCGTCCACCACTTGGACGAGGCGGGCCAGGGCCGTGATCGGCAGCTTGCCGAAGGTCACACCGCACTCCTCCTCGTATTCCGTCTGGAGGGCTCGGGCGAAGTCCTCGTAGCTTTCACTGGCCATGACATAGAGCTTGTTGATGGAGTCGTCATGGACGCGACGGCCCTCCTGATCCACGGGGAGACGAAGCCCGCGGCCAATCTCCTGGCGTTTACGAAGGCTGCTCTTTGCCTCGTTCAGAGTACAGATTTGGAAGACGTTTGGGTTGTCCCAGCCTTCGCGGAGGGCTGAATGGCTGAAGATGAAGCGCAAGGGCTCATCCGAGGAAAGCAGGCGCTCCTTGTCCTTCATGATGAGGTTGTAGACCTCGTCGTCGGCCTGGGTCGAGCCACTGGTGTCCTTGAGGACTCCCTTCTTGTCCTGCGCGAAGTAGCCGTTGTGGAGCCTTTCCATAGGTTCCTGAAGCCAGGTGAGACTGGCGTAGCGGGCATCCGCCTTCAGCTCCGCCAGTACCTCCTCGAAGGCCAGGGCGAACTTGCCCCGTTCCGGGCGGCCGTCCTCGGTGTAGTCCCGATAATTGGCGACCCGGTCGATGAAAAATAGGGTTAGCACTTTGATCCCGCGCTCATGGACCTGGAGTTCTTTTTGAAGGTGGCGCTCGATGGTTTTTCGGATTTGGGTGCGCCAAACCTCGTCGCGCATGCCCCCGACCTCTTGGCCTTCATGCAGTATTCTGCCGTTGTTGAAGCGGATGTAGGCGTTCCCGGGCTCGGCATTGATCTCGGCCACGGAGAAGCCGTCCTGGTAGCAGGCCCGTTCATCAGAAAGTGCGTAAAGGTCCGCGCCCTGTTTGACGGTAACGCCCTTCTCCTTGGGGCCTTCCTTGGTCTGCTTATGGATGCGCAGCTTGGCTTTGATTCCTGAGGGGTAGTCGATCTTCTCCACTCGAACGAAGGCGTCGTTCGCAGCACCTTCGGAGCGCGAACTGGCCACGACGATCTGCTTCACAAGGCGCAGCTCAAAGGCCCGCACGGGGTCGAGCCGGTAAACCGGGTTGTAGAGGTTTCGGTGGGTGGCCGAGTAGCGCAGGGTACAGAGGGGATTCAGGGCTTTGATGGCCTCCTGGGCCTTTTCGGTCGCATCCACGCTTTGAGGCTCGTCGATGATGACGATGGGGCGCGCGGCCTGCACGAACTCGATGGGCTGGCGCCCCGAGAGCTTGTCGCTCTCCTTGTAGATCACGTTGCTCTTCTGCTCGTCCTCGGTGCCCGTGAAATTCTTGCGGAAGGCGTCGATGTTGATGACCAGGATCTGCAGGGTGTTGCTCACCGCGAACTGGCGCAGGCGGCTCACGTCCTTCGCGTTGTAGACGAAGTGCTCGCAGGGCAGGTTGTCATAGATGCCCCGCAGATGGTCCCGCGTGATCTCAAGGTTTTTGAGCACGCCTTCACGGATGGCTACGCTGGGCACAACGATGATGAACTTCTGGAATCCATAGCGGCGGGATAACTCGTAGATGGTCCGCAGGTAGACGTAGGTCTTCCCCGTGCCGGTCTCCATCTCCACCGTGAAGTGCGGGATCCGGCGTTCGACATTGGCCTGGAGGTCAAAATACTCCCAGCTCTCCAGGGGTGCACCGGCATCGGTGACCTCAATATCGTTCCGGATCTGGACCTGGCGAGTATTTTCCTGGAGACGTTCCTCGTCCAACAGCAGGCGGTTGCCGAGACCCAGCTCCGTCTGCTCCTGGCCCTCGAAGATGCCGCCCAGGTCGCCCTGGCGGATCACGCTGAAGATGGGGGCGCCGATGGGCTGGCCATCGAAGAGGTCCACGACCGAGGCGACGGCGTCGAGCTGGTAGGGCTGGTTGGCGTCGAAATGCAGCTTCATGAACTACACCGTCAGAAACTTGGAGACGCCTTTGGTTTTGAAGATCTGGACGGCGTTGGTCTTGAGCTGGTCGTTGCCCGCGAAGCCCTCGTCGAGGCAGACCACGCATTCCGGCTTGAAGTCAGCCATGGCTCGGATCAGCTCCAGGCTCAGATCCCGCTCTAGGCAGACCAGCATGAGATTTTCGGCCACCCCGTAGACCTCCTTGCCTGCAATGGCGAGAGCCTCCACAGGTGTTGTGAGAGGGAAACCACGTTTCAGCAGGATCTCGAAAAGCAGATCCTCGTTGCTGCGGCCGTCCTTGATGTGGTCGATGTAGAGGTCCAACTGTTGGGCCAGGGCACCGGATTCGTGGGGGACCTCCGCATCCCAGGGCTTGAAGTTGGAGTCCGCAAGTTTGAAGACACGAAAACCCAGATCAGTTGTTGCAGTTTCAGTTCTGACGAACTCACCATCTTCCGGGAGATCCTCTGTCTCAAAATTCTTGATGACGCGTCGAACGCGTTCTTTAGTTATCTCTGAAATAGTTGGGAAATCAGTGCGTCCTGTTGGTTCCGGCAGTTGAACGAGAATGAATTTTCTAGTTCCGCCATCAAGTTTGTTCTGATCGAGGACAGCATGGGCGGTAGTTCCAGACCCTGCAAAAAAATCCAGCACGATCTCTGGTTCAGCAGAGTCCGCCTTTGTTGCAACTGCAAGCATCCCCTCAACGAGCCGCGTCGGCTTAGGCGTATCAAAAACACCGTAGGTCTCATTAAAGATTGCTTTAATTTCGCGTGCAGCTTCTTGGTTGTCTCCGTACTCGGATCTGAGCCACAGAGTGGATGGGACCACACCCTGCTGAACCTCAGATAGGAAGGCTTTCACTCTCGGAAAGTTCCTCCTGCTCTCACCCCACCAGATGCGGCCGTCCTCAATCAGCTCTTTCATCTTGATAGGCTCGAAGGCCCAAGTTCTTTGGCGAGACGGGGAAATCGCTTCTCCTGTAAATGGATTTTTAATCTCATAGAAAAGGTTGGGCCTTTCATCTGCGGTTTTATTGATGGTGCAATCTACAGATGCCCAAGGACCTCTTGGGTCGTTGTCGGGATTTTTGTATCGGGATTCCTGTTTGGAATTTCTCTGGAGTAAATTTATCTCCCACCCGGAGTCGTCCTGTTTCCCTTGCTTGGCCTTTTTGGCGTAAACCATTACGTAATCGTGCATGTCAGAGAAATAGGTAGCATCTCGCTGTGGCGATTGCTTTTTTTGCCAGCAGATGCAGGCGACAAAATTTTCTTCTCCAAACACCTGATTTAAAAGAATTCTTAGGTTCGGGGCCTCATCGTCGTCGATCGTTACAAAAATGGCCCCGTCGTCTCTGAGAAGATTCTTTGCCAAATAAAGACGTGGATACATCATGTTCATCCACTTTGAGTGGAAACGCCCATCCGTATCCGCGTTTGTCCCAAACTTCCGCCCCTGGGCATCCACCTGCCCTGTGTATTCCAGGTAGGTCTGGAGAGACTCGCTGTAGTTGTCAGGGTAGATGAAGTCATTGCCTGTGTTGTAAGGCGGATCGATGTAGATCATCTTCACCCGGCCCAAGTAGGGCTTCTGGAGCACCTTGAGCACCTCCAGGTTATCCCCTTCGATGATCAGGTTTTCGGTGCTCTCCCAGTTGACGCTTTCCTCGGGGCATGGGCGTAGGGTCGCCATGCTCGGCGCCTGGATGGTCTTGAAGCAGTCTGCCTTGCCGGGCCAGTGCATGCCGTAGCGCTCCCGACCGGCGTCTACCACCTCGCCGAGCGCCAACTTGAGGCGGTCGAAGTCGATCTTCCCGCCCTCCGTGCGCGCCTCCGGGAAGAGGCGCAGCAGCTCCTCGCGTTTTTCTTCGCTCAAATCCATGGAAGTCAGGTCCAGCTTTTCGGGGGCGTCTTGCATGGGGTTTCCTTGGTTCATACCAATCATCAACTCAGCGTCCAGCGCAGAATGAACAGGGTCTCGTACTCAGTGGTCTGTGTGAGGCGCCGGGAAATCTCGTCCAAGACGCCCTCCTTCTGCCGATCCACATCCCTGCTGGCAGCGTCGAAGGCTCGCCAGGCTTCATCACGTTTGGATTCCAGACTGCGGATCTCCCGCCGGCGTTCGAGCTTTTCTGGCAGGGTTGGGGCCAGGCGCGCTGCCTTCTTGGCCTCTTTGAGCCGGGCGTCTAGATCCGTCAGCTCGGCCTTGAGGGTGACGCGACGGTCTTCGGCCCAGCGGTCCAGCTTGTCCATCTCCTGATCGAACCACTTTCCGTTACGTTCAGCCTGGGTGGCGATCAGGGCTTGCCGCCGCAGAAGGGAGGCTTCTTCCAGGAAGGCTCTAGGGATTTGATTGGCTGGGGCCGCACCGCCGAAGGCGCCAGGCAGGTCGAAGAGACGGCGGCACTGCTCTTCGTCCAAGGAGGTGCCGTCCAGCTGGCATCCCACCAAGACCAGATGATCCTCCGGTTCGATGGAGCTTAGGCTGAAGCGGGAGCAGGCCAGCCAGCCGCTCTTGCCAACTATGGGCTCCAGGATGGAGATCTTCTTTCCCGCAAGGCGGTATCCAAATACCACGGTTCCAAGCGGGGTCGGCAGACCTTTGGCAAGGCTCAGCACCCTCTGAGCCAAGGGGTGTCCCACGCGGTAGGTGTTGGCCTCCTCGACTCCCTTGCCCATGCGATAAGGGCCTGGATGGATGCTTTCGCCTGGGAAGGGGTTCGTGTGGAGGGTAAAAGCGTAGCCCTCCCCATCGAAGTGGGCGTGGTTTACGAGTACGTGCTTAGTGAGGGCCCACAGACGGTCGTTGAAGGCGCCCAGGGCGTTGGCGCTGGAGATCCTTACCTTCTCGATCACTTCCTGGTCAAAGTTGTCGAGGAGCTGCTCTCGCGCGTCCCGTTGACCTTCGGCGATTTGGGATTCCAGGTCTCGCTGCAGCTGGTCGAACTCGAAGCGGATCTGCTCCGGCGTGCGACACCGCTGATAAATCTCGGCAATGCGCTTCTCGAAATCCACGCCACTCTCGATGGCTCCCAGCACTTCGTCGCTGGCCCCGAAAACGCCGTCGAAGAGCTGGAACTTCTGATCGAGTAGTTCGTAGACGCGGCGATCCGCCTCATTCTTCTTGTTCAGGAAATTCACGACGACGACATCGCACTTCTGCCCGTAGCGATGGCATCGGCCTATGCGTTGCTCAATGCGCTGGGGATTCCAAGGCAGATCGTAGTTCATCACCAAGTTGCAGAACTGAAGGTTGATCCCTTCGGCGGCTGCCTCGGTTGCCAGCATGATCGCGGCTTCGTCTCGGAAGCACTCCACCAGTGCCGCCCGCATGTCGGCGGTAGGCGAACCCGTGATCCTGTCAGTGTCCTCGTGCTTCTTGAGCCACTGCTGGTAGATGGCCTTCGATTCAGGGTCGGTATTCGTACCGTTGAAACGCAGGACTTTGCCTTTGAACTCCGTGCTTTGGAGAAGGTCGAACAAATAGTCCTGGGTGCGGCGGGATTCCGTGAAGATCACGGCCTTAGGTTGAAGCGACGGCGATCCTGATCGAGCCTGCGCGTCGGAAGCCGCCTCGAAGCCCCGGCGGAGTGCAGTAAGCAAGACTTCGCCTTTGGAGTTCTTGAGGATCGATGTTGCCAGGTTCAGGAACTCTCTCAGTTTCCCGGCCTCGGCCTTCATCGCATCGAGGACGCCTGGGTTGATGGGAAGCCCAGCCGGAGCTCCATTTTCTTCTTCGTCCCACTCGTCAGCTATTTCCTCTAGCCCTTCGTAGTCTTCCGACAGTCCCACCACAGCATCTTGATCTTGCGGGGGTTCTGCGGCCTTGATGGACGCCTCCAGGCGCCGAGCCATGCCTTCAAGGGTTCCCGCGATGGCGAAGGTGGAAGATGCGAGCAGTTTTCGGAGGACGAGGGTAATGAGCTGGCGCTGGCTGGCGGGAAGTGCGTGCAGGACCGGCTGCTGAAGGTATTCGGAAACCAGGTCGTAAAGACGCTGCTCATCGTGGCTCGGAACGAATTCCTGAACGAGCGGATGGCGATCTGTGTATGGAACGTATTCGAGCACCTGGCGGCGCAGGGTGCGTTTACAGAGCGGTCTGAGGCGTTCCTTGAGGTCGGTGAAGTCGTCGTCGTTTCCAAGGCGGGCGAAACGGCTCCTGAAACTCTGAATGTCGCCAAATGCGAACTCGTCAATGATGCTCACCAGGCCGTAGAGTTCGAGCAATGAATTCTGAAGGGGCGTGGCGGTCAACAGCGCCTTCGGGAAGGGAGCCAAGGCCTGCTTGAGGGTGTTGGCGGTCTTGTTCGTCTTTTTGTAGACGTTCCGCAATCGGTGGGCCTCGTCGATTACCACCAAGTCCCAGGGCACTTGGCGGATGTATGCCTCCATGGTCTTGGCGAACTGGTAGGAGCACAGCACGATGCCGTCCTGGAGGAAGGGATTGAGGTTCCCGTCTCGCACGGCTTCGTTGAAACTGCGTCGCTCTAGGATCGAGGAGGGCAAATTGAACTTCTCCGCCATCTCCTGGCTCCACTGCTTTCGCAGGTTGGCGGGAAGGATCACCAGGAGGCGACGCTTGCGCTCAGCCCATTTCTGCGCAAGGAGAAGCCCAGCCTCAATGGTCTTTCCGAGTCCCACTTCATCGGCAAGGATGGCGCCCTTCGAAAAAGGGCTCCTGAAGGCGAAGACCGCGGCTTCAACCTGGTGGGGATTCAGATCCACCTGTGCATCCGCCAGCACCGAGGTCAACTTCTCCAGGCTGTCCGAAGGGCACCGTCGCGTCAGCTCATGAGCTATGTATTTGGCGTGGTAGTCCGTCATCCGACTTTCCGTACACGGGAACTTGGCCAATCGGAGACAAGTCCATGAAACTCTGACCGTTAGGTTAGTGTAACGCTGTTCAAGGCCCCATTAGATATCACTGAGAAGACAGAAATATTCTGTCCGCAAACACTTGCATACCTGACAATGGTCTAGACACCGTTCGCCAGCAGAGTTCCTCAGCAAAAGGTTCAAACAAGACTGCCTCGTTCGAGTTCGAAGTGCTCAGATAGACGGTGGCAAATGGGTGGGAGTGGCACTGTCTCACGCTCCAGATGCAGGCCTGGCGGGGCTCCAGGGGAGGGCCCTCAGCTTCCCAAGCTGAACGTCGTCGGTTCGATCCCGATCGCCCGCTCCAAACGTTGAGACCCCCGCAAGGGGGTTTCGATGTTTGGAGCATCCCGAAAAGGGATCGAGCCGACGAGTTTAGAGTGGCGCGCAGGTAGGGTCAGGCGAGCACGCGCGAGCGTGTGACCCGGTCCTGCAACGCGGGAGACCCGTGCGCAGCCACTCTGAGGTTCGATCCCGATCGCCCGCTCCAAACGTTGAGACCCCCGAAAGGGGGTTTCGACGTTTGAAGCATCCCGAAAAGGGATCGAGCCGACGAGTTTAGAGTGGCGCGCAGGTAGGGTCAGGCGAGCACGCGCGAGCGTGTGAGCCGGTCCTGCAACGCGGGAGACCCGTGCGCAGCCACTTTGAGGTTCGATCCCGATCGCCCGCTCTAAACCGTTCCCAAATGGGCTAGCAGAGCTTGTTCCTCGTGCAGGTCGACAAGCACGAGTAACCGCCAGAGGGACATCCCTGCGCGGTCCCAAAGGTGCATTCGGCGATACACGTCCTCGATCCGCAATAATCCTCCGGCGTTGTAACGGGGAGCATCCCTCCTTGAATGGTTAGAGTATCCCGCAGGCTTAGCGCGCTTAGGGTCTCTCGATTGAGGGACAAGCGTTTGATCGACATGTGATGCCTCCTTGGCCCTTAGGCTAGGGGGTCACTAATCCGCGCACCGTCTCCCGCCCCAACGCATCGCCGAGTCGGCACACCTTATCGCTCTTTGGTACGAATGCACCGCCGAGCTCCCAACCGGGCAGCCCACCAAGGGTCATGCAGATAAGCCAATCAGAGGCGCAAAGGGAGCTGAATGGCTTACAGCGTAGGTCAGAGAAAATTTCTTGCACTCCATCCAATACAGATCGCCGCACGTTGAGTCTCTTGGGAAACCCCCCTTCAGGAGACCGCATCATGATCGACCCCGGACTTTTGGCCCAGTCGCTCTCAATCCCCATCGAGCATGCAGAGGTTTGCCATGCGTGATCGGAAGAAGCTCCTCCTCAACCGGGAAAGTCTCCACCGGCTTTCTACCGCCGAAGAATCCCGCGTCAACGGCGGAATCACCTACGACGGCTGCGGCACCGCCACCTGCGCGACTTGCCTCAAATTCGGATGCCCAGGTGGACCCACGGGCCGATGCAGCGAGGCACCAAGCGCTTGCCTGACGTGCCGGCTTTGCCCGCTTCAATGAGGCGACGAGAAAGGGCCCCCGTATCGTGTGATCCGGGGGCCCTGATTTAAATCTAGTTCTAAAAAGAATCTCAATAGAACAACTTCCCGGAGTAGAGCTATTCGAGTCTGACGAAGGAGGGACTTCCCATCACGCCGGGTCGTGCATGACCCTCAGCCGCCAGTGCGCATGCTGATCACAGTTCCAGCAGTAGCCCGCATGGGCCGCCACTCGACCGTTCAATCTCAGTGACCGACCACGCTGACCTGGCTCACCTTGCTGACGGGATCGGGGTTGATCACCCAGCTGGTCTTGAAAATGGTTTCGAGGCACACGCCTTGAGCGGAGACCACGGCGCAGCACTGGGTGTTGTTCTGGGTGAAGAGCAGGTAAGGACCGCCACCGACCACTTCGGCAGTCTGGGCGTCGAGGGTACGGAGGGTTTCTTTGTTGAGGGTGAGCTTCTTGGAGGACATGGAATCTCCTTGGGGAAAGGGGTGAAGGGTTTTCTTGCGTCTTCGATCGCGACAGAACTTAGATGTCCGTGCCCGGCTCGATCGAGGTTTTGGGTGAGCCCGCTTCAGAGAGGGGCGCCACCCGAGCGTTCAATCTCAGTGGCCGACCACACTGACCTGGCTCACTTGGCTGACCTTGCTGACGGGATCGGGATTGATCACCCAGGACAGCTTGTTGATATCGATGCAGAAGCCGTTGGCCGAGACGACGGCGCAGCACTGCGTGTTGGCCTGGCTGTAGAGAAGGTAAGGACCGCCACCCACCACGTTGCCGGCCTGATCGCCGAGGGTGAGGAGGGTTTCTTTGTTGAGGGCGAGCTTCTTGGAGGACATGGGAACTCCTGAGTGGAAGGGGTGAAGGGGTTGCCTGAGCTGGTGATCCAGTGAGGCGATAGGCGTAATGTGGAACCCCCTGCGCAGGCGCACAACGACTGGCCCGCGAGCGAGGGCGTGCCCCACTGCGAGCGGCGGTGAAGCCTCCCGTGAACGGCCTCTACAAAGGGGTCACGCGCGGTGCCCCGCCCTGCGAACGGTGGCGATCCTCCTGCGCAGCGGTAGAAAAACTATTGGCCCCGAGCCAATCCGAGAATTTCTCGAAGCCGAGGCGTCATGCTCCGGCTCACTTCGAGTTCGATGCCATCCGCGAGACGCACCTTGGCCCGCCCGTTGGGCAGAGACCGATGACCGATCACAGCCTCGGGCCGCACCAGGAGGTTGCGCTGGATGCGCATCATGCCCGCCGCTGGAAAGGTGGATTCGACTTCCGCGAGGCTGTCCCATGGAGAGCGGAACCGCTGCCCTCCCGCCCAGGCGAACACCGCGCCATCTTCAAGTTCGAAATGGCTCACCTTCTTGAACTCAAGGAAGAGGTGTCCTGATCCTGCTCGAGCGGGAAACCGCGTGGGAGCCGTCGAAGTTGATTTGGGGGCCTGCGGCGGCGTGCGCAGAGTCAGGTGTTGCCGAACCTTCTCCAGGGACCGCACGAGGCGTTCTTCGAAGACGGGCTTCAGCAGATAGTCCACCGCATTCGCATCGAAGGCCCTCACCGCGTGCTCGGGGAAGGCCGTGATGAATACCACCGGGATGGGTTCCGGAAGCTCTGCCAGGACCTCGATGCCTGAAGCCCCAGGCATTTCGATATCCATGAACAGCGCGTCGGGGCGAAGGCCCTTCTGCATCTCCTCCAGCAGCTCCTCCGCATCTTCGAAGGCGCCTACCACTCGGCAGCCGAGATCCGTCAGCAGGCGCGAGAGCCGGCGACGGGCGAGGGGTTCGTCATCCACTAGGGCGAGGTTTAAGGGTGTCATGGTGTTCTTGCAATCTTGGGATATCCAGCTCCAAGTCCGCCACCGTCCATTCATCCTGACGGCCAAAATCGAATCGGGCGGTATCCCCGTACGCCAGTTCGAGGCGGGATTTCAGGTTTTTGAGCCCGATGCCTTGGCGGCTACTTCGCCCTGTGCCAGGCGCGGGCCCTTCGTTCGCCACTTGCAGATAGAGCGTCTCTCCTTCCCGCCGGGCGCCAATGCGCAGACAACCCCCTCGCCGCATGCGGGAGATGCCGTGCTTGAGGGCGTTCTCCACCAAGGGCTGCAGGAGGAGCGGAAGGACGGGAAGTCCATCTAAGGAGTCACCCCAAGCCCATTCCATCCGGAGGCGGTGGCCGTGGCGAAGGGATTCCACCGACAGGTAGTCCTCGACCAACGCCCGCTCCTCCTTCAGCGGTTGAGCGTCTACTTCAGAAGCATCTAGAATTCGCCGCAGCAGGCTCGCCATGGCCTTCCAGCCGGGCCCCCCCCGTTCGGGCCCCTCC
>JACXTT010003435.1_pt1 | contig 24347 bp, 25 predicted proteins | sample 9270951 | NCBI WGS metagenome assembly JACXTT01 (sample SAMN15532306, study PRJNA645909) | rock metagenome | isolation source: weathered quartz diorite | place: Puerto Rico | collected 2017-06-21
ATTCCGGGGCCGAAGGTGTTTGAGACCCAGATTCACGGGCGGAAGTTTGAGATGTACAACGACACGGTGCTGGCGTTCAACAAGTCGGGCAAGGAGGTGGTGCGGATCCAGGTCGAGGAACCCATCTACATCCGTCCGGCGGAACGCGTGCAGTGGCTCTAAGAACATCTCGTGTTTGACTAAGGGGCACGGAGCCCAGCAGGGGCTCCGTGCTCGCTTCTCAATAGTCTGCATGCAGTGGACTGTGGACGCTGTCAGGGAATCATGGTAGAAGAGGTCTTTGAAGACCTAGCGGATGATACTGGGCTGTTGAACTTTACGGGATGGCGATGTCTCACCTGCGGGGAGGTTTTGGATCTCACGATTGCCCAGAATAGGATCAGACACATGCCGCCGATGCTGCAACGGGCGAGGATGAGGGACTTTGCAAGAGTGAGCTAAGCGCATCCTTTGAAAGCAGTGGCGTGTGGTAGCTATGCTTCAACAGGGGCGAGGTTCCTGGGATGGGGGCCTCGCCCTTCGTGTTTTGTCGGCCAGTTAATCTTCTAGTGTAGAGATGTCGCCTGGGTTCTGGCCCAGTTCCTTGGCCTTCAGCACCCGCCGCATGATCTTGCCCGAGCGCGTCTTGGGGAGCGAAGGGACGATCTCAATTTCCTGAGGAACCGCAATCTTGCCCAATTCGTGCTTGACGTGATCCTTAAGCTGCTGAATAAGTTCTGACGATTCTTTAAAGCCTTGCTTTAAGATCAGGAACGCCTTGATGGCCTCGCCGGCTGTCTTATGCGGCTTGCCGATGACGGCCGCCTCGGCCACGGCAGGATGGCTGACCAGGGCGCTCTCCACCTCGGCCGTCCCGATACGGTTACCGGCGACCTTGATCACGTCGTCGGCCCGGCCCATGAAGAAGAAATACCCGTCCTCGTCCTTTCGGCAGACGTCCCCGGCGGTGTAGCACCCCGGGATTGTATTCCAGTACACCTTGTACCGATCCGGATCCTTATAGATCGTCCGCAACATAGAGGGCCAGGGCTTCTTGATCACGGCAAAACCGCCGGTATTGGGCGGGAGCGGCTTGCCTGCCCGGTCGACCACATCGGCCTCAATACCCAAAAAGGGTCGCGCCGCAGAGCCCGGCTTAAGCTTGGTGCAGGGGAGCGGCGTGACCAGGATGGCGCCGGTCTCGGTCTGCCACCACGTGTCCATGATCGGGAGCTTGCCGCCGGTGACCCGGTGGAACCACAGCCAAGCCTCTGGGTTGATCGGCTCGCCGACCGAGCCTAGGATGCGCAGGCTGCTGAGGTCAGACTTCTTCGGCCATTCTTCGCCGTACTTCATCAGCAGGCGAATGGCCGTCGGCGTCGTGTAGAAGATCGTGACCCCGTAGCGCTCGATCAGGTCCCACCACCGGCCCGGCGTAGGATAGTCAGGCTTGCCTTCTACCATCAGAATGGTCGCGCCGTTCAACAGCGGCCCGTAAACGATGTAACTGTGCCCGGTTACCCAACCGGGGTCGGCCACGCAGAAGTACACGTCTTCGTCCTTGAGGTCAAACACGAGCTTCGCGGTCAGATAGGTGCCGACCATGTAGCCCCCGTGGACGTGCTGGACGCCTTTCGGCTTGCCGGTCGTCCCGGAAGTGTAGAGGAAGTACAGCGGATCTTCGGCATCCATCACTTCCGGCGCGCAGACAGCCTGTTGTTCTTTCAGCCAGTCTTCCCAGTCAATTTCCTTGGGAGAGGAAAGCGTAATCCCAGGCTTCTGCCGGCGGACGACGATGACTTTCTCGATGCACGGGGAGTGGGCGACGGCTTCGTCTACGACCGGCTTAAGCGGCACCACCTTGCCCCGGTCGTACCCGACATCAGCGGTGACGATCACGCGAGGCTGGCTGTCCTCGATCCGGCTGGCCAGTGCCGGCGCGCTGAAGCCGGAATAGACCACGGTATGAATGGCCCCAATGCGGGCGCACGCCAGCATGGCCACGGTCTGTTCCGGGATCTTGGGGAGGTAGATGGCGACCCGATCCCCCTTGCGGACGCCGAGCGCTTTCAAGGCGTTGGCGCAGCGGCAGACCTTCCGGTACAGCTCAGCGTAGGAGAAGACCCGCTCGGCGTCGTCCTCGCCGACCCAGATCAACGCCACCTTGTTCTTGCGCCAGGTCTTGAGGTGCCGGTCCAGGCAGTTGTGTGTGATGTTGCACGTGGCACCCACGAACCACTTCGCCCAGGGATAGTCCCACTGGAGGACCTGCGTCCACGGGGAGAACCATTCCAGCTCGCGGGCGGCTTTCTCCCAGAACCCGGGGATGTCCTTGATGGACTCCGCGTAGGCCTTGTCATAGTCCTTGATCCAGGCCTTGTCCAGGGTCTCGGCCGATGGGTAGAAGACTTCTTGGACCTTCAAGAAGCTATCGACTTTTTCTTCCATGCTATGCTCCGCGTCTCTCTTCGCCTCAGTCCGCGCCGCCTTTCAGATAGTTGAGGCCGATTTTGAGCGCGCGCCGAGTCATCTCCGGCCACTGGTTCTCGGGGTACTCAGCTAAGATAGCGGCGGCTTTCGGGTCCTGCAAGTAGAGGTTGGTAATGTACACGATCCCATCTTCGATCCTGATTTCTCGGGCCTGTTCCATGGCTCACCTTTTCAAGAATTTCCGTATCTTACAGACCTGTCGTCCACCTCGTCAACGATGGGATGGTGGTCGAGAAGTATCTTTTTGCGTTTTTCGTCGTCTAATCCTTGTAGGAAAGGACTGTGATCCGCCTGCTTTCTTGACAGGGGGGGACCCCCATGTTAGCCTTTCTCACATATAAGGAGGCACTGCTATGAAGTTCCACGGCGATAAGACACTGATCCTGACGGTGGTTGTCGCCACCGGGTCGTTTCTGCTGGCTGCCTGTTCGAGTGTTCCGAAATGGGTCGACAAGGGCGGCGGGTACATGACCGAGAAGGACGGCAAGGCCTTCTACGGAGTCGGGGCCGTGACGGGGATCCGGAACGAGCCGTTGGCCAAAGAAACCGCCGACAACCGCGCACGTGCCGACCTGGCCAAGTACATGGACACCTATACGTCCTATTTGATGCGCGACTACGCAGCGTCAACGACGGCTGGGGACTTCACGAAGACCAGCGAGGAACAGAACGTCGAGCGCGCCCTTAAGACCTTTGTCTCGACCCACCTCTCTGGCGTTCTGGTCGTGGACCGCTGGGAGAAGGATGATAAGTCCGGCAAGATCATCTACTCGCTGGCCAAGCTGGACCTTGACAAGTTCAAGGAACAGGTCGGGCAGATGAAGGAGCTCAACGATGCGGCACGGGACTTTGTGCGGAAGAATGCCGAGAAGGCGTTCGAACGCCTGCAACAGGAAGAGGACAAACGTGGCGCCAAGTGACGGACGGCCCCTCATCGGAACAGTCCTCCTGGGATGGTGCGCCGGAACTTTCCTGCTGGTGTCCGCCGGCTGTGCCTCCACCACCGTCACGCGCGTGGATGCAGCGTCCGTTACGGACCTGAGCGGCCACTGGAATGACGCTGACTCCCGGCTGGTCGCCGAGGAGATGGTCAAGGAGTCCCTGTCCGGCCCCTGGCTCGATACCTATACCAGCACGAAAAAGCGGCGCCCGGTGGTAGTCGTGGGGACTGTGACTAACCGGAGCCACGAGCACATCAACGTCCAGACCTTCATCAACGACCTGGAGCGCGAGCTGACCAACTCGGGCAGGGTGACATTCGTGGCCGGCAAGGGCGAGCGGGAGGAAATCCGCGAAGAGCGCCGCGAGCAGGCAGCCAACGCCCTCGAGTCCACGCAGAAGCCGCCCGGCAAGGAGATTGGTGCCGACTATCTGCTGCGTGGCACGATCAGCACCATCGAGGACGAAGCCGACGGGACGAAGGCAATCTTCTACCAGGTCGATCTTGAGATGGTCGACCTCTCCAACAACGTCAAGTCTTGGTTCGGCCAGAAGAAGATCAAGAAAGTCGTGGAACGGAAGCGCGTCGTGTTCTGACGCGACGGTCCGGCTTGGTCAGACATCTCACACCTCCGTCCCCGGGACGCTGGAGTCCCGTCCTCCTGGTTCTGCTCTCCATCACCTCCGTGTCCGCCTGCGCCCACGGGCTTCCCTATGCGCGCATTGATCGCGCGCTTCAGGACGGCAATCCCGCTGAAGGGGTGGCCATTCTCGAAACGGCTCAGGACGTCTATGGAAGCAAGAGCACGGCGCTGTACCTAATGGACAAAGGGATGGTCCAGCACCTCGCCGGCTTCTACGCCGAGAGCAATCAGTCGCTGTCCCAAGCCGAGGTGCTGAGTGAAGACCTCTATACCCGCCGCATTCACGCCGAGGTTGAAGCCTTCCTGACTTCGGACAACGCCTTGCCATATGAGGGCGAGGACTTTGAAAAGGTGCTGCTGAACATCTTCATGGCCTTGAACTACGTCCATCTCGGGCAGTTGGACGACGCGCTCGTCGAGGCACGCAAGGTGGACCACAAGCTCACGGTGTTGGCCGACCGCAATCAAAAACGCATGACTTACACCAAGGACGCGCTGGCCCGCTACCTGAGCGGGATCCTCTACGAAGCCGCCGGGGACCTGAGCAATGCCTTCGTCGCGTATCGCCTGGCGCTGGAGGCGTTCGAGGACTACCGGAAGAACTATGGCACCACTGTGCCGGACCTTGTCCGTCAGGACCTTCTGCGCGTGTCCGAGGCGCTCGGACTCAATCAGGAGCACCAGGAATACCGGCAGGACTTCCCGGGAATCGTGTGGCAGTCTGAGGCAAGCTCTCAAGGCATGGGCGAGGTCGTCTTCATTACATATGCTGGTCATGCACCCATCAAACACGACGTCTTCGTGGACATCCCGTTCAGCCCCGCCGCGTTCGCCATGGTTCTGGCCACGAAACGGTATGACCGGTATTCTTATTCAAGTGATTATCGCGTGGCGGACAGCATCCTGTATGGATTGACCGGCAGAGTGATGAGATTGGCGGTGCCCAAGTTCGTGCCGCTGCGCTCGACGATCGCGTACACCGAAGCGGTCATCCAACGTGAGGATGCGCGATACACGGCGCGCTCGGCCTTGATGGAAGACGTCACGGCGATCGCCGTAAAAGACCTAGATGATCGTCTTCTCAGAACGACGGTCAAGGCAGTGGCGCGCGCGGCTTGGAAATACGCCATGGCAGAGGCCGTACGGGTGGGGGTGCGTGGTTCAATCAAGGACAAGGAAGCAGGCGCGGTTGCCGGCGCCATCGCTGGCGCGGTGGCGCACTTCATCGCCATCGAGACGGAGAAAGCAGATACGCGAAGCTGGGCAACCCTGCCAGACCGTGTCTTCGTCGGGCGACTGAGGGTCCCTCCCGGAACCTATGACGTGGAGCTTCGCCACATTGGAGCTTACGGGGGTGTGATGGCCATCCAGGCACTCAAGGGCGTCACCATCACCGAACGGGGCAAGCACTTCGTCAGTATGAGGGTCCTGCAATGAACGTGAATGTCATTCTGAGCGACGCGAAGAATCTAGGCAGAACTGAGACCATTCGAAAGGTCAGGGTGACAACCTTTGTCTTTCTCACACTGTTCATATCCTTACTTTTCACAGGCTGTGCCGGGACCCCGAAGCCGCCGGACTGGGTCACCGGGGCGATGGCCGCCGGCTATCCGGACAGGCAGTTCCTGATCGGCGTCGGGCAGGCGGACTCCAGGCCTGTAGCGGAGGAACGCGCCTACGCGGCGGTTTCCCGGATCTTCAAAGCGGAAGTGACCAGTCAGTCCCAGGATTGGGAATCCTACCTGAGCCTAGAGAAGAAGGGGGATGTCCAGGCCGAGCGGAAACTGGTCGTGGACACGATGACGAAGGTGTCCACCGACAAGCTGCTGGAGAACGTGAAGATCGCCGAAACCTGGCAGGATGCGAAAACCGGTCTCTACTCCGCGCTGGCCGTCATGGATCGCGGAGTTGCACGAATGTTACTGACGAGCCGGATCGCGGAACTGGACCAGGCGATCGCCCAAGACGTGAATGAGGCCCGCGCGGCGACGGACAAGTTCATGAAGCTCCGAGGCCTCCGGCGCGCGATCCGGACCCACATCGCCCGGGACACCTACAACAGCGACCTGCGTGTCGTGAGCGGCGGCAGGGGAGTCCCATCCGCGTACTCTGTGCCAGGGCTGACAAGGGAGTTGGACAAGTTCCTGCAAGAAAGCTTGGTCTTAACGGTTGAAGTCTATGGAGACCAGGCTAATGCCGTGCGGCAGGCCATCATGGAAGGGTTGGTGCGCGAAGGGTTGCCGGTGACCACAACAAATTCTCAGCCGGCTTCAGGGGAAGTCGGCAACGCGGACCTGCTGATCAGGGGCGAGGCCCGCCTCTGGCCTATTGAGGTTCCAGACCCGAAGTTTCGCTATGTCCGCTGGTGCGCGGACTTCGTCGTACTGAGCCAGGTGGACCAGCGCGTCGTCGGCAGCGTAGCCCGCTCCGGTCGCGAAGGCCATCTGAACTACCCGGAAGCCTCCAACCGCGCCCTCAAAACCCTCCAGCAGGAAGTCTCCTCCGCCCTCGCCAAGAGCCTCGCCGAGCATATCTACGGCGACCCGCCCTCCGACTCCACTCCCGCCCCGGCGGCCTGTCCGAAGTCCTAGGGTAGGGGACTGACTCCTTTTCCAGTGTCGCAGTGAGCAGAGAAGAAAACCAAAAGAGTATAATTGCATCATGGCTAGGAGCGCGGTTCCGGCTCTGATTGGGGTGTGTTGCCTCCTCGTGTCCGGGTGCGCGTCGTCCAGACGAGACGCCATCCAGCTCGAATATCAGCTACCGCCCGAGCTTCAAAGCCAAGTCGAGCAGCGGATTCCTTTTGCCAATGTCAAAGCAGATCCGGCATCCTATAAGGGACGGATCATCTTGCTGGGTGGTGAGGTGCTGAAGGCGAAACGGTTGGCTGACCGTACCAGACTCGAGATCCTTCACCTTCCACTCAACGAGTATAATGAACCCGTCATGAACCGGGCAGCCTCCCAAGGACGCTACCTGGCTTTCCAAAAGGAGTTTCTGGACCCTGCGACGGTGCCACCTGGGACACGCGTGACGGTGGTGGGTGAGGTCACCGGCTTGATCGAGGGAGACCTCGATGAAATGAAATACTCCTACGTGACCCTGGAGATCCGCCATCTTCAGATCTGGCCGCAGACGCCCATGCCTTACGCGAGAGATTCAGCATCCTCACCCTTCTATTCGTACTCATACATGTACCGATATTACTGGGATCCGTACTGGTACCCCTACTGGGGTTCTTATTGGTACTCCCCCTATTGGTTCGGCGGTTCCTTCATTCGCCCCAGAATACGAGGAAGTCACCCGCTATCAGCGAAGGGCCATTCGCGTGCCCATGCCTCCGGATCTAAAGGCGGAAAGGGAAAGTAGCGGGGTTGTCTAAACGGTCATCGGCGGCGGCGCCGACTCAGTCAGGTATTCTTCGCGGTAGATCTGAAACGCGGTCAGCAGGATGGCGAGGAGGATTGGCCCGAGGAAGAGCCCGATCAGCCCGTAGGCCGCCAGACCGCCAAGGATGCTGAAGAAGAGAAAGAGCACCGGCAGCTTGGCCCCTTTCCCGATGAGCATCGGCCTCAGCACGTTGTCCACTATCGTCACTACGCCAACTCCCCAGGTGAGCATCACGATCGCCTTCCACACGGGGCCAGCCCAGAACAGGTACAGCACCACCGGCCCCCAGACCAGCGCCGTGCCGCCGAAGGGCAGCGGAGCCAGAACGATCGTGAGCGCCGTCAAAAAGACCGGAAAGGGCACGTCGAGGACTGCATAGGCGAGGCCCGCGAGCAGCCCCTGCACAATCGCGGTGATCACGATCCCCTTGACCACCGCCGTGATGGTTTGATCCAGGCGTGAAACCATCCTATCCTTGTGCGCCTCATCGAGTGGAATCACCCGACAGAGACTCTGGAGCAGTCGCTGTCCGTCTTTGAAGAAAAAGAACAGCGAGATGACAATCACCAGAGAGTTGACGGCCAGCAGGAAGACGTTTTTGACCAGGCCGGTCAGTTGCTCGACGATGAACCCGCTCATAGCCTTCGCGCTTTGCAACAGGAAGGCTTCGACGTTCGCTTTCGACCCGACGAGCTTATGGAGCATGTGCTGCACACGACTCCCGCCGAGCAAGGGCAGCTTGGCCAGTTCGTCCGGCACGCGCTTCACGCCGCCCGATTGCACCCAGGTATTGACGGCGTCGTAGCCGTTGCCCGCCTCCTGGACGAGCAGGAAGGTAAAAAAGACCACCGGCGCCACGATCAAGGCGACGATCCCTACTGTCAACAGCGCGGCCGACGCGACCTCGCGCCCCCGGAGCAGGCCTGTCAGCCGGGCGTGCAGGGGGAAAGCGACGTGGGCCAGGATCACCGCCCACAGCAGCGGGCGAAGAAACGGGCTGAAAACCTCGGCAAGCTGGTAGAGCAGAACAAGCAGAACCCCGAGGAAACCGAAGGCGAACAGCTCCTGGCGCGTCATCCGGAGCGCCTGGTGTACAAGGTGTCCTCCTCGAACATGGTGAAGAGCCGTTTGGCCTCCGGGTGCAGAACGGCCTGCGAGGGCGAAGTCGGCATGGTGACCGTCCGGAACAACGGCGCGAGCTTGCCGTTGGGATGGAGGTAGCCGGCCCGCAACGGAACCGATCGGTGCTGGTGGCGGACAAGGTGGCACGGCGTCGGACGAATGCTGGTCAGCCATGCGGCAAGCTCGTGCGGATTGCCGATCGAGGCCGAGAGCAGGAGCAGCCTGGCCTGGGAGGGACAAAAGATGATCGTTTCTTCCCAGACGACCCCGCGTTCCGGGTCGGCCAGAAACTGGCTCTCGTCGATGATGACGAGCCCCAGGGTATCCAGCCGGACGTCGATCTCGCCCCCCGCCGCGTCGTAGAGGAGATTACGAAGTATTTCCGTCGTCATGATCAGGATCGGCGCAGTGGGGTTGTCGCGCCGGTCGCCGGTAATGATGCCGACGGATTCCGGCCCGAAGATCTTACAGAACTCGGTGTACTTCGTGTTCGACAGGGCCTTAAGCGGCGAGGTATAGACGACGGTCCGGTCCTCGTACATGGCGCGGCGGGTCGCCTCAACGGCGACGTAGGTCTTGCCACTGCCGGTCGGGACGCTCACGATCACGTCACCCCGTTCCAGCGCCTCCACCGCCTCCACCTGCCAGTCATCCGGCACGAAGGGAGACGGCGCCGGCACCCCGATCCCTTCCAGAAGCGCGCGCAGGTCGGCCGGCTTTCCCGATTTGTGTTCGGAGGATGCCCCGTCCGCCGGCGCCGGGACTGCGGCCAGCGCCAGCTGCTCGGCCTGATGAGTGCGAATCGCCGTCTCGATGCGCGCGATGTTGGCCTCGGCACACGCCATGATCGTGTGCATGAGCCGCCGTTTCCCCATCCGCAGCGCCGGGGGGCCGGCGATTGCACGCCCCAGCTGGCGCAGCAACCGGAAGGGGAGATCGGCGAGCGCCCGTTCCAGTTCGTCCCGCGTCACGGCAGTTCCTCCAGCACGCCGCGCCGGATGCGGCTGAGGGCTTCCGCCGCCACTGTGGCCAGATCCGTATGCGTGGCCTGGAGCGAGTGGACTTGGGAGAGGTATTCGAGCGTGCGGGACAAGAGCCTGTAGATGTCGCCCTCGGCCATCGACGTGGATCGGCAGAGTTGCGCCCAAGTCACAGTGGTGTCACCCACCCAACGCTCGGCCAACCCGCCGACATCGGCACGAAGCAGAGGCGGATCGTCATACGGGGCCAGCGCATCCACCATCCGACGCGTCGTGGCCACGAGGCTTGCCAGCGCCGCGGTGACGCGCGGGAAGGAGTCTGGTCGATCGTTCTCGTAAGCAATGCAGGCCATCAGGCCCGCCAGCGTCGAGGGCGCGACATCTTTGAACGCCTGGGCGCGGATCAGTTCAGTGATCAACAGCGAAAAGTCGATCCGGATCAGCCGGGCCCATTCGCCATCCGCGGTCAGCTTGAACACAGGGTTCAGATACCCAAGATCCTGGAGGATCTCGGCGCGCTCCTGGAACTTATGCCAGAGCCCGGTGCGCAGTGACTGCACGGTCCGCGAGTGGTGCAGCCACTCCTGCTTCATCGTATTGGCGGCCTTGAACTCCTTGGCGCAGATCGGCCGGCAGGGGCAGGTGGGGCAGGGAAAGAGGTCGCCGAGACTCTTCACCAGTTCACCTTCCCCTTCGTCCGGTGCCGGTGGAACCGTTAGAAAGGGGAGGTGCTTCGGCAAGTCCTCAAGCTGCTGGGTCAGCCAGTACAAGGCCTCGTGGGTCGCCCAGGGGAACGCCAGAGCCGGGGCGAAGTCAAAGGTGCGATCGATCACGCCCATGATGTCTGCAACCGGCGACTCCGCCACCACTCCGCCCTTCCGGAGGACGGTCACCATCTCGTGGCGCTGGCCTCGGCTCCGGTAGCGCCGGAGCACGATCCCGCGGAACCGTGGAAAGGCCACAACCCGCCCGGGCGTGAGGTAGGGCAGCCGCGCACGGACCTCCGGCGGATGGTGGCGCCGCGCCTGGAGCTTCATGGCAGTCTGCCGCGTGGCCTGATCGTAGGCGCTCCACTGCGTCAGCCAGTCGGAGCACTCGCGTGGCTTGTAGGACTCCAGCTTCGTGTGCAACTTCTCAATGCGGTGCTCTAGGTGGGCGGCCTGGGCGTTCATCTGGTACTGCGCGAAGCTCTTCGCAAGGATGGACTGAATGTGGTCCAGCGGATGCGCCTTCAGTAGATTCAGAACCATCGGGTAGGCGATGATGAACTGGCTGTCCACGGGCTCAGGGCGGCCGGTGAGTCCGCGAATCAAGACGCCGAGGTCCATGTACGGGGAGGGTGTGACGATGGCGAACCCCACGCTGTCCTTGCCACGGCGGCCCGCCCGCCCGGAAATCTGGGCCACCTCAGCAATCGTCAGGTCGGTGAAGTCCTGGTCGCGCCGTACGCCTGACTGCGTGAGCACGACGGTGCGCGCGGGAAAGTCCACGCCAGCCGCCAAGGTCGTGGTCGCAAAGACGGCATCGAGGCACCCGCGCCGCATCAGTTCTTCGATAGCGATCTTCCAGGACGGGAGGTGTCCCGCGTGGTGGGCGGCCACGCCGCAGGCGGGCACCATCTTCCGCAGCGGATGATCTTGCAGGCTCGGGTAGGTGGCGGTCAGCTCGTCCAGGACCGCTGTAATGCTCTCCTGGCGAGCGGGCGGCAAGGGGTCGGTCGCGTGCTCGAACGCCTGCAGGGCCTCGTCGCAGGATCGCCGGGACGTCAGAAAAACGATCGCGGGCGTCAGCGACTTCTGGCGCAGGACCGTGACGAGGTGAACGGGATGGATTGAAGGAGGCATACGCTATCGGGTCGTATTGTAACACACAGGCCGGGAATGGCTGCAGAGAGAGACCTTATGGTCGACGCGGGAGCGGTTACGATGGAGGAGCGCTAGTCAGGCACGCCGGACGATGGGGGCTTGACCGGCGCTGGGGTCTCCATGATCCCCGCCGCGATCGCCACGGCCGTCAGGCCGATGCCCAGCCACCACACGTACGGCTGGACGCCTCCGGCATCCGTAATGAGGCGGTCGCGCGCCGCTTCATCCAAGCCGGCTCGCTGTTCGATCAAGGCCAAAGACAACTTGATGTGCATGTAATAAAGGTAGTTGGCTGCCACGGCGGCAAACACGTTCCAAATCACCACGCCCACCAGTCCGGCCCCCAAGACCATGGGCAAGAGCCCGCCGACAAGAAACACGCCGGCGTGCAAGTACATCTTGCGATAGAGGTACCAGAGCCAGCCGACGCCAAACGCCGGCCAGTGCCAGGTCGGGGCAAACCGCTCCCGCTCTCCCTCGTGAAACAACCGGAAGCGTTCCAGGTAATAGTCCGCGCGCGGGCCGATGAACTTCCGCCAGATCGTCATCTCGGTCAGCAGGGAAGCAGCCGACGCGGTGCCGCCGACGGAGAGCTGCTGCCCGCATCGATTGCAGTAGGCCGCGTCCGGCGGATTCTGATTGGCACAGCGGGGACAGGTCATGCGCGAGAAGAGATCAGGAAGATGCCGGAGAGGTCCCGTGGGGAGGGGGTGACGGCGTCCCAGTGGGTGCGGGAGGGGCGTCCGCGGGGCCCCCTCCCGCTTGAGGTGTCGCAGCCGCAGGCTTCGGCGGGACCGGCTTCTCAGCCTTGATGCCGCTGTTCCAGTAAGGGCCTTCGTAGGCACCATCGGCCGGCACTGTGGCCTTGAGATTCAGTTCGTAATTGCCGGCCGCTTTGTTGACGGTCGCGCCCACTCCCACAACATGGCGCCATTCCGGCAGCCGCGCGCTGATCCGGCATTCCCCGTTCTCCAGTTTCTCCATGTACAGGGCCACAGGATTGCCCCGCGCGCCATTCGGCCAGAACTGGACAGTGCCTACGAACTCAAGCTTTTGCGTCATCAGAACTCTGCGAGGATCCTCTTACCACTGGCTCTGGGCGGCCGCGCGCTTCTTGGCGAGATCCTGCTGGCTGATTTCGTGACCCGGATTGATCATCTTGAACAGGGCGCTGCGGAACTGGCCCAGCTTGGCGATCTGTTCCTCGGTGATCGTCACGACCGCGTCCTTGCCGGCGGCCTCGAACTGCTCGACCGCCTGCATGACGAACCGTCCCGCTTCCAGCACGCGCCCCGCCTCGAACGCATCCAACGATTCGACCAAAAGCGTGCTGACGCCCTTGACCTCACCAGGGAGGCGCTGGTCACGAAAGCCATACACGGCGGTCTCATACTGACGGACCATCACTGGCTGAGGTTTGATGCTCTCGGAGCGGGCCTTGACCTGCTGGCTGTACATGTCCGTGATGGGCCCCATCAACTGCTCCACCGCCGTGATGAGGGAACTAGCATCCATGCGGTCACTAAACACCATAACCTTCGAGGTTGTCAACATGCCTCCGCTTCACGTTCAGATTTGTACATTGATTGTCTTTTCGTACAAGGCAGATCCCCAGGATCGCGACATTCTATCCGTACATCCTATGCGGATCTAGATCGTAAGGGCTTTACGAATCACAGGATTCAGCCTCGCGAAAATTGCATGGAAAAGACAATCTTGTCAGGAACATGAGTTGCATGACATTCGCCACAGTGAGACTCAGATTTCTTGACAAGGGCAGGAAACTTCTCTACCATTCTTTTCGCTTTGATGGAGCGGAGTTAGCATTCATCTCCTGAAATTCAGACCGTGGGAGACGAGTGCAAGGAGGCTTGTAACAATGAGCAAGATCGTGATCGTGGATGACGTCTATTCAGAATTGCAACTCATTGAAGGCATTTTAAAATCGGCGAACCACACGGTCGTCTCCTACTTGACCGCAGACAAACTGGAGGAGAAACTCGCCATCGAGAAGCCCGATCTCGTCATCTTGGACGTAATCATGCCGGGCCGCAACGGCTTTCAGGCCTGCCGGGATTTGAAGAATGACGACCGCTTCAAGAATATCCCGGTCGTCCTCTGTACGTCCAAGGGACAGGAAAGCGACAAGTTCTGGGGCCAGCAGCAGGGCGCGAGTGCGTACATCGCGAAGCCCTTTAAACCGGAAGACCTCTTGGCGGCTGTCAAGAAAGTTCTCGCATGACGTGGGCAGATCAACAGGTGACTGATCCTTAATGGACCTTCCTGGTCCCCACACATCGGTACTTGATTACGCCAGCGCCTCCCCGCACGCAGGCTTTCCTTCACGAGTCTGCCTGATCACCCTCTCCAGCAGCCTGTTCGCCATCGACCTCCAGAACATCCGCGAAGTCTTTCCGGTTGACTCCGTCACGCCGGTTCCAGGCATGCCGACCGTCCTCGCTGGAGTGACCAACTTGCGCGGGGTCGTGGTGCCGCTGGTGGACGTGCGCCCACTCCTCGGCCTGCAGCATTCCGGCGCGCCCCTGAAGTATGCCGTGGTCATCCACCATGGCGGGAACCAGGTAGGCGTGCTCGTCGATCAGATCCCGGAGATCAGGACCGTGCAGTCCGACCAATTCCTGCCGGCGCCACAGACCGGCCAGGAGAAAGCGCGCCCGTTTGTTTCGACCATTCTCCGAATCGAAGACCGCCTGGGCGAGCTGCTGCAGGTCCCGACTCTCCTCACCCACATGGACATGACGGGAGCGGCCAAGAGGAACAAGTAAGGAGGCGTCTCATAGCCATGGCAATGCTTTTGGACAGATTCAAAAACCTCAAGACCATGACCAAGCTGATGGTGGGATTCTCAATCATCGGCGTCGTCATCGCGATCGTGGGTCTCTTGGGGGTGTTCGGCCTGCAACAGGTAAGGCAGAAGCTCCGGGTTGTGTACGACAACTCAACGCAAAACCTGGCCGCACTCGCCTCGGCCGGAAGCAGCCTGGGTCTGTACCACGACTCGCTCCTCGAAGCCAGTCGGGCACGGACCAGGGTGGAGTTCGACGTCGCCGTCAAGCCTCTTGCCACCCGCAATAACGCCACGTTAGATCCGATCACGGGCCTGGCTGGCAGTCAGCTCCGGGTTTCTAAAAGCGGCAGGGACGAATCGAAAGACCTGACGGCCCTCCAAGATGCCTTGAACGCTTACTTCAAGGCGGCCGCAGGCGTGCTGAGCACGTTGCAAGACAGTCTGAACCCGAACTTCTCTGAAGAGCAACGCGTATTGTTCAAGGAATTGGCCGCCACCTCTGTCGCGACCGACGTGGCTTCTCGATATTCAGACGCCACCAAGAAGCTCGGAGAGATGGTGGCCTCCGCCCGCGAGGTCGCGAAAGATCTGAACGACGAGGGTCAGGCGGTGGCGCAGAAGCAAACGATCAATGTCATCGGCGGCGCGCTCCTTGCCATCGTCTTGGGGGTGAGCTTCGGGTATCTGGTTGCCCGCTATCTGGCACAAGGCGTGACAAACATCGCGGAGGTCGCCATGCAGGCCGCCTCCGGACACCTCCAGGCGCGTGCCCAACTGGACACGCAGGACGAGCTGGGCCAGATGGCCAGGGCGTTCAATACCATGCTCGACCGGATCACCCGTTTGGTCCAGAGCGAAGCAGAACGCAAATCGCTGCAGAAGCGTACGATGGAGTTCCTCACGCTGGTGTCGGAAGTCAGCAAAGGGGACCTGACCCGGCGCGGCGAGGTGACCGCCGACATGTTCGGAAATCTAGCCGACGCGTTCAACCTCATGTTGGAACGGTTCAGTAAGCTGCTGGGCCAGGTGAACGAAGCCGCCATCCGCGTCAACGAGTCCGCACGCGCGATGCGGGTCATGGCCGGCCAGATGGCCACGATGTCCCAGCAACAGGAGCAGGAATCCACGCAGACCCTGGCCGCCGTCGAAGGTCTGGCGACAGCCATGCGTCAGGTCGCCTCGACGGCGGGCACCTCCTCGGAAAGCGCCCAGCAGGCTCTGACCGCAACCGAGAAAGGCCGACTCGCCGTACAGGAAACCGTACAAGGCATGCAGAGCATACGGGCGGCAGTGCAGCGCATGGCGAAACAAGTGAAAGGATTGGGCGACCGTTCCCTGGAAATTTCGCACATCGTGTCCACGATCCGAGACATTGCCGCCCAGACAAATCTATTAGCACTCAACGCCGCCATCGAGGCAGCCGGTGCCGGCGAGGCCGGTGCACGGTTCGCGGTCGTCGCCGACCAAGTGAGAAAACTCGCGGAAAGCACGACCCATGCCGCGCGCGAAGTCACCGACCTTGTGACGGTCATCCAGACGGAGACCCAGGCCACCGTCGTCGCGATGGAACAGGAAACTCAAGTCGTGGAAGCCGGGTCGGCGTCGGCCATGAAAACCGGCGATGTGTTCAAAGAGATTTCGGAGATTGCCAAGAAGTCCGCAGAGCTCGCGCAGACCATCGCGGAATCCTCCATGCAACAGACCGCCGCGACTGAAGGCGTGACGGAAGCGATTCACCGGTTCGCCACCGGCGCCAGCACGACCAGGAAAGCGGCCGAAGAAACGCGACACACGGTGGAAGACCTGGCCAAGCTGGCAGCAGGGTTGACGGCCTCGGTCGGTCAATTCAAGCTCGCCCAAGCCGCATAACCGCACCGGGAACGGTCTGACACCGGGCAGGCAGGAAAGCGATGGCGTCCGATTTTGATCGACAGGCGCTGCTGAATATCTTCACCACCGAAGCCTCGGATGGCCTGCTTAAACTGGCCAACGCCTTGGACCCGAGGGACGGCTCGACGCCGGCACAGGAGGCGTTGCGCGAGCACTTCATCATCGCCCACAGCCTGACTGGTGCCTCATCTCTCTATGGGTTCACAGGCTGCGCCAGCCTGGCAAAGATCCTCGCCCGGATCCTTGAGCAGGCAGGCACCGTGTCACCGACGGACTGGCCCGGCACCGTGACGATCCTGCGCGACATCGTCACAACGTTCAGAGCCCAAATCGACAACATCAACCAGGAAAGCACGGAAGCCCCCACCATTTTCGAGGATCTGAAAGCCCGTCACACCCACCTGCTGTGGGAGTTCGAACCCACGCCGCCCGCCGCCGAGCCTACCCCGGGAGAAGCCCCGCTGCCGGACAGTTACTTCCGGCCAGACTTGGAAGCCGAAATCCTGGAGTACTTCGTTCCTGAAGCCCAGGAGTATCTGGAAACCATTTCCTCCTGCCTGCTCCGGATGGAGAAGGATCCGACGAACACGGATACGATCCACCAATTATTCCGTGCGGCTCATACCCTCAAAGGGTCCGCGTACACAGTCGGATTCCAGGCCATCGGGGATCTGACCCATCACCTGGAAGACATCATGGGCACGATCCGCGACGGGAAGATGCAGGTCACGGCAGAATTGACGGACCTGTTCTTCCGCGCCGTGGATGAAGTTCGCCTCCTCTTGGGACGAGACCCGGCCAAGCTGCCGCAGATCCGGCAGGAGTACTCGCCCCTCATGCAACGACTCCATCAGGCGGCCACCGGCCAGGCTGAGAAAGCCCCGGCTCCGCCCGTGGCCATGACAACGACCACGCTCACAGAGACCAGGCCACTCCGCGAAGAGCTTCCCGTCGAGCCGCCTGCGACGGCAAAGCCCCCAGCTCCGGCGGCCGCGGAACCGGAAGCACGGCCGCAGCCCGTCGACGCGAAAGAGATCAGCCAGGGTACAGTCCGGGTCAGCCGGGACCGTCTGGAGCGGCTGCTCAATCTGGTCGGCGAATTGGTCATCAGCCGCAGCCGCTTGGAACAACGGTTAACAGTCCTCGAGCAGTTGGCGCGCCAGGTACAAGCATATAAGAACCGGATAATCGAAACGGTCCGGACGTTTGAGGAGAAGCACGCCTTCACCTTGCCCGAGGCCACGGGTACCAGTGAAGGCGGCCAGTCTCCGCTCACCCTGCCGGCCAACTTCGGCGCGCTCGAGTTCGACAAGTACGACGACTTCAACATCCTGGCGCGCCGCATGACCGAGGTGTCGGCCGACGTCAGCGAGGTGATGGCCCAACTCAGCACCTCGATCCACAAAGCCCGCGAGGACATGGGCCTGCTTCAGCAGATGACCACCGACCTGCGCGATGAGATTGCCCGTACCCGGATGGTCCCCATAGGCTCGTTGTTCACGCGGTTCCAGAAGGCAGTCCGCGAAATGGCGCGGATGGTCAGCAAGGATGTCGAAGTCGTCTTCTCCGGAGCCAGCACCGAGGTGGACGCCGGCGTCGTTCAGCGGCTGGCCGAGCCGTTAATCCATATGATGCGGAACGCCGTGGCTCACGGCATCGAACCGCCGGCAGTCCGCAAGGCCGCCGGAAAGCCCGAGAAAGGCACGGTGTACCTCCACGCCTTCAACCAGCGCAATACGATCGTGATTGAGATCGAAGATGATGGCGCGGGGCTGAACATCGAGAAGATCAAGGCGAAGGCGATCGCGTTGGGTCTGGTGCGCCCCGAGCGGGCCGAGGAGATGCCACACGCCGATTTGATCGAGCTGATCTACCTCTCGGGCTTCTCGACGGCGGAAGAAATTGGCGATCAGGCTGGCCGTGGTATCGGCATGGACGTGATCAGACGCGCCGTCACCGACCTCAACGGGCAGATCGACATCGAAACCGAGCCTGGGATCGGCACAAAATTCACCCTGAGCCTCCCTCTCACCATGCTCATTTCAACCGCGCTGATGGTCCGGGCCGGAGACCAGCAATACGCGATGCCGCTCCCCGCAATTCGGGAAGTCACCGTGCCGCCGCCCGGGGCCATGAATGACGTCAGCGGACGCTCCGTCCTGCAGATTGGAGAGGGCGAAGCCATCGAAGTGTTTCCCCTCCCGCTATTGCTAGGGGTCGAACAGACGCCCCGCGAGGGCCCTGTTCCGGTGGTGGTCATCCGCACGCCCAAGGGTGTGGTGGGCATCGAGGTGGACGCACTGCTGGGCCTGCAAGAAATCGTCATCAAGACCCTCGGTTCGCTCAGGCTCTTTCAGGGCTCCTGCTACAGCGGGGCGACCATCGATCCGGAAGGTCGGGTCATCCTGGTGGTGGACCTGCCCAGCCTGTTCAAACGGGAGGGCGACAAGGCCCTGCCAGCGGCTCACCAGTTGCCCGAACCGCTGCGGTTGGAAGCGGCGGGAGGCCACAAGACCGAGCAGGAGAACCCGGGGATCCTCTTGGTCGACGACTCGCTGAGCGTCAGGAAATTCATCGGGCGCATGCTGGAGGCGGCGGGCTACAAGGTGCAAACGGCCTCCGATGGTGAGGAAGGGTTACGGAAAGCCACCACCGCGCCGTTCCAAGTGATCATTGCAGACCTGGAAATGCCGAAAATGAACGGCTATGAGCTCATCCAGGCCCTTCGTGACCGGCCGGAGACGAAGTCTATCCCGGTCATCGTGCTGACGACCCGGGCCGGTGAGAAGCACCGCCAGATGGCCCAGAGCCTAGGGGTCTCCTCGTACCTCACCAAGCCGGTCGAGGAACGGGCCCTCATCAAGGAGATCAGCCAGTTTGTGAGCGTGCCCACAGCGGCCAAACCGTAATCGCCGTTTAGAGAGAATGGTGTATGAGCCTGCAGGGACAGACCAAAGCCGCCGCAGCCGGTGAGGCGTTTGAACGTCTGCTGGTCGTCACCAGCGGTCCGGTGAAGCTAGCGCTGTCGGCGCCGATCTTCGAAGGGGTGCTGCCACTGGGGAAAGCCGGAACCAAGGACATCGTGACCGTCCGCGGGATCACATATCGCGTGACGCCTCTCGCTGGCCGGTGGGATGGGACGCCTTCCCCCGCGACGCCCAAGACGCTGTTACTCTTGTGCGGATACCGCGGGCAGCACCGCGGGTTCACAGTGGACCGCGTGCTGGGTCTCACCGAAGTGGCTCCACGGCAGATCCGCCCCCTGCCGCCGCACTTCGCGTGTGAGGAACGGACGTGGTTCAACGGATTCTTTCTGTTCCGGGACACGATCGCCTTGTTGGTCAATCCCGACTGGCTGCTCGCGCCAGGCAAAGACGCCGACGCGGCCGAGAGCTTCGGGGACACCGCGTCGTGCCTCACCGAGGACTCATGTCTGACGGGGGACATCTTAGAACTGGAAATCATCGATGCTGAGAGGGCAGAATAAGGAAACCGCAAAGCGCGCCTCGAATTGGTCGCTGATGGTATTCTCTATCGGCGGCCACCGCCTCGCGGCTCGAACCGAAGAAATCGGAGGCGTCCGGCCGTGGACCGACCCCATGCCGGTCCCGAGCCATACCCCGTTCATGAACGCACTCTTGCGGCACGACGAAGAGGTGCTTCCGGTCTACGATCTGGCTGCACGGTTGAAGCAGCAGGTTCGCGGGACGCCGCCGCTGTGCTTGATCGCCAAACGGGAAGATGGGCTAATGGCGGTGTGTATCGATGGAAGCATCCCGACGCTCAGGACGATCGATCCCCAGACGCTCCAACCGTCCGCCGAACCTGACCCCGATATCCTGGGGTACTGCGAGATCGAGGGGGAACAGGTCCCGCTCTACGCGCTGGCCAAGCTGGGAATGCCAACAACGACTCATGCTGCATGATGATGGAGGACCATGCCGACAATCTTAGTTGCCGACGATAGTCTCAGCGTTCGAAAGGTCGCCGAACGGCAGTTGATCGAGGCAGGTCTGGAAGTGGCGCTGGTGGCCAACGGCGAGGAAGCCTTGACTTGGTTGAAGAGCAGGCGGCCGGACCTGGTCATCGCGGACGTCATCATGCCGGACAAGAGTGGGTTCGAGGTCTGCGCGTTCGTCAGGTCGAACGCCGCCCTGGCGGACACGCCGGTAATCCTAGTGTCGGGGTTCGTGGATGAAGAGGTCACGCGGCAGGCCGAGGCCTGTCGGGCCGACAGCATCATCAAGAAACCTTTCCAAGGGGCCCTCCTGCGCGAGCGAGTCCTCGAATTGCTGTCCGCTCGAAAGGCTCACACACCGCAGGCATCAGCGTACGCCCCCGCGGCGCCGGGTGAGGGTCTCGGCCGGGGGTTGCGCGACAGCACCGCGTCTGCTATTCAAGCCTTGGAAAAACGCCTGGCGCAGCAGGAAAAAGCGTTGGGGCAGGCCTCCATGCTCATCAAGGACATGGGAGCCCGGCTCGCAGAAACCGAACAGCAGACGGACGAGCTGCAGAAACGGCTGGCGGCGCTGGAGCCGGCCGTCGCTTCGGCGGAAAAACTCCTCCAAATGCTGGGAGAATCCGTCCGCCAAGCCACGCAAACCTTGGGCCGACACAGACCATGACCGCTTTGTCAGCTCCGCTCGGCCTGCTGTCTGAGAACGAGCGGGAGAAACGATAGAGTCGGCCACGACTATGGACACGAGCGAAGACCAGTTTCAAGAAGAAATCCTCCAGCTCTTTGCCGAAGAGGGGTTGGAGTGGATCAAGCAGATCAAGGTCGCCTTGCAGGAGCTGGAGAGCGGGGCGACGCTGGATAAGGAAAAGAAACATTACGACATCATCCTCCGCAGTCTGACCAACCTCATGGGCTCGGCCGCCACCGTCGAACTGGCCGCGCTCCAGAAACTCACCCTCGCACTGGTCCCACTCCTGCAAGCCATGCAGACCAAAAAAGTCCCTGCCAAGCCGGAGCACTTCGCCACGATCCGGCAGGGGATCGCGCTCATGTATGCCTCCGTGCAAGTCCTGCACATGGCGTCACAGCGAACGATCGTCAAGGCCAATCTCGAAAGCATCATGCAGCTCCAGGCGGACGGCCTGCAGCGTGCGGTCGCCAAGGTGCAAGGAATCTCGAAGGCTGCTGCGTCCGCTCCGAAGCGGCCCGTCAGCCCCGAAGCCACCTACCTGGGAAAAATCGTGCAGGCGCTGCTGGACCTCAAGCACGCGCGTCCCTCCTCGTTAGAGCCCAGCAGGAACCTGGTCGAACTCGTGCTCCGCAGATTGCACCGGCTGTCCGACCAGGAATCGGCGGAGGTCACAGCCGCCTCGGTCGCCAGCATCCTGCACCAAATGGAAGGGCTCGACGAACGGTTCCTGGAGGAAACCCGGCGCCGGGTGGAGACGTTGAAGCAGGTTATCGCCGGACTCAAGGCCGGCACCCGCGATCCCCACTTACAGAAAGCCAACCTCCAGGGCGGCCTGCGGGATATCTCGTCGCTGTACGAGACGGCCCGTGAGGTCGGGGCTACGCCGATCGTTCAGTTCCTACATGGCCTGGAAACGCTGCTCCTGGAAGTCGTCTACAAAGGCGTGGCGCTGGTCCCCCAGCGAGTCGAGGTTGTGGCCGACCGCGTGGACACTCTGGTGGCGATGGCCCAAGAATGGGTCGAGATGGGCCGAACCGAACAGGCAGCCATCGAGAAGGCCCTGGCGCCGCTCATCGACAAGGATCTCGCCCGCACCTAAAGTCCAGCCTCATGACGGGCACGGCACGTCAGATCGAAGTCCCTGAACATTTTCGACGAGCTCAGCGGGGAAAGCGCCCGGCGGGGCGGAAGGGCATGTTGGTGCCGAGGGACAGAATTGAACTGTCGACACCAGCCTTTTCAGGGCTGTGCTCTGCCAACTGAGCTACCTCGGCACCTCGCGAGGCTCACACTTGTACCAAGTTCATCTCCCGAAATCAAGGCGATCGCTTGCGCTTCTGATCCGCCTGCCGTAGATTCCGCGTTGTGAGCGATCTCTCGTTTGTTCCTCATCCGCTTCTCAAAAATCCGCATCTGATGACGCTGTACACACGCTTCATGCCCCGCCCCGGATTGCTGCGGGATGTGCCCACCGAGGCCCGCCTTTTCATGGTCGCCCCCGAAGCCAGGGTTCTGGGTTTCTGCCATTGGCAGCCCGACTGCCGCACACGCCCGACTCTGGTGCTCATCCACGGTCTGGAAGGGTGCAGCGAGTCGCACTACATGCGCGGGATCGCAGCCAAGGCCTGGCGGGCGGGGCTCAACATAGTCCGGATGAATCAGCGCAACTGCGGCGGGACCGAGCATCTGGCGCCGACGCTCTACAACAACGGGATGAGCGGAGACGTCCGCGCGGTCCTGAACGAGCTGGCGACAAAAGATGGCCTGGAGGCGATTTGGCTCGGCGGGTACTCCATGGGTGGCAGCCTCGTGCTTCGAGCAGCAGGGGAGTTGGGAAGCGCCCAGCCGGCCTTGAAGGGCGTCGTCGCGGTCTGCCCCAACATTGACCCAGCGACGTGCACGGCCGCCCTCATCCAGCCGCGGAACTGGCTCTACAACCGGCACTTCGTCCAAAGCCTCAAGGTACGGCTGCAGCGAAAGGCGGCCTTGTTCCCTGGCAAATACGACCTGTCCCGTTTGAGCTCGATCCGTACGCTCTTGGACTTTGACGAGGCGTACACCGCGCCAGACGGCGGCTACCGGAACGCCGCCGACTATTACGAACAGACAGCCGCCCGACACGTGCTCGGCGACATCGCCGTGCCCACGTTCATCATCACCGCGCAAGACGACCTCTTCATTCCCTATTGGATCTTTGACGCGTCGTCTTTGCGAATGAATCCGCACATCCGGCTCGTGGCCCCCACCCACGGCGGGCACTGCGGGTTTATCCAGCGACGCGTCCCAGGCGAAGATCGGTACTGGGCCGAGAACCGGCTGTCGGACTTTGTGAGCGAATCTACATCCGCTCTTCATCCAGCTCGATGATGTCCACCCACGTGGCGGCACGGGGGAGCTGCTCGACAAGAACGCCAAGCTTGGCGGCGATTTCAGCGCGCCGCGCCTGAAAGCGCAGGCGCGAGGCCTCGTCCTTGGGACCGCCGTTCAGGATCCGCTCATTCCACTGGCGAATATCCTCGTCCGTGAAAGGGCGGGCCTGCGCCTTAACCCAGGCAAGGATCTCCTCATCGGTCCCGCCTCGCAGCACGCGCGTTTCGAAGTCTTCCCCTTTGATCTGGAGAAAGTCGAGCAGGTACTTGTCGAACCCGACCGTGATGTAGTTGTAGTCCTGGATCAGACCGGGGTGGCGCATGCGAATCTTGTCAATGAAGCGCGCCAGGTGTGCCATCCCGCCCAGCAAGACTTTCGGGCTTTGAGGATACCGCTGCATCGATATCACTCTCCTCTCGTCCCTTGCTCTTTGAGCGGGTCCATAGCCCAGCGCAGCTGGGCGTTTCGCCGTCGCAGCCCCGCAGACCCGGCTGTACGCCCCACGCTGCATCTGGGCGCCCATGCGGGGTCACCCGCTCGATCGGAATAGGTTATGAGCACGTCAGGGTGGCCCGGAGACAGGACCCGCTCTTAGCTCTTTCTGATTCGCGATCATGTGGACGTCGAGCAGGTGCTCGTTCTGATCGATCGAGTAGAAGATCCGCCACTCGCCCACGGCGTATTTGGACAACCCGGGCAGGTCCGGCAAAATCGGCTCGTGGCGCAGGTTCTCCACGTTCGAGGCCAGCCATTTAGTCTTCTCTAGCAGACGTTGGGCCGTAGCTTTCTCGATCTTGGCAAGATCGTCCAGCACGGCCGGCCGATAGGCGATGCGATACCATGCCATGCTACCACCGCAGACCGAGCTTCTCGGCCACTTCCTCTCCGGTGATGCGCGCAGAGGATGCAAGGGACTGTTTGAGCCGCTCCCGGATCGCCTCGCCCATCTCCATAGCCAGGTCGGGATCGCCGAGGAGTTCGCGTAAGCGATCGTCCACGATCCCCTTGACCAGTTCCTTGAGCTCTTCCAGCGTGAAGTCCGAGAGCTTCATGATGCACGTCCCCGCGATCTGGCTTACAATGAATCCCAGTTACACCCGTGCAAGCCGCTCATCGAGAGAGCATAAGGAGGATGCCATGGCAAAAGCAATCTGGAACGGGGCCGTGCTCGCCGAAAGCAAGGCCTGCATCATCGTCGAAGGCAATCACTACTTCCCGCC